>WNFR01005674.1_pt1 | contig 19530 bp, 21 predicted proteins | sample 5400221 | NCBI WGS metagenome assembly WNFR01 (sample SAMN13153357, study PRJNA577476) | soil metagenome | isolation source: 40 cm soil under Madrone tree | place: USA:California | collected 2016-06-14 | reverse complement strand
GCTCGGATTCGCGCTGGCGCAACTCACGTTGCGCTGGGTCGGCGCGGACCTCGGCTCCGGGTATTTCAGCGGTGTCGTGCCAGTGTTGCAACTCGACCCGTGGGCGCTCGGCATCTTTTTCGTGCTAGGCGTCGTGGCGGCGGTGCTGGGCAGCATCGTGCCCGCGTTCGAGACGGCGCGCACGCCGCCCGCACTCGCGCTCAAAGCGGGCGACGAAGCGCGCGCGTTAGCGCGGCTGCGTTCGCCGCTGCCGGGACTCGTCGCGGTGACAATGAGCGCGGCGGCGACCACGTTGCCGCCAGTGGCTGGGTTGCCGCTGTTCGGCTACGGCGCCATCGCGCTGCTGCTGATCGGCACCCTGCTGCTGTTGCCTCGCATCGCGGCGCTCGCGCTGTCACTGCTGCCGACGCCCGGCCGGCCCGCGCCACAACTCGCGATCGCGCAGTTGCGCGGCGCGCCGGGCCAGGTGACGGTGAGCCTCGCGGCCATCGTTGCCAGCGTGAGCCTGATGGTGTCCATGGCGATCATGGTCGCGTCGTTTCGCGCTTCGCTCGACACCTGGCTCGAGCGGATCCTGCCGGCCGACCTCTATGTGCGCGCGGCGGCCGGCGGCGACACCGCGTATCTGACGTCCGGCGTGCAGGCGCAGATCGCAGCGCTGCCGGGCGTGCGCCGCACGGAGTTCCTGCGCGAGCAACAACTGCTGCTTGATTCGTCGCGGCCGCGGGTCGTGCTGCAGGCGCGCACCATCGATCCCGCGAATCCATCGCGCAGCCTGCCGCTCCTCGGGACGCCGCTGGCCGTTGCCGCCGGTGCGCCGCCGCCGGTATGGGTCAACGAAGCGGCCGTCGATCTCCATGGCTTCACTCCGGGCAAAGTGATCGAACTGCCTATTGCGGGACAGGCCGCGCGGTTCACTGTCGCCGGAGTCTGGCGCGACTATGGCCGGCAGCAGGGCGCGATCGCGATCGAGCGCGAGCGCTACGTCGCGCTGACCGGCGATCGCACGGTGACGAACGGCGCGCTGTGGCTGGCGGAAGGTTGGGATCGTGGTGTGGTGCAGGCGTCGCTGCGACGCGAAATTCCCGGTGGCGAGTGGCTCGAAATCGCGACGCCGGGCGAAATCCGCGACGTCTCGCTCAAGGTGTTCGACCGCACGTTCGCGGTGACCTATGCGCTCGAGCTGGCGGCGGTGATCATCGGCCTCGTGGGGCTGTCGTCGTCGTTCGGCGCCCTCGTGCTCGCGCGCCGGCGCGAGTTCGGCGTGCTGCGCCATCTCGGGATGACGCGACGGCAGGTCGGCACGATGTTGGCAACGGAGGGTTTCGCCGTGAGCGGCATCGGTCTTGTCGTCGGTCTCACGCTCGGGTTCGTCATCAGCCTGATCCTGATCCACGTCGTGAACCGGCAGTCGTTTCATTGGGGGATTGAGCTTGCGCTGCCGTGGCCGGCGCTCGCCGGGTTCGCGCTCGTCGTGCTGGCGGCCTCGACGATCACGGCGATGGCCAGCGGCCGGCAGGCGATGGGCGAGGCTGCAGTGCGCGCGGTGAAGGAGGACTGGTGAGCACGCAGCGAATGCAACGGCCATGAAGCGGCGCGCGTTCTTCGCCACGCCGCTGCTGCTGGTCGCAGGGCGCGCAATAGCCGATGTCGATTACCCGCGCGTCGTACCGGGCCGCGTGCTGCACTTCCCGCGCGACCATGGCAGTCATCCGGAATACCGCACCGAATGGTGGTACGTCACCGGCTGGGTCGCGGATGCCGCCGGCAACCACTACGGCGTACAGGTCACGTTTTTCCGCAGCCGGCCTCGCGTGGCCGAGGCCAATCCGAGCGCATTCGCGGCGCGCGAACTCGTGTTTGCTCACGCCGCACTGGCCGACCCGCGTCACGGGCGGCTGCGGCACGATCAGCGCGCCGCGCGCGCGGGATTCGGACTCGCCGGCGCGGAAGAGGGCACGGCCCGCGTGTGGATCGACGACTGGTCGCTGGATCTGGTCGACGGCGGCTACTTGGCGAAGATCGCGGCGCGGGAATTCGCGCTCGACCTGCGCTTTGCATCAGGGCAACAGGTGCTGCTGCACGGTGAAGCCGGTTACTCGCGCAAGGGGCGGTCGGCGCGGCAGGCGAGCTATTACTACAGCCGGCCGCAGCTCGCCGTGACGGGGAAGCTGACGGTCGCGGGAAAGGAAAGCGCCGTCACCGGCGTCGCGTGGCTCGATCACGAGTGGTCGAGCGAGGTGATGGCCTCCACTGCCGCCGGCTGGGACTGGACCGGCATCAACCTAGCCGACGGCGGTGCGGTGATGGCGTTCCGGATGCGCGACACCATCGGCGGCAGGCTGTGGGCCGGCGGGACTCTGCGTACGGCCGATGGCGGTGTGCGCGTGTTTGCGCCGGACGAGGTCCGTTTCACGCCGTGGCGCACCTGGCGCTCGCCGCGCACCGCTGTCGCCTATCCCGTCGCGATGTCGGTCGCTCTCCCCGGTGCGGAATTCCTGCTCGAACCGATCATGGACGATCAGGAACTCGATTCGCGCGCGAGCACCGGCACGATCTACTGGGAAGGCGCTGTGCGCGCGTTGCAGTCCGGGCGCGAGGCAGGTCGCGGGTATCTGGAACTTACGGGTTATGGGACGCCATTGCTTTTGTGAGAGCGTACTTGGCTGTGTCCGCTGTGGCTAATTGGCGTTAACGCCTTCGCCAGACCTGCCAGCGCTCCGCGCCCTGGAACACCGGGATTGAGTCGGCGACGGCCTTGTCTTCTACCAAATCGAAGTAGGGGTCGAGCAGCGTGTGCAGTGCCTTTGGTGTAGTGCCGAAGGGCGGACCTTTTTCGGTTTCCTTGAAGAAGAAGAACCCGGCCAGCTCGCCGCCCGGCGGGAGAAGTTGCGCCGTTCGCGGCGCGTACTGCGGCCACATTCCCGGCGGCAGGGCGCACAGGAAAGCGCGCTCGTAGATCACGTCGTAGGGCTTGACGTAGTCGAATTCGAAGAAGTCGGCAAGCTTGACGATGTCGCCGAAGCGGGAGAGATTTTTCCTCGCAAGTTCCACCGCTGCGGGGCTGAAGTCGATCGCCAGAACATCGAATCCGCTCTCGGCAAGGTACACGGCCTCGTATGCTGACCCGCAACCCGGAATCAGCACCCGCGCAGCCCTGTGCATCTTCGGCAAATACTCCCGCAACGCCGCAGGCACCTTGCCTGCATCCCAGGGCGTGACGTGGTCGCGGTAGCGGCTTTCCCAGAAATCGGATTTGGATGAATCGGCCATGGGGGGCAGGCTAGAGGTGAGAGGGGAACATCGTGGTGAAGGCGAGAGGCGAGAGGCTAGAGGTGAGAGGTGAAAAGCCAGAAGCAACCAAGGCGCACTAACCTGCTTTCTTCTTCAAGCGGGCGACAATCAGTGCCCTCAGCATCCGCCCAATCTCATCACAGGCTTCAATTGATTTTCCGGCATCTGAAGCGTTGATCTTGCCGATGTCGGCCGCGATTTCCAGTTGCGCGCTGAGCTCCGCGGCGGAACCCTTGGCGATATAGAAGAAGTGAATAGCCTCTTTATCTGTATCCCTCTCGTCACCTTCTGCGATGTTGCTACAAATGCTGACGGCGGCCCGCCACATCTGGTCCTTCAGAATGCGGTCCCTGGAGAGCAAATCCTGGTTAGTTAACCCGTGGATCTCTTTCGCGAGCTTTTTAGCCTTCTGCCAGACCACCAACTCCCTGAATCCATGCTTGCTCATTTGACAGAACTCCTCTAACCCATAGCCCTGGTTTTTCCTCTAGCCTCATGCCTCTAGCCTCTCGCCTCCTTCCGGCCCATAGAACATCACCCAGGTGCAGAAATCTTCGGTGAATTCGACGAAGCGGTGCTCGACATGCGCCGGGACGAACAGCACGTCGCCGGCCTGGAAGGAATGGCGATCGGTGCCGTTTACGAACCAGCCCGAGCCGCGCGCGATCACGTAGATCTCGTCGCGGGTATGCGGCTTCTGCGGATCCTGCCCGGAGGGGCGGTACATTTTCACTAGCAGGGTGCCGTGCTCGAAGCAGAAGGCCGACGGAATGCCTTCCCGGATCTTCGACACAGCATCAAGGGCGTCTGCAATGCTCACCCTCCGCGCATTCTTCGAGATCGTGTAGTTCCTCTCCGGTTTCATCGTCGTTCGCCTTTAACCCTTCACTCATTCACCTTTCACGCCTTCACCGATTTTCGTTCCTCAACCCTGCAACTGCTTCCATCGGAAGCAGTTGACCGTATGGTCGTTCACCATCCCGGTGGCCTGCATGTGCGCATACATGATGGTGCTGCCGACGAACTTGAAGCCGCGGCCCTTGAGGTCCTTGCTCATCGCATCGGACTCACTGGTGCTGGCAGGCACCTGGTTCATCGTCTTCCAGGAATTCTGTATGGGCTTGCCGCCGGTGTATCGCCAGATGTAGGTGTCGAAGCCGCCGAACTCTTCCTGCACTTCAAGGAACGCCCGGGCATTGAGCACCGCCGCCTCGACCTTGAGCCGGTTACGCACGATCGCAGGGTCCTGCAGAAGCTTGTTGATTTTCCTCTTGTCGTAGCGTGCCACCTTCTCCGGATCGAATCCGTCGAACGCCTTGCGATAGCCTTCGCGCTTGTTGAGTATGGTGGACCAGGACAGGCCGGCCTGCGCGCCTTCCAGGATCAGGAACTCGAACAGCACCCGGTCGTCGTGCTGCGGTACGCCCCATTCCTGATCGTGATAGTCGAGGTAGAGCTCGTTACCGCCTGTTGCCCATTTGCAGCGTGTCTTTTCGCTCATTGTTCTCTCAGAAAGGCAGTTGTTGTTGGTCGATTCTTGCGGCGGAGTAACAGAGCCGGCCGTCGATCATCCGTGCAGCGGCAGTCCAGGGATGGGGCTCGGCAGCGGCTGAGTCGAGGACGTGGATGACATCGAATCCAGACGCCTTGAGATGGTCGGCAATCAGCCCGCGGTGGCAACTGCGCCAGGACTTTTCAGCGCACATCATCGCCGTGGCTCTTGCCTGTGCAGCGTCCAACAGGCGCGAAATGCCGTGACTGAATTCCGCGGTTTCCATGTAGTCCGCGTAGCCGCGGAATCCTGCCTCGCGCCACGCGGTGTTGGGTGAATCCGGCTTCGGATCTCGCCGTCCGCCCAGTTCCGGAAAATGCAGGTACGCGATACCGTGGCTTGCCAGCATTTGCGCCAGCGCGTCGCGACCAAACTGCGGATGGCGGCGGGAAGCAGGGAAGCGGCGCACGTCGGCAAGCAACTCGACGCTGTGCGCCGTGAGCATTGCCACAAACGCATCGGCCGCAAGCGTCGAGTGGCCGATGGTCAGCAGTCCGGACGGGCGGTTCACACTTCCTCTGAAGATCTGCTTTCTGCGTACCGCGGCAGTCCGTCCGCCAGCTTGATCCAGGCAATCTGCCTCTTGGTCCAGATGTGGTCCACCGGCGTGATCGTTCCGGGATCATCCAGGCTGGCGAGTGTGACGTCGATCGTCTGTGGCGATTTGTGGAACTGGAAGGTCAGTTGCGTGCCGCAGTTCGAGCAGAACTGGCGAAATGCGATGTCGGAAGAATCGAAACGTGCCGGTTTGCCCTTGGTGAAGACAAATGCGGCGGACCGGAAAGTCGCCCAGGACACGAAAGCCGCGCCGCTTGCTCGCCGGCAGATTTCGCAGTGGCAGTGGGTTTCGTTGGTTGGATTGCCAGTGGTCCGATAGCGGATGCGTCCGCACAGGCAACCGCCGGTAAAGGCCTTCGCAGTCACGTCAGACCTCGATGCCGTACTTTCTCAGGATCGGAACCATGATGCCGTAGCAGGCCATGGTAGCAAGTATGGCGGCGAGGAGGCCCGGCCAGAATGCCCACCCTGCCCGCAACGCGGTAGGCAGCACAACGAAAAATGCAAGCGAGGGCAGCACCAGCCAGAGTACTCCGGTGGACAGCGCGGCAACCCTGGCACTGTCCCCGGTGTCGACGTAGAGCCAGATGAACGCCACCAGCGATGTAATCGGAAGCGACGCGATCAATGCGCCGAACAGGGTGCTGCGTTTGGCGATCTCGGATATCAGCACGATCAGTACCGCGGACACCAGGATCTTGACTGCGTAGTAGCCCATCTCCTTCCTTTTTCAGTTTGTTCCGGCACTCTCGACCAGGAACAACCGCACTGGCTCGCCTCTGTCATTCGCGGTTATCTTGAATCCGAGCCGCGTTGGCGCCATTCCAGGATCGCGATCGCAATACCTGCCAGATACAGCGCGGCCACAACCAGAAATTGCCGTTCGGTGACCGGTCGTTCTCCGGAAAAGAAGGCCACCGCGATGTAACCCAGGCCGGCGTGGCCGCAGACGATCGCTGCCTGGCTGGTGAGCGCGAGCGAGCCGGGGCCGTCGGTATCCGTGTAACTGGCTAAACCCATCATGCTACTCACCACCAAGGACAGGATCTGCACCGTCAGCGCGAGACTGACCAGGACTGCCACTCCGGCAATGGGCTTGACCCAATTCGGCGCGACGCTCGACAGCGGCAACACCAACAGGTAATTGCCGGCGAAGTAGAAGCCGATGGCGACCAGCAGGCCGAAGCCGAGGAGAAAATTGATCCGGGTAAACATACTCAGGTGTTGAACACGATAGCAGGGATGGGGCGTTCTTGGACGAGAATTTCGGCAATGTGATGTGCCAGATGGGGGCGCAATGAAGGCGTAAGGATGAAGGAGCAAGGATGAAGGCGGAAGGATGAAGGATGAGGGAACAAAGATGAAGGATGAGAGAGCAAGGATATAAGGCGTGTAGCGAGGGAGACGCCAGCCGGCCAAAGGCCGGCATTAAAAGCGTTGACGCAAAGGACGCAAAGGAACGCAAAGTTCGCAAAGGAATACAAAAAAAGTACGAAGATAGGTTGCTGCTTGCCTCTGCGTTCCTTCTTCATCCTTCCGCCTTCATCCTTCATCCTTGCTCTCACACCCGCTGGACTTTTCATATATGACGGCAGATACTGCGGCGACCGATTGTCATAGTGCGAGGTGGGTGATGGCCACGAAGCAATCCGGATTGAGCGCGCGTTTCGAAGAATTCAAGGACACATGGCGCACGCTGAGCCCATATGAGCGCATCGAGCAGGTGATCGCGCTGGTGCTCACCTACCTCATCGCGGTGATCATCCTGATCGCGACCTGGGACCTCGCCAAGGAGGTATTCCTGTTGGCGTGGCACGGACTTCTCGATCCGCTCGATCACAGGATGTTCCAGGTGATCTTCGGCCAGATCATGACCCTGCTGATCGCGCTCGAGTTCAAGCACTCGATCATAAAAGTGGTGGCGCATCGCGAGAGCATCATCCAGGTCAAGACGGTGCTGCTGATCGCGCTGCTGGCGATCTCGCGCAAGTTCATCATCCTCGAGCCCAACCAATACTCGGCGCAAACCATAGTCGGCCTTGCCGCCGTGGTGATCGCGTTGGGCGTCACCTACTGGCTGATCCGCGACCGCGACGCGAAGGCCTGAGTCAGCGACGGGCCCGCGGTTGCGAGATCAGGACAGCGGTTCAGTACCAGGATCGAGCGGGGCGGGAATCGGCCGATGGGCCGCTGAAGTGGGCCTAAGGGCCGGGAGCTTCTTCCTGGAGGAACTGCAGCACCGCGACTTCTTCCTGGCGCAGCGCCGGCGCGGGGGTGTCGCGACGCTTGCGGTGTGGCGGCATTCCCACTGGCACGGGCAGCGGCGCGGTGCGGCCTTGTTGATAAGCTTGCAACAGGGCGGGATGGACGTAATATTTCCGGCACACGGCGCGGGTATTGCCGAGCCGCTTAGCCACGGTGTCGATCGCACGCACGATGTTCTTTTCGGTCGCGCGCTGGCTCGATACCGGCCTCATGGTGTGCAACTGGCGGGCCGCCAGCATCGTGCCCGCCCAAGTTCGGAAATCCTTGGCAGTGATATCGCGGCCGGTGATCTCCCGCAGATAGGCGTTGACGTCGTCGGACGCGACGGACTGGCGTTTCCCGGCGGGATCCAGGAACTTGAACAATTCCTGTCCGGGCAGGTCCTGGCATTGCTGGACGATGCGGGCGAGACGGCGGTCGGTGATCGCCACGTCGTGCTGGACCCCGCTCTTGCCGCGGAAGCTGAACCGCAGCGTCGCACCCTTGATCTGAACGTGGCGCCCGCGCAGCGTGGTGAGCCCGAACGAACGGTTTTCGCGCGCGTACTCATCGTTGCCAACCCGGATCAGCGTGCGGTCGAGAAGCCGCACCACGGTGGCGAGAATCTGGCGCCGCGACAGGTCGCGGGCGCGCAGATCGCGCTCCACGCGATCGCGGATATCCGGGAGTACTTCGCTGAATTCCAGGATACGGCGGAATTTGGACTTGTCGCGTGCTTCCCGGTACGAGGGGTGATAGCGGTACTGCTTGCGGCCGCGCGCGTCGCGCGCGGTGGCCTGGATGTGGCCGTTGGGATCGGGGCAGATCCAGACGTCGGTCCACGCCGGCGGAATCACCAGGGCAGTGATGCGCTTGCGCTGCGCCGGGTCGCTGATGCGTGTTCCGTCCGGAGCAAAGTATACCCATCCCCTGCCGACACGCCGGCGGGTGATTCCCGCCAGGCCGTACGTGACATAGTTCAGTCCGGCGCGGGTGGCTGCCCTGCGGTGCTCGTCCATGCGCGGCGAAGTCACCGAATCCTCCTTCCCTGGAATTGCGGCGGACACAGAGTATCCGGATGCTCCCGCGGAAGGCAAGCGCTGAACGGCTAAAACCTTTCACGGCGAGGGAGCCCCAGGTTGTTGATCCGGGCCTTGCGCAGGAGCTTGAGCAGCAGGTTGCGGAAGAATCGAAACAACGGGTAAAGGATGGTGGACCGGCTCTTCGAGCGGAATATCCAGTAGGTGAGCCGATTGAACGCGCCCGAGCGGCTGCTCATCAACGACAGGACGTGGATGGCGTCGGCGCCGTAGTACAGGGTATTGCCGAACTTGAGCACCATCCCCTCGTCGATATCGAGGCCTTTTGCGGTGATCTCGCTCATGATCCCGCTGGCGTCGCGCGCGTTGACCAGGCGCAGTGCGCCAACCGACTCGCGGATGCGAACCATGCGGCAGTAGGCATCGCAGACCGGGCATTCCCGGTCGTACACCAGGAGAATATCGGCTGAGTCCACGGGTTGCATGGTGCCTGCGTCGGTGCTCATGGTGGCGGCTCGCCCGGATTGACGATCACAATGTATATTCCGATTGCGACCTCTTTCGTACCTCCCGGCGGGGGACGCCGACCCGTCGCAAACTATCCTACATTCATCGCTTCCCCGATGCTCGGCTTACTTATCGCCCTCACACAACTGCTTGGCCTGATAACCGCCGCGAGGGCGGTCATGGAGGTTCGCACTGCACAAGGGGCGACCGCATGGGCAATCGCGCTGATCTCTTTCCCGTACCTGGCGCTGCCGTTGTATTGGGTGTTCGGCAAAAGCAAGTTCCACGGTTACGTCACCGCGCGCAGGGCCGATCTCCTGGAGGCGAGCCCGGTTGCCAAGGGAACCTATGCCGCCCTGGTCGAACGCGGACTGCTCGTGCGGACAGAGTACACGAGGGCGCTGCCGTTCGAACGGCTGGCGAAGCTGCCGTTTACCACCGGAAACGACGCGCACTTGCTCATCGACGGGGAGGCCACCTTCGATTCTATTTTTGCGGGAATCGAAGCGGCACGCGAATACGTGCTGGTGCAGTTCTACATTATCCGCGACGACGATGCGGGGCGCGAGCTCAAGGCGCGCCTGCTTGAGCGCGCCCGCGCCGGCGTTCGCGTCCATGTGCTGTACGACGAGATCGGTAGCTACGAACTGCCGCGGGCCTACGTCAACGAGATGCGCGCGAGCGGAATCTCGGTGCGCGCGTTCCACGCCATCGGTCCGGGAGTGAACCGCTTCCACATCAACTTCCGTAACCACAGGAAAATCGTGATCGTGGACGGACGGGTGGCGTGGGTGGGCGGGCTGAACGTGGGCGACGAGTACCTTGGCCGTGATCCGCGTATTGGATACTGGCGGGATACGCAATTGCGGGTCGAAGGGCCGGTCGTGCAGTGCGTACAGGTCGCATTCGTCGAAGACTGGCACTGGGCCGCGGGCGAACTGCTCGACCTGAACTGGGATCCACGGCCTGCGGCGGGCGGCGCCCGCCGTCCCATCCTCTGCCTCCCCAGCGGCCCGGCCGACGAGCTGGAGACCTGCACGCTGTTTTTCATCGCGGCGATCGCCGAAGCAAAATCACGGCTGTGGATCGCCAGCCCGTACTTCGTTCCGGACGAGCAGTTTGTCACGGCGCTGCAGTTGGCGGCGCTGCGTGGGGTGGAGGTGAGGATCCTGATGCCGGAGCGGTCCAACCACCCGCTGGTGAATCTGTCCGGCTGGTCGTATATCGAGGAGCTGGAGAAAGCCGGGATTGCGGTCTATCGTCACCAACACGGATTCATGCACCAGAAGGTCACGCTGATCGACGATGATTACTGCACGGTGGGCACCGCCAATTTCGACAATCGCTCATTCCGGCTGAACTTCGAGATCACCATGGCGGTGGCCGACCGCGAACTGGCGGCGCAGGTTCGCGCGATGCTGGAGAACGATTTTGCTCACGCGCGCCGTGTCACCGCCGGGGAATTCCATTCGCGCTCTCTGGCATTCCGCTTCGCCGTTCGCGCGGCAAGGCTGTCCGCGCCGGTCCAGTGAGGCGTTGCGCTCTACCCGTCGCTTCCCGATGAACATGGTCACCGATCAAACCGCGCATAAAGAATCGGCATCAGGATCGCTAGAACGATCAACACCAAGGCGACGTTCAACGCGAAATAGGCCAGCATCGCCAGCGGCGCAAACAGGACCACTGTCGCAAGGATCCACGGCACCGGGGGTAACTTACCCATGTCCACGCCCAGCTTGCTCGAAAGCCACGCCGCAAGCGTTCCTTGCGCCGGCTTGGCAGGATGTCCGAGCGCTCGCGCCAGGGCACGGTTCTCGAGCCAGTAGAAGAACACATACATCTGGACGAACAGGCTTCCGACCAGGATCACGGGCGCCAGGAGTAGCGCCGGCAGCACAAGAAGCGAGTACGCTCCGGCAAGAAACACCACGGTCCCCGCGGCGCACGCAATGCTGATGAGTACCATGACCAGCGCGGCCGGAATCACGAGCCACTTTCGCTCGAGGACGTAGAGCCGGACCCCCTCTCCTTCCCTGTACCTGTGCGCGAGCTTTTGCGCCTCCACCAGCGTCTCAACCGGCAAAAATCGCACAATCCAGTGCTGCGCGGGGTCTTTTCGGTTTGGGGTCGCCATGACATGACCTCCTTTCCGTAAGAGACGACAAGCATACGAAACTCCGGGCAACAATGCTGAGAATATTTCTAAACCTGCCTCACATGGAGGAATTGCTCGGGCACTCTGACGCCAGTACGACGATGATCTACACTGACGGCCTTGACCGGGGCGGGCTGGCAGTCGTCAGCGCGCCGGGCGCGGTCCGGGGGACATCGAACTGCAGCTCGTACAATTTTTTTCTGATTCCGGCCCGCTTGCCTTGGCCATTCCCGGCTATGGCCTGCGTCCGCAACAGGTAGAGATGGCGCAGGCGGTCGAGCAGGCGATCGAAGAGCGCAGCGTCCTGATCGCCGAGGCCGGTACGGGTACCGGCAAGACGTTCGCGTACCTGGTGCCGGCGCTTGCCAAGGGCGGCAAGGTGATCATCTCCACCGGTACCAAAACCCTGCAGGACCAGTTGTTCGGCCGCGACATCCCGACGGTGCGCAACGCGCTGCAGGCGCCCGTGACGGTCGCGCTGCTCAAGGGTCGGGCGAATTATGTCTGCCATTACCACCTGGGGCGCGCCAAGAACGATGGTCGCTTCCTGGACCGCGACGATGTGGTGTACCTGGCGCGCATCGAGTCCTATGCCAGGACCAGCAAGACCGGCGATCGCAGCGGACTGGCCGAAGTGCCGGAGGACGCGACCGTCTGGCCGCAGGTGACCTCCACACGTGAGAACTGTCTCGGCGGCGATTGCCCGAACTACAAGCAGTGCTTCGTCATGGAGGCCCGCAAGCAGGCGATGGAAGCGGACGTGGTGGTGGTGAATCATCACCTGTTTTTTGCCGACGTGGTGCTGCGCGACGAGGGTGTGGCGGAGCTGCTGCCCGCGTGCAACACCGTGATCTTCGACGAGGCTCATCAATTGCCAGAGACCGCCAGCTTGTTCTTCGGCGAAACCATCTCCACCCATCAGCTCATCGAACTCGGACGCGACACCCGGATGGAGGCCGCCGCTTCGGCGAAGGATAATGCGGCGTTGCCGGATGCCGCTTCGCAACTGGAGAAAGCGGCGCGCGACCTGCGGCTGCAGGTGCGCGATGACATCGGCCGCCAGCCTTACGCGCAGGCCGCGGCGGGACTGGACGAAGCGGCCACAGCATTCTGGGAAAGTCCCTTCGATTACCAGAACCAGGCGCTGCTTTACGTCCCCGAGAAATTGCCGGAACCGAACTCCGAGGGCTACACCCGGGCGGTGGTGGACGCGGCGCTGCCAGCGATCGAGGCGGCTGAGGGACGGACCTTCTTCCTCTTCACCAGTCTCAGGGCCATGCGCGAGGCGCGCGATTTGATGGAAACCGGCATGAAGCGCATGGGCATGGAGTATCCGCTGCTGATGCAGGGAGAGGGCTCGCGCACCGAGCTGCTGGAGCGCTTCCGCAAACTCGGTAATGCGGTGCTGTTGGGGAGCGCATCCTTCTGGGAAGGCGTGGACGTCAAAGGCGAGGCGTTGTCGCTGGTGATTATCGACCGGTTGCCGTTTGCCCCTCCCGACGATCCGGTGCTCGCCGCGCGCATTGAGAAAATGAACAGCGAGGGCCGAAACGCCTTCATGGAGTACCAGGTTCCGCAGGCAGTCATCACGTTGAAGCAGGGCTCTGGCAGATTGATCCGCGACGAGAACGATCGCGGCGTGCTGATGATCTGCGACCCGCGCCTGATCTCCAAGCACTACGGCAAGCGCATCTGGCGCAGCCTGCCGCCGATGAAGCGCACCCGGGATCTCGGCGAGGTGCGCGACTTCTACAAGAGCATTGCCGCCACCGAAACGGCCGCGGCGCGCTGATCGCGCGAGTCAGTCCGAGAAGAGTCTCGGCCGGATCAGGAGAACAAAGGCCGCCCATAGCACCAGCACCCATACCAACACGATGACCGCAGCGGCGACCCAGTTGCGTGGTTTCGGCTGGCGCGATTCGACCCAGGACTGCGCCCTGGCGCGTGCGTCCGCCAATGCTTCGGCGGGTACCAGCTTCAGCACCAGGTAAATCCCGACCGGCAGCAGGATCAGCTCATCCAGATAGCCCAGCACAGGAATGAAATCGGGGATCAGGTCTATGGGTGAGAGCGCGTAGGCGACGATCAGCATCGTCAGCAACCTGACATGCCACGGCGTGCGCGGATCGCGGCGGAGGAACCAGAGCACCATGACCTCGCGCTTGAGGGTGGCGGCCCAGTTCTTCAGCTGCTGCATCACGGCTACGCGGCAATCTCGCCGTACAGGTCGTGGGTGTCGCTGCGCGTGACGCGCACCTGCACCAAATCGCCGGGTTTGAGCCCCCTGGACTTCTTGATGTGCACTACGCCGTCGATCTCGGGCGCGTCGGCGCTGGAGCGGCCGACCGCGCCTTTTTCGCCGGACTCGTCGATCAGGACCGCAAGGGTCTTGCCGATTTTCTGCTGCAACCGGCGCGTGCTGATTTTCTCCTGGGCCGCCATGAACCGCGCGCGGCGTTCTTCCCGGACTTCTTGCGGTACTGGATGGGGCAGGGCATTGGCGGCGGCGCCGTCCACCGGCGAATAGGCGAAACAGCCGACGCGATCGAGTTGCGCGTCCTCCAGGAATTGCAGCAGCTCCTCGAATTCCACTTCGGTTTCACCCGGAAAACCAGCGATGAACGTGCTGCGGATGGTGATATCCGGGCAGATTTTGCGCCACGCGCGGATGCGTTCGAGATTGTTCTCGGCGTTGGCCGGGCGCTTCATGAGCTTGAGGATGCGCGGGCTGGCGTGCTGGAACGGCACGTCGAGATAAGGTAGCACCTTGCCTTCCGCCATCAGCGGCACGATTTCGTCCACGTGCGGGTAGGGGTAGACGTAATGCAGCCGCACCCAGATGCCGAGATCGCCGAGCGCGCGGGTCAGGTCGGTCATGCGTGTTTTCAGCGGGCGCCCGCCCCAGAATCCGGTGCGGTAACGGACGTCTACGCCGTAGGCGCTGGTGTCCTGCGAGATTACAAGCAGTTCCTTTACCCCTGCCTTGACCAGGTTTTCGGCTTCCCGCATGACTTCGCCTACGGGGCGGCTCACCAAGTCACCGCGCATCGACGGGATGATGCAGAAGGTGCAGCGATGGTTGCAGCCCTCGGCGATTTTCAGATACGCGAAGTGCTTCGGGGTGAGCTTGATGCCCTGCGGCGGTACCAGATCGACGAAAGGATCGTGAGGTTTGGGCAGGTGCAAATGCACGGCGCTCATCACTTCTTCGGTCGCGTGCGGGCCGGTGACAGCGAGCACCCGCGGGTGTGCGTCCTTGACCACGCTGCCCTTGGCGCCCAGGCATCCGGTGACGATAACTTTACCGTTCTCCGCGAGCGCCTCGCCGATTGTGTCCAGCGATTCCTCCACTGCAGCATCGATGAAGCCGCAGGTATTGACGACGACTAGATCGGCATCCCGGTAGCTGCCGGAGATCAGATATCCCTCGGCACGAAGCTGGGTGAGGATGCGCTCGGAATCGACCAGCGCCTTCGGACAGCCCAACGAAACGAAGCCTACCCTGGGCGTTACAGCGGCGGGCTTGCGGGTCCTGACGGCGGTCATAGAGAGTCGAGTGGGATGAAAAACGGCGCGGGATCATCGACCCCGCGCCGCTTTCACGATGAATTGGGCTTCAGCCGGTTTTCTTCTGCGGTTGATTGAAGCTGTCGGTGTCGGGGGCGGGCGCTTCCGGCTTGTTGTCTGCCGCTTGCGCGCCGAAATTGCCGAAGGGGAAGTTTCCGAAGATGGAGCGTGCCTGTTTCTGGAGCTGCTGCTGCATGTCGAGGAAGGTGTTGGCGCTCTGTTCGAGATAACTCGACATCAATCCCTGGATGGTCGGGCCTTGCATTTTTACGAACTGGCTCCAGGCTTCGGCGTTAAGCATCGGGTTGTCGCCAAATTTGGGCATGCTCTGTTCCTGCAGGCGGCGCTGGATTTCGATGAAGGTCTGGATGTTTTTCTCCAGATAACTGCCCATCATTCCTTGCATCGCGTTGCCGTAGAAACGAATGATCTGCGACAGCATGTCTGAAGAGAACATCGGCGCGCCCGCGCTTTCTTCCTCGAGAATGATCTGTAAAAGAATGCTGCGGGTGAGATCTTCTTCGCTCTTGGCATCGATGACCTTGAAGACGACCTGGTCGAGAACGAGTTGTTTGACGTCGGCGAGCGTGATGTAGCTGCTGGTAGCGGTGTCATAAAGCCGACGATTCGGATATTTCTTTATCAGGCGCATCTCTTCAGTCATTTTTGTGCAGTCCGGAAAATTTCCCGAAGGCGTTCGGATTGACGACGGCGCCCCCCTCTGCCGCGGCGCGCGAGTGCTGAATTATAACCTTTTGAAAATTAGGTTTTCCAATGTTTATGCAGTGCCGTAAAAAAAGTTGACAGGGTGCCGGACGGTCTTTAATATCCTGCTGGTGCGACGCAACAATATGGGTTTGATGGAATTGCGGACGTTAGGGTTTACAGCCATTAAACAGAACGTTAAGGGGTAGTTACGGTGGACGATATAATTTCCGCAATGAACAAGAAGCACGTCGAGACTGCGCTTCAGGCGGTGCAGATCCTGTTCGACGGCATCGAAAAGCTGACGCGGCTCAATATGGAGGCGGCGAAGATGCTGTTCCATGAGGGCGTGGCAAGCGCCAAGGCGCTGGCTTCCGTGGCCGACATCGGACAGATGAACGAGTGGCGGGACGGCCAGGCGCGGGCCGGTGCCGGCAAGGTTCTGGGGTATTCCCGCAATGTGTACGAGATCGCATTCAAGACCCAGGCCGATATTGGCGAACTGCTGGAACAGAGTTTGCTTGAATCAGGTCAGGAAGTACGGGACTGGGTTGAGGTGGCATTGAAATCCTCCCCGGTTGGCCAGTCGGAAGCCGCAGCTTCTGCAGCAAATGCGGCCATGGCCAATGCCCAGGTAATGATCGAAGGAATTTCGAAGGCCGCAAAGCAGGCGGCCGGATACGCGGATGCCAACCTCAGGGCGGCCGCGACGGCGACGGCGGAGGCCGTGAAGGGCGCCGTGAAGTAACGGATGCAAGGCTCCTCCCCCTTTATCTAAAGGTTTTCCTTTGGTAAAGGTTCACCCCGGTGGGTAACTCCACCGGGGTTTTTTTTGCCCATTCTCGGTGCGTAAAAACGGCAGGAAATTGACGCAACGCGGCACAAGGAAGAGGCCAGAAAGAAGGTCAAACCATAACGAAAGTGCCCAAAATAACCTGTGCCACCGAAGGGTTATGGGGTACTTTGAATCTAAAAAGTGAGCAGGCCCGCGATCAAACTTGTGCAGCAAAGGTCCGTTCGCGGATGTACCGGTCTTGCGAAGTGACACCAGCGGCCCCTGACCGCTACTAGGACATATGTTGTCCGCCGTTGATCGATATGTTCGCGCCAGTGACGAACGCGGCTTCATCCGAGGCCAGATAGATAATCAGGCCAGCCACTTCCTCCGGCTTTCCCAGACGCCCCAACGGAATCTGCGGCAGGATTTTCGAGTCGAGGATCTCCTGCGGGATTGCGGTCACCATTTTGGTGCCGATATAGCCCGGTGAGATGGTGTTTACGGTCACACCCTTTTTTGCGACTTCGTAGGAGAGCGCCTTGGTGAAGCCGTGCATGCCGGCCTTCGCCGCCGAATAATTGGTCTGGCCGAACGCGCCTTTCTGGCCGTTCACCGATGACACATTGATCACGCGCCCCCAGTTACGCTCGATCATGCCGTCGAGCACCTGTTTGGTCATGTTGAAGACGCTATCCAGATTGGTGCGGATGACTGCATCCCAGTCGGTCTTGGTCATTTTCTTGAAGGTTATGTCACGGGTAATGCCGGCGTTGTTGACCAGCACATCGACCGGGCCGACCTCCGCTTCGATGCGTTTGACGCAGGTGGCACAGGAATCGAAGTCCGTGACATCCGCGGGATACGCTTGAAAGCTATATCCGCGGTTCCTCATTCCCGTGAGCCATTCCTTCGCCGTCTTGTTGCCGGGCGAGTAGGTGGTAACGACGGCGTAACCCTGGTCCGCCATCTTGGTGCAGATGGACTCGCCGAGCCCGCCCATGCCCCCCGTCACGAGGACGTTTCGTTTTGCCATGGCTGGTTCCTCCCAATTTCTTGGTTGAACTCCGCCGCCGGGTGTATGCCCTCAGCGGAGTTTTTCCTTCACGTACCGTCCGGGCGCCGGCTCGATCACGGAAAATCTCGCGTTCCCCAATGCAGGGGGCGCAAGCTGTTTGTTGCCCGACTTCTCGCGCAGCCAATTCTCCCAGTGGGGCCACCAGCTTCCGGCTTGTCGGACTGCACCTGCAAACCAGGCGTCCGCGTCCAGCGCCGCTGCGGTATTGGTCCAATAGTGGCGGCGGTTCTTCGCCGCAGGGTTGACGATGCCTGCCACGTGTCCGCTCGCGCCGAGCACAAACTCGGTGCATCCGCCCAGCAATGCCGCGCTCAGGTGCGCGGTCTTCCAGGGAACGATATGATCTTCACGGGTGGCGAGCACAAAGGCCGGCACCTCGATTCTGCGCAGATCCACCGACACGCCGCATGAATCGAGTTTACCGGGAATTCTCAGATTGTTCTCCAGGTACATGTTGCGCAGGTAATAGGCGTAGAGATGGCCTGGCAGGTTGGCTCCGTCTGCGTTCCAGTAGAGCAGGTCGAAAGGCTTCGGTTCTCTGCCTTTCAGATAGTTGTTGATCACGAAATGCCACACCAGATCGTTCGCGCGCAGCGTCGCAAAGGTTGCGGCGAGCCGGCTTCCGGGCATCGAGCCGCTGCCGCGAAATTCCTGCTCGGCGCGCTCGACGAATTCCCGGTCCACGAATACGCTGATATCGCCAGTCTCGGAAAAATCCAGCATCGAGGCGAGCAAAGTGAGCGAGGCAACCGAAGCATCGTTCTTGTGCGCCATGACTGCGAGCGCGGTCGCAAGCAGCGTGCCGCCGACGCAGAAACCCAGCGTGTTGACCTGTCCGGCGCCGGTGATCGCGCGCACCGCATCGAGCGGGGCCAGTACTCCTTCGCGGACGTAGTCGTCCCAAGTGAGCTGTCCGAGTTCCGGCGGGATGTTGCGCCAGGAGACGATGAAAGTCGTGAAGCCCTGCTCGACGCAGTAGCGCGCGAAGGAATTTTCCGGCTGCAGGTCGAGGATGTAGTACTTGTTGATGAACGGCGGCACGATGAGCAGCGGCCGTTCGAAAACCTGGCGGGTGGACGGGGCATACTGGATCAGCTGCATCACTTCGTTCTCCAGTACCACCGCGCCGGGTGTGACTGCGAGATTACGGCCGACTTCGAAGGTGCGCTCGTCGGTCATCGAAATGCGGCCGCGCGCGAGGTCCGCGGCGAGAAGCTTCATCCCCTGCGACAGGCTTTCGCCGCCGCTTTCGCTGGCGAGCTTGATGACTTCAGGATTGGTCGCGGCGAAATTGGTGGGCGCGATCGCGTCTGCGAACTGGCGCAACACGAATTGCAGCCGCCGCTTGGCGTGGCCGTGGAGCGGCGCCAGTTCGCCCAGTTCGTCGAGGAAACGCGCGTTCAAAAGGTAAGCCTGCCGCAGGTAACGGAAGAACGGCACCTCGCTCCATTCCGGAGCATCGAAGCGGTGATCGCCGGAAGCGGCGGCATCCTGCACGGTATCGTTGCCGCCGCCGAGCAGACTGCCCCATAGCGCGAGGTGCTCGCGATAGAGGCGTTCCTGGAGGGAGCGCAATTTCTCGCGCTGTTCGTCCGAACCGAATGCCAGCATGCGCATCAATTCGGTGAATTCGAGGCGGCCGGATGAGGGAAGCTGGCGCAGAAAATCTTCGACCAGGGCCTGATTGGCTTTGGCGAGCTCCTGATAGGCGCCGGGAGGGGATTCTGCAGGTGAACTCATGTCCCGGTGGACGCCGGAAGAATCGAAATCACAACACGTTCGGGATTCTTGACCGCACCCCTGGTCAAGTCAAGCTGCACACGCCGCTTAATCCCAGCCATGACCCCTTGCAAGGAAGCCAACCAGCGCGATCGAGCCGATGCCCAGCGAAATGAGCGACACCTGCTCGAGCGCGTGCGGCAGGATTTCGAGGAACCCCGAGCAGCGCACCGGTGGCGTAGCTGACAAACCCTCAGTCGGCCAGCCAGATCAGGGCGGCCATGCGACCAGTGACTTTGTCTCGCCGATGGGAGAAAAAACGCCGCGGGTCGGAGT
>WNFR01002402.1_pt1 | contig 19530 bp, 14 predicted proteins | sample 5400221 | NCBI WGS metagenome assembly WNFR01 (sample SAMN13153357, study PRJNA577476) | soil metagenome | isolation source: 40 cm soil under Madrone tree | place: USA:California | collected 2016-06-14 | reverse complement strand
GGCAAGGCCGACGCTTCCAGATTCCCCAGCAGGCACGCCGGTTCAGCTTCGCTGGCGCCAAAGTACAGATCTATCAGGCCCTCAATGGGCGCGTCACGCTCTACTATGGCGACGCCCGCCTGGAACATTCAGCGATCCCGGGGGGGTGACAGTTTTACGTGGCCGTTAAGGTGACAGAATCACGTTGCTACAACAGTCCTGCATTCCTCAATTGATGGCGCCCGATTCCAATTCCATCCGCAAACCCTCGGACTGGGCCATCCTCCGTTGCCCACCGGCGCAGCAGAGATTTGTCGCACCGATTTGTTAGCTCTCTGCCGGCCCTGACAGGTGAATGGAAACAAAACACCATTTTCCAGGGCGGGCTACAATCCCCCTCCCGGGTGGGAGTAAACGTTTCGAGAAAATTCGTTTTCTTACCTCGGGGCAAGTTTTTTCCCAGATAGGCTCGTTCGTTGCCGTATCTGCGCTGCGAGCGGTACTAAGACTAGATCATATTTGCTCGATATAAGTTGCTGTAAATAAAGATGTTAATTCATTGGCGCTGGCAGCATAAAACGCGTGGATATGTGCGGCCAGTGGCCTTTCCTTTGCAACGCTTCTATCCCTCAGGAACTTCTCTAGAATCATGCCCAGCGAAAAGACAGGAAGGCACAAAGATGCCGAACCGGTAAATATCTTGCCGCCGGATGAGGTTATTTTTGGTAGTTCATCCACAATGCATGAAGTAAGACGATTGGCAATGAGAGTCTGCGGTACGAACGTTCCGGTGTTACTGAACGGGAGTGGCGGGACTGGCAAGGAAGTTCTGGCGAGATGGATTCACGCTCACTCTCCTTGGAGCGACGGCCCGTTCGTCAAGATCAATTGTCCGGCAATCCCCGGATCACTCCTCGAGAGCGAGTTATTTGGCTATGAAAAGGGCGCGTTTACCGGGGCTCATGTCTCCAAGCCAGGAAGGGTCGAACTTGCGCACAAAGGGACTTTGTTCCTGGATGAGATTGCGGACCTTGGCTTAGATTTGCAGTGCAAACTGTTGCAGTTTTTGCAAGACGGTTGCTTCTCGCGGATTGGTGGCGAGTCGGAGAGAATTGTCGAAGCACGCTTGATCTGTGCGACAAGCAAGAATCTGGAAGAAGAGATCGATCTGCGAGGATTCCGCGCGGACTTGTATTATCGTATCAATGTAGTCCGCTTGCGGTTGCCGCTTTTGCGCGAGCGGCGCGCAGATATTCCTCTTTTGGCTGAATATTTTCGGACGCGGTTCCAGGAACAATTCCACAAACAATCCGAGCCTTTGAGCGTCGGCATGTTGCGATATTTACAGAAACTGGATTGGCCCGGGAATATTCGCGAGCTTTCGAACGGCATGGCTCGTCACGTACTCATAGGTGCGGAAGCCAAGATCGGTCAAGAGCCAGAGGTCAAGCCGCTTGATCCGACTCGGGGAAGTTCTAGCGGTGTTGGAACTGTTCCCCTGAGACAGCTCGCTAAAGAAGCCGTTCGAGAGAGGGAGAAGGGCCTTATCTTCGAAGCGCTGCAAGCAAATCAGTGGAATCGGCGAAGGACCGCTCAGGCGCTGAAGATTAGCTACCGCGCGCTAATTTATAAGATTCGCAATGCCGGGTTGTTTGCCCGGAGCCCGGGAAATTTGGCATCAAGGCGAGAAAATTCTCCAGGCCCTCCACATTCCTCGTCGGACTAGGTCCGAGCAGAAATTACCCGGCCCGATTCTTTTCGATGTCCGTTCATTTCCCAGCGTGGGTCTAGAGCGGTAGTGTACAAAGCTTTCGCACCGAAATGGCTCAAGTCAACATAGTGCCGCTCGCCAACTTGGTTCCGGCCATGTGACGGAGCCTTGTCGCGGCCAGCATCGTCCGACCTGCGCCTTTCAAATGACGCAGAAACGCTATCAAGCTCCCTTTGTCTCCTTCAACCCTTCGCCAATGCCTGAACGTCGCCAAATCCTCCATCACTCACGCCGGCTACAACCGGCAGCGATATGCTGCGCACGGCGCCGCACTAGCTGCGCTTTGCGATAACCTATCTAGGAAGATGGGTGAGTTCACCTAAAGCAATCGGTTGCGCAAGCCCCAAGTGGCCACCTTCTTGGCTTGGATGAGCGCGAGATTTGTCGTAATAAAAATTTGCCACGCGTTTTCCTTTCAAGTCTGAGACATTCTTATTTAGTTGAGCCCACTGCCGGTTCCAGTTCGGCGTGTTTTGGCGGGGCAGTAGGTGGCTGAAGCGGCACATGAGCGCAGCGCCAGTCACACTGAACTTTGAAACCCATGCAAGAGGCCGCTTTAGTTTGTTGGCGCGCGCACGAAAGGGAGACCCTGACGCAAATCGTTGCCACGGGTCACGGAGATACTGCTGCTGCGGGCCATTTCCAGCACGCCAAATGGGCGAAGTGCTTCGAGCAGGCCGTCGATTTTGTCCACCGTGCCCGAAACTTCCAGGATCAGTGATTCGGACGCAACATCGATTACGCGCGCTCGAAATACTTTCGTGAGCTCCATCAAATACGGGCGCGATTGCTGGTCGGCTTGCACTTTAACCAGAGCCAGATCGCATTCGATCAGCGGGCGTTCCGAAATATTTTCTGCCAGCAGCACGTCCACGAGCTTTTCCAGGCTGGCTTTCGAGGCGGTACGCGCCTTTGGCATCCGTGTGCGCCACGATGGTCATCCGCGCGATCTCGTCGCTTTCGGTGGGACCAACCGTGAGCGAATCGATGTTAATGGCCAGACGACGAAGCGAGGCGACGCGGTTCAAGACCCCAGGTTTGTTCTCGGCGAGTGTTTGCATAGATCCTCTATCACGGCTCCGTGGCTGTTTCCACGAGCGGGCTGTCCGGCCGGCGAATCATTTCGTGCAGCGAGCCGCCTGCGGGGACCATTGGATACACGGAGTCTTCTTGCTCGACGCGGAAATCGATTAGCACACTCTCCGAGGATTCGCGAGCTGCGCGAATGGTGGGAATGACTTCGGTTCGCGAGGTAATCCGCTCGCCTCGAATGCCGAAGGCGTTTGCGAGCGCAGCAAAGTCTGGCGCGACCAACGGCGTGGCTACGTAGCGCTTGTCGTAAAAGAACTCCTGCCACTGGCGAACCATTCCGAGAAAGCCGTTGTTGATGATGGCGATGTTAATCTTGATTTTTTCCTGGACGATGGTGGCCAGCTCGCACATGGTCATCTGAAAGCCGCCGTCGCCGACCACGACCCAGACATCCGATTCAGGCTTGGCGAATTTTGCCCCGATCGCGGCAGGTAGAGCGAAACCCATCGTGCCGAGGCCTCCGGACGTCACCAGCGAGCGGGGCTGATTGTGGTGGTAATACTGTGCCTCCCACATCTGGTGCTGACCGACGTCGGTGACGACGATGGCTTCGCCGTGCGTTTCCTTCCACAAATCGTTGATGACGTGGGCGGCGTAGAGATGGCCGTTATCAGGCAAGCCTTGGATGTCGCGCACGGCGGAATCACCTTTGAGCTCACGGATGTGGCCGAGCCAGTCGCCACGCTCGCGATGCTCCAGGCGCGGGAGAAGCTGCTCCAGAACTTCGCGCGCGTCGCCAATAAGGGCGGCATCCACCTTCACGTTCTTGTTCATCTCGGAGCGATCGATTTCGATATGAATCTTGCGGGCATCCTTGGCGTAGGTGCGCAGATCGCCGGTGACGCGGTCGTCAAAGCGCATGCCGACGGCGATCAGGAGATCCGCTTCCTGTATGGCATGATTGACTCAGGCCTCGCCATGCATGCCCATCATGCCCAGGTTGAGAGGATCATTGGCAGGGAAGCAGCCGATGCCGAGCAGGGTCATGGCCACAGGAAGATTGCCGGCGCGGACGAATTTCTCGAAAATGCGCATGGCGCCGGAAACCAGGATGCCATGGCCGGCGAGGATTAGCGGACGTTTGGCGGCGTTGAGAAGTTCTACGGCGCGCTCAAATTCCGTTTGCTCGTAATTGATGCGTTGGCGCTTGGGCGGAAGCTGCGGAGTGGAAGCTTCCCAGTTGAAATCACAGGAGGCCTGCTGGGCATCCTTGGTGATGTCGACAAGCACGGGGGCGGGCCGGCCAGAGTTGGCGATCAAGAACGCTTCGCGCACGGTACGCGCGATGTCCTCCGCGCGAGAGACCACGACATTGTGCTTGGTGATCGGCATGGTGATGCCGGTGATGTCGATTTCCTGAAAGGCGTCGGAGCCGAGCAGCTTGCTGCTGACCTGACCGGTTACACAAACCACCGGGGAGGAATCGAGCATGGCGGTGGCGATGCCGGTAACCATGTTGGTGGCGCCGGGGCCGGAAGTCGCCATAGCGACGCCCACGCCACCACTGGCGCGTGCGTATCCGTCGGCCATGTGTGTGGCGCCTTGTTCGTGGCGGACCAGAATGTGGTGCAACTTGGACTTGCCAAGCGCGTCGTAGATGGGAAGAATCGCTCCACCGGGATAGCCAAAGATATGGCGTACACCGAGTTGGGTGAGCGATTCGCAAAGAATTTCCGCTCCAGTGAGTTGCATAAGGAACTCGAGGCAGTCTACGCCGCGGATGCGCTGGTCTGCAGCACTAAAGTGAGCGCGCTGGCGGAGGCAGAAGAGACCAGAAGCACGTACTTAGCCATACGCCTCTAAGGCTCACGGGCGCCGGGAGCGATCCGGAATCTGCTCAATGTCGGGGAGGTCAGGGCAATCCGGTCTCCAATCCATCGGAGAGACCTGAGCCAAGGGTCTTCATTAAAAGCACATAGAATCATATAGTTATGGACCAGCACGGCGATTGCAACGATGTTGCGATGGAACAGAACTGCATATTCTTGCCGTGGGCTTCCCGTTTGGGCTTCTGAGTAGTTGCGCTTGTGCTTCGATGGAAGCAAATGAATTTGTCACCATAGCCAAGCGCAAATAGGGGTTATGCATTCGTTCGGCTGACAAACAGCACACAAAAGAACCATTCGAGAAGCTTAATGCTCAAGATAAGAACCGCATTTTGACGCCTAAAAACTGCAACCGATCCCACTGTAATCTTTTGTTTTTGCTGGACTTATTGCTCATCTCGCCGCGAGGAAGGAGGGAAATGAGATCAGATGGATCCCGTCACCCAAACTGCGCACCTGGCATGTCACATCAGATCCATTGCAGAAAACAGAAAATGCCTTTGTGTCAGAGTAAACTCCGAAATCGATTCCTGCGAGATCTTTTGGGCAAAGGGTATTGAAAACGATTCCATCCGGTTGAAAGTCAATCGTTTGGCGCTTTACGAGGGCATGATCACGGAGGATAAGATACTGCAATAGCCGCGAAGTCGAGGAAACCATGATGTTCCCTGTTGCGAATTGCTCGGCGAGCCCTTCCAGCGCTTTGACAGTTCCAGCGGGGATGTGTTTTCGATCGTTAATTCGCGCTGCCGGCCGCTTCCCCAGGTGTGTGTAAATGATCGCGGTCCCTTGAACGGCGATCAGCTTTTGTAGGAATTCAGCGGAAATCAGTCGTCCGAACCCGTCAATGTCTGCCAGGTCCCAGAAACCGTACCGGCGGAAGCAGTAGAACACCTGTCCATCGGGAAATGATTTCTTAAAATACTGGGTATTTAGCTCCGACCGGTCGGAAGGATTTTGGCCCGTGCGATATCTCTTAACGGCCTGAAATACGGGATGCGCGCAGACGCGAAGACTCCGTTTCAGTATACGTGGCGTGGATTGCGCGTAGTACTCATTGAGACTGACGGGCCGATCCTGCCCAACGAGTGTTACGAGCTTCCCGTCCCAAATGAAGCGGACGCCAGTCTCACGAATCAGGTTAAGCGAGTAGTCGAAATTCTCATAGCGATGTCCTGAAGCGTCCACGTAGAAGGGCCGAGCGCCACCGCTAGTACGATGCATCAGATTACCTGAGAAATTGCTATGGTCTGTCCAGACCGACGGTGTCACACCCAGCCGCTGAAGTGTTCTCAGGCTTCCAACGGCATCGTCACGGCAGAATCGGCGCGTGCGCGACTGCGTATAGTCGCCCCAAGTATGCATGGTGTCATGAGGATGAGCTCTCAAGATTTCCGGGTAATCCTGAACATTGACCTGGTCCTTCCAGTGCTCGTTGTAATTGCAAAGAAAGAAGGAGTCGGCAAATGGCAACGCTAGCTCTTTCCAAATCAACTCATGAAGTTCCTCCCAGCCGCGTATCTCCGTGCCGTCTGGATCGTTAGATACCGTTATCCAGGCACGGTATGGCGGTGGAAACGCCAGCAATCCTAGACATGAACGAGAAGAGCCAACTCTGCGGTAGGATGTTGGGTGTGGGGTAAGCATGCGAACTACGACCAAGACGATCTTTGTGTCCCGGTCGGTTTGGGGACTCCTAAGTCAGCGTTTCTGTTTTCGTTAGAATCTCCGACTGCGACTTTATTTTGCGCAAATCTGCAGTTGGGAAGCTTTTGTGCCAAGCTCAAAACACTAAAACTCCCTCATTTTCTTTCTGCCACAGAAATTTTGTGACTCATGCCGTTGGCAGCAAGCTTCAAGTACGTTTCGTACGTTCGACTCCAACTCAAATTATTCCTAACGTGCTCGTGGAACTTTGTTGCCATACATTGCGCAACCTCCGTGTGTACCAGAAGATCGATAATTGCTTGCGCCAAGGAAACTTCATCATTAACTTCTACCAACCGACCCGTAACCCCATCGGTTATCAGTTCACTCGATGCGGGTGTGCGCGTAAATACTACCGGCAATCTTGCTGCTCCTGCCTCGATGAGCGCCAACGGATTGCCCTCTGCACGCGACGCGAGCACGAAGAGTCTTGCCCGGCATAGGAATGTGGGGATATCTGCGTGCGGGACGTCCTTGAATATGGAAACCTTTTTCCCCAGCGACAATTGATCAACTAACTCACGAGTGGCTCCAGCTTCCGGACCATCTGCTCCAACTAACACCAAACAGGCATCGGGCACTGTCGTTAGAACACGAGCAAAGGCCCGAACGAGAACCTCATGTCCCTTCGTTACTGTGAACGAGGCGATGCTCAAGATGGTGGGCTTACTCTGATTAGGATCAGAGGGTCGCGGGTGTAGCCCGTTCTCGGCGGGTGCAAACATGGCAAGATCAACCCCGTTGTAAATAGTTGTCATTTTCTCCGCCACTCTCGGCTCTATTGCAAGCACGTCCTTTCCTAGAGCGTCAGACACGACAACAATATGATCTGCACCGCGCAATAGCATCCTCCACAGGCTCCTCTCTGGTCCTCTTGCAGATACCGCAGCGCAAACGTCACTTCCGTGAAATGAAAGTATGATGCGCCCTTTAAATAGTCGCAGTTTCTTGAGGATGAGAAATAACAGGGCGCCGAGATTAGGATAGTGCGGGTTAATGATCCTTACGTTGTGTCGGTGGATGATCCTGCGTAGCGTCCAGCACCGATACGGTAGATGGCAAATAAAGGATAAAAGCCCGCGAACTGGGTGTTGATCGTCTACAGGACTCCAAACGCTGAGATGGTGCGGCTTTATGAGTTCCACTTCGGTATTTCTACTTGGTTCTGAGTCTTCTGAACTGACTAGCAACTGTGGAGAAACCAGTCCACCGTCACGAAATTGGCCGACCAGGGCTTTTACAACTCCGTTCACTCCGCCAATGTGTCGTAAGGACCACGGCAGTACCAACAGCCACCCAGAGGGACTTGCCGCGACGTCTTGAGAGTACTGTGCCTGCGACATACTAAGTAGGTCGGTTCGCCACCAGTAGTTGTCGCGCGCACGCTATAACACTCATAGTAGAGCGCAATACAGTGTTAACTGTAGATGTCGAACCAATGTACAGCCGTCAGTCCGGCAAATTCTTGTGACAAACTGCACTCGCACACCTGCCCGAACCTTCGCATGGCAACGTGTTCGCCGTCCATATTGTTGCTGATTCGGTGGTTGCGTTGGGTTTGCCATTCGGAATCGACGAACGCCTTCGTCAGGAAAAGCTGCGAAAACCATCCCACCAAGATGAAACGAATCCTTCTTGCCTGGAACAGTTGGAGCCGAGGTTGCTATAGGCTCCAGATCGGGGCACTAAAGGAAGGGGTCCGATTTACCTTGAGTTCGTGGTGAGCTTAGCAGCCTCAATATTTTCTGCTGAGGGTCGTCCGCTCTCCAATAGCCTGTCGAGAATCTGCATTGAAATAGGCCAAGAATGTGCCGTTATTAGAGGTTCACGACCGGCGGACGAAAAGGTCTCCTGAAGTTTTGTGTCCTGCAACAGTCTCACAACCTGTCCCGCGAAGGCCGCGGGTCCCTCAGCGACAAGAAAGTGCTGACCGGGTTGAGCACCGACTCCTTTGGCTGCCTGCGGCGTGGCCACGACTGGCACGCCCATAGCCAAGAACTGCAGTATTTTGTTTTGGGTGCCACGCGCGATTCTCAGAGGGGCGACTGCTACCGCAGCGTCCAGCAGGTACGGTCGTACGTCGGAGACGTGACCCGTCACCGAAATGCCCGGAATCTTGGCGAGACTGCGGATGGCGCGACTCGGATTTGATCCAACGATTCTAAACTCGGCATGCGGAATGTTCTTCCGGATGAGTGGGAAAATATTCCGGGCGAAATACAAAGTCCCATCGATGTTCGGAAAATAGTCCATGCGCCCAAGAAAAACCAATACTGCCGATTTTCCAGGGTTCCCGGGCCGTGGATAAAAATAGCTGAGATCTACACCGTTAGGAATGACGGCGGATGGAACGTTCGCATTGAGCTCTTGCAGCTCCTCCAATTCGCCTTGCGTGGTTGTCGTGCAAAGATTGAAATCCCCAGCGAGCTCTTCTTCGAATCGCCTCAGTTTTTTGGCCTCAATCCAATAACCCAACGAAAGTGGGAAAGTCTTGGAGCGAGCGTAATCAAACCATTTTCCGGAATCCACATCGCCGTAATCGAGCACGCGAAATCCGCATGGCAAATTCCGAACATAGGGAGCCACGAAGGCGCAGTGAACAAAGATGGCGTCGAACTGCTTTCGTTGGAATGCCTCTCGAATTCTGACCGCAAGTTTCTCTGACCAGAAGTAAGCCACTGAAGATGGCATCGTGGAATAGAGAGCGCGGAACGCTTGCATCCAGCGGACTCGATCCGGCAAGATTTCAGCGATTACCTGCTCGCAATAATCTGCAAGCGGCTGCCCTTCCCGTAGTTCCTGCTTTGTGTGAGCAAGACTGGCCACCACGACCGAATGTTTACGCCCTAAATGCTGAACCATATGAAATGGGCGAATTTTGCCGCCGCGGTTGGGTGGAAAGGGCAAGCGATGACAAACAAAGAGAATTCTCATCGGCCTATCGTGACAACTTCGGAAGCCGATTGTACCTGCCGCCAATCCAAACCGTCCAAAAAGATACGGCTCCACAATTCGAGATTGATCAAAGCCAGTAGATGGTCCGTGTGGTCGCTGCGCTGAGCTCGGTGAGTTGAAATGATGTCTTGAATCACCGCCGGGTCGAAGATGCCTCTTTTCCGAATCTGAGACTCAGACAGGGTTTCTTGAACGAGAAAATCGAGGTCTTTTCTGAACCAGGAGCCAACAGGTGCACCGAAGCCGCGCTTCTTCCGCTGAAGAATAGCGGCGGGCAGCCATGGCTGTACGGCCTTTTTCAGCAAGTACTTCATTGACAAGCCGTGAACTTTGAGCTCAGAGGGCATGCGACTGGTCAGGTCAACGAGATCAGCATCCATGAAGGGAGCGCGACATTCGATAGAAGCGGCCATAGTCATTTTGTCGGTGAGTAGCAGTAAGTCGTCCGGCAATGAGGTCTTGATATCAACGTAGATGAGTTGGTTTAAGCCGTCAGCGTGTGTAGCGAGCGAAAAATAGTGTCGGAGCGTTTCCGACGTGACCTGCAATGAGTCCGAGCGCATAAGTCGACTGCGCAGGTCCGGAGAAAACACACCTACGTAACTGACGTAACGTGATACCCTATCTTGCTCCGCAGTATTCATAAAAGCGGTGGCGTATCGGATATTGTTTTTCCAACCTGAGTGTCGATCCTGCGGAAGATGGGAAAAGATAGCCGGCAACCATTTTTTGCGAAGCACGCCGGGAAGTCTTTGATAGTGACGTCTCAAATTGTCACTCAAGTATCGGCGATAGCCCCCGAACAACTCATCCCCGCCAACTCCAGACAAGATTACGGTCACACTCTCTCGGGCCAGACGCGATACCAAGAAGGTCGTTATTAGCGCGGAATCGGCGATCGGTTCGTCCATATGCCAGATCAGCTTGGGCAACAACTCGCTGACCTCCGGGCGTACTATAATTTCGTGGTGATCCGTGGCAAATGCATCGGCAACCATGCGCGCATACGGAAGTTCATTGTAAAATTGGTCATCGCCTTCAAAGCCGATCGAATAAGTTTTCACAGGCCGATTTGTCAATCGCGCCATGGCCGCGACGACCGCGCTCGAATCGATTCCGCCGCTCAGGAAGGCACCGAGTGGAACATCGCTGATCAAACGCAGCTTAACTGCTTCTAGGAATTTGTCGCGAATTTGCTCGATCCAATCACCCTCGGAACGTTTTTCGGTGCGGTCAAACCGTCCGTCCCAATATTCCTGATCCCGGATTCTGCCCAGTTCACAAATCAGCATGTGGCCCGGCAGCACCTTCTCGATACCTTCGAAGAGCGTCAGAGGAGCGGCCACATATCCGAGTGCGAGGTACTCGGGAAGGGCAGAAATGTTCATTCGCCGTGGTACGTCTGGCACTTCCAGGATGGACTTGATCTCAGAAGCAAAAACAAGGGAACTGTCCCCGCGCCAGACGTATAGTGGCTTCTTGCCCAGCCGGTCACGGGCGATGATGAGTCGGGCGCGCGTGGAGTCCCACAAACCGATAGCAAACATGCCACGAAGGCGCTTAACAAATTCCAAACCTTCCTGCTCATAAAGGTGAACGAGAACTTCGGTGTCACTCTTGGTCCGGAAGATGTGCCCTTGACTTTCCAGGCGGTCCCGCAGTTCCTGGAAATTGTAGATTTCCCCGTTACACACGACCCAAATCGTTTCATCCTCATTAGAGATAGGTTGGTGTCCACCGGACAAGTCGATGATGCTAAGCCGACGCATCCCTAGAGCGATGCCTCGACCACAATAGAGACCTTCATCATCCGGCCCGCGATGCATGACGACTCTGCCCATCCCGGAAATCAATGCGGCTCCAGGAGGGGCATCGGTCGTCAAATTAAGGATCCCGTAGATCCCGCACATGTTTCCTCCACGTCAGCACTGTCCCAGCGAACTAGTCATCAAGACTTCGATCCCACCAATGGATCCGCCTCGCTTCGAGGAACATCGCGAACAGTCAGCGCGACTTCCGCAAGACACTCAGCAAGCATCAGCGCTTGATGGCTTCGCGCATACTTCTGGACCAAGCCAAGATCAGCGACGGAATGCTCCCCTCGTCGCAATAAGGCCAAAAAATCCGGCAAGGCTTCCGAAATAGCCTGCTCATTTGCAAGATCAATGATCGTTGCTCCGCCCGTCTCCTTTAGGAGAGCCGCCGTGTCTCCCGAATCCGAGGTTAAGGCGAGTATGGGGCGTCCCAAACGCAGATACTCGTATGCTTTCGCTGGAATCTGATGATCACAGTTGGCCGCCTGGAGTAGTAAAAGTCCGTCGCTTCCCGCCGCTTCGCAGATAGCCGCAGGGTAGGGCAAAGGCGGAAGCAGAAAGACGATATCTTCGATGTCTAATTCCCGGAGTATAGGCGCATAGAAGCTTTCACTGCCAGAAGCTCGCAGTTCGACCCTTAGGGTGTCGGCGTCAACCTTGCCCAGCTTCTTAAGGCGGGAAAGGGCCCCAAAGAAGGGACGCGGATCTCGCTCAGATGGATATATCAATCCGAGGTGCAACAATCGCACGGGGCGATCCGGGGCAACTGGAAGCGTTCTGCGTTGCGTGATGCATGGAAAATCCTCTTCGTCATAGCCGTTCGGGATCAGCAGGAATTTTTCAGGGGTCAACCAAGGATACCGTTTTCGATACATCTTGACTGTCGAACGGGCCGTAAAAATAAGTCGCGCGGCGCGTTTCATCGCCTTCTTTTCGATCCAACGATAAAGTTTCCGCGTGAGCAGGTCCGTGGGATAGTCTTCTTCTGTCATTGAATCGCGGAAATCGACGACCAAAGGTTTTCGAGTAAGTGTGTGAAGAATCAACCCGATTAAGACGGCGGTCGCGATCGGATAAGTAGAGAGAATCACGTCAACCTTGTGTTTTCGAATCTGATAGACGCCTTTAGTGGCTGCCGCTAGCGTCCAATTTACCCAGCGGTCAGGGAGCGCCATCCAGCGGAGATAACGCCCTCGTACCGACAAGTGCCTTTGGGTGTCCAGTGCAAACGCGCGCACCACTGGAGTTTCCGGTGGGATTTGTGAGAGGAGAGTGGCGTCGGTCCGTTCGTAGGCACGCCTATTCGCCGTCAAGATGACCGATCTCCAACCGACTTCAGGCAGAAAACGGCAGAACTTCAATATTCGCAAGATTCCGCTTCCAGCCCCGTAGGGCGGAAAATGGAACGCGACTATGAGCACGGTTTTCACGGCTGTATCATACCGGCGAGAAAACCTTGTTCGTTGTCCCGACAGTAGGTGTGTCGGCCAACGACTCAGCGTCGGCGCCGCGGCGGGAGAGGAAAATATCCTCGCCGGCATGAACCCATACTTCAGGAGGTGCCGGGTGACTGAGGAAGTCAATAGGGCTGGCAGTACGACCGTAGGCGCCAGACTGGAAAATGCCGACAAGGTCACCGACTTCGGAGCGCGGGAGCATTACCGCTCGGCCTAATGTATCGAGAGGAGTGCAGAGGGGACCGACAATGTCTACTGCTTCCTCCAATGGTCTATCGAGCTTATTGACGAGAGCAATTGGATAATTGCGCTTGATCGTCTGGCCTAAGTTTCCGGAGGCTGCTAAGTGGTGATTCATGCCGCCGTCGACGATAACGAACTTCTTGCCGCGCGAAACTTTGATGTCAGTGACGCGAACGACGTATATGCCGGCTTCGCCGGCCAGGAAGCGTCCGGGCTCAACGAGAAATTGCGTCCCGTTAAAGCTCGAGTCGCGATCCACTTCTGAGCAAAGCGAGTTCAAACCTTCGCGGAGCGCGGTGAGATTGAGTTCTTGCTCGTGAGCAAAGTAGGGAATACCGAGTCCACCGCCGAAATCGAGTGTGCGCAAGGGGCGGCCGACACGCGAGGTTACACGACGCGCGAGACCCAATCCGTGATGATACTGACGTACCAGAATGTCAGCATCCAGGATCTGGGTCCCTGTAAAAAGATGAATTCCGCATAGATGGAGATCCGGCATGGCCAGGATCGCGTCCAGTACTTCGTGCAGGAGTTCTTCATCGATTCCAAAGGGCGCGGGGCGACCACCCATGCGCATGGCCCCCCCCTCAGCCTCAGCCGCTGGATTGATGCGAATCGCCACTTGAGCACGGCGGGCGAGCCGCCGACTGATGGCGTCGATGCGCTTGGCCTCGAGCAGCGACTCCATGTGAATCTCGGCGATGCCGTGAGAGAGAACGAGTTCAAGTTCGGCTTGTGACTTGCCGGGCCCGGCGAATAGGACGCGCTCGGGGGAACAGCCCGCTCCCAGAGCTCGGTGAAATTCTCCTCCCGAGGCAATTTCCAGTCCGCAGCCGAGGTTGAGGAAATGCCTCAAGACAGCGGAGCAGGGATTCGCTTTGATCGAATAGTAGATCGAGAAGCGTTCAGGCAACGCAGCACGAAGCGCGTTGAATTTCTGGTCGAGGACACCAGCATCGTACACGAAGAATGGCGTGCCGTATTTCTCCGCGAGGTGGGTAACAGTCACACCGCCCACAGCGAGGATTTCTCGCGACAGTGGGAAGTACTTAGCAGTTATCGATGCCGCTAGATCGGCCATCAAAGACCTTCGCGGCGGCGAAGCGCCGGGTAATCTACTTTTCCACTCGAAGTTTTCGGGAGCTCGCTCAAGACCTCAAACGTTTTGGGGATCATGTAGCGCGGCATCTTCTCAGCACAGTAGCCAATGAGAGCGTCGGTGTCGAGACCCAAGCCGTCCCGAGGGACAACGAAGGCCTTGATGCTTTGCCCCAGCGTATCATCGGGGATACCGATTACGGCGGCGCCGCGCAACTTGCCACTCTGGAAGAGAACCTCTTCCACTTCCGTCGGGCTGATGCGGAAACCGCTAGACTTGATCATCGTGTCGCGCCGACCTATAAAGTACAAGAACCCGTCCTCGTCGACCTTGACAAGATCTCCGGAGTAACAGACTTTTTCACACTCTCCGAGCTCGGGCGGCAGAAGCGGATTCGGACGCAGCGCGCGTGCAGTATCTTCCGGGCGGTTCCAGTATCCCATTGAAACCGTGGGCCCGCGGTGGACAAGCTCACCGGGCTCCCCCGGCTTGCATAGCTGGCCCTGTTCGTTGAGGACGAGAATTTCTGTGTCCGGGATCGCTTTACCCATTGACGTCGGCCGGCGCTCGAGCTCCTCGGGCGGTAGATACGTCGAGCGGAAGGCCTCCGTCAGTCCGTACATAAGAAAAATTCTAGTATTGGGCAGAACCTCGCGAAGGACCTTCAAAACGGCCTGCGGCATAGCGCCGCCGGTGTTGGTGATGTACCGAAGAGATATATAATGCTTTGCAAACGTCGAGTTCGGCTGCACCAACAAGCTCCAAAGTGTGGGCACACCTGCAAGCCCGGTAATTTTCTCCTTAAGCAAGGCCTGTACAATTTCGCGCGCGAAGACAAAGTTGATGAGAACGCACGTGGCGCCCATCTCGAAAGCGGTCATGAGCTGGTTCATTCCTGCATCAAAGCTAAAAGGAAGAACCGCTAGGATCCTCTCGGATTCCGTGATACCGAGATACGTGGAGACGATGCGGCTGCCAGCAATCACGTTGGCGTGGCTGAGCATAACGCCCTTGGGTTTGCCAGTCGAACCGGAGGTGTAAAGGATGGCCGCGAGGTCTTTCTCGATGCTGGTTTCGCGCCACCCAGCCGGGAGCACGCGCTGGCAGAATTCCTCGTAGCGATAAACAGGAAGCGAACTGTCAGCGAGGTCTCCTTCGCCGGCGACAACTAAGAACTCAAGCGAGGGAATTTGTGGGAGAACTTCGGAGAGTGTGGCAAGCTTCGCGGGCGTCGTGATGAGGCCTTTCATCCCGCAGTCACGGGCGATGTGTTGCACCTGTTCTGCGTGGAGCAAGGCGTTAATAGGAACGAAGACGCCTTCGGCCCGCGAGATCCCGAAGATGGAAATCACCTGCGGAACCGAAGCGTCAAGATAGATGCCCATGCGATCGCCGCGGCCCAATCCGGAGCCTCTAATACCCGCTGCTAGGCCATCCACGCGGCGTATCACTTCCAAATAGTTCAGTCGTTCGTCACCATGGACCAGCGCTTCTTTGAGCGGCAACCGTCGCGCACTTGAGCTCAGCATGTGATAAATTAAATACTCCATCCCTTGCGGCCTCCGCTCTTTGATGTCTCAGTTCAACATGTATCGATCAGATGTTTCGATGGTGAAAAACTAAACCCGGATCTCCGCCTGCGTGAAAACCATACGCGCACCACCATTGAGGAATGCTGCCACATCAGTTCCCGGCTTGGCATAAGCTACGACCCGGGCGGCGAGGGACCGGCGGCGAAACCGGAGAGCCATGAACGAATCAGCCAGCTCGCTTGCTTCGGAGACAAACGCTTGGACGGCCTGACACGACAATTTGCACTGCTCGACAACTTCCGAGATCAGCGCAACGGCGGCGGTCGGGAGTTCTCTTCCGAAAAGATCCACAATCGTCACGGTCTCGCCAACAACGCAGAAAACGATGTAGGCAATCAGTTCGCCTTTTTGACGGGCTGTCAAAACTTTAAAATGCTGCAGAGGGTCTTCTCTGTAGCGCCAATTAAGGTGGGCAGCGCTTCGTGCAGCTCTAATTACGCCCGCTTCCTTGACGGCACTATCCAGCCGTGAGAATTCCTCTCCGAAGGGCCCAGTGTGCTCTGTGATCTCCAGGCTATTCACTTTCTTTCTCTGTGACAGGTAGAGACCCAGAATGAGATTCCCGACTGCCGTGGGCACCCGGCTGCGGCGACCCAGATACCTTTGGAGCTTTCGATCTATGCGCAAGAGCGAGGCATATCGCCACATCTCGCAGTTGGTTTTCATCCCGAGCCGCCGGAATGTGGACATGCCTGCGTCATGTGGCGGGCAATCGTAGCAGAAGGACCAAGTTCCGTCGTTTACCGGTTCAAACGTTGCGCGTTGCATCATAAGCGAAGGCCCCAAGCTGCGATGGGTTGCGGCAGTGGCGAAGTCTCCAACCTGACCGCATACCTTCAAATGTGCACCCAACCACATAGAACGCGGGAAAACTGAGACCACCCCGACAATCTGATCCGAAGTTCCGTGACAAGCGAACCAGGATCGCGCAAGGCCATCGGGATTGGCGCGATAAAGCCACTTAAAGCGTTGACCATGAGGCAAGAAAGGCAGATTCACCTGCAGGACGTTCAGTAACTTCTGGCTCTCGGACGAATGGTCGACCGGTCGAACGAATATGCTCATGCTCAGCGTTACCCAATGCGGCTAGTCTTGCTCTGTAGAAAGGAGACAAGCCGGCCGATGCTCTGGAAATTCTCGGGGACAAGTTCTTCGTCGGAGACCTGAACATTGAATTCTTGCTCAATGAAATGCACCAATTCGAGAACCCCCATGGAATCCAAGACACCGCTTTCGAGCAATAGATCGGATTCCTTCACTCCCCGCTTGCGAGCAAGGGGAAACTTCTTAAGGATAAAATCCGTTATTTGGTGACTTGTGATTTGTACGTCGCTCATTCATTCTCCTTAACTCTCGCGATCACCATCCATCAAAAACCATTTGGCTTCACGTTCATCCTGATCACCGGAAAAGGTGCCTGCCGCAGGATAAGTGATCACCGGAGTTGATTCACGTTTGACAAAACCAAGTCTTTCGAAAAGATGCACCCATCGATGGGACGCGAGTACAGGGGCGCTCACCGTTACAACGCCACGCCTACGCAACAATTCTACCGTGTGCGCGACAATACCACTCAGCAATCCCGGATATTCCGCGCCGAATAAGTCCACAATGCAGGCGTCTTCGCCTTCCTGTTTCAAGACCAAGTAAGCTTCTAGGGCACCATCACGGCGAGCCGTTAGGATTTCAAACTTCTGGTACGGGTGCGCCACATACCGCCAGTTCAGATAGTCCGCAGTCCTGGCCAAACAGACTTCATGATCCACAGAGACTGTAACAGCCAGTGTCGAGAACTCTTCTCCGCACGAGCCTGCATGCCAGCCAATTTGTTCCATTCGGGAAAGCTTTCGACGCCGATCTCGCCACTTCAGCACTTGGTTCCCTAGTCTACTCATGTTTCGGGCGACCAGCGGCACTCTAATTTTCTCTGCAACTTTTCTGTCCATCCTTAAGGGCTTGGCAAGACGAATCAACCGGTCTCTAGGCCGCACGCCGAGCCTGCGATGCACTGCCAACATCCTCTCGCTAGGGAAGTCATAGCCCAAGGTTCTGATCGAGGATTCCATCTCATGAATGCATGCTTTCTGAAGTTGGATCGCCGGACCCAGACTGCGAAAGCCGGGATGAATGCAGAAATCCCCAAGCACGAATCCTAAAGTCTCTTTACCTCGCACGTAGAATCGGCGGGGGAAAACGGCGGAAGTTCCCAGCATTGCACCTGTTCTTGTGTCCTCAGCCAGCCAAACTTGCGCCTGTCCGATGGGGTTCCCCAGATACAGCCAATCAAACCTCCGGTCGTTCGAATGAGGTGTGAGATATTTCGCGAGAAAATCAATCAGAAGAGCCCGCTCCCGCTGAAGGGCAATACGTCTGATGGCAATGGTCATAGGTCAGCCGTTGCGGGACAAGACGGGCTTTCCGCCACACCTCCCCTTAAAGGCGTAGCAAGCAGACTGCCATAGGGCACCTTACGCATCAGCTTTGTGCCTGCCTCGAAGTCTCCTAGACTGCGTATTCTTAGCGGGATACATCAAAGGTGGAGGCCGATCCAAGCGTTAAAGCATTGTACTGGTGCACCTGACACCTCCGGAAAAAAGTTTCCGGCACATTGGAAAGACGGGCGATAGCTGAATATTAGGATGGTGAGTCGATTTCCAGAAGCAACGCACTCTTAGTGACGTGTAAATTGGATTTCGGCGTGGGCAAGAATTTTCCCGATTTCAGAAGACGCTTGCTTCCATGCAATGAGCATGTGTTTCTCTCAGATGAGCGCAAGTTATTCATAGGACAAGGCTTAGGTATAAGTCTAATCGGTGAGATCTGCCGTTCGGTCTGGTCCGCTAGTTGCCTCCAATTGAGTGTACCAATTTAGGCGGGTAGCTCAGCTTGGTAGAGCGTCTCCCCTACACGGAGAAGGTCGCAGGTTCAACTCCTGCTCCGCCTACCACCCGATCTAGTTCACATCGTCCAGGAGACGAATCGGGTTTTGGTCCGAATTCTCCCTTGCCTCAACGGAGCCCTTAAGAAACCATGCTAAGGATTGGTGGTCAGAAAGTCCCCGCAAAGACACTGCTACTGGTTGTCTCGGATCTCGTGTGGATTGGCTTGGGAATACTCGTCGCGACCTGTTTTCGCATTTTCCACTTGAGTGCAATCCAGAATCATCTGCAACAGAAAAATGCGTTCGTTCGAATCGCGCTGGCTATGCTCGTCTTTGGGCTTTCGCTTTATTATAATGACCTATACAACCCGGATGCCGTCCGCAAGCAAACAGAGCTCCTGACACGACTGCTTCAGTCGCTGGGTACAGCTTGTTTCATCATGGCCATCCTGTATTACGCGGCTCCCGACTCCGGCTTGGGCCGCGGTATCGCAGTTCTGGCGACCGTCGTCATTTTTCTGTTCTTGTTAGGGTGGCGACTCGGAATTGAAAAATGGGGACTCTTTTTCTGGGAGCCGCGTCGCGTACTCATCTTAGGCACTGGTCCAGCGGGCATTTCCGTAGTGCGCGAAATCGTCGCTCACCCGGAATTGAAGATGAAGGTTGTCGGTTTCCTTGATGAAAGGGGAGAAAACATTGGAAAGCCTTTGGTCAACCCCGGAATCATTGGTGCTGCGGCAGATGTTCAGGAGTTTGTGAGAAGAGAAAAGATCGACTGCGTAGTTCTCTCGCTCATGGAGCGGCGTGGAAATACACCCGTTCGGCAGTTGCTGGACCTAAAGTTCGCAGGAATCGCTGTCGAGGACGCTCACAGTATCTGGGAGGAGATTTCGGGCCGCATCCCGGTAGAACACCTCTCGCCAAGCTGGTTGATCCTCTCGGAGGGATTTCGTAAACCTAGGTTGCTATTAAGCATCAAGCGCGCCCTCGATTTTTTGGCCGCTCTTGTGGGGCTGCTGCTGTTTATGCCCATCATGCTAATCACCGCCGCTGCAATTTGGATCGAGACGGGAAGCCCGATCCTCTTCCGACAGGAACGCACAGGAATGCGTGG
>WNFR01002401.1_pt1 | contig 19530 bp, 14 predicted proteins | sample 5400221 | NCBI WGS metagenome assembly WNFR01 (sample SAMN13153357, study PRJNA577476) | soil metagenome | isolation source: 40 cm soil under Madrone tree | place: USA:California | collected 2016-06-14 | reverse complement strand
ATGGCGCCGCCGGCGTACCCGCAGCCCTCGCCGGTCGCACCGCCCGGGAAGAGCAGCAATGCGGCGGCTTTCAATCCCGCTATCTCGATGATCCTGACGGGCAACTACGCCAGCCTCTCGCAGGATCCTGCCACCTACCGAGTCGCCGGCTTCATCCCGCCTCCCTCGGGGGAAGGCCCCGGGCGTCGCAGCTTCAACCTGGACGAATCGGAGCTGACAGTCGCCTCCAACGTCGATCCGTACTTCTTTGGGAACGTCACGGCGGCGATCCAGGGCGACAACAGCATCGACATCGAGGAGGCATACTTCAAGACGATTGCGCTCAACAACGGCTTCACCATCAAAGGGGGCCGGTTCTTCTCCGCTACCGGCTACCTGAACGAGATCCACTCGCACAACTGGGACTTCGTGGATCAACCGCTGGTGTACCAGGTGTTTCTTGGTGGCCAGCTGGCGCAGGACGGTGCGCAGATCCGGTGGCTCGCGCCGACGGATTACTTCATCGAACTCGGAGCGGAAGCCGGCAGCGGCCGCAGCTTCCCCGGCACTCAGCGCAATTCGAACTCGCTGGCGAGCGACGCGCTGTTCGCGCATCTGGGGGGCGATGTGGGCGATTCCACCAGCTGGCGGCTGGGCGTGTCCTGGCTCGATGCCCGTTCCACTGATCGAACCTACGATGACGTGGATCAGTTCGGAACGGCGGTCACCAACGCGTTTACCGGGACGTCGCGCACCTGGATCGCGGACGGCACGCTGAAATGGGCTCCGCACGGTGATCCGACGTACCATCAATTCAAGCTGCAAGGCGAGTACATGCACCGCACGGAGAGCGGGCAGCTTGCGTTCGACGTCACCGGGCGCAACCTTGCGGGTGACTACAACAGCTCGCAGTCGGGCTGGTACGTGCAAGCCGTGTACGAGTTCGTGCAGCGCTGGCGCGCAGGGCTGCGCTACGATTCGTTGCAATCCGGAACACCGAGCATCGGGGTCGTCCAACTGGGTCTCTTGCCCTTCGCGGCCTTCCCATCGCTGGCGTCTGCATCACCCGAACGCACGACGATCATGGTCGACTGGAGCCTGAGCGAGTTCTCGCGGCTTCGGGCGCAGTACGCCTGGGACGACGCCCGCGCGACCGAGCGCGATAGGCAGCTCCTCCTCCAGTACATTTTCGCAATGGGGGCGCACGGCGCCCATAAATTCTAGGACTCCCCATCATGCCCAAGTACGTTCGAAGTTTGCTGGCGCTGGCAACGGTCTCGCTCGGCATCGGCGCTCTGCCGGCACAGGCGGCACTCAAGGTGCTGGCAACCACACCGGACTGGGCCGCGCTCGTCACGGAGTTGGGTGGCGACAAGGTCAACGTGTACACGGCCACGAGCGCGTTTCAGGACGTCCACCGCGTCGACGCGAAACCCAGTCTCGTGGCTCGGGCACGTACGGCGGATCTGGTCGTGGCCACCGGCGCCGATCTTGAAATCGGGTGGATTCCGGTGTTGCTGCAGGACTCCGGCAACACGAAGATCCAACCCGGCAGCCCAGGCTACTTCGAGGCCGCGCCGCTCGTTCATCTGCTCGAGGTTCCGTCGGCAGTGGATCGCTCCATGGGCGACATCCATCCCCTGGGCAACCCGCACGTAACCCTCGATCCGCACAACATTGCAATCATCGCGAAGGCGCTCGCCGCGCGCCTCGTGTTGATAGATTCCGCCAATGCCGCGTACTACGCGGCGCGCGGCGACGATTTTCAGAAGCGATGGCAGCAGGCTACCGTGGGGTGGGAGGCAAAGGCCGCGCCGCTCAAAGGCGTCGGCGTCGTCGTGATTCACCGCGACCAGGCTTACTTGTGCAACTGGCTCGGCCTGAAGGAGCTGGCCTCCATCGAGCCCAAGCCGGGCGTGCCTCCGAGCGCCGGATACCTCGCCGAGCTCGTCACGAAGCTCGCGGCCACGGCGCCGAAGATGATCTTGCGGAACGCGTACAACGACCCGAGGGCTGCCGAGTGGCTCTCGGAGCGCATTCACGCGCCGGTCGTGCTGTTGCCCTACTCGGTAGGAGGCACACCGGAGGCGAAAGACCTCTCCGGTCTTTTTGATGACACGATAAATCGACTGCTGGCGGCACTCAAGTGAACACGCTTCAAGCCGATCTGAGTATTCTGTGGCCGGCGCTGATTGCCGGCTTTCTCGTCGTGTTGTCGCACGTGCCGCTCGGACAGCAGGTGCTTTCGCGTGGCATTGTGTTCATCGACCTCGCTATCGCGCAGGTGGCAGGAGTGGGCGTGATTGCCGCTCACAGCTTCGGCCTCGGCGCGACCGGCTGGACCACGCAGGTCGCGGCCGCCGCCGCCGCACTGGCCGGCGGGCTAGTGCTGACCTGGTCGGAGCGCAGGCGACCTGAGGTTCAGGAAGCGTTGATCGGTGTGCTCTTCGTGCTCGCTTCGACTGCACAGATTCTGATCCTTGCCAACGATCCACACGGTGGGGAGGATCTGAAGGATCTGCTGGCCGGACAGATCCTCTGGGTCACACCGCAGCAGCTGGTCCACGCGGCGATACTCACCGGCATCTTTCTGATCACGTGGTTCCGCTGGCGTCAGCAACTGGGCCGCGTAGGATTTTATGTCCTGTTTGCGCTGGTAGTGACGATCTCCGTGCAGCTCGTCGGGGTATACCTGGTGTTCACGAGCCTCATCGTGCCCGCGGTCGCGACCTACAGATATCCTGTCCGCCGCCAACTCGCACTCGGTTATGCGCTGTCATTCGTAAGCTACGTCATCGGGCTCGCGCTGTCGGCCGCGTTCGACTTGCCTTCGAGTCCGGTCATCGTCTGGGCCATGGCGCTGATCGGCCTGCTGATCCATTTTGGCGGCCGGGAGGTGCCGGGACCGACTGAGCGCTGAACCCGCGCGCCTGCCCCGGCACAGACATGCACCGGCCTTTTTGCCGGTCAGCGCCCATTCAGGTATCGTAAATGCCTGTCACGCGGCCTCGCGACGCTTGAGAGCGGCGCCGCATAGCGCTTCGCCCATGCAATTCGTTCCGCCCGACCTGGCACGCAGCGCGCTCGACGCCGCACCCGACGCCATGATCATCATCGATGATGCGGGGGTAATTCGTTTCGCCAACCGCCAGCTATCGGCGCTGTTCGGCTACCTTCACCATGACATCATCGGCAAGCACGTCGAGCGCCTGATGCCCGAGCGCTTTCGGGACCGGCACGTTGCGCACCGGCACAGCTACGCGAGGAGCGTGCGCGTCAGGCCCATGGGAGCGGGACTGGAACTGTTCGGCCAGCGGCTGGACGGTACGGAATTTCCGCTCGAGATCAGCCTGAGCCCGATCGAGGACGGGGGGCGGGTTCTGGTGGCTGCAGCGATCCGCGATGTGAGCGATCGCAAGCGCGTTGAGGCGGAGCTCATCGTGGCGCGTCAGGCCGCCAGTCGCTTCCTGGCAACGGCCAGTCATGATCTGCGCCAGCCGCTGCAGACCTTGTCTTTGTTGAACGACACTCTGCGCCGTACGTTTGCCGACCCGGATGCGGTGCAGATTCTCGCCCAGCAGGAGCAGGCCATCGATGGGATGGCGCGCTTGCTGAACGCGCTGCTCGACATCAGCAAGCTCGAGTGCGGGGCCGTCAAGCCAGATCTGACCGACTTCGCCGTGGCCGAGCTGTTCGAGGAGCTGCGGCCCGAGTTCCAGGGCATGGCGGCCACCAAGGGCCTGACCTTCAAGGTGACACCTTGCGAAGATTGCGTTCACAGCGATCGCTCTCTCGTAGAACAGATCCTGAAAAATCTGGTGTCGAACGCCATCAAGTACACCCCTCAAGGCTCGGTGGCCTTACGCTGCCTGCACCAACAGCCATCCCTCGTGCGCATCGAGGTGCTCGACACCGGCGTCGGCATCCCGGGCGATCAGCTGCGCTACATTTATGACGAGTTCTATCAGGGCGGCGTCCCGACCAACAGCTCGCGCGAAGGATACGGACTTGGTTTGAGCATCGTGCGGCGCCTCGTGGCGTTGCTCGATGGCAAGCTTGATGCGCATTCCCAGGTCGGCAAAGGCTCGCGGTTCACGCTCACCCTGCCGGCGGGCCACGGTAGCGTCCGCCAGACACCACGGGCAGCAGCGGAGCCAGCGCCGCGCGTTGCGCAGGCACAGACTCGCATTCTCCTGGTGGAGGACGATGCCAGCGTGCGAGAGGCGACCCGCATGCTGCTGAAGAGTGACGGCTATCACGTCACGGCCGTTGCCTCCCTGGCCGAAGCGCTGGCGCACACGGCCAAAGACCCGCGTTTGGATCTGCTGGTGACCGACTATCATCTTCGCGACGGAGAGACCGGCATGCAGGTCATTGCGGCGCTGCGCGAGGCCTTGCCGGTTCCCTTGAGAGCGATCCTGATCACCGGCGACAGGTCTGCGGCCGTGAACGAGCTGCGCATGGACCCCCATTTGCGGCTCGCGAGCAAGCCGATCAAGGCTGAGGAGTTGCTGGGGATGCTCACTGTCCTGCTCAAAGCCTGACGGTGGCAAGCGAAACGCGCCGGCGCCGCGGCGGGAGCCGCCACCGGCCCAGCCACACCGGTTCAGGCGCTCAGGAGGCAGAGTCGGACTTTGTAGCGCCTTGTCCGCCGGTTTCCTCGAGGTCCAGTACCATCCGCACCAGGTGAGCGAGCGAGGAAGCGCCCATCTTCTCCATTACGCGGGCACGGTGAATCTCGATCGTGCGCTGGCTCAGGCCGAGATCAGCGGCCATGACCTTGTTGGCCTTTCCGCTCGTCACCAGCGCCAGCACCTCACGCTCGCGTGGCGTCAGCGTCTCGTACTGCTCGCGAATGCGACTGCGCTCGCCGAGCTCGGCGCGATTCGCCCGATCCTTCTCCAACGCCCGCTGAATGCGATCCATCAGGTCCTGATCCCGAAAGGGCTTTTGCAGGAAATCGAAGGCCCCCTGCTGCATGGCCTCTACGGCCATGGGGACATCACCATGCCCGGTGATGAAAATTACCGGAATGACGGCACCACGCGCGTTCAATTGCTGTTGCAGCTCGAGGCCGCTCATACCGGGCATGCGCACGTCAAGGACCAGGCACCCCGGCTGCAGCGGGTCGTAGCTCACCAGGAACTCCTGGGCGGAGACCAAAGCCGTGGCACTCAGGCCAACCGACTTGACCAGGAGCCGCAGCGAGTTCCGCACTGCTTCGTCGTCATCGACTATGAAGACGATCGGTAATCCCTGATTCATGTCTGCTCTACGCAATTCACCACCGGCAGGCGCAAGGTGAAGCAGGCACCGACCGGAACGTTCGGCCGATAATCCAGTGTCCCGCCGTGCTCTGCGATGATGGTACGGCTGATCGCAAGGCCGAGGCCCGCGCCGGCAGGCTTGGACGTGCAGAATGGATCGAAGAGGCGCGGGGCGACGCTGGAGGAGACCCCGGGGCCGCTGTCACAGACGGATACCTCTACCTCTCCGTCGCGGGTCCGAGAAGTACGCACGACGATCTGACGCGGTTTGTCAGGAGTCTCGGCAAGGGATTCGATGGCGTTGCGCACGAGATTGAGTATGACGTGCTGGATCTGGGTTCGGTGCACCTCCAGGCGCGGCAGCCCGTCGCTGAGCTCGAGGCGGTATTGCACATCGTGGGCTTGCGCATCCGAGTGCACCAGGGCGGTGAGTTCAGTGATCAGCACGTTGATCTTGGTCGATTCGCGCCGACCGACGTGCTGGTGCGCCAGGCTGCGCAACCGACGGATGATGTCCCCGGCACGCACCGCCTGTGCCGCGATCTCTTTCAGGGCGCCCTGTACCTCTTCGAGATCCGCATCCGGCCTGCCCAACAGCCGGTCGCAGGCATGAGCATAGTTCGCAATCGCCGCCAGCGGCTGGTTGAGTTCGTGGGCGATGCCGGACGCCATCTCACCCACGGTGGCAAGCCGAGACACGTGCGACAAACGCTCCTGCAGCCGACGCGCTTGTTCCTCGCCCTGGCGTCTTGGCGTCATGTCGTGGAGGAAACCGACAAACCGCGGCGGCTCGCTGTCCGCGACCGCGCGGACGAATAAGAATGCGGGAAAGACGCTGCCGTCTTTTCGCCGCGCGCTCACTTCACGACCGTTTCCGATAACGTGCGGAACGCGGGTCGCCGCGAATCGCGCCAGGTGGCCATCGTGCGCGATGCGATCCGGTTCGGTCATCAGCACGTTGACGTTGCGATCCAGCACTTCCGGTGCCTGGTAGCCGAACAGCCGCTCGGCTGAGCGATTGAAGGCCCGTATGCGGCCGAGATGGTCGATCACAACGATTCCGTCGACCGCGGCATCCAGCAGCGCGTGCAGCTCTTCACCGGGACGATAGGGCGCCATGCAGGAAATTATGCATGCCGGGCTCAGACCACGTCTCTAGGTACGTTCCGCAACCGCAGACGCCCTTGGAGGGGGAGATTGGCCAGGGGGTGGGGTACGCATCCGCGTCTCAGGCGCGCGCGCTTCTGAGATCGCTCCCACCCGTGGCGGCGCTGCCAACACCGATGAGCCAGCTCTCCAATTCCGCTCTTGGCAGCGGTCGGCTGTGCAGGTAGCCCTGTGATTCATCGCAGCCTTCGCGCACCAGGTAATCCAACTGCGTCTGAGTCTCGACGCCTTCCGCGACGGTCGTCATGTCGAACGCATGCGCCAAACCGATGATCGTGGAGACCAGCGTGCAGCTCCTGCGGTCCGATGGCAGACGGCTGGTGAACAGCCGGTCGATCTTAAGAGTGTCAATCGGCAGCTCGGACAGGCGGCCGAGCGAGGAGAAGCCCGTACCGAAGTCATCAATTGCAATACGAACGCCTGCGGCGCGCAACAGCCTGAGCGCGTGGACGCACGATGAGGAGTCGCCGGAAAGCACACCCTCGGTGATCTCGAGATCGATCCCCCAGGCTGGATCGCCAGCCAGATCGCCGATGGCCTCGATAACTTCGCCCGCAATATTGCGTTGTCGCAGCTCCGGAGGAGAAATATTGACGGCCACTCTGATGGGCGGCAGACCCTTGCAGCGCCAGGCGCGACTGTCGGATGCCGCTTGCCTGAGCACCCAGGCGCCGGTCGCCCCCATCAGGCCCGCGGATTCGAGCAGCGGCAGGAAGATAGCGGGGGAGGTCAGTCCATTTTCCGGGTCCTGCCAGCGCAGCAGCGCCTCCACACTGGCAATTCTGCCGGTGTGCAGAGTGATCTTGGGCTGGTAGTGCAGGAGGAACTGCCCTTTTTCGAGCGCCGTGCGCAGCCGGTGTTCCATGCCGACGCGCCGGGCGAGCTCGGAATTCATCTCAATGCGGTGATGCAGATAGCGCTCGCCCGAGGTCTTCGCCTCCTTGAGGGCGGCTTCGGCATTCTGCACCAGCTCATGCGGCTCGTGTCCATCGTCCGGATAGCAGGCAACCCCACTCTTGATCTCGGCGGCAATCTGACGCCCATCGACGGTGAAGGGCTGGGCAAAAATGCGCGCGACGTCGTCATGCCGGGTGCGAATCTCGGTCTCGGCACGGTCGCGTGAGGCATTCACGCACACAAAGGTTCCGCCGCCCAGGTGTGCAAGCTGCTCGGTGTCCGGGAAGTGCCCCTTGAGCCGATCCGCGACACACTGCAGCAGGCGATCGCCCGTGTGCCGCCCAAAGGAATCATTGATGACGCTCAGGTGGGCGACATCGAACACCGTTACCTCAAGACGCGGCAGGCTGTCAGTGCCGCGCGTCAGCAGCCGACTCAGGCGCTCGCAGAACAGCGCACGCTTCGCAAGGCCCGTCAGCGGCTCGAAATACGATAGAAAGTGGACCGCGTCCTGCTTGTCAAGGTACTGCAGGGCAAAGGACAGGTTGGAGGCGACCTCCTCGAGCAGCAGCAATTCATCCTGACCAATGACGGCGCTGCTCCCGGTGCCGCAAAGGAACGCCCCGACCGGGGTGCTGTCGACTCGCAGCGGCAGACACGCCAGCGAATGGACGCCCGCGGCGAGGAGCGCGTCCCGCTGGTGTATGACATGAGGGAAGCGCGCGATGTCCTGGCAGAGTATCGCTTCGCCGGTACGGATGACCCGTCCCATGAGACTCGTATCGCCGGCTTCGTGATCCGAGACCGGAAACTCCTGCTCCGGCCGAGCCAGAAATTCGTAGCCCGCCCAGCCCACCGGCCGTGCCATCCGCGTAGTCGGATTGATCAGCGCCAGCATCGCGAGTTTGTACCCACCCACACGGTGGGCGAGCCGGCAGGTCTCGGCCATTACCTCGTCGCGGTTCTGAATGCGCACCAGTGCTGAGTTGATTCCCGAAAGCATTTGCAGCACGCCGGTCAGCCGCGCGACCTGCTGCTCGGCAAGCTGGCTCGTGCGGCGCAACTCCGCCTCCTGGAGGGCGCGCTCCACGGCGGGCACCAGGCGCTTCGGATTACTCTTCAGGACGTAGTCAATCGCGCCGCACTTCAAGGCCTCGATGGCGCGCTCCTCGCCGATGGTGCCGGAAAGGAAGATGAAGGGAACCGCGGGTGCTTCGGCACGCGCAATGGCGAGCGCCGACATGCCATCGAAGCCGGGCAAACTGAAGTCCGACAGGATGAGATCAGGCAGCTCCGCGCGCAGCGCGGCGCGCATCTCGATCTCGTTCACGGCGCACCGGAACGTGCATACGTAGCCCGCCTCCTTCAAACGCCACATCGCCAGCTCAGCGTCCGACTGGGAGTCTTCGATCAGCAGCACACGCAGCGGTCTGCCTGAAGACCGGTCAGTGTGCGCGTCCATCCGAAGCTCGATGGGCGCCCGGCGTCAGGCCTGCCGCGGGGGGCAGCTGAGCGCGCGCACAAAAGCACGACTATTCATGGGGTAATCCACAGTGCGGGCATTAGACACCTGCAGGACGGTGCCTCACGGGATCCGCGTCACAGTCCTTTACGAGTGCCCGTTGACGTGGCATAGGCCCAGGCTAAGTCGCGTGCTACAGCACACCATCGGTTCCTGCTATGCGGGGCTCGATTCGTGCGGGCAGGCTGAAATACAGCGTCGTGCCCTCGTCGGGGCGGCTATCCGCCCACACGCGGCCGCCATGCCGGGTGATGATCCGATGCACGATGGACAAGCCGATGCCGGTCCCCTCGAACGCCTCCTGCGGATGCAGGCGCTGAAACACGCCAAAAAGCTTATCGGCATAGCGCATGTCGAAACCGACGCCGTTGTCCCGCACGTAGTAGACCATATCCTCACCCTGGCGCAGCGCGCCCACTTCGATGCGGGGCGCATCACGGCCGGCGCTGAATTTGAAGGCATTGGACAGCAGGTTGATCAGCACCTGCTCGAGCAGCGCCCGGTCGCCGAAGCAATCCGGCAAATCTCCGACCTGCACGCTCGGCTGCCGCTCGCCGAGCGGCTCCTTGAGCCGCGCCACGATCTGCAGCACCAGCTCGCGCAGTGGGACCCGCAGACAGTGCAGAGGCTCGCGGCTGAAGCGGGAAAAGTGCAGCAGATCGTTGACGAGCTGAGTCATGCGACTCGCGCCGGACCAGATCCGTTCCAGGATCCTGCGGCCTGGCTCCGGAACGCTCGAGCCGAACTCGGTGCGAAACATTTCGCAAAACCCTTCGACCGCGCGCAGGGGCTCACGCAGGTCGTGCGAGACGGAGTATGAAAAGGCCTCGAGATCCTGGTTGGCGATCTCGAGTTCGCGCGTGCGCTCGCTTACCCGCAGCTCGAGCTCCTCATTCACCCGCCGCAGCTCGGTGACGAGCGCCGCGGTCTCAAACGCGGTCGCGGCGGTGCGCGCCAGAATCTCCAGAGCCTTGAGTTGTCCGGGGCTGATGCGCTGCTGAGATCTCGAGGAACTGAAGCCCAGCACTCCGAAGAACTTTCCGCCGGCGACGATCGGCAGGGCAACTCCAATCCGGGCGTCAAACGGATGCGCGAACAGCACGGGTGGATCGCTGTCCCCTGCGGGTGCCTCGAGGTGCTTGCGCGCCTCATCCACCCAGCGCTCCCCGGACCCCTCAAGTAGCAGCGCTGCGCTCTCCAGCGGTTCGGCGCCGGACCCGGTCTTTCCTGCCAGGCGCAGCGCGTGACCGTCGTCAGTGGGCACGAGCAGATACACGGCACTCACGTGGCTGTGCTGGCCTGCGGCCGCCAGCGTTCGCTCCACGACCTCACCGTGCTCAAGACCCTGAGTAATGGCCCGCGAGAGCTCGTGGATCGAAACGGACTCGCGCAGTTGGATATTCTCGAGCTGCAAGCTGCGCGTCGTCAGTGCTCGGGCGAGTACCGGCAGGATGCTATTCATCTTGAAGGGCTTCAGCACATAGTCGAGCGCGCCGGTTTTGAGTGCATCAACCGCGGTCGCGATCGTGCCCTGTCCGGTCATCACGATGCAGGCCAGTTCGCGGTCAATCTCGCGGCAGGCGCGCAGCAGCGCAATGCCGTCGAGATCCGGCATCGTGAGATCGGTCAACAGGAGGTCGAACGGCTGCTCTCGCAGTGCCGCAATAGCCTCACGCCCGGATGTGAATCCCTGAGTGAGGTATCCCTCGTACTCGAGGGCGTCACACAAGGCCCGCATCAGGGCCGCCTCATCGTCTACGATCAGCAGTCTTGCCGCGGCGCTCACGCCGATTCCACGAACGCGTCTGCCGGATCCAGGGGGACTGCGAGCTTGGCGAGCGCGGCGCGTAATTCGGCGAGCCGCGGGGGCTTGCTGAGCACGCGGTCGACATGCGCCGGGATGTCGTTCTCCGCCAGCAGCCGCTTGCCCCAGCCGGTGAGGAGAATGACCGGGGTCAACGCGGAGGCCGCCTTGACTGATGCGGCGACTTTGCGGCCGTCGACGTAGGGCATGCCCAGATCGGTGATGACGATCGAGAACGGCGTGCCGTGCGCCAGCGCGGCCGCGAAGGTGTCAATGCCCTTTTGTCCGCCGTCGGCCGCCGTGACGACATGCCCATCCTGCTCGAGGATGTCCCGCAGGGACTTGATCAGCATCGGATCATCGTCGACGAGCAGAATCCGCAATCGCTGCGCGAGCGGTTGCAGCGCTGCTCCTGCGGCGACGGGCGCCGTGACCGCATCAGCCGCGGCAAAGATCAGCCGCACGGTCGTGCCGCGGCCTACGGCGCTGTCGATGTCGAGGTCGGCGCTGTGACGCTGCACCATGCCATACACCATCGCCAGCCCCAGACCCGTGCCGCGCTCGCCCTTGGTGGTGTAGAAGGGCTCAAGACAGCGACGCCGGGTCTCCTCGTCCATCCCGATTCCGGAATCGGCGACCTCCACGTGCACATGGCGCGCGGCGTCGTCTCCGCCGCGACTTCCGCTCGTGACGAGGCGGGTGCGCAGGGCGAGAGTACCGCCATCGGGCATGGCATCGACGGCATTGAACATGAGATTGGTGAGGGCGTCGCGCAGCTCGCCTTCCGAGCCCATGATCAGCGGCAGGTCCTCGGCGAGCTCGGTTCGCAATTGAATGACGATGCCGCGCTGCTGGGGCAGATCGCTCCAGCGCGCTCGCGTGAGGTTGATGACCTGCTCGAGCACGCGATTGCACGCCACCCGGGACAGCACCATCTCAGTCTCGCGCGGTCGATAGAACTCACGCATGCGCGAGACGGTCTCCGCGACGTCCTCGATGGCGGTTTGAATGGTGACCAGACAGTTGCGCGCGCGCTCACTCAAACCCGGCTCGCGCTCCAACAGCGACTCGGTGTACAGCGCCGCCGGGGAGATCGCGTTGTTGATATCGTGCGCGATACCGCTCGCCATCTCGCCCAGCGCCCGCAAGCGCTCCTGCTGCATGATCGCCTGCTGCGACTGGCGCAGATCGTCGTAGGCGCGCTGCAGCTCCCCGTACAGCTGTGCCTGATGCGCCGCCAGGGCGACATGCTCACTCAGTTGCCGCAGGAACTCGCAGTCGGCGCTGTTGAAGGAGTCGGCTTCGCGCCGTGCCGCCACCAGCACACCAAAGACCCGATTTTCCACCACTAGTGGCGCGACGACGAGCGCATGCACGCCCGCCCGAGCAAACCGCTGCGGAAAAGGAAATTTGATCTCGCGCGTATCAGGCTCGTAGACCAACTCGCCCGCGACACAGCGCTGCAGTCCGTTCTGATCGATCGGCACCTGGCCGGATTCGCTCAGCCCAAGGCCAAGGGCGAGCGGCGCACTCCGGGGGTCGATCACCGAAATGGACAGCGCTGCGGCGCTCGCCTCGTAAAGGCACATGCAGCCAAAATCGACCGGCAGATCCTCCCCGAGGTTGTGCAGCACCACTCTGAACAGACTCGGCAGATCGTGGCGCTCCCCGGTAGCGCGGGTGATTCGGTGCAAGAGGTCGAGACGGCTCAGCTGACTCCGCAGTTTCGTCTGGTCGCCCTCAATGCGGGTCAACATGTGATTGAAGGCATCGGTGAGAATCCCGAACTCGTGACCTTGCGGCCTGGTCGCGCGCACCGAGTAGTCACGGTGCTCGGACACCCTCTGTGCGGTCGTGGCGAGCGCCAGGATCGGTCGGGAGATCAGTTCTTGCAGGCGTCTTGAAATCAGATACGCCGCGGCACAGCACACGAGCATGATCGCCGCGCCGATCGCGACGAAGAGTTGAAAGTGCTCGTATATCTCACCCAGATCGGACTCCAGATACAGGGTGCCCATCCGCCGCCCGCCCTGCACGACCGGCTGAACGCCGGTGAGGAGGCCCCCCTCGAATCGGTACCCAGCCGCGCGCAGCGATCGCCCCGTCGGGGCGCGCGCGGCGCCGTCGGGATACGACGCGATCAGGCGCCCATCGCTCAGGTACAGGCGCGCGGCGACGACGTGAGGCTGCGCCCTGAAGGCGGCCAGCACCTCACGCGCATCGTCCGGATTGTCAAAGGCCAGGGCCGCGGTGCTATTCGCCGCGATGGCCTCCCCAAGGATCTCGATGTTGCGCACCATCAGCTGCCGAAAAGTCACGTATTCGTAAGCGACGAACGCGGCGGACGTGATCAACATGACCGCTCCACACGTCAGCAGAATGACTGTCATCAGTGTGTGGCGTATCGGTCGTGCGTGGGCAGACATACTTCAGCTCCCCGATCCCACGATCTCGGCCGGACGCAGCAACTTCGAGCTGATCGTGAGGTTGCTCGCCTTGGTGGCCTGCAGATCGATGCGCAGTCGAACTCTCTTGTCCTGCCTGACCAGTCCGATCATCACGCCGCGCACCGCAGGCCCTTCGGCATCAGTCACTGTCAGGATGCTGCGACCCCTGAGCGCGGCCACAATGCCCTCGAGTTGAGGCAGCTCCGAGGCTGCGATGAACAGGATCTGACAGTCGCGCACCTCCGTGACATTGTGGTAGCGCGCGACCGCGAGCGGATGCCGGTTCACCGTTTCTCCGCGCACGACGTCATCGAGATCGGCTCCGAACGGATCCTTTCCCAGCACGCCGATGACGAACGGCGCGTTCTCGTGGGGCAGCGCCGCGGGCGGCCATTCGACGAATTGGGCGAAGTTGAACAGAAACACCGCCTTCAGCTGATACTCGGAGACCGGCGCCGCCGCGCCAAGCAAGCCGCCGGCGATGAGAAGCAGCGCGAGCCTGCGCCACAGACGGCGCGTCGCGGTGTTTCTCAGTAGCCCCATGTGATCCTTCCAAACACGCTGCGCCCGATCTGCTCGCGCCTCGGCGATGGGAAGCCGTATTCGACCTGATGGGCGTGTAACAGATTCCGGCCCATCAGGGAGAGTTCGAGGCTCCTGGTGGCGTGCCAGGCAAGTCCCGAGTCGAGCTCGAAGTAGCTCGGCACCGTTCCTACCACCGGGCCGGCAGTCGGCCCGTTATTGATGTGCAACGCATCCACCCAGCGCAGCGCGGCATCGAGCGTGATGTCACGCGACAGATCCATACTGGTGCGCAGCGTCACCTGCTGCTGCGGATCGGCGGTCTCGTTGCTTGCGCCGGTGGCATCGACTTCTCCGGGCCTGACGTGAATGTGCTCCTGCAACAGGTCGTAGCCGGCGTGCAGCCGCCACCACTCGAGCATCTGATACGAAGCGCTGATCTCTAGCCCGTGAGTCTCGCCCTCGAGATTGTTCTGAAAAAAGATCGGATACGGGAAAACGTATACCGCCGTGGTAGGAGTCGCCGTGGTGCTGCGCAGATCGTGATAGTCGTTGTAGAACGCGGAGACGGAGGCCGCGAGCTTCGGGCCGATTTCCGCGCGATAACCCACTTCGTATGCCAGCAACGTCTCGGAAACGAAGTCTGGATTCCCCTTGAGGAACGTGGTGGGAAATTGCAACGGCGGTGGAGCGTTGATCAGGCCGGTGGGCACCAGCAAGTCCCGGTCGAAGCGCGACGGTGTGCGTACTGCCCGCGATAGCGCGGCCCAAAGAAGTTGTGTGGAGTCGAGATTCCATTGCAGACGGGCGCTGGGCTCGAACTCGGAGCCGGTGTAGTCGTTGTGCTCGAGCTTCGAGCCGACGGTGAGATAGACGCTTCGTGCCAACATGATCTCGTCCTGCACGAATCCGCTGTACAGGGTCTGGCTGAGAGCGGTCGGTGTGAAGCGCACGACTGAAAGATCCTCGTCCGACTCGTGCGTCGCGCGGTAGCCAAGACCCCAGGCGACCTTATGGCGCGTACCCCACGCAAAATGGTACTGAAAATCCAGGTCGTAGGTGTCCAGATCGTCCTTCAAGGAGGCGGCGGGAAAGCCGCTGAAGAAAGGAGGAGCCGCAGGACTTGCGGGAAACGGTTGCGACAGGTGCGTATGGTCGTAATAGACCTGTAGGTTCATGGACGCTCCGCCCGGCGTCGCATGTGTCCAGCGGCCCAGAATATTGCCGCCCGACAGACCTGCGCCGCCGGTGGCGGGGACGTCTTCTGCGCCGCTGTAGAAGTCGCCCTGTACGGTCAGGTGGTTTGGCGCAGAAGGCTCCGCATCCAGGCGAAATCCGCCGCGGCCAAAGTGCCACGAATCATCCGCGCTCGCGCCGCTGGTCGAGACTTCGTGGCCACGGTCCGTATATTTGCCGTAAGCGCGAAAGTAGATACCGGGCGCGAGCGCGGCGCCGTAGCGAATGCCCGCTTGCTCCTGCAGTTCTTTGCCTCCCGCCGCAAGGGCGTATAGCCCTTGAGTATCCTGAGCGGCCTTGGTGATGATGTTGATCACGCCGTTGACCGCATTGGCTCCCCACAGGGTGCCGCCCGGCCCGCTGATGACCTCGATCCGGTCGATATCGGCGAGCAGGCAGTCCTGTACGTTCCAGAGAACACCACCATAGAGCGGCGTGTACACGGCTCGACCGTCGACCAGAACCAGCAGCTTGTTGGCGAGATTGGCGTTGAACCCGCGGGCACTGATCGCCCAGTCGTGCGCGTTTATCTGGGCTACTTGCAGATTGTCCGCGAGTCGCAAGACTTCCGGAATGCTCGAGGCCCCGGAGCGGCGAATGTCGTCGGCCGTGATCACCTGAATGGCGGCCGCGGCCTGCAGTAGTCTTTGCGGCTCCTTGGCGACAGATGTCACCTCGAGATTCATCAGGTCTTCGATGCTTAGTTGCTTCAAGTCGCCCGCGCCTGGCGTGGCGAGTTGCGCACCGGCAAACGCGCCACCGCCCACAGGCCCAAGCAATACACAGGTCAGCACGCAGGCAGCGCTGCGGCGACCGCGTGCGCTGTCTGCGCTACCATCTGTATTCGTGAGGAGCAATCGGCAGTTACGCGCCACGGACATTGGTTGTTTCCAGCACGCACTTCGGTGCGCATGCGATCCGGCAGCGTACGGCTCGAGCGGGGCCGGCGGTCGCTCGCGCATTTCCACAGCAGCGCAAAATACGGTCTGCGCGGCGCCCCTTCCGCGGATTACGTCACATGCACCGTAGCTCGCGGAAACCGAAAGTGTGACCCGTGTCTCAATGACCGCGTTGTTGCGCAGGCGCAGTAAGCCGGCGCGGACCGCGAAAGGCCGGCGAACCGCCGCGCACCGGCGTGCCGCCATCCGCTCCGTCAGCTGATAACTCATTGATTTACAGGCGCCCCTACGGGATTCGGACAAACCCATTCATCGCCCCGGTCCTGCGAAGTGCGGGGATCTCGTTAGACTATGAGATGGGGCAGGAGACCATGGATATCGATGCCATTGCGATACGTGGCCTTGACCGCGAGACCGTGCGACGACTCTCGCAGCGCTCGGATGCTCGCGGCTTCGTGCAACTCGCGGTCCATGTCAGCCTGCTGTCCGCAACCGGATTTCTGGTTTGGGCAAGTCGTGGCCACCTGTGGCTTGCGCCCGCGCTGGTTCTGCACGGGGTGGTCCTCAGTTTCCTGTTCTGTGCACTGCACGAGAGCATCCATCGAACCGCGTTCGCGAGTCGCTGGCCCAATGAACTGGTCGCCTGGATATGCGCGGCCTTGCTGATGTTGCCGCGCGAATACTTTCGGTTCTTCCATTTCGCCCATCACCGTTTCACACAGGACCCGGCGCGGGATCCGGAGCTGGCGCAGCCGCCTCCATCCACGGTGGTGTCCTATCTGTGGCGTGTTTCGGGCCTGCCATACTGGTACGACCGACTGACTGTGACTTTGCGCCATGCGCTGACGGGGCGGGTGGCGGAGCCGTTCGTACCGTCGGCCAAATCTTCGCTCATCGTCCGCGAAGCGCGCACTCTGTGGGGCGCTTATCTTTGCGTGTTAGTAGCCTCGCTCTACTTTCGGCGAGCGGATGCGCTGATCTATTGGGTGCTCCCGGCGATTCTCGGGCAGCCTCTCCTGCGCCTGTTCCTTTTATCAGAGCACATTGACTGCGCCTTCGTTGACGACATGTTCGCCAATACCCGCACAACGTACACCAACGCCGCGGTTCTCCTCCTGGCCTGGCGGATGCCCTACCATGCCGAGCACCACTGCTTTCCATCCGTGCCGTTTCACGCGCTTGTCAAGCTCAATGCACTGGTTGGAAAGCGCACGCAGGTGACGGCCCGGGGCTATTTCGCCCTGCATCGCAAGCTGCTGCGACAACTCCGCTCAGTAACAAGCCGTCGCAAAGTCGGAAGCAGGTCCTGAGGGGACGTGGCGCGCCTGCGACGCCCTTGAGCGCGGACAACGGCGCCTGCTGGCGTCCGATCATCATCCTGGCAATGTGTGTCCTTCATGCGACGCCCGCTTTTCCCGCGTCGCAAAACGTCACGCAATATTCACGGATCACTCTGAACTTGCGACTGCAGCGCAGCTCGAACTCCTCGGCCCCATGCCAAGGAGGTGACGCCGATGATCCGCAGGATGCCGACAATCTCCACGAGCCGCTGCGCAGCTGCGCTCTCCGCCCTCGTGCTGGCCGCGCTCTTGAGCGCGTGCGCCCCGAGCGCTCCGACCGCCGCCGCTAGACCCGCCGCAGCTAAACCCGCGACCTCCGCCGACCCCAACCCCGATCTCCCGGAAGTCGTCGTCACCGCGTCCCGCATCCGCAGCGCGCCGCCCACGCAGGAATCCAAATCCGCTCGGGTGCGCAGCCGCTCGGGGGACAAGTCCTCCTGAGAGGGCGGGTAAAGGGTCCACCCCCAGACTTGGTAGCGGCATTATCAGCCATGTCACCAAGCCCACGCCCTCCGAGCAGCTCGTCTCCTGGATGGGTCGGCAGTCCGACGAGGCCTTATTTATCTCATCCCTGACTGTCGCTGAGATTCGCCGTGGGCTGTTGGAGAAACCCCCTGGCAAGAAACGGCGCGAACTGGAGCGCTGGTTCGCGGGCCCCGATGGACCTCAAGCTCTGTTCGCCGGTCGAGTGCTCGCATTCGATGAGTCGGCTGGTCTGATTTGGGCGCGGTTGATGGCCGAAGGAACCGTGCGAGGGCAACCGCGCAGTGCACTCGATATGATCATCGCCTCCATTGCCGAAGCGAATGATTGCGTCGTAGTCACGGACAACGAGTAGCTACCCGAGCCTATGACCTCGGGAGATCTGACTCAGTAACTGATTGATTTCATGGCGCTCCCTACGGGATTCGAACCCGTGTTACAGCCTTGAGAGAGCCTCATCGGCGAGGCCGATCAAGTGCGCTGAAGTGACCTGCGGGCCCGCGAACCGCGCGCTGCTTACGGTGTACGTCCTCAAGCACGACCTCAAGGAGCCTGTGGGACTCCCGCCACGAGGGCCACGCGGCGCTTTTGGCACCGCTGTGCGATGCGCAGCACCGCCGAGCCGCTGAGGACCTTCGCGAGAAAGGGCTGAAGGAGCTTTTACTCTGGAGGGCGACGGGATCGACCGGTGCTCGTCTTCCGCGCGAACGCGACGTCGCGGCGCAGTTAGCTCGCACGCCACAGCCATTTCAGGCCGTTTAATCTGTTGCGAAAAGATTCAAACAGGTATTAGATGTTTGCGCGCGCCAGATCGTGTCTGGAGCGCGTCCTCTGCGAATCGCCTGTCGCCGTAGAGGCTCGGAAAAAACGAGCAGGCACTCCGCAACGTGCCTTTCGGCCTAAGGCGGTCGAGGGACCTGCGAAAATAGGGGGAGTCGGAACAATGAAAAGGCTCGCGGGATTTTATGCGGGAATGGCGGGTTTGGCCCTGATGGCTTTCAGCGGTCACGCACTGGCGGCGACGGAATGTAATACGGGACCTGCACCTAATCCACCGCTTTCCGGCACCGTCGTCGGCGGTTTGGTCGTCAACGCCGGCGATTTTTGCGTCCTTGGCGGAGCGAACATATCGGGCGGCGTGCGGGTCAACGAGGGCGGAATACTGTTTGTATGCGCCTCCACGATCAACGGCGGATTCATCGCGAACGGAGCCGCGACTCTTATCTTCGGTGCCGAAGAATTAGACTGTGGGGGTGACGTCATCAACGGGCATGTCCAGATAAACAACACCGGCCCCGGTGCCTCTGGGGGGCCGCCCACCGTTGCGCTCGAACGCAGTACCATCAACGGCGGCGTGCATCTCAGCGCCAATCGCGGCCCGATCGTTGTTGCGGCCGACACAATCGCCGGGAGTCTGGTTTGCAGCAACAATGCGTTCGATTTGGAGGACGAGGGGAAGCCGAGCACAATCACCGGCGCAATACGTTGTAAATTCACAGTCGGTGAGTAGCGCAGCGACGGTTCGCGCGTCGCTGCGACGGCGGCAGTAGCCGGTTCGGTCAATGCGTATCGGCGTCCCGACCAGAAGCGCGTCGGGACGCCGAGCTTTAAGGGGTGGGGGGGATTCATGACGCTCAGATCACGCCTGCTCGGATCAGGTCTGCGACGCATCGGTCACTTGCCCATTGCCGCTGCTTGTGTTGCATCGTTGATGGCCCCGTCCCTGGCGCTGGCGGAACAGGACCTCGACGGGCAAGTGCTAGCCGCGCTGCACAGCGCGGGATTCACCGGTACGATCCAATCTCAATTTTTGCCGGCGCTCGGGCGACCCCTTAACCCGCAACTTGCCGATCTCGGCAGGCTCCTTTGGTTCGACAAGTCGGGCGGCCTCCACGACGACAATACTTGCGGTGGCTGTCACTCGCCGAGCCGGGCATTCGGCGACACGCAATCGATCGCGATCGGCA
>WNFR01002398.1_pt1 | contig 19535 bp, 17 predicted proteins | sample 5400221 | NCBI WGS metagenome assembly WNFR01 (sample SAMN13153357, study PRJNA577476) | soil metagenome | isolation source: 40 cm soil under Madrone tree | place: USA:California | collected 2016-06-14 | reverse complement strand
AATGCCTCGTCCATCGCGTCGAGCACCCCAGCACTTTCGGTGCGCAGGTGGGTGGCGTAAATTCCGCCCGCTTCAAACAAAGGTTCAGCCAGGGAATTAACTTCGTCTGTCGATGCCGAGTTTGCCGCCCTGTATGCCAGCCCTGTGCTCAATCCCAGCGCACCGTGATCGAGCGCTTCACGGAGTTGCGCACGCATGGCGGCAATTTCGTCCGCAGTCGCAGTGCGGTCGAGACGATCCATGTGGTTGTTGCGCAGGGCGGTGTGGCCTACCAGCGCAGCCACATTCACCGCTGGTTGCGCTGCCTTTAGAGCCTTCACGTATTCCGCAAAAGTGGGATATTGAAATGCACTCGCTTCACCCAACAGATTCATCGGATCAGGCGGGCCGTTCTTCAGCCTCACTGGCGCAGCGCTGATTCCGCAATTCCCGACAATCACCGTAGTCACGCCTTGCGACAACTTCGGAAGCATCTCGGGTGAGCGAATCGCGTAAAGATCGTCATGCGTATGGGTGTCGATGAAGCCGGGGGCCAGTGTCTTTCCTTCGCCATGCACGATGAGATTTGCGGAATGATCTGCCAGATCGCCGATGTTGCGTATGCGTCCTCCGTCAATAGCGACATCGCCAGACTGCGGCTCGCCCCCGCTGCCATCGAGGATCTGCACGTTGCGAATCAAGGTGTCGCAGTGGACCACGATTTCTCCTATGCAGCGATCGGCAAATGCTCCGGTTGCTTATGATACTTTCTATCACGCGTGATGTTCACGTTATGAAATCTCTGGACCAAGCCACGCTTATAAGCCCCTTGTCGAAAGGCCTTGGCGTCATGGACCGGGCGCTTGCGCCGAGCGAGATAGCTGGCCTGGGATGGAACCTGCTTCACGAAGACTTGAGTTTGCCCACCGCTGTGCTCTACGAAGATAAGCTGGCGCACAATCTTAAGTGGATGCAGAAATTTACCGACGCCTATGGAGCCAAACTCGCGCCTCATGGCAAGACAACGATGGCTCCGAAGTTGTTTCTTCGCCAGTTGCAGGCGGGCGCCTGGGGAATCACGCTGGCGACTGCTCAGCAAGTCCGCGTGGCTTATGGGCATGGAGTGCGGCGCGTGCTGATGGCGAATCAACTCGTCGGCAGGTCGAATATGGAGATTATTTCGCGTCTGCTGGAAGATCCGAAATTTGAGTTTTTCTGCCTCGTCGATTCTCCCGAGCAAGTGGAGTCTCTTTCCGCCTTCCTTCAGGCCCGCGGGCAGCGGCTGAACGTCTTGATCGAAGTAGGAGTCGATGGCGGCCGCACCGGAGTACGCAATCGCGAACAATTGCAAGCTGTCGTTTCTGCCCTGAATTCCAGGCGCGATGTCATCAAGCTGTGTGGCATCGAAGTTTTTGAAGGAGTGCTGAGCGATGAACCGTCTATCCGTTCTCTCCTAAAATACGCCGTTGACGTGACCGCGGAACTGGCAAAGAAAAAGCGCTTCGATCGTACTCCCATTATTCTCACCGGCGCGGGTTCCGCGTGGTACGACGTCGTTGCCGAGGTCTTTTCCAAAGCGGAAGTTGGCGCGCCACTCGACATAATCCTGCGGCCGGGATGCTATCTGACACATGATGTCGGCATATATCGCAACGCCCAGCAGCAGATCATGCAACGCAATCCGCTGGCACGAGAAATGGGCAGTGGTTTTGTGCCGGCATTGCAGTTGTGGGCCTACGTGCACTCGGTCCCGGAGAAAAACAAAGCAATCATCGGCCTGGGCAAGCGGGACGCGGCCTTCGATGCCGGATTGCCGGTCCCAGTACTGCATTACAGGCCTGGGCGTGCAGAACCGGTCGCAGCCCCGAGCGATTGGAAACTAACCAAGATGATGGACCAGCACGCCTTTCTCGATATTCGCGAAGGCGCTGATATCCGCGTGGGCGACATGATTGGGTTCGACATCTCCCATCCTTGCCTGACCTTCGATAAGTGGCGCTATCTATCGGTGCTCGACTCCAGCTATCGAGTCATTGATGTAGTCGAAACGTTTTTCTAAGCGCCCTCATTTCGCGCTGGTTTCCACTCTTATGTTATGTGCAGTACCCGACCACGCCAGCGCAGGAAGAGTCACGACGTTTGCCCCGGACTTCCAACCTGTAATCGGATGTCCATCAGCACTCACACTCTTAACGTTTCCACTCACGCCGTAGATTTCGAGCTGTACGTCTTTGAACCAGGGGCGGTAAGGTCCAGTTGGCGCTGAGATCTCCACATTGACGTGATCTGCACTTGCATCACAGGTGAAACTCACGCGCATGGTCTGGCCTTTTTGATATGCCAGCGTGTTGCCGTCGTCCATGTAGAGACCGCCCTGGCACTGCGGCCCGGGATACACACGCAATATCAGTGGACCGTGCGGAGTTTCGTCCACATTTTGCACGACTGGCTGTTGCGGAATAATACTGCCGGCGCGCACATAAACCGGCAGCGTGCCGAGTGGCGGGTCTACCTTCAATGAATGTTCGCCAGTGATCTTTGCGCCCGTCCAGTAGTCATACCAGTCACCATCGGGTAGCGCTACAAAATAGGGATCGGTAAAGCTCCAGACCTTGGGCGCGACCAGCAAACTTCTTCCAAACATGAATTCCTCGTCATTGCCCGCCACCCGAGCTTGACCCGGAAATTCGAGAAACATGGGACGCATCAGCGGCACACCGGTGCGAGAAGCCTCTTCCATTCCCGTGTAGACATAGGGGAGGAGGCGATAGCGCGTCTCGATATAACGGCGGCGGATGGACTCATGCTCCAGCCCGTCCACCCAGGGCTCGCGAAAGCGGGTTCCCTTGGCGGCATGATTGCGATAGATGGGATTGAACGCTCCCAGCTCCATCCAGCGGGTGAGGAGTTCGGGCGTGGGACTCCCGTTGAATCCGCCGATGTCATCGCCAACGAATGCAAATCCCGAAAGGCTCAGATTCAGCAGTTGCGGGATTGAAATTCGCAGATGGTTCCAGGTTGCGCTGTTGTCACCGCTCCAGGTCGAAGCATAGCGTTGAGTGCCTGCGTAAGCCGCGCGCGTCAGCACGAACGGTCGCACATCAGGTTGAAGCCGCAGCAGGCCCTCATAGGTGGCGCGCACATTTTCCATCCCGAAGACGTTGTGGATTTCGCGATGGTCGGTCTTCCTGCCCTCGACGCTGTGAACCGTATCCAGCGGCATGGTTTTGGAGGGAACAAAAAATATCGACGGCTCATTCATGTCGTTCCAAAAGCCTCGAACGCCATCTTTGACAAAATCCGAGTACAGCGTTCCCCACCAGCGCCGGACTTCCTCGCGCGTGAAATCGGGAAAGACGCTGTCCCCGGGCCAGACTTTTCCAACATAAACTGAGCCATCGGGATTTTTGACGAAAGCGTCAAGCTTGATTCCCTCGTCGTAAGGCTTGTAGCCGGGCAGCTTGGCGATGTGCAGATCGGTAATCGTCACCAGTTTGAAGCCTTCGTTGCGCAGGTCTTTCACCATGCTTTGGAAGGTCGGGAATCGCTGCGGGTCCACAGTGAATGGCCTATTGTTCTGCTGATAATCAATGTCCAGATAAATCACGTCGGCAGGAATTTTGCGTTTGCGGAACTCCCCTGCGATCTGCCGCACCTGCGACTCCGGATAATAGCTGTATCGGCACTGCTGATATCCCAGCGCAAACAACGGCGGAAGCGGCACTCGGCCGACAAGTGCAGTGAACTGTTCGACGACAGCTTTTGGATCGGGACCATAGAAAAAGTAGTAGTCGAGATCGCCCGCTTCTGCGCCGAACGCATATGCATCGCGACGCTCTTTGCCGAAGTCAAAGCTGCTCCAATAAGTATTGTCGAGGAACAAGCCGTATGCTGTGCCGTTCCGAAAACCGAAAATGAAGGGGATGTCCTTATATAAAGGATCGGTGGATTCCTGCCATCCAAACTGGTCGGTATTCCACATGGTGAATGCCAGGTTGCGATGATCCATCGGCCCGGTTTTATCGCCAAGGCCGAAGTAATGCTCGTCTTCGGGCATGGACTTCCAAATTTTGAATTCGGCGCCGCGAAATTCCGGCGGGGAATCTGGTTGGTCCTGCGAGATGACCGCCCCTTCGGTGTTGAGGAAAGCAATCCTCAACGGAGACTTGTTGATCTTGACAACGACTTTGCCGGTACTTAATGACAGCTCCTGTCCTGAATCTTCAACCTGAAGTTGGGGAGCTTCGCCGTGAAAAGCGTCGGGTAGCACCGCAAAAGAAGGCCGATCAGGAAATTCATTCTGGAGTGAGTACCTTATCCGCACGACAGTCGGCGACAACGCAGAAACACGAATCCGTCCGCGCTGAGCCTGAATATCAATCCCGTCCTGGCGATTCTCGTAAGAGGAAAAATTACCCAGCGTTCGCCATTGGGACTGGGCAAGCGCTGTTGCAGCGGTGAGCAACACCAATACAAAAAAAGATTGTTTCGAAGCGCGCATCTTTCCTCCGCGGGAACACGAACTGAATTCAAGTTGAACAGCCCAGACCAATCGTTTTCCCAGAGGAATGATCGGCTTCTTCTCTCGACTGACTAGAATAGGGCCGGCGCGACATTTTGAAAAGATCGTGAATGTACGCCATAAAAAGTTTGAATTTGACTTTCCAGGTTCCAGCCCACAAAATCCCCACAAGTTATGAATGTTCACGCTCTTTCCAAGTCGAAAAGAGCCATCCCGCGAGCACTGTGCCATGTGCGCGTAGCCGGGAAATAGATACATGAGAGTTGGCTGCAGGAGTTAATGCCGGCAGGCTGATGTTGAGGTGTGCCGGCACGCGGCAGGCGTGTATCTGGTTCGTTCTCGCGTTGAAAGCGTCCGTTTTGTAGCAAGTCCAATTCAATTCCCAACAAAGGAGAGTCGAAGCATGCCTGCAAAAACGAAACCGGGGAGAAATCTATCTCTTTCCCAGAAATTCTCCCGACTGTGTAGCCGCCTGCGTGAGCCTGAATGGCGGCGGTACGGAGGCACGCTATTCGCCGGGAAAATAATCGGCGTGGGTTTGGTTCTGCTCGTCATGGCAGTTGTCACTGGACTGTTCTTCACTCACGTCTATGCCCAGACAAGTACTCCTGAGGTCAAAGCGGCAGACATCGTGAATCCGGTGAATACGATGTGGACGCTGGTTGCTGCATTTCTAGTGTTCGGGATGCAGGTCGGCTTCACCATGCTTGAGGCCGGCTTTTGCCGCTCTCGTGAAACCGTGAACGTTCTCGTGGAGTGCGTGGTAGACACATGCCTTTGCGGCCTTTTGTTCTACGCTATCGGCTTCGCGTTCATGTTCAGTCACGGCAACGGGTTCATTGGCTATCACTGGTTCTTCCTTCAGGGCGCTCCGGCGACCTATGAAACCACCGGCGTAGCATTCCTGGCCGTGTGGATTTTCCAGTTCGCCTTTGCCGACACTTGCTCGACCATCACATCGGGCGCAATGATCGGCCGCACCGGCTTCGTCGGCGATCTTCTCTACAGCTTCTGCGTCACCGGTTTCATTTACCCGATCATCGGACACTGGGCTTGGGGACCGGATGGCTGGCTTGCCTTGATGGGCAGTGATGGTCACTTCTTCCCATCCCTGGGCATGGGTTTCCACGATTTCGCTGGATCAACCGTTGTCCATACCATCGGCGGGTTCATTGCATTGGCCGGCGCGATCGTGTTGGGACCACGACTAGGGCGCAAATTCAAACGGGACGGCGGCGGGCCTATGCTGCCGCACGATTTGACCATCGCGGTTAGCGGCGGATTAATCCTCTGGTTCGGCTGGTATGGGTTCAATCCCGGCAGCACGCTCTCCGCAATGGACCTGGTAGGCATCGGTCGCGTAGCTGCCAATACGACGTTGGCTGCTTGCGCGGGCGGATTTACCTCAATCCTTTACGGATACTTCAAAATGAAAACGTGGGACGCAAGCTACACCACGAACGGGTTTCTGGCCGGCCTGGTCGCGATCACTTGTCCCTGTTATTGGGTGAGCCCGACTGGAGCGGTTCTTTTAGGTGGAATCGCTGGCGTGCTGGTGATTGTAGCGGTTGACGCGCTTGAGTACCTTCGCATTGATGATCCCATCGGCGCAGTTCCGGTACACGGCATCTGCGGCATTTGGGGAACCCTGTCGTTGGGATTATTTGCTTGCGGTCAATACGGAGCCACCGGGCCTCTGGGACCGGACAACTCCGCACCGTTGAAGGGACTCTTTTACGGTGGAGGATTGCAAGTACTCAAAGCCCAATTTATCGGCAGCGCCTGCATTACCCTGGCAACGTTTGGCGTGGCAATGGTTGTAATGCTCGTGGTCAATGCAATGGGTATGCTGCGTTTACCCGCGGAAATGGAAACCTACGGCATGGACCTGCACGAGCATGGCATCTCGGCTTATCCCGAGTACGTCATCTCCGCCTTGGGTGCGCCTGCTGGCATGGCGCAGGAACTCCCTCTGGCAGCTCACGCAAAGGCGAGTATCGCTGTCAACCCGATGTCGCGAGCTGTGGGTTAACAAATTGCTTCTTGCATTCTGTTCCGGAGGCAGACAATTTCTGCCTCCGGGCAACTTATTCTTTCAAAGCAAACGAGGAAACCAATAATGACTAAGCTCGAGGCGATTATTCAGCCAAATAGATTCGATGCTGTTAAGCAGGCGCTCATTGATGTTGGTGTGGAGGGAATGACGGTCTCAGAAGTACGCGGACATGGACGGCAAAAGGGCCACAAGGAAACGTATCGAGGCGGTGAGTACAGCGTGGATCTTCTGCCCAAGGTCAAGCTCGAATTAGTGTTGCAGGATAATATTGTGGACTCGGCGGTGGACGCGATTTTGAATACAGCTTCGACCGGGAAAATTGGAGACGGAAAAATCTTCCTGTACAAAGTGCAGGAAGCAATCCGCATTCGTAACCAGGAGCGGGGCGCAGCTGCCGTCTGAGATTGCTGTCTCTCGTAACGTTGGCCGAAACGTCAACCACCACCATCGGCGGGATGCAATAAATCGCATCCCGCCGCTTTACCTCACGTAATGAATCTGGCCGTCCCAGGCTGTGCTGCCTTGACTAAAGACGGAAGCGAGTTGCCTTACTCATTCAATGCCCAATTGCTTGCGGGCGTCTGCGCTGATCCGCTCAGGACCCCAGGGCGGCTCCCAGACCACGTTCACGCTCACATTGCGGATGCCGGGCAATTGCTGCACTCGGCCCTTCACCTGTTCGCCGATGGTAACGTGCGCCGGACATCCCGGTGAAGTGAGAGTCATGTCAACCGTGACATCCTGCTTTTCGTTTTCCGCCGCGTTCAGCCGAATGCCGTAGATCAACCCCAGATCGACAATGTTGACTGGAATTTCTGGATCGTAGCAGTCCTTCAACGCATTCATCACTTCTTCCTGGGTGGTGGCTGGCATGTGTTTCCTCTGGAACCAGTTTACTGCATGTTGGAGGGGATTTCCTTCGTGTACCTTGGTGTCCTTTCTGGTTAAACTGCCTTTGCGTGAAACAGAAAATCCAGATTGCGCTGATTCTAGGAATGCTTGTGGCCGGCATTCGTCTGGCGATTATTTTCTACGAGCGTCACGAACAGGCGGTCCGACAGACCAAGAAACAGGAAGCCCCCGCGCTCAATCCCGACTACTACGTCACGCCAAAGAAGCTTTATCCCTATGATCTGAAGTCGGCGAGGCAGCTGACGAAACAGCCGGTCTGGGTCAAGGTGGGGTACGCGTATTTCTACTATCCGTTTGACCCGGCAACTCGCCGCGCCAATTTCTCCCACGAAGGCGGCAAACTGACTCCACTCCAGAGGCTGGAAATCAAAAGCATCATTTCAGACGTCTCACCAGAGGCGCGGGCGAGCGACAAGTGATGGCTGTCTTCGACGAGGCAGGGAAGGAATACGCGGTCTCAATCGGCAGCGAAAAGAACGGCGAGTACAAGTTTTATTCCAATGACATGTTGTTCATCGAAGATCCCCATCAGCTTTACAAGCATTGGCCTGCCGACGTTTGGCAAGCGATTGATCAGCACCAGGTGAAGCCTGGGATGAGCGAACTGCAAGCAGATTTCGCGATCGGCATCGGCCTTCTACAGCCCGGGGGCGACTCGATCGACAGAACCCTCGAGTATCCGAATGGCGGAAACCCCCTCACGGTCAGCTTTCACAGTGGCAAGGCGGTGGACATTCGGACGGGACCGGCAAGCTAATTTCAGATTGAAGATTGCAGATTTTAGATTTCAGACTGCTCATACGGTTTTGACCTTCAATCTGAAATCTTCAATCTGAAATCTTAAATCTTTTTCATCTCACCCCCGCCGAGCTTTCATCAGCTTCCTTCTGATCGTCTCCGCGAATGGTTCCATCTTCATCGGCGAAAAACGACCGATGCTCGGCGTCCAGTTGCTTGGGGACCATGGTGATCTCAAACGTGTCTTTCTCTTTGTGCGAGCGGAATTTTACGGTGTAGTCGCCACGATCGGTATTTACCATGCGCCGCGTAAAAGAGCCGGTCTTCGAAAGATCCATGAGCGACGTGGCGTAGTGATTATTCTTTTTCTTGTAGAGTTTTTGCGCGCGCAGGAAGGTGCGCATGTATCCGAGGGCCGCGGCTTCAGAATCGGAACGCGCCGGATCGCCTTTGAACTTGGGTTGATAAACAGCCTGCGCCGAAGCCAAAAGCGCCACCAGCATCACCGAAACCGCCGCGGAAAAGACTCTTCTCATGTTCAAGTTTGCAGTCCCTGCCTCACTGAAATTGGATGCGACCTATGTTACTCCCGTAATCCGGCAACCAGTACGGAACCTTGCGCCGCGCTTCAATAGAGATATCCTAACTACATCCTTACGTCCAAGGACAGGCATATCTATGAAAGCTGCGACAGCTGTGAAAGCGGCACCGATAAAAAAACCAGCGATCCGCATCGCTGTAGTGGAGAGCGATCCCCTGCGATTTGTGGGGTTCCGCGCGTTATTTGATTCCGAGCCCGATTTCGAGCTCGTCTCCGCCAGCCTTCCCGACATTTCTGACATGCAGAACATTGATCTCGTCCTGCTTGGCAACCGCAACGGCCACAACCTGTTCGACGTGATGGCGAGCCTCAAGGCCACAAGGCCCGATCTGCGCATTATCGTGACCGGCTCCGGCATGGACGAAGAAACCATTTTGAAGGCAATAGCCTCAGGCGCGAAGGGGTACGTCGACGAAGCGGCTTCCGCCGCAGAGTTCGTGCAGGCCATCCGGATGGTAAATCAAGGATCAGTCTGGGCCCCCCGCCACGTGCTCTCGATGTTCATCGAGCGAGTGAGCTCGGCCCCGGGACGCATCTTCCCGAACGGTCGAGTCAACTTCACCGACCGCGAGAAGGAAGTTCTCGAGATGCTCGTCGCCGGACGCTCGAACAAAGAAATTGGGTCCGCCCTGGGCATTGAAGAACGCACGGTCAAGGCCCACGTCGCCAAGCTGATGCGTAAAGTTGGCGTCCAGAACCGGATTGCGTTGTCGGTGCATGCGATTACACATTCGCTGGTTACGGCAAGGTAGGGAACCGGCACTTGGCATTTAGCACTTTGCATTTGGCCCCTCAAGCGCGCGTGAGGCATTAGGAAGAAAGAAATTCCAAGTGCCAAGTGCCAAATGCTAAATGCTAAGTGCTGAGTGCTGAGTGCTAAGTTCCGACTCGGGCGCTCGCTTCGGCAGGCGCCCTTTTTCGTTGGCATTCTGCCCGGTTAAAAGTAAGAAAACCCAACCACAGAGGACACAGGGGAACACAGAGCTTTCAGGTCTCCTCTGTGGGGCTCCGTGCTCCTCTCTGTCCTCTGTGGTAAAGCCTTTGATCTTAAATTCTGGACAACGACCAACGACGGCCCAGTACGAAGAGACGTGGGATGATTACTAAAGGACAATGACCTCCGTAACTTGTTGATCCGGTAAGTGTGCCCCATACTCGCTTCACCTACCACAGAACCTGGGAGACGGGGTTGGAAGTGGCGACTAAGTCGCCATTACCGACCCCGATTTTTTTGTCCCAAGTATCTGCGTCGCCAATACTCTTCCGGCTACATCTGCATAACGCTTGTCGCTTCCACAGAGGAATTTCCTACAATCAGGTGTTCAGGATTAGAAATCCTGCTCCAGAAAGTGTGAAAAGCCATGAAAAACCTGTTGCTGCTGCTGGTAGTGCTGGGCCTCACTGCCTCATCTTTTGCCGCTAAGGACGAGGATGAGGACAACAAGGCCGCGGACCGGGTAAAGTCCGCTTCCACGATCCTGGAAGAAATTCAAGCCGCCCCGGACACGGGCATACCGGATGAGGTCATGGGCTCCGCTGAGTGCGTTGCGGTTGTGCCTTCCATGCTGAAAGCCGGCTTCATGTTCGGCGCGCAGTACGGACGTGGGGTCGCCAGTTGCCGCACCGCTAAAGGCTGGAGCGATCCGGCGTTTTTCACCGTTCAAGGTGGCAGCTTCGGATTGCAAATCGGCGGTCAGGCCGTGGACCTGATCATGCTGGTCATGAACCAGCGGGGAATGGAGACCCTACTCAACAGCAAATTCAAGCTGGGCGCTGACGCCACTGTCGCGGCGGGCCCGGTCGGCCGGCACGCCGGCGCAGACAGTGATTGGAAACTGCGCGCCCAGATTCTCAGCTACTCCCGTGCGCGCGGCGTTTTTGCCGGGCTGGAATTGAACGGAGCAGTCATCAAAATCGACCGCGAAAGCACTCGCGAGTTTTACGGGCGCATGCAACCGTTCCGCACCACGCTCGAAACCGTAAGCTCGCCGCAAGGGTCTTATCCCTTCCTGCAAAGTCTGTCGAAGTGGGCGAAGCTGGCTGGTAAGTAGGCAAGAAGCCTTTAGCCGCAGAGAACGCTGAGACTTCGCAAAGTTCGCCGAGTATTGCTCTTCTCCGCGTTCTTTGCGCCACCTCTGCGAACTTTGCGGTTAAAATCTTTCCAATTGCGCTACCGTCTCGAATACGCGCTGGCGTGGATCCTCCTGAAATTCATTGGCGCGCTGCCGAGGCCCCTGGCCCGTGCGGCCGGAATTTTGCTTGCCTGGACTGTCTATCTGTTGCATGGGAAGCTCCGCCGGGTCGGTAAGAAAAATCTGGCAATGGCATTTCCCGACAAAAGCCCGCATGAGCGGGCGAAGATCCTCCGAGGAGTATTCACCTCACTTGGCCGGCAGATCGCCGAAGTTTGCCTGTTTCCGAAGTACACCCGCGAAAACGTCAGCAAAACGGTCGTATATGAGGGATTCGAGAACTTCGAACGCGCCCTGGCCCGCCGCAAGGGCGTCCTGTTTCTGACCGCGCATCTGGGCGCCTGGGAGCTCTCTGCCTTCGCACACTCGCTTTACGGCTATCCGCTGCAAGTGGTCATGCGCCCGCTGGACAATCCTTATCTCGACCGCTTAACCCGCCAGTACAGGACCATGCACGGTAACAAAGCTGTGGACAAGGATTTCGCTCGCGGCCTGATTTCCGCCATGCGCAAAGGAGAAACCGTCGGCGTCCTCATGGACACCAATATGATCCCCAGCCAGGGCGTATTCGTGGATTTCTTCGGAATACAGGCATGCACCGCCAGCGGTATTGCCCGCGTTGCTTTGAAGACGAATGCTGCCGTCGTACCCGGCTTCACCATCTGGGACCCGGCCATCAACAAATACCGGCTGCGATTCGATCCCGCGGCTAAACTGATTCGCACCGGGGACAGCGAGGCAGATGTGGTGGCCAATACCGCGCTGTTCACCAAGATTATTGAAGATTACGTTCGCCGCTATCCTGATCAGTGGCTATGGGTGCATCGGAGGTGGAAGACCAGGCCTGAGGGAGATGCGCCGCTGTACTGAACGTTCAGAACCAGTCGCTGCGATAAGCAATCCACCAGCTCAATACCGCAATGGGTATGGTCGCCACCAGAGACCACAAGATCGGGAGTGCGAAGTCCGCGACCAATCCAAGAAGAATGAAGACAATCCAGAAAATCTTCTTTTCCATGACTTCAATTCTATGCTTCGGCTTTTCTTTCCCAGCGTAAACGTATAAAACAAGTGCCATGAAGCGGCGGGTCAGCGAAATTGCCGAAGCGATCGGAGCGAGCGTAATCGGGGATAATCGCGTAGAAGTGAGTATGGTCGCGAGCATGTCCAGTGCAGCCGCCGGCCATATCGTTTTCGTGCAAGAAGAGAAGGACCTCGATCTCGCACTTCAGTCGAGGGCTTCCGCAGTGATCGCTGGTAGTTTCGCAGAACAGGCAAAGACACCGAAAGCTCTGCTGATTACTTCTCATCCACGATTGGCATTTGCCCTAGCCGCCAAATTGTTGCGCGATCAAAGTCGGCACGAGCCCGGAGTTCACCCCAGCGCGTCGGTCGATTCGTCCGCGGCCCTTGGTCACGAAGTTTCGATCGGCGCAAACTGTACTGTCGAGGAATCGGCAACGATAGGCAATCGCACATGGGTCGGAGCAGGTTGCGTGATCGCCCCGGGCGTCGAACTCGGCGAGGACTGCGAGATCTATCCGAACGTGACGATCTACTCTGGAGCAAAGCTTGGCAATCGCGTGATTGTCCATGGCGGCGCCGTGCTCGGCAGCGATGGTTTCGGATATGTGCGCGATCCTGCCAGTGGCCGCCATGAGAAATTCCCGCAAATTGGAAAGCTCGAGATCGAAGACGACGTGGAGATCGGCGCCAATACGACCATCGATCGCGGGGCCCTGGAGGTCACCCGCATCGGGCGGGGCACGAAAATCGACAATCTGGTCCACATCGGCCACAATTGCCGTGTTGGCGAGAACGTGATCATCGCCGCGCAAGCAGGCTTTTCAGGGAGCATTGTCATAGAAGATAATGTTGTGATCGGCGGCCAGGTTGGCGTCGGGGAACATGCGCGCATCCAAGAAGGCGTCATGCTGGGTGGCCAGAGTGGGGTTTTGCCCAAGAAAATCCTGCGCGGCAAGGGCATTGCATTCTGGGGCACTCCGGCGAAGCCTTTGCGTGAATATTTAAGAGAGCTCGCGGCGTTGACGCGGCTAGGTAAAAAGGGGTAATTGCACAGGGTGCATCGTATCAGGGCACGGCTTTCAGCCGTGCCGTAAAGCATCAACCGACGTCACCGGCATGGCTGAGAGCCATGCCCTGATACGGACCGGACCCCGATTGGAGGTGTAAGGTGGCGATCGTCGTTATTGGCGGACATTCCCGCAATGTAGGAAAGACCAGTGTGGTTGCCGGCCTAATAGCGGCCCTCCCGTCCTACAAGTGGACAGCCTTCAAAATCACACAATTCGGGCACGGCAAATGTTCGCTCGACGGCGCGCCATGTCACTGTGCAACTGACGACCACACCTGGGCGATCTCCGAAGAAAAAAACCGGCTTGGAACTTCCGACAGCTCGCGCTTCCTTGCCGCCGGTGCCAGGCAGTCCTACTGGGTCCGCACCGAACAGGGGCGGCTTGCGGAGGCCATGGGCGCGATCAGACGCCGGCTCGCCCAGGCCGAAAACGCGATTCTGGAGTCGAACAGCATTTTGCGTTTCGTTCGTCCTGACCTTTACATCACGGTGCTTGATCCCGCTACCGGAGACTTCAAAACGTCTGCCAGGGAATTTCTCGATCAAGCCGACGCCGTGGTCCTTCAGGAGGCTCGTAGCCCGCGTTGGCAGGGAATCTCGCTAAAGCCAGTAGCGCGCGTGCCGATGTTCTACATTCGTCCTCCGGAATACGTAACCGGAGAATTAGTTGCATTCATCGAAAGCCGTCTGATGAAGAAGCCGCTCTGCGCCTGAACGACCGGAACGTCCATCCTGATATCCTCTTCAGCAATGTTCGGAATTGAAAGAAGCACGTGGCTGCTGGCTATACTCTCGGCCATCCTGCAAATCCTGATCTTCCCGCTGCCTAATCTGTACGTGCTCAGTTGGATTGCGGTGGCGCCTTTGCTCGCAGCCATCCTACGTGCCCGCCAGCCCGAAACGTTGGAGCTGAGAGGCGAGGCGAAATTGCTCCCTGCCCGGCCTGCGCAGGGATTCTTTCTTGGCTATCTCTGCGGGATTATCTGGTACGTCGGAACCTGCTACTGGATATACAGCACCATGAAGCAGTTCGGGGGTATCAATGCTGTGGAAGCCGCCGGACTCCTGCTGTTGTTCTCTCTTTATCTTGCCCTGTATCACGGACTGTTTGGGCTGGTCATCAGCCTGCTCGCAAAAGCCTCAGTGCGGCTTGCCGTGGTGCTCTCGCCCTTTGTCTGGGTGGCGGTGGAACTCCTCCGGACGCGCCTCACTGGATTCCCCTGGGACCTGCTCGGAATCACTCAGGTGGACAACATCCCAGTCGCCAGGATCGCCCGCTTCACAGGCGTGTATGGCGTCTCGTTCGAAATTCTGGTGGTCAATGCCGCCATCGCTACGGCATTTTTGCTCCGGCGAAGTCGGCGCAGGCGTCTGTTGTTTGTTTCGCTGGGCGCTGCCCTGGCCCTGCAACTCGCTCGCTGGGTTCCGATGCCCGCGTTTCCCGCCGATCACACCGCCCTTCTGGTGCAGGAAAACATTCCGGTGCTCGAAAGCACGGATTGGACACGGCAATATTTCGACGACACCTTGGCCGACCTCAGCAGGCTAAGCCAGACTTCCACCAACGGTGAGCGGCGGCATCCAGAACTGATTGTCTGGCCCGAATCGCCTGCGCCGTTCAACACCGGCGATCCCCTCTTTCGCACCGCGGTCAGTCATCTTGCGAGTAGCGCGCACGCCTGGGTCTTAGCCGGAGGCATCGGGGTGCGGAACGCCAGCATGTCTCCGCAGCAGGCTACCGAGATTTTCAATTCAGCGGCCCTCGTCAGCCCAGATGGCGAATGGATAGCACGCTATGACAAGATTCACCTTGTCCCCTTTGGCGAATATGTTCCATTCAAGCGATGGCTCTCGTTTGCTGGAGGCCTGACCAAGGAAGTCGGAGACTTCTCCCGTGGTGTGTCCCGCCAGCCGTTACAGGCCGGCGATCAGAAGCTCGGCGTCTTCATCTGTTACGAATCGATCTTCCCGGATGACGTCCGGCAATTTGCCAATCAAGGCGCACAGGTCCTGGTGAATATCTCGAACGATGGTTGGTACGGAGACAGCGGCGCCTATGCCCAGCATCTGAAGCAGGCTCGCATGCGGGCGGTAGAGAATTCGCGCTGGCTGCTGCGCGACACCAACACCGGTGTGACCGCATCCATAGATCCTTACGGCCGGGTTGTCCAGACCGTTCCGCGCAAGGTTCGCACCGCGCTTGCCGCCTCCTACGCACTTTTGAGTGACACTACCTTCTACACCCGGCACGGAGACTGGTTCGCGTATGGCTGTGCGATAATTTCTCTCGGAGCAATTGTGGTCGCGCTCACTCCCGGCAAAGGCAGACGCACAGGATGATTCAGGAATTTGAGCAGGAATATACAGCATTGAAGGAAAAGGTCCGGGAACTTCGGGAGTACCTTTGACGCCGGCAATCTCCGCCAGCGGCTCGCAGAAATAGACAAGCTGGCCGCCGACCCGAATCTGTGGTCGGATCCAAAAAAATCTCAGCAGGTTATGCGCGAGAAGAAGCGACTCGAGCACCTGCTCGCGACCGAAGCAGACCTTCTTCGCCGCACCGAGGACATTTCCGCCTACTTCGATCTCGCTCGTGAAGGCGAAAACGTCGAGCCCGACTTACGCCGCGAGATGGACAGTTTGGGAGACCTGGTCGATCGACTTGAGACCGAGACCCTGCTCTCCGGCGAGAACGACGCGCGCAATGCCATCGTGACCATCCATCCCGGCGCGGGCGGAACCGAATCGCAGGACTGGGCGGAGATGCTGATGCGCATGTATATGCGCTGGGCCGAGCGCCGCGGATTCCAGACCGTCTTATACGACTACCAGCCGGGCGAAGAGGCGGGAATCAAGTCCGCTACCTTTGCCGTGAATGGCGAATATGCCTTTGGCCTGCTGACCAGCGAGATCGGCGTACACCGCCTGGTGCGTATCTCGCCTTTCGATCAAGCCAAGCGTCGCCATACATCGTTTGCCAGTGTTTATGTTTCGCCAGAAATTGATGAGTCCATCGAAGTAATAATCAAGCCCGAAGACCTACGTGTGGATACCTACCGTTCCAGTGGCAAGGGCGGGCAGCACGTTAACACTACGGACTCAGCCGTCCGCATTACGCACATCCCCACTGGACTCGTGGCCAGCTGCCAGAACGAGCGCTCACAGCACAAGAACCGGGAGCGTGCCATGAGCATGTTGCGCTCCAAGCTGTACGAGTTCGAAATGGAAAAGAAGCGCGAAGCCACGCGCAAGATCGAGGACTCGAAGCTCGAAATCAATTTCGGATCACAGATTCGATCTTATGTCCTGCAACCCTACCGTCTAATCAAAGACCATCGGACCAAAACCGAGATCGGCGACGTGGATCGCGTAATCGATGGCGACCTTGAGCCCTTGATCCGCGCGTACCTACGGATGCGACGCGATGGCGGCGAATCCGCTGTCGCGGCTGAAAATTGAACCAAAGGGCCAGCCCCTTCTGGTTCCTTCCGTAACGTTACTCCGGCCAAAAACTCTGAAAAAATAGTACTCCGCGGCGAGATTCTGTAAGGGACAGGACTGGAGCCGCACGCAACCCATGTCTCGCATGCTCGAACTCGTTCGCTCCTCTGCCCTGCCGTCCCACCAGATGATGTCGGCGGCCAGGGGCGCTCTTCCTGTACCGGCGGAAGAAATGGTCGAAATTCTGGTCTTCTTGGCTGAGCATAATAAAATCTTCAGCCAGCAAGCCAGGTTAACTTTGGCAAACTGGGACGAGGCCTCATCCAAGGCAGTTGCGTCAAATCCAAAAAGTCCGAAAGAAGTTCTCGATTACTGGATGTCGCCCAAGAACATCAGGCCCCTATTATTCCCTTTCCTCCTCGAGAATCCATCGATTCCCATTACAAAGCTGGCAGAGTTAGGGGCGACTCTGAAAGGCGAATGGATCGACGCCATGCTGGCGAGTGGACGGGTAAGAAACTCGCATGCGCTTCTTTCAGAACTTGCGTCCAACAGGGAATTGGATCCGGTACAGACTGCCAAAGTGCAAAAACTGCTTACCGGGAAATCCGTTGCGACGCAAACATTAGAGGCACCCCCCGTAACCATGGTGGCATCACAAATCCCCGGGAGTGATGACGTTTCAGTGCTCCCGTCAGAAGCAGTCGCCCTGGCTCATTCCGAAGCCGCGGATCCTGAGGTCGAAACCGCGGTAATAACTTTTCTCACCGAGCACGCCGCCGAAATTGCCGCCGAAGGTGACAAGCCATTTCAGCCAATTGGCGGCATTTACGAAGCGTCAACTGCGGAGGAGTCGGTGAAGGCAGTTGCCGCGGCCGCAACCGCCGCCCCAGCCCAGCCCGCGCCTCATACAGTTGTGCCCAAAAAAATTGCTAACCCGCAAGATGAGCAGCGGGGAAGCGTCCTGCAGAAAATCTCCAGGCTCGACATTAAAGGCCGCATTCAGCTTGCCATGAAGGGTAACAAGGAAGAGCGTGCAATTCTGGTCCGCGACGGCACTAAGATCGTCGCTCTCGCAGTGCTTGATTCTCCGAAAATTACGGACGGAGAAGTCGAAAGGTTTGCCGGTCAAAAGAACGTGCTGGAAGCTCTGCTGCGCGCTATCCCAATGAAGCGCCGCTTTGCCAAAAACTATGCTGTAGTGCGCAACCTTGTTTCCAATCCCCGCACTCCGCTCGACACTTCCCTGGGCCTGATGAAGAACCTTCTAGTCGCGGATTTGAAGAACCTTTCTGGGAACAAAGAAGTTGCCGACACCATCCGCAAACTCGCGCTGCGATTGTTTAAGCAAAAAGTCGAGAACCCCAATAGAAAATAGGTTTTGGTTAGATTTGAGTCTTGCGCAGCTTGGTCACTGTCGAAGAGATGCCGGAACCCGCTAGAATAGGTTTGTGGCTTCGCTTCCGCACTCTGACCCTATCCGAGAAATTCTCGAGCGCTCGAAGACCATAGCTGTCGTAGGACTCTCCAGCAGCCCCCTGCGCCCTAGTCACGGCGTCTCGGCCTACATGCAAATGCAGGGATACAAGATCATTCCGGTGAACCCTGATATCCGTGGAGCACTCGGCGAAAAAGCATATCCATCCCTGATGGAAGTGTCCGACAAGATCGACATGGTGAACATCTTCCGCCGCCCGGAGTTCGTGGAAGAAATCGTGGATCAGGCAATCCAACTGAAAATTCCAGCCGTCTGGATGCAGGAAGGTGTGATCAACGAGAAAGCCGCAGAGAAGGCCCGGCAGGCTGGAATGTTTGTAGCCGTGGACCTGTGCATCCTGAAGGAACACCGGGCAAGGTTCCGATAAAAGTCTTAACCAGAAGTCTTAAGGTTTTCTCTGTGACTCTGTGTCCCTGTGGTGAAGAACAAGGTCTTACGCCCTCACAAAAATCACCGTCGCATCATCCTGCAGGCCTGCACCATTCACGTGCGCTCGCACGTCCGCGAGGATGCTCTCCGTAGAAGCGTCGGCTTTGAGCGCATGATCGCGCAGCCGCGGCGCGCCATACTCCTCTTCATTCAACCCGGCAGCTTCGGTGATTCCATCGCTGTATAAAACGAGCCTTGATCCTTCTGGGAGCTGCACTTGGGTCTCTGAAAAATCACTCTTCGCCAATCCGAGAGGCATACCCAGCTCACTGTCGAGGAACCGCCCGCCTTGCTGATCTATCAACAACGGTGGCAAGTGCCCCGCGCTGGCGAATTTCAGAGTGCGATTCGCTGGGTCGAGCACCGCATAAATCAGCGTCACGAACCTACCCGAAGGAAAATCTTCGACCATCAGATGATTGAGCTTCGCCAACACCTCTGCCGGCGAACTGCAGGTATAGGCCAGAGAACGCAACATGCCGCGTGTAGCCGACATCAACAGCGCTGCCGCCGTGCCCTTTCCAGAAACGTCGGCCAGTACCAACCCCCAACGGCCATCGTCCAAGGGAATGAAGTCGTACCAGTCGCCGCCTACGTCACCAGCCTGAAGCGAAAGACCTGTAATTGCGAATCCCGGCACGTACGGCGAAGCTTTTGGCAGCAGCGCCTGCTGGATCGTGCGAGCTTCCTGCGACTCACGCGTCATACGCTGGCGTTCCTGCTGCTCTCGCTGGAAACGACGCGCATTGTGCAAAGCCACTGCGATGTGATCGCCAACACCCTGCAGCATGCGCAGTTGTTCTGCCGGAAACGCGTCCAGCTCAGGATGCGAGGCGGAAAAAACGCCGATTAATTTGCCATCGACGAGCAGAGGGATCGCCACTTCCGACAGCGTGGATTCTTCGCACGCGATGTAATACGGATCGACCCGAACGTCCGGCGCGTAGTGCATCTGGCCCGTAAAAGCCGCATGCCCGACCATGCCTTCCTTGCCTACCTTCAGGCGATGCCCCTTCCCATACACCGTGCAACCACAAACGCATGTAAGTTCCAGTTCGCCCTGTTCGTCGTC
>WNFR01002397.1_pt1 | contig 19537 bp, 20 predicted proteins | sample 5400221 | NCBI WGS metagenome assembly WNFR01 (sample SAMN13153357, study PRJNA577476) | soil metagenome | isolation source: 40 cm soil under Madrone tree | place: USA:California | collected 2016-06-14 | reverse complement strand
GAATCAACCTCTATTCAGGAACAGGAAAGCGCCGTCCTGGCGCAAGCACAGGAGGGACTGAGCTCGATTCGGATGGTGCATGCTTTCGGACGCGAAGACTTTGAGGTCCGGCAATTTCAACAACAGGCGCAGCAAAGTCTTCAGGCGAACCTAAAGTTAACCTTAACGAATGTGAATAGCGCCCTTGTGATCAGCACACTCATGGTCATCGGCACGGCCGCGATGTATTACGTTGGGACGTTGCATGTGCTCGCCGGAATTCTTAGCCTCGGCTCACTGCTGGTTTTCAGCGCTTACCTACTGATGTTGTATCAACCACTCGAATCCCTCACCTACACGACGTGGGCCATGGAAGGCGCGACCGCCGGCGCGAAACGCTGCTTCGAGGTGTTGGATCGCCAGGATGACGTGCGCGACGCGCCGAGTGCCATGGACATTTCATCGGTCAAAGGGGCGATCGATTTTCGCTGCGTTAATTTCGGTTACGCAGAAAACCGAGTTGTTTTGCGCAACGTAAATTTGCGTATCGAGCCAAATCAAATCGTCGGCCTCGCAGGCGGCACCGGCGCCGGCAAAAGCACATTGCTTAGTCTGGTGCCGCGTTTTTACGATCCAACAACCGGCGCTGTAATGCTTGACGGTCGCGACGTCCGCGATATCACAAAGAAATCCTTGCGTGCGCAGATCGCGATTGTTTTACAAGACACGCTCCTTTTCTCCACCACGATTCGAGAGAATATCGCCTACGGCCGGCCGGAGGCCAGCGACGAAGATATCGTTGAGGCGGCCCGCCGGGCGCAGGCGGACGAATTTATTGTGCAGATGCCGCAGGGATATGACAGCCTGGTCGGAGAACGTGGCGGGCATTTGAGCGTCGGTCAGCGACAGCGCGTCGGAATCGCTCGAGCATTTCTGAAAAACGCGCCGATTCTGTTACTGGACGAACCGACTTCTGCGCTCGATCCGGCGACCGAAGCTGCCATCATGGAGACAATCAAGGAATTGATGCGCAGTCGGACGACTTTGATTGCCACTCATCGTTTGGCGACGATTCACAACCTTGATCAGATCATCGTGCTCGATCATGGACACATCATCGAACAAGGTCACGGCCCCGAACTCCTAACTCGGGGCGGAATTTACGCGAAGCTTTATGCGTCAGGGAAATTCCCAACATAGTAGCACAGCCATCCTGGCTGTGGGGCCCGCGGGCATCTTGCGTGCCGAGAAGAAATACAAACCAGGCGAGAACGCCTGGTTGCCTCACAGGCAAGATACCTGTGCTCCGATGCACGCCAGATCCCGTGAGCAACGTTAGAGAAGATCGCCACGTCGAAGGTGACTGGTGGCCGGAGCCGGTCCCGCCGAACGTTGAGTTCGGTGACGGCTTTTATTGCGAGAGCGCGCAAATTTTTCGAAAGCTTCGAAGCAAAAAAACGCGCGCAGTCATCATCGGCAAACACGTTTCCTGTTACGCGGGATGCTCGTTCGCGATCGGCGAGAACGGTCAGTGCACGATCGGTGATTTTACTCTGCTGAACGGGGCGCTGATCATGACCGAGGAAAAGATCGAGATCGGCTCATATTGCCTGGTTTCCTGGAACGTCGGCATCGCCGATTCCGACTTTCATCCACTCGAACCGGCGCAACGCCTGATTGACGCGCAAGCGCTGGCTCCGTATTTCAAAAACCGCCCCGCGCGCCCCACATTGAAAACCGCGCCAGTCAAAATCTGCGACAATGTCTGGGTCGGGATGAACGCCGTGATCTTAAAGGGCGTGACCATCGGTGAAAATTCGGTTGTGGCAGCGGGTTCCGTCGTGACCAAGAGCATCGAACCAAACAGCGTCGTCGCCGGCAATCCAGCCCTAGTCGTCAAGAAATTTGACCGCAGAGGTCGCTGAGTTCGCAGAGATGAATTCTTTGATTTTTAATCCTCTGCGTCCTCTGTGCTCTCAGCGGTAACACATGAAACGCAAGCGCATTGTTGTCATGGGCTTTATGGGATCAATGCCGATCGCGGGCGTTGTCTGGCAGCATGTTCATTACGTCTCGGGACTGCGACGCCTCGGCCACGATGTTTTCTACATCGAAGATTCAGCGCGTCTCCCGTACAATCCGGAAACATTCGAAGTAACCGACGAGTTCGAGTATGCGGCACAGGTTCTCACTCGCCTCGCTGGCGAATTTGATTTCAAAAGTCGCTGGGCGTATTGCGCGCGCTACTTGCCTGACACTCCAACTGCCGGCATGTCGCTGAAAAAAATCCGGCAACTCTATCGCGATGCCGACGCGATCCTGAACGTTTGCGGCGCGCAGGAATTCAACGACGATCTGCTCGTTTCTGATCGTATTCTTTACATCGAGAGCGACCCCGGCGTTGAACAAATCAAGATCGACAAAGGCGTGAAATCGACAGTCGAATATCTGCGGCGGCATCACGCGCTTTTCACATTCGGCGAAAATATCGGCACCAAAGAGTTCCCTGTCCCACTCCATGGCTTCAAATGGCTGCCTACTCGGCAACCAGTTGTGACTGATCTTTGGAAGACGGCGCGGTCCCTGTCCGTTGCCGCCGTCTTCACAACCGTAGCAAACTGGTCCACGAGCGGATTGAAAGATATTACCTGGCGCGGCAAAAAATATTTGTGGAGCAAATCGCGTGAATTCCTTCGGTTCATCTCCGCGCCCAAAAAAGCCGGCGAAACGTTCGAGATGGCAACCAACATCGAGGCTTCAAGAACGCGCACAAAATTTGAGCAGCACGGTTGGCGCCTGACCTCACCGCTGCAAATGAGCGTCGATTACTGGCTTTACCGCGATTACATCCAGCGCTCCAAAGGCGAGTTCACCGTCGCGAAGGATCAATACGTCCGACTCAACACCGGTTGGTTCAGCGACCGCAGCGCGTGTTATCTGGCAGCAGGGCGCCCGGTCATCACGCAGGAAACCGGGTTTACCAAAAATTACGGGAGCAAAGAGGGACTGTTGTCCTTCCAAACAGTCGACGAAATCGCCGATGCCGCGAAAAAAATCAACGCGGACTACGCAAAACATTCTCGTGCCGCGCGCGCGCTCGCATGTGAAGTGTTCGAAGCCGAAAAGGTGCTGGCTTCGATTCTCGATCGAGCCGACATTTGAGGGGGCATGGTAAGCTCAGCCGCCGTTTCGACGGCTTGCAATATCCGCGACACTTTCACTTTTTTTCACGCCTGGTGAGGGCATATTTCGATCGATGACCACGGCGACACGGGACGCAGTCGAGGAACTGCTTCAGACATATGGTGAGACAGGCGGAATAAATTACCTCGCCGCCGCAGCCAGCCTGCCATCGCGCCTATCCATCGAAGCAGCGTGTACCGAGCTGATGAGCCTGATGTTTCCAGGTTTTCGCAGCGAAGCGTTGGTAAGCTCGGAAGATCTCGCTGACACGACGCGTATTCGCGTCAGGCATTTGCACGCGCGACTTAAAACAGAAATTTGCAGAAGTCTCGGCAGGGTCCCGCCCGACGAACCGACAGAAGCGAAGGCCGAAGAAGTCCTGAGCGACTTCTTCAAGCAGCTGCCGTCGGTGCGCCGCCTGCTTTGGACCGACATCGACGCAGCTTACGAAGGAGACCCGGCCGCCACGAGTTACGAGGAAATCATTCTCGCGTATCCCGCGCTGGAGGCGATCGCGATTTATCGAATGGCGCACCTGCTGTACGGGAAAGTACCGTTGATTCCACGCATCATGACCGAGTGGGCGCACAGCCGCACCGGCATCGATATTCATCCCGGCGCGCAAATCGGTTCGCATTTTTTCATCGATCACGGCACCGGGGTGGTTGTTGGCGAGACCACGCAAATCGGATCGCACGTGAAACTTTATCAGGGGGTGTCCTTCATCGCGCGCTCGCTTGGCGCTGGACAAGCCTTGCGCGGGAAAAAACGCCACCCGACAATCGAGGACGGTGTCTGCATTTATGCCGGAACCACGATCATGGGCGGCGACACCGTAATCGGGACGAATTCGACCATTGGCGCGAATGTTTTTCTCACAAAGAGCGTTCCGCCGCGCTCGCTCGTCTACTATGAAGAAAAAGAAGTTCGCGTCGTGCCTAAACGAAAACAGGAGTCAGCAAGCATGAGCAAGAACAAGAAAGAGAACTGATGATCTACCTCGATTACAATGCCACCACTCCGATATGCGACGCAGCACGGGAGGCGATGCTGCCATATCTCACTCGCCATTTCGGCAATCCATCCAGTGTGCACGCAGTTGGCCGCGAAGCACGCGCCGCGATTGACGACGCTCGCGACAAGCTCGCCGCGTTCGTGCATGCAAAGCCCGGCGAAATCATTTTTAACAGCGGCGCAACTGAGTCATGCAACCTCGGTGTGCTCGGCCTGGCGAGGTCTGGATCTTCACGCAGTGGCCATATCATCTCGAACAAAGCCGAACATCATGCGGTGCTGAACGCAGTTGAACATCTTGAGGATCGCGAAGGTTTTGAAGTCACCTGGCTCAATGTTTCCAGTAATGGAATAGTCGATCTCGATCAGCTGGCCGATTCAATTCGCTCTGACACCAAACTCGTCTCGATCATGACTGCGAATAACGAAACCGGTGTCATCCAGCCGATGCGCGAAATTTCACGAATCTGCCGCGAGCGCGGAGTGTTGCTTCACAGCGACATGGTCCAGACGTTCGGCAAATTCGATATCGATGTCTCGTTAGTCGATGCCGCCAGCTTTGCGGCGCACAAATTTTACGGCCCAAAGGGCGCGGGATTCCTTTTTTTGCGAAGCGGTTTGCCGATTCAGCCAATCATGTTCGGCGGAGCCCACGAAAACCAGCGGCGGCCGGGGACAGAAAATGTCGCTGGAGTGGCGGGAATGGCTGCAGCCGCCGACTGGATGCTGCGCGACGCCGATGCGGAAAGACCGCGCGAAGCGCAATTAAGAGATGAGTTGTGGAGCCAGATCGCAAGGGTTTTTCCAGAGGTGCTCCAAAATGGTGACCAAGCCCATCGGCTCGCCAACACGCTCAACGCAAGCTTCATCGGCGTTGATTCGGAAACGATGCTGATGGCGCTGGATTTGGAAGGCGTTTGCGCGTCCAGCGGTTCGGCCTGCATGGTTGGCTCAGTAAGAGCGTCGCATGTTTTGCTCGCCATGGGATTGCCAATGGAACGCGCAAGATCGGCCATTCGTTTTTCGCTTGGCAGATTAACGACTGCGGAAGAAATCGCCGACGCTGCCGATGCACTCGGGCGAATCGCGACGCGGACCAAGGACGCGCACGAATATGCGGTTGCTTAGGCAGCTCGAATTTGCATTCGAACAATTCGCCACACGTCTTGTCGAGAGAAACGATTCTGCAGGGCAGGCGCTCCGCCTGCCAGCTCGTCAGACGGCAACCGACGCGGTTGCCCTACAATTGAGGGGGCGCGATGCCGGTCTCGAAACAGAAGCGAGCGAGTTATTGCGGTCGCTAGGTGCCACGCGCATCGCAACAGAGATTCGTGTCGAATGGGACCCGCGTCTGAAAACCGCGGCAGGCCGGGCTGATTATCGCCAGAAACTGATTTCACTAAACCCGCGGCTAGTCGAGCATCCAGCGGAAATAGATCGCACGCTGCGGCACGAACTCGCTCATATCCTCGCGCAATCTCGCGCCGGCCGGCGGCGGATTTCACCACACGGACCAGAGTGGCAGCATGCCTGCCGCGATTTGGGAATCGCCGACGAGAAGCGCTGTCACACGTTGCCGTTTCCAGCCACGCGTTATGCGCCGCGTTTCATATACCGTTGCCCGAATTGCCGGCGCAATTTCCCTCGCTTACGCAAGATCAAACGCACAGTCGCCTGTCTCGCCTGTTGTCGCGCGCACAACGGCGGTGAATTCGATGTGCGTTTCCGCCTAAACCTGCTGAGAATGTAGCGGTGTTTGTGTCAAACGCAGAGCGCTCGTCGCGGCGCAGCGCCTCTACAACTCTTTATCCTCGCCCTTAGTGTTTCTCTCGCCGCGCAATTTCGCTCGGATAAACATGTCTATGTCGCCATCCATCACCGCTTGCACGCTGCTCGTCTCGGCGCCGGTGCGGTGATCTTTCACCATTTGATAAGGTTGAAACACATACGAGCGAATTTGATTTCCCCAGGCGATTTCGCCTTTCTCGCCATATTGCCGTTCCATCTCGGCGCGTTTCTTGTCTTCCTCGAGCTGATAAAGTTTCGCTTTCAACATTTTCATTGCCAGCTCTCGATTGCGTCCCTGGCTGCGCTCGGCCTGGCACGCGACCACAATCCCGCTCGGTTTATGGAGAATTCGCACAGCAGTTTCCACCTTGTTTACGTTCTGCCCGCCTTTACCGCCGCTACGAAACGTGTCGATCTCTAAATCGGCCGCATTGATGTCAACCGGAGCCGTCTCGGCGATTTCAGGCACGACATCGACGCTGGCAAATGAGGTGTGGCGCCGCTTGTTTGCGTCGAATGGCGAAATGCGCACAAGCCGGTGAACTCCCCGCTCGGTTTGCAGATGTCCATAGGCGTACTCACCTGTCACAAGGAGGGTCACCGATTTTATGCCGACTTCTTCGCCCTGTTGAATGTCCACCGTCTGCGATTTGAGCCCACTGCGCTCGATCCACCGCTGATACATTCGAAGCAACATGTCGGCCCAATCGCACGATTCGGTGCCCCCGGCGCCGGAATGAATCGTGACGAATGTGTTCGCGCGATCGTTTTCGCCAGACAAAAACTGCCGCAGCTCGAACTCGTCCAGTTTGTGAGCCAGGCGCTCGTGTTCGGTGACGACTTCTTTCTCCGCCTGCGCCCGATGTGCTGGATCGGTTTCTTCTGCGGCCAAATCTTGCAGTGCGCTAAAATCTTCGATCTCGCGTTCCAGTTCCTGGAACGGATTGATCAAAGAGCGCAATCGGGAAACTTCCTCAACATCAGCCTGCGCGCGCTCCCGATTGGACCAAAAATCTGGCGCAGCCATGCGCGCCTCGATTGCACCTAGGTTTTTCTGAAGCTGCTCGACGTCAAAGAAACCTCCGCAATTCGCGAACACGCGATTTCAGATCTTCAGCATCTGGAATGGAGATTTCCGTTGGCATAAGGAAAGATAATTTCACTCTGCGCAAAGCGCAAAGGTCGGTTGTGCCAAACGCTTTTGATCCAACGTGGAACGCAACCTCCGGGCGCGCTGCCTAAATTAGCGGCTGTGCCGCCAGGACCAAAAGTACGCCTTCGATGAGGAAGCCATCGAACTCGGAGACCTCGATCCACCTGGCTGTAGAGCAGGCGCTAGGAGCGGCGAGCGCCTCTGCGCCTACTTTCGCGCGGGAGCAACGAGTTTCGGCTTGGCGTGCGCGGTTTCGAGGCGAAAAATTGTCTCGCCTTCCTTCATCAGGTTAAGGCGATCACGCGCGATCGTCTCGAGATAGCTCACATCTGTTTTGAGCAAAGTGACCTCGCGCGTCTGACGCGCCAGTAAGGTTTGTTGCTCGTTGACCTGTTGCTGGAGGTTATCGATTTCGGTGCGGCTCTGCATTAGCTTTTTGTACGGCGGCACAAACAGGCTCACGATCGCTAGCCAGATGGCGATAATGAGCAGAACGAGGAGAATTCGGTTTAGTCGCTGCCAGACAGTGGCTTCGCGACGCGCGCGGAAATCGGCGTAACCATGCTCCACTTCAGCGGATTGTAGCGCCGTACACGGCATTGTCACCAAGTTCTTCCTCGATCCGTAACAACTGGTTGTACTTGGCCACCCGGTCGCTCCGGCATGGCGCTCCCGCCTTGATCTGTCCGGCATTGGTCGCCACTGCGATGTCAGCAATGGTCGTGTCCTCGGTTTCACCCGAACGATGACTGATCACAGTCGTGTAATGACTTCGCTTTGCGAGATTGATCGTCGCCAGCGTTTCGGTCAACGTGCCGATTTGATTTACCTTGATCAAAATCGAATTCGCCACGTGCTCGGCAATACCTCTCCGGAGAAATTCCACATTCGTGACGAAGAGATCGTCACCAACCAATTGAATCCTGTCGCCAAGTTTTTTCGTTAGCTTTTTCCAGCCGTCCCAATCATCCTCGGCGCAACCATCCTCGATGGAAATGATCGGAAACCGCGCACAAAGCTCGGCATAATGATCAACCAATTCTTCAGCGGTTTTGCTTGCGCCGCCGGATTTTGTAAAAATATAGAGACGCTTTTCAGCGTCATAGAATTCCGATGCAGCGGGATCAAGTGCGATAAAGATCTGTTCGCCCAGCTTGTAACCCGCCTTCTCAACAGCTGCAGAAATCGACTCTAAGGCATCTTCGGCCGAATCGAGCTGCGGCGCGAATCCGCCTTCGTCGCCAATCGCTGTGGAAAGATGTCGCTCCTTCAACACAGATTTGAGCGCATGATACACCTCCGTGCCATAACGCAGCGCTTCCGAAAAGCTCGGCGCGCCCCGCGGCACGATCATGAACTCCTGGAAGTCAATGGGCGCATCCGAATGCGCGCCGCCGTTCAGGATATTCATCATCGGCACCGGAAGGACCCGCGCTTCAGGTCCGCCGAGATATCGAAAGAGCGGTAAATTCTCGCCCGCCGCAGCGGCGCGGGCGGCTGCGAGCGAAACGGCCAGCGTTGCGTTAGCGCCGAGGGTTTTTTTGGTCGGCGTACCATCGAGTTCGATCAGTTTCTTATCGATGTTCGCCTGTTCTCGGGCGTCGAGTCCTTTGAGAACAGGCTCAATCTTATGATTAACATTGGCTACGGCTTTTCTTACCCCCTTACCGGCGAACCGGCTTTTATCCCCGTCACGCAGTTCCACTGCTTCATGTTCGCCTGTGCTCGCACCGCTGGGAACGGCCGCTCGCCCAAATGCGCCGTTATCAAGACGCACGTCCACCTCGATTGTCGGATTCCCGCGCGAATCCAAAATTTCTCGGGCCTGAATGTGCCGGATGCTGGTGCTCGCCATACTCTTCCGCGCCGACTAGACCAGTTTTCGCCAGACGAGGCAAATCCCTTTACTCAGATTGCATAGCAAACGGGAGCGCGGGAGGAACCCATCCGGGCAGCGAGAGATTCGGATTGGCAATTTGGCGGAGGCGCGCATAATCTTCGCGATGATTCGTTTGGTCGCATTAGCGACGCTGGCCCTGATTCCTGTTGTTTCCACCGCGAAAGCTGAGGAAGCGCAACGTCTTTCGGCGGATCAAATGACCAAAGCTGTCAGAACGGATTCGATCAGCGTTCCGACACCCGGCGAGCTCTTCGCTGCGCTGGCAAAAACGGAGAAAATAAACTGGTCAGCTCAATACCGCGGGCCAATGCCGACGACGTATAGCAATCGCGCGCAGATCGCGCTAAATCTCGGCGGTTTGATTGCCGATGGATTCATCGCCGTCGAAGCAAAGGACGGTCAGCAGGTCAAAAATATAGGCTCGGATATCATGAAGCTGGGAAAAGCGCTCGGGGTCAGCGAACAGCTACTCAGCCGTGGCAATAGCATCAACGAATTTGCCGAGCACAATGAATGGGACACGCTACAAGCGGAATTGGAAGCGACCGAGAACGAGGTGAAATCCTCAATGCAATCGCACGCCGACCAGGAGCTGGTCATTCTGGTCACTCTCGGCGGCTGGGTCCGCGGCACACAGGTTGTCACCGGAGCAATCGTGAAGAATTACAATGAATCCGCCGCAAAAGTCCTGCGGCAACCAGCCCTCGTTCATTTCATGCAAGCAAAGCTGAACGAAATTTCGCCCGAATTACGCCAGGAGCCCCTGGTCAAAAGCATGAGCGGACAACTGAACGGGATTGAGAAACTCGTTTCCTTTCCCGTGGGCAAGGCGCCAAACGTCGAGGAAGTGCGAAAAGTGAACGAGGCTGTCGATAAGCTGATGACAGAAATTGAGAGCAAGGAACCGCCAAAATGAAAACCTGGTTGTCCCTTTTCGCTTCGATTGTTGCGCTGACCACCAGTGTTGTTTTGCGGGCAGACACAGACGCCGAAGTGCGCGCACGCAAAGATGCGCTCGAACTTGCGGGAGCATTTGCAAATGACGGTTTCAACATTCGAGATGGACATTGGTGCGGCGTCCTTAAGCCACACGATCACACCCTGGTCGCGCTGAACCTCTATGCCGGCAATCAGTACTGGTTTTCCGTCGGCACGGTCGAGCCCATAAAAAAAGTCGCAATAACTGTTTTCGATGAAACCGGAAAGCAAGTGACCACTGAAACCTACAGCAATGAAGAAAAAGCAGCGGCTGGTTTTGCGCCTGAGAATAGTGGCCAATATTTTGTGGCGATCGATCCGGTCGAGGGTCAGGAAGGCAGTTTCTGTCTCGTCTATTCATACAAATAGACGATACCCGGCTCTGGATACGCAACGCGGGATGCTGGAGTTTCGTGCATGCGGATTTGTCGATCCGGTGTCGAATCCCAAGTATCCCCCGTTTTGGAGCAGGTGATGATCTCGCTTCAGGTATTTTACGAAGGTCACGTCCAAGGCGTGGGCTTCCGTTTCACCGTCCGCCACATCGCCAAAGGTTTTGACGTGACCGGTTGGGTGTGCAACCTCCCGGACCATCGCGTAGAACTTCAGGTTACAGGGGATGAGGACGAGGTACGCGCCTTTCTCGATGGCGTTGCTCAAAGCGAACTTCACTCGCTCATTCGCAAACAAACCGAGAACAAGTTGAACGAACCGGTCGCCGTCCGCGGCTTTGAGATTCGCCATGACTAACTCGCCACGCCGCAGCGGCGCGGTGGTGGGTCCGGCCGTCGCTGTTCACGGACTGACCAAAATTTTTCCTGTTCCGTTCCATCCCACTCGCAGCGTTGTCGCCGTAAAGGACCTCAGCCTCCGCATCGAACCAGGCGAAGTGTACGGATTGCTTGGGCCAAATGGCTCCGGCAAGAGCACCACACTGAAGATTATTCTCGGCCTGGTGTCACCAACGCGCGGTCTCACCGAAATTTTTGGACGCGACAGTCGCCTTGTCGAAAGCCGCGAAGCAGTTGGTTTTCTCCCGGAGAACCCGTATTTCTATAAATTTCTCACCGGCGCGGAAACGCTACGTTTTTTCGGACGCCTTTGCGGAATGACGGGTGCAACACTAAAGAGCCGCGCAAACGAACTCCTTGACCTGGTTGGGCTAGACAAGGCGCGCGACCGCCGGTTGGGCACATATTCGAAGGGAATGCTCCAACGCGTCGGTCTAGCGCAAGCACTGATTCACGACCCGAGGTTGGTGGTCCTGGACGAACCGACGGCCGGCGTTGATCCGGCGGGATCGCGTGAAATTCGCGACTTGATTATCGACCTGAAGCGCCGCGGAATCACCGTGCTGCTCTCGTCGCATTTGCTCGCGCAAGCGCAGGAAATGTGCGACCGCATCGGGATTCTCGCTGATGGCGTGCTGGTGCGTGAAGGCCGTTTGGAGGAATTAATCGCAATCGAAAATCAGACCGAGCTTGTGATCGCCGGTGCTTCCGATGACCTCATGCACGAGATTGAATCGGTCATCGGCCGATCAAACGCCAAACTGCTTGAGCGGCGAAAATCGACCACCACGCTGGAAAGACTATTCCTGGAGTCGACCGGAGGGAACGACAAGAGCTCAACTCGCGAGTGACGAACTAGGAAAACAAGAATGACAGAGGGCCAAACCGCTTCAACGCTTCACTCATTGAACGCGTCAACCATTCCGAAGCGTCACCGGGTTTTCTCTTTTTCGCGCATTCTCGCCATCACCAGCAACACGCTCACTGAGCTGACGCGCCTGAAAGTCTTTTATATGCTGCTGGTGTTCGGGTTGCTGTTGATTGGCAGCTCGATTTTCATGGCGCAATTCTCTTTCCAGCAGGAATTCCAGATCTTGAAGGATGTCTCGTTAGGCGCGATCTCGATGTTCACTTCTCTATTGGCGATCGTAGCCACGGCGCGAATGCTGCCGCGGGACATCGAAGACCGCACGGTTTATACTATTCTCGCCAAGCCGGTGCCGCGTTTCGAATACGTTGTGGGTAAAATTGCCGGAGTTCTTCTGTTGCTGGCAATCAGCACTCTGGTAATGGTCGCAGCGTTCTTGGCCGTGCTGTACGTGCGCGAGCAGGCAGTGCTGCAGGCTACCGCGAAACAAATGGCCAGCGCGCCGCCAGACCAGCTCGCTGATGCCTTACGCGCTGTTCGCGCCTCTGCGTTCAACGTCGATCTTGTTCCCGGAATTATCGTCATCTTCATCAAAGCGTGCCTGCTCGCAACTCTTACGCTGTTTGTCTCTACATTCGCCACCTCAAGTATCTTCACGGTTGTAATAATGGTCTTCGTTTATTTCATCGGGCACTTGGAGGCCACGGCCCGCGAGTATTGGCTTCACGAACATGGAAGCGGAATGATTACGCGGTCTTTTCTCGCGATCGTGGCATTACTCTTTCCCGATTTGCAGGCTTTCAATTTGGTCGATGACATCGTCGCTGGCACCGCCATTTCCCTGGCGGTTTTCGTCAGGACCGCGCTGCTCGGCGTTTTCTACACCGTGATTTACACGTTAATGGCGGTCTTCGTGTTTTACGGAAAAGAATTATGACGCGAGGCCTGATCGCGCTTGGGGTCTTGATTGCGATGGGCCTGCTCAAATTGCCGGTCGAACGCGATCTTGCGGCTCTTCATCGGCAGGAACATTTCCGCGGCGTCGAATTCAACCTCGCGCTTCGCGAAAAACTCGGGCAACTGGGATTCATCGCCGCGCTGAGCGGGTTTCGCGCAATTGTCGCCGATGCCCTTTTTATCCAGGCGCATGCCGCTTGGGAAGACACTCAATGGGGTCGGATGCTGTGGCTGTTTCGACAAATCACGACGCTCCAACCACGCGTGCTCCTGTTTTGGGACACAGCAGCCTGGCACATGGCGTGGAACGCCAGCGTAGCCGCAATGAACGATCCCAATCAGCCGCACCAGACGCTGCGAGTCAAAGCGCAGCGTGAATATTTCGCGCTCGGCAAAGATTTCCTCGAACGCGGAATAAAAAATAATCCCGACCGCCCCGAGCTGTACGAAGCGCTTGCCCGGCTTTACAAGGAGAAATACAAGGATCACGAACGCGCCGCGGAATATTACGAAAAGGCGGCAACGCTGCCGGAAGCGGCGCCATGGGACCGGCGTTTCTCGGCCTACGAGCTTTCGTACTGCGAGGGGCGCGAACGCGAAGCATACGAGCGCCTGCATAGTCTCTACGATGAGGGCGGGAAGGAACGGCTGCCCACTTTGCTCAAGCGGCTGAAGTTTCTCGAAGACAAACTCGGGATTCCGCAGCAACAACGAGTCTCCGAAACAGGGGAGTCGGAGCGCTAAAATCGTTGAAGCGTTTAAGCGGTTTTGGTTCTACCGTTCGAACATTGTAACGCTTCACTCCTTCAACCTTGACCAATGCGGTTCGCAATTTTCAGTGACATTCACTCTAATCTTGAGGCGCTGGAAGCTGTAGTGGCCGACGCGCGTCGACGCAGGTGCACGCACTTTGTCTGCCTCGGCGACGTGGTTGGTTACAACGCAAATCCCAGCGAATGCATCGAAGTTATCCGCAAGCTCGATTGCCCAGTAGTAAAAGGTAATCACGACGAGCAGGCAGCTTTGCCCGCGTCATCGGAACGTTTCAATGAACTTGCCGAACGCGCTATCGATTGGACGCGCGAACGCCTGAGTGAGCAGGACAAGGAATGGTTAGGCAGTCTGCCCTTGCAACGCCAGGTGCACGATTTCACGATCGTGCACGCCACCCTCGATACGCCCGGGCAATGGGGCTACGTGTTCAACAATCTCGATGCCGTCGCGAGTTTCACATATCAGCGCACGGCCGTTTGTTTCTTCGGCCACACCCATGTGCCGATGGTATTCGTGCGCGACGAAGGCGTGCGACGTGAGGCCGCCGAGCACATTCGCATCGAACCGGCAAAAAAATATTTCATCAACGCAGGCAGCGTCGGGCAACCGCGCGACGGCAACTGGCGCGCAGCTTATTGCATTTACGACGTGGAGAACAAATTCGTCGAGTTGTTGCGGCTAAAATACGATCTGGCAACCGCGCAAAAGAAAATCGCGAAGGTTGGTCTGCCGCGGCTCTTAGCAGAGCGCCTTGCGATGGGCCGCTGAGCACATTAACCGCGGCGGTAGGGCGGGCAGTCCCCTGCACGCCGCCATCAATTTCGCCATTCACTACGGCGCGCACGGAGTGACGCGCCCTACCTACGATGGTTCACTCGCTCACGGAGAACAAATTCCGCGATTGGCAAATCGCGCGGATAAGTGATTTTGAAATTGAAATCGTCATTGAGGACAAGCGCGATTTTGTGGCCGAGTCGCGCGACTGCGGATACTTCGTCGGTGACCGAAATATTTTCTTTGTAAACGGCGTCGTAAGCGCCCTCAATCAACTTTCGATCGAAAATCTGTGGCGTTTGCATCGAGTAAAGTTCATGCCGATCGACCGAACCGACGACGAGAAGATTGGCGTCTGCCCGTTTTAATGTGTCGCTAACTGGCTGTGCCAACGTGGCTGCGCCATGAATTCGACATTGTTGGAACGTGCGTTCGATCTGGTCCGGCGTAATCAAAGGGCGGGCCGCGTCGTGAACGGCGACGCATGTCGCGTGCCTGTGAATCCCGCTTAAGCCGGCGCGAACCGAATCCTGCCGCCGGTCGCCGCCGCGGACAATCGAGCGGACTTTCTTCAAACCCGCATCGGCACTGAGTTTTCTGATTTCGTCATGCCGTTCTTTCCGCGCGACGACGATGATTTCACTGACGGAAGTTGCGCGGTCGAACGCGCGCATTGAATGAGCGAGCACGGGTTCGCCCGCGATTACGGCGAACAATTTATCGAATCCCATGCGCTGGCTGCTACCGCCGGCGACGATGATGGCGCTTAGCATAAAGTTGAAGCGTTAAAACGTCGAAGCGTTGAAGCGCCGACGATTGTTTACGCTTCAACGCTTCAACGAATCACGAAAGCTGTTTTTGCACTTCTGTACTCAGCGTTTTGCCATCCGCGCGGCCACCTACCTTCGCCTGCAATGCTTTCATCACTATGCCCATCTGCCCTTTCGACGTGGCGCCAGTCTCGGCAATTGTTTGTCGCACGACCTTTGCCAGTTCGTCTGCGCTGATCGCCTGCGGCAGATAACTGTTCAAAATCGCCAGCTCTTCTTTTTCTTTTTCTGCGAGTTCCGCGCGCCCGCCCTTTTCAAAACTCTCGATCGAATCGTGGCGTTGCTTTGCTTGTTTGCAAATCACCTGGATTGCTTCTGCATCACTGAGGTCGGCCTCCGCGTCGGATTTTGCGATTACTGCGTATTTCAACGCGGACTTAAGCATGCGCAGCACTCCCAGCTTCGTCGCGTCTTTAGCGCGCATCGCCTCTTTCAGGTCCGAGTCCACTCTTTCTTGCAAGGTCATATCGGATAACTACGACGAGCGAACCGAATTGTCGATTATGGCCAAAGCGACACGAGCACGCGTGCGCACCCCCAATTCGGCGAGGACAGCCATCCAGCTCGCAGAGCTCGATCTTTCGTGAATGAAGTTACGAAAGTACCGCAGCGCATTCGCGAGCCGATTCAGGGCCACTAACGGAAGTAACCTCTATGCTCCGGTTCATACGTTTCAATAAACCCGCCAGCACGGTTCCCGGGCCGAGCTCAATGAAAAAGTCGCAGCCCAGGTGGATCAGGCGCTGCATGCAATCTGTCCATCGCACGGTGCCCGTGACTTGATCGCGAAGTGTCTGCCGGATTTCTTGAGGCGTTTCTACTTCTTCGCCCGTCACATTGCTGATCACGGGGAAATCCGGCGATTGCATCGGTAGATCGGCAAGCACCTTCTCCAATTTCACGTAGGCACTTTCCATAAGGCGCGAATGATATGCGCCGGCAACGTTGAGCATCATCGCGCGACCAATGCCGTATTCCTTCGCAACACCGACAGAGGTTTCCACCTTCGCCAACTCCCCGGAAATGACGATTTGGTTAGGCGCATTGATATTGGCTATATCGACATCTTCATCAGCGGCGAGCTGTCGCACATCGTTTTCCAACCCGCCGATCATAGCGGCCATTCCGCCTTGTGTAGTTGCACATGCTTCGTCCATGAATTCCCCACGCTTTTGCACAAGCCTTAGACCTGTCGCGAAATCAAAAGTGCCTCCCGCAGCGTGCGCAGTGAGTTCCCCTAACGACAGGCCGGCTGCGCCGCCGACGTCAAAGTCGCCCAATACGTCGCGCAACGCTGCCAATGCAGCCAGCCCGTGAACGTAAAGCGCTGGCTGACAATTTGAAGTTTTAGTCAATTCCTCGATCGGCCCGTTCCACGCGATTTCGCTCAGGTTTCGACCGAGAATTTCATCTGCATGGCGAAACAAATCCGCCGCGACGGGAAACTGCTCCGCAAGGTCGTGTCCCATCCCGACGCGTTGCGCGCCTTGACCGGCGAAAAGCAGTGCGATTTTTTTTGCCATATGGCGAGGACAGTTAGCGCGGTTCTCTTCACGTTGCGAGCGCAGTTTTCTGCTTTCCGCGGAGCACAGGCTGCCAGCCTGTTCTTTTCGGCAGCCTGCCGAAAAGCGCCCCGAGAACATCGCGGCGAAAAAACGTGCGGACCGTCCGATGTTCGCGGCAAGCTGCCGCGAACTGCAAGCTGGCAGCCCGCTCCTCTGGAAATTGCGCTTGCGTGAACACGCCCACTCGGCAGCGTAAACCAGTTTTCTTTATGCCATTCACAACGAGCGAGATTGAATCACCGGACCCGGTTACGCGTGTCGCCGCGGCCGACGCCGCCCTGCGCGAAACGGGCAAGGATGACATCGGCGAGAAGATTGTGCTCAATATGGGGCCGTCGCATCCGGCCACGCATGGCGTTTTGCGGCTCATACTCGAGCTGGATGGCGAGGTCATCACTAAGGCCACGCCCGACGTTGGGTTTCTTCATCGCGGCGACGAGAAAATCGCCGAGAACATGCAGTACAATCAGTTCGTGCCGTACACCGACCGCCTCGATTATCTCGCGCCCCTCTCAAATAACGTGGCCTACGCGCTTGCGGTGGAAAAACTGATGGGCTGGGACATTCCGCCGCGCGGAAAGGCAATCCGCACGATTTGTTGCGAAACGTCGCGTATCTCCTCGCATCTGCTTGGAGTCGGCGCGATGGCGCTCGATCTCGGTGCGATGTCGGTCTTCCTCTACACGTTCACCGAACGCGAAAAACTCTATAACCTTTTCGAGCTCCTTACAGGCGCGCGATTCACCACGTCATACACGCGCGTGGGCGGACAAATTCGCGATCTCCCGGAGACCTTTATCCCGCAACTTAGAAAATTCCTCGACGATTTCCACCCGAATCTTGACGAATGCGACAAGTTACTGACCCGAAACAAGATTTTTGTCGATCGTACCAAGGACATCGGCGTCATTTCAAAAGACCGCGCGATCGCGTATGCGATTTCAGGGCCGAACCTCCGGGGGAGCGGAGTCGATCACGATTTGCGACGCAAACATCCGTATCTCGATTACGACCAATACGACTTCGACGTCGTGATGGGCACTTCAGGCGATTGCTACGATCGGTATCTGGTGCGCCTCGAGGAAATGCGCCAGAGCGCACGCATTTTGGAGCAAGTCATCGATAAACTGCCCAGCGGCCCGATTAATGTTTCGAATTGGAAAAATATGACGCCACCAAAATCACGAGTGATGACAAAGATGGAAGAACTGATTCATCATTTTATTGTGGTAACCGAAGGGCTCGACGCGCCGCCGGGCGAAGTCTATTTCGCAGCTGAAAATCCGAAAGGCGAGCTTGGGTTTTACCTCAACAGCAGAGGAGGCGGCGTCCCATATCGATTGAAGATTCGCGCCCCCTCATTTGTGAATCTCAGTATCCTGCCGGAGCTGTTACCCGGCTGCCTGGTCAGCGACGTGCCGGCCGTGCTCGGCAGTCTGGACTTCGTAATGGGCGAATGCGATAGATGAAAGACGAATGACGAAGGAGTCCAAATGACGAATGACGAACACGGAGTTCTGTCATTCCGAGCGAATTCGAGGCTGCAACTCAGCGGACGAAGTCCGCGAGGCCAGGCTTTCAATCCCCCAACGGCACTCTCGGTAATGCCACGGGATCCTTCGACTCCGCTACGCTGCACTCAGGATGACGATTCGGCATTCAAGCGTCGTCATTCCTTCGTCATTCGTCGTTTGTCATTCGTAATTCGCCTCGTGCTCGTGCTCATACTCGTGCTCGGGCTCGACAGCTGTTCCAGCAAACGCATCACCAAGGCGAACGTCGATCAGGTGACGGAAGGGATGTCTAAAAAACAGGTGGAATCGATTCTTGGCCCGCCGACTTCGCTTGCCAACGAAGATTTGGTGATCATGAAGAAAACGACCTACGTTTATCGTCAGGGCAAAGACATGATCACGATCGTTTTTAAAGACGATAAAGTGCAGTCCAAAGACAGCACACTGTCAGATTGAATCCGTCTTAGGATTCGTGCGCTGTCCTCAGCGCAGTTCGCAAACGATCCGATGGATTCCGCTGAGGACAGCGAAGTCTGCAGCGTCCGCGCGATTTGCCGCGCATCACTGCGGTGAGTTAGGTTCGCTGATGCCAAACTCGATAACCATCTCGGTGCCCGCCGAACTGGAGCGCAGGATGGACGACGCCATTGCGCATTATCCGCGTGAGCACCGTCGAAGTGCTGCCATGCCGCTGCTGCATTTATGGCAGGAACACTTCGCGTTCGTTAGCGGCGAAGCCACTGTCTGGATCGCGGAAAAGCTTGGTTTACAGCCGATCAATATTCTCGAATTGGTCACTTTTTATCCGATGTTTCGCCAGCACCCGGCCGGCAAAACACACATTCGAGTCTGCCGCACGCTTAGTTGTGCGATGGCGGGCGGGCTCGAGCTAATGGAAAATCTGTGCACGGCGCTCGGAATCCAGCGGCCGAGTGATGGGGAAGAAATGCATCATCCCATCGCGGTCAGCGCCGACGGGAATTACAGTGTTGAATTCGTGGAATGTCTGGCCAGTTGCCACACCGCGCCGGTATGCATGGTTGGGGAAGAACTGCACGAGAAGGTAAATCCAGAATCCGCAGCCGATCTGTTCGCCAGTCGGGAATCGGGAGCCGGAAATCAGCAATTGCAATGGCCGCCGCCTCCGACTGAACGCCGCCTGGTTTACAAAAACATCGGACGCCCCAGTTGGACCACCAAGATCGATTGTTACCTGCGCGACGGCGGTTACGAACCATTAAAACAAGCGTTGACTCTGTCGCGCGATGATATCGTCAACAAAGTCAAAAACTCGGGACTGCGCGGCCGCGGCGGCGCGGGCTTCTCCTGTGGCTTGAAATGGAGCTTTATCAGGCCGGACGAAAAGCGGCCGGTCTATTTGATCTGCAACGCCGACGAATCCGAGCCGGGCACGTTTAAAGACCGCTACATAATTCATGAAGATCCGCACCAATTGCTCGAAGGAATGT
>WNFR01002443.1_pt1 | contig 19539 bp, 18 predicted proteins | sample 5400221 | NCBI WGS metagenome assembly WNFR01 (sample SAMN13153357, study PRJNA577476) | soil metagenome | isolation source: 40 cm soil under Madrone tree | place: USA:California | collected 2016-06-14 | reverse complement strand
AACGCGCCGTAAGTCGGATGGTCCCAGCCGCGTGCGCGAATGCTCGCCGCGTCACACAGCCGGCATTGCACTTCGTAGGCGATCGCCGCGGCGAGAATCGCTTCCTTGCCATTCGCGCCGATGCTTTCTGCGACGGCAAAAACCGCGGAAAGATTGTCGCTCGGATGCGCCGGCTCTTTCGAAAGATAAGTGTCGTTGTAATCGAAATAGCGAATGCAGCAACCGTTGGCGAACGCGCCCCAGTCCGGTGGCGCTTTCTGCGTCGTGCCGATGATTGTCGATCCAGCCTTTGCCGAAAAATCCGACGCCACTTTGCGCGCGATCGCGCACGGCTCCTCATTCCAGGCGCCGAGCGCGCAGCCGAGCGAATCGATCACCCGCCGTTTCACTTCGTGAACGACGTCTTTCGAGAGACCCTCGAAATTGAGCGAACCCGCGTATTCCGCGAGTTGATGGGCGAGTGTCGTTGTGGCCATGAAATTGAACGTTCAATCTGCCGATGAAAATCAGGTCGGCAAGCGATTGTCGATGGTTGCTCTAGCGTCGAAAAATGCGCACAATCTTTTCCAGATGAACAAAGTTTATCCGAACGCGAAAGCCGCTCTCGAAGGTCTGCTGCATGACAACATGACAATCGCGGCCGGCGGGTTCGGATTGTGCGGCATCCCGGAAAATCTCATCGCCGAAGTGCACGACAGCGGCGTCAAAGGTCTGACGATTGTCGGCAACAATGCGGGCGTCGATGGCTTCGGAATGGGAATTCTGCTTCCGGCCCGACAGGTGAAAAAAGTGATGGCGTCGTACGTCGGCGAGAACAAGGAGTTCGAGCGGCAGGTTTTGGCGGGCGAGTTGGAACTCGAGCTCATTCCGCAAGGCACGCTCGCTGAGCGATTGCGCGCGGGCGGCGCCGGCATTCCGGGTTTTTACACGCGCACCGGTTTCGCAACCAAACTCACTGAAAGCAAGGAGACGAAAAAGTTTGGCGACTGTGAATACGTGCTCGAACCCGGAATTACCGCGGAGTTGTCGATCGTAAAGGCATGGAAGGGAGATAAGTCGGGCAACCTCATTTACCGAAAGACCTCGCGAAATTTTAATCCAATGATCGCGACCTGCGGAAAGGTTTGCGTGGCCGAGGTCGAGCAACTGGTCGAGCTCGGCGAGCTTGATCCCGACCAGATTCACACGCCCGGCATTTTCGTTAATCGAATCGTTCAGGGGGAAAAATACGAGAAGCGAATTGAGTTCCGCACCGTTCAAGGCGCCGATCCAAACAAAAAAGCTTCATCGCCCGTTCGCGATTTAATGGCCAAGCGCGCTGCGCAGGAATTGCGTGACGGTTATTACGTCAATCTCGGCATCGGAATTCCAACCTTGGTCGCGAATTACATCCCCGAAGGGATTCACGTCACGCTTCAGTCCGAAAACGGTCTGCTTGGCATCGGTCCCTTCCCCAAACCCGGCGAAGAGGATCCCGATCTCATTAACGCCGGCAAACAAACGATTACGACAATGCCCGGCTCCGCTTTTTTCTCGAGCGCTGATTCGTTTGGCCAGATTCGCGGCGGCCACATCGATCTCGCAATCCTCGGCGCGTTCGAAGTGACGGATAGCGGCGACATCGCGAACTGGATGATTCCAGGAAAGATGATCAAAGGACCCGGCGGCGCGATGGATCTGGTCGCGGGCGTGAAACGCGTCGTCGCGGTTACGGAACACACATCCAAAGATGGAAGCCCGAAGATTTTGAAAAAATGCACGCTGCCGATCACGGGCTTGGGCGTTGTTAATTTGATTATCACCGATTTGTGTGTGTTCGAAGTGAAAGAAGGCGGCGGGCTCGTCCTCACGGAAATTCATTCCAACGCGACGGTGGACGACATTCGCGCCAAAACCGGCGCGCCGTTTGAAGTTAAACTGAAAAGCTGAAGTCGACCCGCTAGAGACTCGTCTCGAAATAAAGATGCTGATGGTCAGCGCAGCGCGGATTAAAGCTCCGCGTGCAATGCGGACAAACGGAATCGCAGTCCAGATATTCGAGAATTGTCAATTGTTGACCGCAGGCGCCGCACAAAATCGCCGGCCTCTCGAATTCCGTGCGCGGCCACACTAACGCGGCGTGATCAGCCAGTTCAGCGTGACATTGATGACAGGAAAACCATTTCCCACAGCATCGGAATTTGATCGCGACGATGTCGTGTTCGAGGTGGTAATGAGCACAGCGCGTTTCAAGATCGACATCGACGCCGATGATTTCGACGCCGTGAATTTTCCTCTTCACGACGGCACGCGTTCCCGCGGACAGATCAAAACCAAGACCGACGCGATCACAAAGCACGCAATCATGAAAGCGAAACCGCCGTTGAACGAGCCGGTCTTCTGACTGATGTCGCCGATGATTTTCGGCCCGAAAAATCCGCCGATACTCGCGGTGCAATTAATGAAGCCGACGGCTGCGGCAGCGGCGGACGCGCTAAGAAACGCAGACGGCAAGGACCAGAACGCTGGTAAATAGGCGATCGTGCCAAAGACCACCAGTGAGAACACCACCACGAGCAACGTGTTGGAGGACGGGAGTAAAAACCATGCGCCCAGGGCAAGGGCTGCAGTTAATTGTGGGATCGCGAAATGCCAGCGTCGCTCACGAGTCCGATCGGAACTCCAACCGAGTAGAAGCATTCCAATGAATCCGGCGACAAACGGAATCGCGCCGATCCAGCCGATTCGCTCAACACTCCATCCGGTGAGCCGTTGAAATATTGTCGGCAACCAGAACCAGACCGCGTAGCCGCCGGTGTAGGTAAAAAACAATCCCGCCGTCAGGATGAGCACCGGCGGATGGCGCAGCGCTTGCCAGATCGACATGTGTTCGACATGCGCTTTCGAGCGGCGCTCTCCTTCCAGTTTGGAAACGAGCCAATCGCGCTCGTCCGCGCGAAGCCATCGAACTTCGTTAGGCCGATCCGGAAAAATGAAAAGCGTTGCGACTCCGAGAATGACCGCCGGAATTCCTTCCAACAAAAAAAGCCAGCGCCAACCCGAAAGATTCAGCCAGTGAACACCCAAAATTTTTCCGGCAATCGGTCCGCCGATCATGAAGCCAATCGGAATCGCGGACATGAAACGCGCGACCGCTTTGGCCCGGTCCTCGTAGATGAACCAATGAGAAAGATAAACGATTACGCCCGGGAAAAATCCTGCCTCGGCGGCGCCGAGCAGAAATCGCGCGCCGTACAGTTGATGCGCGCTGTGCACAAAACCGGTCAGCGTGGTCAGCGCGCCCCATGTGATCAATGTGATCGCCAAGAGAAGTCGCGCGCTCCAGCGTTCGACCAGCAACGCCCCCGGAATTTGCAGCGCGAAGTAGCCGATGAAAAAAATTCCGCTCGCAGTTCCAAAGACCGAATCGGTCAGGGCGAGATCGCCTTTCATCCCGAGCGTTGCGTAAGCGATGTTTGTGCGATCGAGATAATTCGCGACGTAAAGCAGAAAAAGAAACGGCAGCAGCCGCCACGCAATCCGACTGCGCGCAGTTTCCCCGGAGTCAGATTGCGAAGCGTTCATGACCGCGCGCAGCATAACGCCGCGCGAAAAGCTCACAATTCCGAATCCACTAAATTGAGAGCGCAGTCCGCCGTAAAAATAGGCGCAAGAATCGGGTGTTTATCAGCGGCAGGATCGTCGACTGTTTCGCATGAAAACGAATTTTCGAGTTGTCGGTTTACCGATGGCGCAATTTCGGCCGCTCTTTTCGCTTGATGACAACGAGCTCGCGCAAAAAGGCGCGCGACGTCTGATTGTCGATGCAAAGCCGGGATTTCCGTGTCGAGCGAGCCTGCAAGACGCCGAGATCGGCGAACGCGTGATTCTGGTTCCATTCGTCCATCACGACGTGGAATCGCCGTATCGCGCATCCGGCCCGATCTTTGTCCGCGAAATGGCTCGCGAAATCGAACTGGCGCTGGGCGAAATTCCGGACGTCGTGCTAGGCCGAGTGATGTCAGTCCGCGCTTATAACGACAAAGGAACGATGGTCAACGCATCCGTCACACCCGGTAAGGAAATGAAGTCGCAGATTGAAAAGTTTTTCGCCGACTCAAACGTCAGCTATCTCCACCTGCACAATGCCGGCGCCGGCTGTTATTCCTGCCGGGTCGAGCGGGCCTGATCAGACCATCGGCCGGAAACGACCGACCACTTCCTGTAACCGGTCGGTGATCTGGCCTAACGAACAGATTTCGACCGCATCAAGCAACGCCGGGAAACAATTTTTGCCGCTCTCGGCGACGGCCGCGAGTTTGTCGAGCGCGCGTTTCGCTTTCTCGGCGTTTTTCTTTTTGAATTTGGTCAGCCGATCGACTTGCAACTGCTGTTTCTTGCGCGGCGTGCGCGCGAGTTTCACTTCCGGCATGTCTTCGTCGCTGCCGTTGCGATATTTGTTCAACGCAATGATCGGGCGTGTGCCGTCGTAGATTTGTTGCTCGTAACGATGCGCGGCATTTTGAATTTGGCTGCGCTGATATCGATCTTCGACGGCCGACAAGACACCGCCGAGCCTTTCGATCTCGCGAAACTCTTCGAGAATTGCCGCCTCGACTGCGCGTTCGACGGCTTTCATGCCGGGCGAGCCGCTCAACATGTTCATGGTGTGTTTAAAAATGCCGGACTCTTCGAGGAGGATGGCCTGGCCGTGCGCCGCGAGCCGAATCCACTCTTCGCTCGGTGTGGTGAATGGTTCGTCCGCGCTGTTCGAGTGACAGGAATTCGTCGCGTTCATATAGGCGAGCATCAATTCCGCGGCTGTGCGGGTCAGATTATTTTTAAACTCGGCCGCAATCAGCGAGCGCCCGCTGGTCTGCGTGTGCAGTTTGTAAAGCTGCGCTTTCGGTCCGGCCCCAAACACGTCGCGCATTCCAATCGCCCAGATCCGGCGCGAGACGCGAGCGAGCGCGACGTATTCAACATCCAATCCGCAATCGAGGAAGAATGAAAGCCGCGGACCGAATTGATCGACCGGGATCCCGCGCGCGGCGAACATCTCCGCGTACGCGAATCCGTTCGAGAGTGTGTAAGCGGCCTGTTGCACCGGAGTCGAGCCCGCTTCGCCGATGTGATACCCGCTGATCGAGATCGGATACCAACGCGGCATTTCGCGGCTGGTGAACTCGACCATGTCAGTTAAAAATCGCAGCGACGGCTCGATGGGAAAAATCGTTTCGTTTTGCGCCTGAACTTCCTTGAAAATGTCGGCCTGAACCGTGCCGCGCAGTTTCGGAACAACGCTTGGACCAAAGCGCCGCTTTGCCGCCGCGATATACATCGCCATGATGATCGGCGCCGGGCCGCTGATGGTCATCGACGCGGAAAAATTCGCCGAGCCGAGATCGAATCCGTCGTAAAGCCGGACCATGTCTTCGACCGTGTCGATCGCAACGCCGCCCTCGCCGATTTTCCCGAAGACACCGTCCGCGTCGCTGTCGATCCCGTAAAGCGTCGGTCCATCAAAGGCAGTGCTCAGTCGATGCGTTCGTTGATGCGCGGTAAGAAAGTGAAAACGCTCGTTGGTGTCTTCGGCGAGCATCAAACCGGAAAACAATCGCGTCGGTTCTTCCGCCGGAGCGATTTTCTTGGCACTCTTGGCCTGGCCGTTCTTTTCCAAGCTTTCGACTTCGCGAATCGGCTCGAGGTACATTTCGCGATACGCGCCGTTGAGATATGGGAATTCGCCAGGCAATCCTTCGCCGAAAAGAAAGCGCGCGATTTCGCCCGCTTCATCGATCTCCGGCAACGCCAAACGCGGCAATGGAATTCCAGTCGGCGTGCGCGATGTTGGGATTTTTGCTTTGATGTCGTTCCAGCGGCCCACGAGATCTCGACCGAAATCTTTCTCGGTTCGCGCGCGCTTTACCTGATCGAGAACGAACTGGTTGTATTTCTCGACCGACTCAACAACTGATCCGAGCTTGCTCATGTCTTCCTCCGTTCTTTCGGGCCTTTCGATTTGGCCTTGGGGGAAATTAAATCGAACAACCGATCCACGCCAGCGTCGCGATGCCGTTTGGCCACGGTATCGATGAGGCGCTGCTTGCGCCGGTTTTGCTCGAGCCGCTGCTCGATCTCGGTGTGCGCGGTCTTCGCACGCTGGAGATCGCTTTTGTTTACGACCACGATGTCGGCCAGGTCGAGCATGACGATTTTTTGCAGCTGCAACCGGCTGCCGTAGTCCGGGTTCATCACCAACACCGTTTGATCGACAATTCCATTTTTCGCGAACGGCATCGCTTCCTGGCCGGTACCGACGGTTTCAATAATGACGTAATCGAAACCCGACCGCGCCAGCAGTTGCAAACAATCATGCGTGGCCGGCGAAAGTCCGCCGGCTTGGCCGCGCGTTGCCATGCTGCGCATGAAAACGCGATCGTTCTGCGAGTTGATCATCGTCGCGCGGTCGCCCAGCAACGCGCCCTGCCCAATCACGCTTGGATCGTGCGACAAAATCGCCACGCGCGATTTCTTGTCTTTGTTGAGAAACCGCAGCACGAGTTCGTCGATCAACGTTGTCTTTCCCGCGCCGCCAGGACCGGTGAAGCCGATCACCTTCGCATTTTGGATATTCGATTTTGGATTTTGGGTTTTTCGCGCGGCGTCTTCGATCTTCGTTAATTGATGCGCAAGTTCCTGATCGGTTGATTTCGGTTTCGGCCGTTTCGATCGCGGTTTGCCGTAACGTTGGTGAACGAACTTCACCATCTCTTCGAGCGAAGTTCCGGCGAAGAAGATTTCGTCCACTCCTTTGCGGCGCATGATTTTCGCATCGTCGTGCGTGATCGTTCCCCCGCCGCCGCCAAAAACCTTGATGTCATCCCCGCCTTTTTTGCGAAGAAGATCGACAATCTCCGCGAAGAATTCGATGTGGCCGCCGTTGTAACTGGAAATACCAATTGCGCGCACATCTTCCTGGATCGCCGCGCGCACAATGTCACCAACCGGCCGATGGTATCCGAGATAAACGACTTCGATCCCGTGGCGAATGAACTCGAGATTGATCGTGTTGATCGCGCTGTCGTGCCCGTCACAAATCGGGACGGCGGTTAGGACTCGAATTGGCGAAGCCATGAACCAGACACGATTAACAGGATTTTATCGATTTCCCAAACAGCTTTCTTCTTTTGAATCATCTCGTTAATCCTGTAAATCCTGTCTAGCAATGTCGGACCTCGATTTCACAGGGAAAGTTGTGCTGGTTACGGGCGGCTCGCGGGGCATCGGCGCGGAGATGATCAAAGCTTTTGGCAAACGCAGCGCGAAATGCGTGGTCAATTACTTCACCGATCCGCAAGGCCAGAACAAAGCCGACGCCGAAGCAGTGGCGAAAGAATTGAGCGACGCGTTGCTGATCGATTGCGACGTCACCAAACCGGATCAGGTCGAAGCGATGATGAAACAAATTCAGGATCGACATGGTGGGCTCGACATTCTGGTCAACAACTCCGGAATCATTCGCGATCGCACCATCAAAAAAATGACGCTGGAAGAATTCGAGAGCATCATTCGCGTCAATCTCACTGGAACATTCATCGTCACGAAGGCAGCGATGCCGATTTTGCGAAACGGCGGCCGGGTGATCAACATGTCGTCGGTCAGCGGCGAGATGGGACTCTTTGGCCAAGCGAATTATTCGTCGAGCAAAGCGGCGATTATCGCGCTCACCAAAGTTTCGGCGCGCGAGCTGGCGCGTCAGAACATCACCGTCAACGCGATCGCGCCGGGATTCATCGACGTCGGAATGAGCAAAGGAATGCCGGATGAAGTCACCGAGAACTTCAAAAAACAAATTCCGCTGGGACGGCTTGGCGATGTTCAGGAAATCGTGAACGCCGCGCTTTTCCTCGCCTCGCCCATGGCGAACTACATCACCGGTCACGTGTTGAACGTAAACGGCGGTTTTTACATGGGCTAACCGCCAGTCCGGCTCGGACCGCCGGCGCGTTATTTCAGTGACGCGATGTCGATCACGAATCGATACTTCACGTCGCTGCGCAGCATTCGCTCGTAAGCTTCATTGATGTAATCGATCTTGATTTTCTCGATGTCGCAGGTGATCCCACGATCCGCGCAGAAATCGAGCATCTCCTGGGTCTCGGCGATTCCGCCAATGAGCGAACCGGCCAAACCGTGTCGCCAACGAACAAGGCTGAATGGATTCATTGAAATCGGCTCCGCCGCCAAGCCGACCAAACAAAGCGTGCCGTCGCGCTTCAACAGATTCAGATACAAATCGAAGTCGTGTTTGGCCGAAACGGTGTCGACGATGAAATCGCAGCTCCTGGCTTTCGCCTTCATCGCATCTTCATCCTTGGAAATAACGATCTCGTGCGCGCCGAGCCGCTTCGCATCCTGCGCTTTGTTCGCCGAGGTGGTGAAGAGAATGACATGCGCGCCAAACGCGTTGGCGAATTTCACTCCCATGTGACCAAGCCCACCGAGTCCGACAACACCGACCGTTTGTCCTTTGCCAACTTTCCAATGCCGCAAAGGCGAATAGGTCGTGATCCCCGCGCACAACAGCGGTGCAGTTGCAGCAAGATCGACATCGTTCCGCACGCGCAGCACGAAATCCTCATTTACGACAATGTTGGTCGAATAGCCGCCGTAAGTGACGGCGCCAGTGTGTTCGTCCGGACTGTTGTAAGTGAAGACGACGTCCTCGCAGAACTGCTCGAGATTTTCGTGACAACTGTGGCAATCCCGACAAGCATCGACCATGCAGCCGACCGCGGCGAGATCGCCTTCCTTAAATTTTTTCACGTTGCGGCCGACGGCGACGACACGTCCGACGATCTCGTGGCCGGGCACGCATGGAAAGGTGGTGCCGCCCCATTCATCGCGTGCCGTGTGAATGTCTGAGTGGCAAACGCCGCAAAAGAGGATGTCGATCTTCACGTCGTTCGGTAACGGATCGCGTCGCGTCAAAGAGAACGGCGCAAGTGGAGATTTCGCCGACGGCGCCGCGTAAGCTTTGGTTTGTGGAGTCATAGGATTGACTCGCAGCCTAGTCCCAAATCGCGCAAGGCAAAAATTAATCCAGCGTTTGCACCAACAGCCAAACCAGGCCTGAGAGCATTCCGGCAAATGCTGAGAGCACGAGCGCGGCGCGGCGCGATTGTCTGACCTTGAATTCGGGTCGCGGAATATCGTCGTGAATGTGGCTGCCCTCGTAAAGTTTCATCAAAACAAAAGCGACCACGAAACCAACCGCAGCCCATTTTAAGCAACCCACGATCAGTGCAAGCATCCCGGTAATAATTAGTCTAACTTCGTCGCCGCAAAGTTCAATTTTCCGCCATGTCAGCGTCTGCCCTGCACGCTCAATTCCCACCGATAGCCATCCCGATCGTGAAACCAGATTCCCATGTTCCTCGAGCCCGGCGCTTCCGGCCCGATTTCATGGCCAGGGTCTTCGATGTCAACCCCGTGCTTCTTTAAATGCGCCAGGGCTTTACGCAAGATCGACATGTTCGGCAAATGAAACGACATGTGCTCAAAGGTTTCCGGGTTCGGCTTTCCCTTGAAGAGCGCGATCGTGACATTGTCGTTGCCCACGGCAATTCCGTTATTGAATTCGAATTCTTTTCGCAAACCGAGCACGGTTTGAAACCAAAGCGCGCTTTTCTCCGGATCGCGCACCGCCAACCCAAAGTGGCCGACGACGCCAAGCTCAAATGGCACCTTCATATTCAAAATTAGGATTGAGCACCTGAAAACGAACGCAGTAAAACGTCACCATGGTCGCATTGGCATTAATATTGTGCGCGGCAATCGCTGCGATAGGCGTGACCACGATCGTTAAGCCGGCGCTCGTGCATGACTGGACTAAATTGCTCTCGGATAAAACCGGAATGTGGATCGCAACTGCGATTCGCGCGGTGCTAGCGCTCGGATTGTTGGCAGCCGCAAGCGAATCGAAAGCACCGATGCTCTTGCGCCTGCTTGGTCTACTCATTCTAATCGTCGCGATCCTGATCCCGATCCTCGGCGTTGATCGACACCGTCTGATGATCGATTGGTGGCTGGCGCGAAAGCGAAAGACGGAGATCATGTGCGGCGCCGCCGCATTCGTGTTCGGGATCGGGTTGATCTACGTAATTCTCTAATCAGCGCCTGAAAGTCCGAGCATGGGACTTGCTTCTGGAGGTGTTATGCCTCTTGCAATCGACTCCACCCTGCCCGCGGCGAAACGTAAAACGCGTTCCGGGCAAACTCTGAGTTCAGCGTTTGGCTCCGCTTATTCCGTCGCCGAAATCAACGCTTACATCGCTATCCGCGATCAATTGTTTGCCGAAGCAGAAAAAGTTCACACCAGCGCAAAGCTCGCGAGCACCGCGCTGGCCAACGATTTCGTTGAAGGTTGTCTAAAACCGGCGCGCGCGCCCTACGAAGCGCAATGCTTGTCCGAATCAGACGCGGTGCACGAGCGCAAACGTTGCGCCGCGATTCGCGAACGAATCGAGAAGCTTCGCAGTTCGGCCGTTTAGTTCGATTCTGATAACCGCCAGTCCGGCTCGGACACCCTAATCGCGGCCCCACAACATCGCGACGCTCGTCGTCAGACTGCCGCCCATGTTGAAGGTGAGATAACGCTTTGCGTTTGGAATTTGCCGCTGCCCGGCTTGTTCGGTCAGATGCTGATACGCTTCAACAACCTGTCGCACACCAGTCGCTCCGACCGGATGTCCGTCGCCGATTAATCCACCGCCCGGATTCACCGGAAGCTCGAACGCGAACTTGCCTTTCATGTTTTCATTTCGGACCTGCGGCAACGCAGTCGCGCCACTTTTCGCGAGCTCAGCCCCTTTGCCCGGCTCGGCCAGCCCAAGAATTTCGTAGACCACGATCTCGGTAACCGAGAAACAATCGTGCACGTCCGCGCCGTTAATATCGCGCGGTTTCAAATTCGCCATTCCAAAAGCTCGCTCCGCTGCTTTGCGCGCGATCGAAAACGTCGGCGCGTCTTTTTTGTCGAGCGGCAAATAATCCGTCGCGTGACCAAAACCGAGCAGTCGCGGCGTTTTCTTTTTATCGCGGCCGATCTTGTCCAAATATTTTCCGGAAATGAGAACGAGCCCGGCCGAGCCGTCGGTGATCTGCGAGCAATCCGAAACTTTCAACGGCGGTGCGACGCTCGGGTTCTTGTCCGAGACTTGCGACGCGCAATCGAGCGTCAAATCGGCGTCGCGCATTTGCGCGAGCGGATTCAACTTCGCGTGTGCGTAATTTTTCCAGGCCACGGTCGCGAGGTCGGATTCCTTCGCGCCGTACTTGTCGATGTAAATCTGCGCGATCCGTCCGAACAATTTCGGGAACATGAAATCGCCGTATTCCGGTTTCTCGTTGTGATAATCAGCGGCCGCGCCAAGAACGTCCGAGCCATCGAGCGACGACATCGTCTTTTGCTGCTCCGCGCCGACGACAAGGACTGCGTCGTAAAGTCCGCCCATGATCCATTGTGCGCCGAGCAAAACCGAGAGCGCCCCGCTCGCGCACGCCGCTTCGGTATGCATCGTGGGAATACCGCGCAGTTTCGGATCGATCTCCGGAATAAACGCGCCGAGCTGCAATTGCTTCGTGAATTGGCCGGAGTTGAAATTTCCGACTGCGCCCGCCTGAATGTCGCCGATGTCGATCTTGGCGTCGTCGATCGCTTTTTTTCCGGCTTCAACGATCAAGTGCCGGATGGTTTTTCCCTCCTTTTTCAGATTGCGCTTAAAATCGGTGCGCCCGCCGCCGAGAATATAAACTGGCTCGCTCATAGTATTATTAATTTAGTCAACCTTGGCCGTCTGTCATCAGCCGCCAAAAGCATCGAGCCCGGTGACATCTTGGCCAATCACTAGCGTGTGAACATCGTGCGTGCCCTCGTACGTGTAAACGCTTTCCAGATTCATCAGGTGACGAATCACCGAGTAGCGATCGGTGATTCCGACGGCGCCCAAGATGTCGCGCGCCATGTGGGCGCACTGGAGCGCCATCCAAACATTGTTGCGTTTCGCCAATGAGATTTGTTGCGGACGCGCGCTTCCGGATTCCATCATTCGGGTCAGGCGCAACGCCAGCAATTGCGCCTTGGTGATTTCCTGCACCATCCAAACCAGTTTTTCCTGCACCAGTTGGAAACCGGCAATTGGCCGCCCGAACTGTTCACGCTCCTTCGCATAGGCCAGCGAGGTTTCATAACAATCAATCGCCGCGCCGATCACGCCCCAGGCTACGCCGACGCGGGCTTGCGAAAGACAAGACAGCGGCGCGCGCAATCCGGAAGCTTTCGGCAAGCGGTTCTCCGCTGGGATTCGGCAGTTCTCGAACCAGCATTCCCCGGTGCGCGACATGCGCAGACTGAATTTTCCTTCAATGTCTTTTCCGCGAAATCCGGGCGCGTCTTTCTCGACAATGAATCCCCCAACTTTTCCATCGTCGTCTTTCGCCCAGACAATTTTCACGTCCGCGATCGAAACGTTGCCAATCCAACACTTGCTCCCGTTCAAAACATAATGGTCGCCGTCAAGCGCGGCGCGGGTTTCCATTCCACCGGGATCGGATCCGTGTCCGTGTTCGGTGAGCGCAAAACAACCAACGCGTTCGCCTGCAATTAATCCCGGCAGCCAGCGCTCGCGTTGCTCGGGCGAACCGAAGGAATGAATCGCATAAATCGCGAGCGCGCCCTGGACCGATGCTTCCGAGCGCAAGCCCGAATCAGCGCGCTCCAGCTCTTGCATGATCAGCCCGTAAGCGGTGTAGCTCAGTCCCGCGCCGCCATACTCTTTTAAGTACGGCGCAAACAATCGCAAAGCGCCCATGCGCGGTCGAAGATGATCCGGAAATTTCGCCGCGCGATGACATTGCACGACTTCAGGCATCACTTCTTCCTGGACGAAACGCCGCGTCCGGTCGCGTGCCGCGCGCTCATCATCCGTTAGCAATTCTTCAATGGCGTAGTAATCGAGCGAGGTCATGCAATGCTCGGCTTTGCAACAGTGCTATATCTTCTAAGATTCTGATCCGCAATAACCATGGCGCGACTTCACGAATATCAAGGCAAAGCGATCCTGGCCGCGAACGGATTTAAGATCCCGCGAGGACGCGCCGTCACCAATCCGGACGATGCCGTGATTGCGGCCAAAGAACTCGGCGGCCAGGTTGCCACCAAGATTCAAGCGTGGACAACTGGGCGCGCTGGCATGGGCGGGATTGCTTTCGCCAAGAGACCGCCTGATGTGCGTGGTCACGCGGCGCGGATGCTTTCGATGAAAGTCGGACAGTTTCCGGTCGAGATCGTTCTCGTTGAAGAAAAGATCGACATCGAACGAGAATTTTTTCTGTCACTCGCGATCGATGACGCGGCGCGCGCGCCGATCATCATTTTTGCGGCCGGCGGCGGAACCGGAATCGAAGAGCGCGCCGCGTCGACGAGAAAAATTCCGTGCGATGCGAAGGCGGGACCGCTTGAGATCGCGCTCACCGAAGCAGTCGGTTCATGCAAGCTTTCAAACGATCAGGCCAAACAACTCACCCAATCTATTCGCAGTCTTTTCGCTGCGGCGCGGAGCGTCGAAGCGCGTTCGCTGGAAATTAATCCACTAGTTCTAACAAAGGGTGGCGAATTTATCGCCGCCGACTGCCGGATCACGATCGACGATTACGCGGTCGCGCGTCATCCCGAGTTGAAAATCGAGATCGCGCGCGAGTTCGATCATCCTCCGACTCCGCTCGAGCGCGTCGCCTACGCGGTCGAGCAAACCGATCATCGGGGTACATTTTATTTCGCGCAGCTGGCGACCGCAGCACCGAAGGAATCCAAAGGTCTTGCCGGATTTCACGGCGCCGGCGGCGGCGGTTCGATGATGTCGATGGACGCGATCGTGAACGCCGGATTCACCATTGCCAATTTCACCGACACCAGCGGCAATCCTTCCGCATCGAAAGTTTATCGCGCTTCGCGGATTATTTTGGCGCAGCCGGATCTGGTTGGATATTTCGGCTCCGGCTCGGGCGTGGCGAGTCAGGAACAATATTGGTCCGCCTACGGCTTGGCGAAAGCATTTTGGGAACTCAATCTCGACATTCCGGCGGTGATTCGCCTCGGCGGCAACACCGAAGATCGCGCGGTCGAAGTTTTGGCGCGCATGTCGCAGCTATTGAGTGTGCGCATCGAAGGTTATCGTAAAACGGACACGCCTGCGTTTATCGCCAATCGCTTTGCTGAGCTGGTCGCCGATTCAAAAGGAAAAAAATGGAAACCGCGCCCTCCGCGAACACCGAATTTCATCAAAAGCAATTCCGCCGCCAAGTTTGACGTGAAAGGCGGCCGCGTTTGGATCGACGACACAATGTGGCCGCTGATCCGGTCCGCGATCGAAACTCATTCTGGCGGTTTGATTGTCGATCGTGAAGGCAAACCGGCAATCGGGATTCCAAGCGAAGAGTTCGCGAACAAAGATTCGGAGTTGGTCGCTTGCGACGTTGAATGTCGGCTGGCCGGAATCGACGGCTTCTATTTAGCGCTCGAAATCCCTGGCCTGAACGAATTGATCGGAGGCGCGCGCTAATGGCAATCTTGATCGACGAAACGAAACGCGTCTTAGTCCAGGGAATCACCGGCCGCGAAGGCCGCGCGCGCACGCGATTGATGCGCGATTACGGAACGAACGTCGTCGCCGGCGTCACGCCCGGAAAAGGCGGCGAAAACGTTCTCGGCGTGCCAGTCTTCAACACGCCGCAGGACGCGGTTAGCTCGTTAGGCAAGATCGACATCTCCGTGCTTTTCGTTCCAGCGGCTGGCGTGAAAGAGGCGGCGATCTCCGCAATCGAAGCCGGAATCAAATTAACGGTGCTCGTTCCGGACCGCGTTCCGGTTTGGGACGCAATGGAAATTGCTGCCGTCGCGAAAGCGAACAACGCAATGTTCGTTGGACCGAATACGCTCGGCGTTTTGAGTCCGGGCAAAGCTGTCGTCGGAATGATCGGCGGTCGCGCCGAGAGCGCGCGGCAGTGGTTCAAGCCTGGAATTCCAAAAGGCGTCGGCGTGATCAGCCGTTCCGGCGGGATGGCATCGAGCACCGGTTATTATCTAGGACAAGCCGGCGTCCGAATTTCCACCATCGCCCACATCGGCGGCGATGCGGTGCTTGGAATTCGGATTCCTGACGCGGCATTGATGTTCGAAGCCGATCCGCTCACCGAAGCGATCGTGATCTTTGGTGAAATCGGTTCATCGCAGGAAGAAGAGCTCGCCCAATTGATCCGCGACAAAAAAGTGGCCAAACCGGTGATTGCATACATCGGCGGCAAGGCGGCGCGTGAAGGAACGCGATTTAGTCATGCGGGTGCGATCATTGAAGGGGGACGCGGCACGCACGCCGGAAAAGTGAAAGCGTTGCGCGAAGCAGGCGCGACGGTGGTAGATGCATTCGGTGAACTGCCGGATGCAGTGGTTGAGATTCTGCGGAAATTAAAAGGAGAAAGCCTGATGAGCGAAGCCGATAAGAACGCAGTCTGGAACAGCGCGATCACGCGCATCGAACCGAATCGCGTCGCGGTCCGCGGTTACGACATCGCCGAATTGATGGGGCGCGTCTCGTTCGGCGCGGCGGCCTACTTAATTTTAACCGGCGAATTGCCGAAGCCCGAGGTCGCGCGCTTGATGGATGCGATTCTCGTTTCGTCGATCGATCACGGCGCGACGCCGCCGAGCGCGTTGGCTGCGCGAACGACCGCCTCGACTGGCGCGTCCTTGAGCGCGGCCGTTGCCGCCGGGATTATGTCGATCAATCGGCATCATGGCGGTGCGATCGAAGATTGCGCGCGCCAACTCAAATCGATCGCCGATCGCGCGACGCGCGAAAAGATTTCAATCGAGGAAGCGGCCAACCGGACGCTCGCGGAAATGCGCGAAACTGGCGAACGCATGTCCGGGTTCGGTCACCGCGTTCACACGAAAGATCCGCGGACTGCGCGATTGTTCGAACTCGCGCGCGAAGCCGGTGTTGATGGAACGCACATGAAAGCAGAGCGCGCGATCGAAAAATCGTTCGCCGACGCAAAGAAAGCGCTGCCGATCAATGTCGACGGCGCGATCGGCGCGATCCTCGCCGATCTCGGTCTTAACCCGGCCGCATTCAACGGAATTTTCATGATCGCGCGCACACCGGGATTGATTGCGCACGTGATCGAAGAACAAACGCGCGAAAAACCGATGCGGCAGATCGATCCGGTGAAACACGGCTACGACGGACCGGCATCGAGGAAACTTGAAAAAGACAAGTAGCGATGAGAGGTGGATCGAGCTCTCCGAGCTCGATTTTTAACGCGCTCGGAGAGCGCGTTCCACCTAAAGTCATCATTATGCCAACAACGACTGAGCCAACAAAATATGGCGTAAGAGAAATGGCGAAGCTTTTTCCGAGCTTGATGAAAATCAAACAGAAGTCATTGCGCGAAAAAGTCGCAGCGGTCTGGAGCGAAGCGATCACGACCGGTTGCAGCGGGAAAGGCTGGACCCTCGCCGAACTGCGCGCGGTGAAGTTCACACTGCTCGCCGGCGAGATCGACATGAAATTCGTCGAGCATTTGAATTCTTGCGCGCGGCAATGCATCGCCATCGCCGACGTTTTGAAAAAGTCGTTTCGTTGCAGCATTCCCATCAATCGCGATCATCTCATCGCTGGCGCGCTGCTGGCTGACGTTGGCAAACCGCTCGAGTACGACAAGGACGCGTCGGGCAAAGTCGTTCAGGGAAAATTTGGACAACAGCTTCGGCACCCATTCAGCGGCGTCGCGCTCGCTTACAAACACGGCATTCCCGCCGAAGTGATGCACATGATTGCGACCCACAGCCACGAAGGCGACAAAGTCGAACGCTCGATCGAGTCGATCATTTTTCATCACGCCGATTTCGTGGACTTCGATATCGCCAAGCTTCTTGGCAAGCGCGCGGCCAAGAAGTAATTTTCAGCAGAATGGGTCTCACGCTGGTCGAGAAAATTGCCGCGCGACACGCGGATGGTCTGAAGCCTGGCCGCATTGTTCGAAGCGGCGATTTCATTTCCATCCGGCCGCGCCATGTGATGACGCACGACAACACCGGCGCCGTGATTCCAAAATTCAAACAAATCGGCGCTACGAAGATCGCCGATCCGGCGCAGCCCGTTTTCGCGATCGATCACGACATTCAAAACACGACGCCGAAAAATCTTGAGAAATACGCCAAGATCGAAGCGTTCGCGGCCGAACACGGGATCGATTTTTATCCGGCCGGCACCGGCATTTCACATCAGGTGATGGTGGAACAAGGTTACGTTGTTCCCGGTGCGCTGGTGGTGGCGAGCGATTCCCACTCTAATTTATATGGCGCGATCGCTGCGCTCGGCACCCCGGTTGTGCGGACTGATGCCGCGAGCATTTGGGCAACCGGCGTCACGTGGTGGCAGGTCCCCAAGGTCGCCAAAGTTTTGCTCAAAGGAAAACTTTCGCCCGGTGTGACCGGCAAGGATGTGATCATCGCGTTGTGCGGTCTCTTTAATAAAGACGAAGTGCTCAATCACGCCGTCGAGTTTCTCGGCGACGGCGTGCCGACGCTGTCGATGTCGGAACGGATGACGATCGCGAACATGACCACCGAATGGGGCGCGCTCGCCGGCGTGTTTCCGTTCGATGAAGTGACGGTGAAATATCTCGAGTCCCGCGTTCCAGAATTCACGAACCCGAATCGTCCGGGAAAGCGCGGTGCCAAAAGTCGGTCGGGCTACAATAAGATCGACATCGACAACTGGTGGAAGAATCGAAGCGAGCTCAGCGCTGATGCCGATGCCGAATATGCGATCGAGCTGGAACTTAATCTCGCCAGCGTCGTTCCGCACGTCTCTGGCCCTAACGAAGTGAAGACGATGGTTTCGTTGCCGGAAATGGAACGGAAACGCGTGCCGATTCAGAAAGCGTATTTGTTGTCTTGCGTGAACGCGCGCTTCGAAGATTTGCACGACGCCGCGGAAGTGATTCGCGCGCGGGGCGGTCATGTGGCGAACGGCGTTGAATTTTATCTCGCGCCGGCCAGCGCCGAAGTGCAGGCGAAATCAGAATCAAACGGCGATTGGAAAACTTTGCTCGACGCCGGCGCGATTGCGTTGCCGCCTGGTTGCGGCGCGTGCATCGGACTCGGCAAAGGTTTGGTCGAAAAAGGCGAGACCGCGATTAGCGCGACAAATCGCAACTTCAAAGGTCGAATGGGTGATCGCGATGCGCTCGTTTATCTTGGTTCGCCGGCGGTTGTCGCGGCTAGTGCCCTCGCGGGATTTATCTGCGCGCCCCAAAATTTTGCTGAGAAGCCGGCCGGCATTGCGGTTCGCCGCCCGCAAGCCAAAGCAAGATCGACATCGTCTGTCGAAATCATGGAAGGATTTCCGGCGACCGTACGGGGCCGCGTCCTTTTCATCGACAAAGACAATCTGAACACCGACGGCATTTACGGCAGCAAGCACACGTATCGTGACGACATGACGCCGGAAGAAATGGCGTCGGTCACATTCGAAAATTACGACCCGAACTTCAACGCGCTCTATCAAAATGGCGACGTTGTGGTCGGGGGCTTGAACTTCGGGAGCGGTTCCAGCCGCGAGCAAGCCGCCACGGCGCTAAAGTTCAAGGGAATTCCGTGCGTCATCGCGGCCAGTTTTTCCGAAACTTACAAACGCAACGCGTTTAACAACGGCTTCGTCGTGTTCGAATGTCCCGAATTGATCACGTATCTGCGCGAGAATTTGAAGGACCGCGCACCGACGACGGTCGGCCCGGAAATCACGATCGATTACGCGAGCTCGGTCCTCACGCTCGACGGGAAATCATTTTCGTTTCCGCCACTCAGCCCGGCCGCGCAGGAATTGATCGTCTCCGGCGGTGCGGAAAATCTGGTGGCGTCGCGGCTCAAGAAATAGGTGGATCGACCTCTCCGAGGGCGATGTATACCAACGCGCTCGGAGATCGCGTTCCACCTTTGTTTCCTTCTGTTTGTCTTATCAGTGTCATCCGCGTCGTTTTGGACCGAATGAAACTCGACGCTGAATACGTGCCTTGCGATATCGGCTGGGAATTCTGGTGCAAGGAAGGTAACGCGCTCCCCGACCGCACGGTGAACGCATTGAAAGAAACAACCTGCGGTCTTTTCGGCGCGATCACTAGCAAGCCGCAATCGGAAGCGAAAGAAGAATTGGCGCCCGAGCTGAAAGACAAAGGTCTCGTTTACTTTTCTCCAATCGTCGGACTGCGGCAGATGTTCAATCTCCACACCAACATGCGACCGTGTAAAAGTTATCCCGGCAACCCGCTGAATTTTCGCGGCAATAAAATCACCAACCCGAGCGGTGAAGATGTGCCGATCGATCAGGTCGTGTTCCGTGAAAATACCGAGGGCATGTACGGCGGCGTAGAATTTTTTCCGTTACCAGAACCGGTTTACACCGCGCTCTGCGCCAACCAGAAGATGAAGAAGTG
>WNFR01006668.1_pt1 | contig 19550 bp, 15 predicted proteins | sample 5400221 | NCBI WGS metagenome assembly WNFR01 (sample SAMN13153357, study PRJNA577476) | soil metagenome | isolation source: 40 cm soil under Madrone tree | place: USA:California | collected 2016-06-14 | reverse complement strand
CACCTGCTCGAGTAGGGTCTCCTCCCGTTTTCTGAACGGTGATTAGAGAATTGTCATTCCATGCAGGGGAGGGAGGCACGGACTTCCCAGACTGTTGCGCACGGGCGTCACCGGTCAAGGTCAATACGACAAACAAGACCATCGGGGCTAGCGTTTTGACAGGCATATCATCCTCTCGTGTTTCCTGGATGACTCTACCACCAGGCCTCGATGCGTGGTCCCAGTCACTACATGACGCTCTTGTCCGGATCGTCGGCAACCCTTTGATAGGAATTATGTGGCGTTGGGCTACCGCTCGCGTGCATCTGTAGCCAGCCCTCATCCCCAGCGCCACATAACAGTGGGCGCCACAGAAGAACTCAGACTGCGGCCTGGAGCGCGGGAGGAAAGTTTGCGTTTCACCGCCGAGAAGATCGTTTCCACTTTCGCTCGTTGTGCATACTTTTTCTGAGGAAAAGAGCGGTACATCTGGCTGCGCAGGGTTCCTCGCGGAACACCCCGGCGAGGTTGTGCCGGAATAATGCTTTGGTCGGCGAGCATCGCGACTTGCGAATGTGCTGATGGTTCGCTTCGGAATCGAACTCGGCATCCGCCAGCACCACACGGAGTGGCGCGCATCGCGCCGCAGCATCCACTAATCCCGGCAGCGCCCGCGTGTCGACCCACGGTCCTTGCCGCGCTTCGCCATCGTCCCTCCTGATCCCGGGATTGCATTCCTCGACCGGGCCGCCGCAGGTGTGGCGTAAAAGTTTGAAATAAAACCTCTCGGTTGAAAGAGATACGATTCGACTTGGAGCCATGCTGGCCGGACAGAGCGCTGCTGTGCCAAGGATGATCGATGAGCAGGGAAGCTGTGCGCCGAGAGCGGATTGAGATACTCAGCGGGGCAATCATGCAAGAGCATAGCATGCTCTACGCTAACTGCTAATATATATTACAATCTGAATATCATTCGAATCGATCTGGAAGTCTAAGATTTGAGGGAGATAGCACGAGCGTGTTGGGACTGTCCGCTGGCGGACGATTCGGCCAGTGGGGCGAGGGCGGAGGAGACTCCGTAGAAAAGTTCGGAACGCGGCTTTGTTGTCTACTGGCCGCAAGTGCCAGATGAAGAAAAACAAAGTAAAGAATTACCCGTTCATCGAAATCCAACGGGGATGCCCGTACCAAAGAACAGTAACCGACAGAGTATCGAGAAACAGTGGTTCCATTGCGTCACCTCGGAGGGAGCCGGTAGGTTGGGCAGTATGGGCCCATACTCTCGCCGCGCGGGCGAAAACGAGGTGACTTCATGTGGGATGACTTCATCAGCAGGCAGATCCGGCGCACCAACCGGAACCTTTTCCTGTTTGGCACGGGCATATTAATTTTCCTTGGATTGCTCCTTGCGGCGGGCTGGCGAGACACGTACAACTTCATTTTCGGGCCATTCCCCGTGCAGAGTTCCGAGCTGGTGTCGATCTCGAATCCCGACTTGCCCAAACACTTTTTCTTGAAGGTGGAAGGCGAGGAATCGTTCGCAACGGGGATGCGCGAAGTGGACGCGGGCAACCACGACAAGATTCGCGCGGAAGTCATCGCGCTTGTAGTCGACAAGCGGCTTCTGCTGGTGAAGACACCGGCGGATAATCACCAACTGCAATTTACGGGAACTCTGACGGCGGTTCCGGCGGAGCTCTTCAACGGCGTGGCACATCAATGGGACGCGAAGCATCCCGACCTGAAGGGGGCATTCCTTCCGATCATGCTTGATGCGACGGGCTTCCGAAAAGGAGACAACCTCTGGGTGGCGCTCGCCGGGGCCGGCTTCGGCGTTCTTGGCCTGTTTCTGATCGGGATCCCTCTCCGGAGACAGCTCCAGCCTGAAAGACATCCTCTCTTTACGCAGCTTGCAAAATACGGCGGGTTGCAGGATGTGCGGATGCACATTGATTCGGAGGTTCGCAGCGAGGGCGGGGGCGAGAAATTCGGCGCAATGCAAATCACAACCAACTGGCTGATTCAAGGCGCGTCCTTCAAGACGAACGTGATGGCGACGCGGGACGTCGTCTGGGCCTATCCCAAAGTGACGAAGCACTATCACAATGGGATTCCCACTGGGAAAACGTACTCCGCGATTATCCGCGACTCCAAGGGCCAGTCCCTGGAAATCAGCGGGAAGAAGGATTCGGTTCCCAAGCTATTGGAATCCTTGCAGCGGCGCATGCCGTGGGTCCTCGTTGGTTTCAGCAAAGAGCTCGAGGCGCTGTGGCTGAAAGAAAAGCCGAAGTTCTTTCAGTTGATGGAGCAACGCCGGGCGAGCCTGGCTGGAGCGTCCCGCTAGGATTCCCATTTCCAGTTTGCGAATTGCTCGCGGAGGGCGAGTTTTTTGAATTTGCCGACGGAGGTGCGGGGGATGGCGTCGAGGAAGACGAAAGCGTCGGGGAGCTGCCACTTGGCGAACGTTTCAGCCAGGAAGGCGCGCAACTCTTCCGGCGTGGCTTGCGCACCGTCTCTCAGGACGACGGCGGCGAGCGGGCGCTCCTGCCACTTCGGGTGCGGAATGCCGACTACGCAAGCTTCTTTTACGGCGGGATGGCCCATCAGCGTATTTTCCAAATCCACGGAGCTGATCCATTCGCCGCCGGACTTTACGAGGTCTTTGGCGCGGTCCACGATTTTGACGTAGCCGTCCTCGTCCATGGTGGCGACATCTCCGGTGCGGAACCAGCCGTCGGCGGTCCAGCGATGTGCCTGGTCAGGAGCTTCGTAGTAGCTGGCGGCGACCCACGGGCCGCGGATTTCGATCTCGCCGGAGGTGACACCATCCCTCGGCGCTTCACCTTCCGGACGCATCAGGCGAACTTCCACAAAGGGTGCGGGCCAGCCCTGTTTGGCGCGGACTTCATACTTTTTGTCGTCGGGCCAGTCGAGCATGTGCGGGCGGAGTCCGCCGGAAGTGCCGATGGGAGTGGTTTCGGTCATGCCCCAGAGATGCTTGATCTGCAGGCCGAAACGGTCGAGGCGGCGAATGAGCTCGAGAGGCGGAGCAGTGCCTCCGCAGACGACGCGGACGGGGGCGTCGAATTTCCAGCGGCCCGGATTTTTTTCAAGCGCTTCGAGAACGGCGATCCAAACGGTGGGGACGCCGCAAGCGATGGTTACGCGCTCGCCGACCATAAGGCCAAGAACGCTTTCCGGATCGACACACGGACCGGGGAGAACCAGGCGCGCACCGAGCATGGTGCAGGCGAAAGGCAGCCCCCAGGCGTTGGCGTGGAACATCGGAGCGACAGGCAGGACGGTGTCGAAATGGCTCATGCCGAAAACTTCGCCAAGGCCGCAAGCGAAGGAGTGCAGCACCAGGGCGCGGTGAGAGTAGATGACGCCTTTTGAATAGCCGGTGGTGCCCGACGTGAAGCACATCGCTGCGCCGTCGTTTTCATCGATCACTGGGTAGAGGAAATCGTCGCTGGCTTCAGCGAGCAGCTCTTCGTAGTCGAGAAATCCTTCGGGTACGCTCCCACAACCATACGGAACGACTATCACTTTTTCGAAAGGCGCGTCGGCACGGAACTTCTCGTAAACCGGCAAGAGTACATCGTCAATCAACAGGAAGCGGTCGCCGGCATGCTTGGCGATGCCGGCAATTTCATGCGGATGGAGCCGAAGATTCAAGGTATGCAGAATGCCACCGGCGCATGGAACGCCGAAGAATGCTTCGAGATGGCCGGAGTGATTCCACATCATGGAGGCCACGCGGTCGCCCGGCTGCAATCCGAGTTTCGTCAATGCCGCCGCGAGCCGGCGCGCGCGCCGATAGAAATCGCCATAACAGGTGCGCGCGATGGACTTGTCCGGTTTGCGGGAGACGATCTCGACGCGCGAAAAGATATTCCCCGCGCGCTCGAGAATGGTGGCCAGCGTCAACGGAAAATCCATCATGGTGCCGCGCATAAGGCCTCTTGGGCGGGGAGCAAATCGGGCGAATCGTATCATTAAATCCGCCGCAAAGGGGAAAGGCGCGGCAGAGCTTTCCGGGCAATTCGCCCCGCCGCTTGGGGACAATTTCAGTTGCAAAAGGGGTTAATTTCCGAGACGATGCAGCAGACCGCTGAAGCGACGGTCTCGCGCCTGGGGTGGCTCGGCTTCTCGGACTTCCCATACACGATTGCTGTCTCTTCAGCGCGCTCCGCGACTCGCATTTTAGGTTCCGGGCAGAAGGAGCAAGAGGTGAAGAAGCTCTATATCGGTAATCTTCCGTTTTCCGCGACGGAAGACCAGCTCAACGAGTGGTTTTCGCAGATCGGCGTAACTCCCTCCGGCGTCAATCTGATTCGCGATCGGTTCACGGGACAGTCGCGCGGCTTCGCTTTCGTCGAAGTGACGAATGACGAAGAAGCGGATAAGGCCGTGAACTCCCTGAACGGTCAGAATTTCGGGGGGCGAAACCTCGTAGTGAATGAAGCACGTCCCCAGGCAGAGCGCGGCGGCGGCGGTGGTGGCGGGCGAGGCGGGTACGGCGGCGGACGCGGCGGCCATGGCGGTGGCGGCGGTGGACGTGGCGGCCACGGTGGCGGTGGCGGGCGCGGCGGAGATCGCGGCGACCGTGGCAATCGCTGGTAAGCAAGCCCTTCGAGTCTGAAAGCGGTGCCCCGGCTTTGGTCGGGGCGCTTAAGTCCCTCTCAGAGAATCCTCAGCGGTACCGCTGCGTCAATCATCCATCGTTGCGGCTCTCACTTCCGCCGGTTTAACGCGTCCAATCCTATGGGACAGCAGCCGGCAATAAATTGCTGCCCGCAGACAGGACTTCGCGAACGAGACTCCGCGCTGGTCAAAATAGGCGAATGTTCGTAGTATCCCGCGGCATGTAACGGGCTTAGTGGTTCTTCAACAGCAACACAACGGGAGTGTGGCCCGTAATGAAGACGTTCCTTGGTCCGTCTTCCCCGGCCCGTCTCGGGAAACAATTCGTCCCGTAACGCGTTTGAAACAACAGGCAAGGAAAATAGATTTGCCGGCCGGTTTATGAAGTATATGAATAGGCCGCAGAACATCGGTACTGGTCCCTGGAGACGGGTTGCGCGGCGGGAGGCAAGCGAACCTTATGGGCCGACCGCGCATCATAATGGTTGAGGCAAGCGTAATAGCGAATAGGTTGACCTTTTAGTGGTTAAGCGTGGCATGACGACCTGGCACAAACGCGATTGGGAGCAATTTTACGAGCTGGCGCGCCGTCCGTGGCGGCGTCATCGCCCGCCCCGGCCGGTGTATCCGACTGGTTTGAATCGTGTGCTCCCCGCGCAGGGTTTCAGCTTGTCGGAGCTCGACGATGCGGGTGTGGATCTCGACCTTGCCGAGAGTCTCGGTCTGCCGGTGGACGCCGGGCGCGTCGGCGCTTACGGCCCGAACGTTACTGTTCTGCGCGATTTCATCCGATCTTCGCGGCAGCCACTGTAAAGCTCCTCAAGTCGTAAATCGGAATTCACTGAAGGTCTGTGTTTGTGTGGAACGTAGGAAGCGCGTAAAATAGGCGTTTCGCGCGAACTCCATGGCCACACCGTTCCATATCATCTCCAATTCGCCGGCGCCGCTGGTGCCGCCGCCGGGTGTGCACCCGCGGCCCGATTGGTTGCGCGTCAAGTTTCTCGGCGGAGAGCGGTACCAGGACCTGAAGCGCATCATGCGCACGCTCGACCTCCATACAGTCTGCGAGAGCGCGCGCTGCCCCAACATGGGTGAATGCTGGGAACATGGCACCGCGACCTTCATGATTCTGGGGGACATCTGCACGCGTGCTTGTGGGTTTTGCGCCGTGCCTTCGGGCAAACCATTCGGCCCGCCGGATGAAGAGGAACCATTTCGCGTGGCGGAAGCCGTGGCAAGAATGGGATTGCGCTACGCGGTTGTGACTTCCGTGAACCGCGACGACCAGCCCGACGGCGGTGCGCACATCTTTGCGCGCACTATCGAAGAGATTCGCCGCCGCGTCCCCGGTTGCAAAGTCGAAGTGCTCATTCCTGATTTTCGCGGCGACTGGAACGCGTTAGATGTCGTTCTTGCCGTGCGCCCGGATATTCTGAACCACAACACCGAAACCGTGCCGCGCCTCTATCGCCAGGTCCGCAAGGGCGCGGTGTACGAGCGCTCGCTCGAACTGCTCCGCCGTTCCAAGGAAGCGCATCCCGAAGTTCCGACCAAGACTGGTCTGATGCTCGGCCTCGGAGAAGAAAAGGACGAAGTCCTCGCTACCATGCAGGATCTTGCCGCGCAGGGTACGAACATTCTCACGCTCGGACAGTATCTGCAGCCCACTCGCGATCATCTGCCCATCGTTCGCTACGTTCATCCCGACGAGTTTGCCGAATACAAGATTCTCGGCGAAGCCATGGGCTTCAAACACGTCGAAGCCGGCCCACTGGTGCGTTCCTCTTACCACGCCTTTGACCAGGCCGAATCAGCCATTAAGTAACCTCAGCAAATATTACGCGCGCCTCTTCGTTCTCTCTACTGGGTGAGATGCGGCAGAGGTATGTTCACGCATTGCTTCAGCGGTGCCGCAGAGCGTAGCAGTGAGCGTTGAAAGACTGGGTAGATATGTGATTGCGTACCAATCGAGAGAATTGGTGGCAGAAACTACTGCTTCATGCGCGGCCCGAGTACAACAAGCCCTATGCCGGCTACCAGGAGAGCTTTGATGGGGCCGAGTTTCGCCACTTCTTCTTGCTGGTGATAGTTGAAATTAGGGTGGACGAGCCCAATTACGCCTAGAACCAGGAGGATGACTCCGAGAATGATGACAAAGCTCTTCATAAGCCAGAACTTATCACAAGGCCGTGATCGTTAGAAATGCCAACAGGCGCACCCCTGCGCCAGATTTGGCGAAGAGATGTCCTGACTGGTTTACAGACACTTAGGAGCGGCTGGCTGCTGTTGCGGCAGCAGCTTTCTTGGCGGCCTTGGCTGCGGTGGAAGCCTTGCGGCGGCGCTTGGTCTTCGGCGGAGTCGCGGGCGCTTCGCCGATCAATTCCGCGGTCATGATGCTCGTCACGAAAAGCTTAGAGCCATGATCGTCAAAATCCACGGCGGTCCGTTCCTGGTCGGAAGCAGTCACGATACCCAGGCCGTACATTTCATGCTTGATGGTCTGACCTTCCTGCATCACTTGCACAACGTCCTCCTTGACCCCTCTCGCTGATAAACTCGATTCGAATCTCTTGCAGGAGAAGCCCCCGAACCGGTCGGGGGACTCTCCTGTCAGAGGTTAGAGGCTGGTAACGTTCTCAGCCTGAAGACCCTTCGGGCCTTTCTTCACTTCAAACTCCACTGCCTGACCTTCGTTGAGAGACTTGTATCCTTCCATCGCGATCGCGGAGAAGTGCACGAAAACATCTTCTCCCGTCTGGCGCTGGATGAATCCGAAGCCCTTCGAAGCATTAAACCACTTCACTGTTCCTTGTTCCTTCACTGGCCAGCCTCACATGCGCAACTCCGACCGGGTCGGAGTCAACGGTATTGGAATTGCGTTGCCTCTCTTGGTCCGTTTCCTGGAGGCGCAAAGCGTGTCCTTACAGGCCCCGAACGAGTCAAAAGGTAGTACAAGAGCAACAAACGCTATGTAAAGAATACCACAAAAGAGACACTCTGTCCACGGTCTCGAGTAAGGGACGGAAACGTTATTCTTCCGTCTAAGTCATTTAAAATAAGATTGTTACCTGAAGTTCGATACCTCAAATGACCCGCAATAGCGACAGGAACCAGTTACTCGAGAGATCCGGTCATCCGATCGAACAAATAACCTTCGATTTTTGAATTATCTTTAAGAGTTAGAGTGACATCACCGCGATAATCGAAAGCTTTTTCCAGAGCGATGCGCAACTCTTCTTCCGTCGCCAGCTTGGGCACCCACCCTTGCACGCTTTCATGAATGGTTCCGGGGGCCACCTCCAGCGTGTCGGGGTTTAGCGCAGATCCCTCGGATGTACTGGCGCTCGTAAAACGAGCGACGTGGCTCGGCCGATCCGCATGACGCGGACCTGTCACGCGCGCGTCTCCTCAAGCTGGCCCTTGTCCGACTGGATCTGAACTAGGGGATTGTAAGAGTGCACCGGCTTGACCGGCTCATTCAGCATTGCCAACGCGTCTGAATCGTTGTATTTGGTGGACAACTCCGCCTTTACAGTCGCCCATAGTCCACGCAGGCCACTGAAGGTATGATCCACGGCCGAAGCTTCGTAACCACTGTGCACCATGCAATTTGCGCACTTGGGATTGCCGGACTCCGTGCCGTAGTTCTGCCATTCGGTGGTGTCGAGCAGCTCCTGGAACGTATCCACGTACCCGTCCTGCAGCAGGTAGCAGGGCTTCTGCCAGCCGAAGACGTTATAGGTCGGCATGCCCCACGGAGTGCAAGCATAGGTTCGCTTGCCCATTAGAAACTCGAGGAACAGCTTCGACTGGTTAAATTGCCAGCTCTTCTTGCGATTGGACAAAATTGCCCGGAACAAGCGCCGCGTGCGAGCCCGGCCGAGAAAGTGCTTTTGGTCGGGCGCCTTGTCGTAGGAATAGCCGGGGGAGAGCATCATGCCTTCAACGCCCAGCTCCATCATTTCGTCGAAAAACGCGCGGACGCTCTTTGGATCGGCGCCGTCGAATAACGTTGTGTTCGTGGTGACGCGGAAGCCCTGCTTCACCGCTTCCCTGATGCCTTCGATGGCCAGCTCGTAGCCGCCCTCGCGGCAAACGGAGAAATCGTGGTGCTCTTTCTGCCCATCCACGTGTACGGAGAACGTCAAGTATTTGCTGGGCTTGAAAAGATGCAGTTTTTCTTTCAAGAGCAGCGCGTTGGTGCAGAGATAGATGTACTTCTTCCGCGCCACCAGCCCCTCGACGATCTTGTCGATCTCCGAGTGCATCAGCGGCTCGCCGCCGGGGATCGAAACCATCGGCGTGCCGCACTCGTCCACGGCCTTGAAGCATTCTTCCGGGCTCAATTCCGTTTTCAAAATGTGCGCGGGATATTGGATTTTGCCGCATCCCGCGCATGCCAAATTGCAGCGGAACAGCGGCTCCAGCATTAGCACGAACGGGTAGCGCTTCTGCCCCTTCAGCTTTTGCTTGAGGACGTATGTTGCAACCGTCCACATCTGTGAAATCGGTACCGGCATCTTCCCTGCTTATCTCCAAAATTGGACAGCGGCCTAAGTAACCATTGTAATCGAGAACCGGCGAATTGTGCTCGGCTGCTTTTAGTCAGATGCCACAGCCTGTTCCTACGTGGCACCGTAAGTGCACTTGCGTATGGGATGCTTCCGCATGCGCAAACGGGCTCTCTGGCCGGCCCGGAAGGCTGCGCCACCGCTTCGGGGGTAGAATCGACCCATATCCGAGGTAAAGAAACTGCCGCGCTTATGCCCCGAAAGAATCTCCTGAGTCTATTCGCTGACTTCGTCCACTTCGGTGGCGACGTTGCTGTCATCCAAAGACGCGGCTACCGTCGTGAAAAGCTGACGTATACAGAGCTCTACGCCTCCGCCCTTTTCTGGAGTTCTGCGCTTGCCGGACGCGGCGTTCTCCCAGGTGATCGCGTCCTCCTTTGGGGTCCAAACTCCGCCGAATGGGTCGCTTGCTTTTGGGGGATTCTATTGCGAGGCGCCGTGGTCGTACCGATGGACTCCGCCGCATCTCCCGATTTCGTCCAGCGCGCGATCAAGGATGCCGGCGTGAAACTCATCTTGCGTGACCGACAACGGATGGAGCTGCCTGGCGCGCCACCGTCGATGATCATCAACGATTTCAAGGAAGTCGTGGACAGCCCTGCCCCTGCGGCAGATGCTGGCGTGGATCCGGGTGATGCATCCACACGAAGCACTATTGCTGAAATCCTTTACACTTCGGGCACGACGGCCGAGCCGCGCGGGGTCGTTCTCACCCACGGCAATTTTCTGGCAAACCTCGAGCCGCTGGAGCGCGGCATCGACGCGTATCGCAAATACGAGCGCTGGGTTCACCCGTTGCACTTCGTCACGCTCGTTCCGTTGAGCCATGTATTCGGCCAATTCATGGCGCTGTTCGTTCCTCCGCTCCTGGGTGCCGCAGTCGTTTTCGAGCCGTCCAGCAACCCCGCCGAAATCATTCGCACCATCAGGCAAGAACGCGCCACCGCGCTCATCGCTGTTCCGCGCATGCTTGATCTTCTTCATGCAGGAATCGAGCGGGAATTCGAAGGCCAGGGCAAATCTCAATGGCTGAACGGCACTCTCAAAAACGCAAAAGGCAAAAAATTCCTCAAGCGCGCCTGGATGTTTCGCTGTATCCACCGCCGCTTGGGCTGGAAATTTTGGGCTTTCATCTCCGGGGGTGCAGCGCTTTCGAATGAAACCGAGGACTTTTTCAAGCGCATGGGTTATGCCGTTGTTCAAGGCTATGGCATGACGGAGACAGCATCTTTGATCAGCCTGAATCACCCGTTTCGCGCGACGGAAGGCTCTGTCGGCAAGATTCTCCCGGGCCGTGAATTCAAGATCGCCGAAGACGGCGAAATTCTCGTCCGCGGCGAAAATATTTCCAGCGGCTACTGGGAACAAGGAGCTCTTCGTCCCGCGGAGCGCGAAGGCTGGCTGCGCACTGGCGATCTCGGCGAACTCGATGCTGAAGGCAATTTGCGTTTCCGCGGACGCAAGAAAAACGTGATCGTCACGCCCGCTGGTCTCAACGTCTATCCGGAGGACCTCGAAGCTGCCCTTCGCAAACAGCCCGGCGTCAGGGATTGCGCGGTCATTCCGTTCGAACGAAGTGGCAACGCCGAACCTTGCGGCGTTCTTTTGATGAAAGATGCTGAGAGAACTGCCGCTCACGCGGCCATCGAAAGCGCCAATTCCTCGCTTGCCGAATATCAACGCATTCGAATGTGGATCGTCTGGCCCGACCTTGATTTTCCCCGTACTGCCACCGGCAAGCCGCGCCTTTCCGTCATCGCCGCCCGCGCCGCCCAAATCCTCGATGGACGGCAAGTGAGTGACTCAGATGCTGGAGGGGCGGACTCTAGTCCGCCCTCCTCGTCACGTAGCGCGCTTGACCAACTGCTGGAGCGCTTTAGCGTGACGAGAGGTGGAGGCTCGCGAGCCGACAGTCACCTTGAACAGGAACTGAACCTCTCCTCCCTCGACCGCGTGGAGCTATTGAGCGCCTTGGAGGAAAGGTTTCACGTGGAACTTAACGAAACCGCTTTTGCCAATGCCCAGACCGTCGCCGATGTCGAGCGCGTCTTGCAACAGCCGGCCGCACGCCGCACCGAATACATCTATCCTCGCTGGGCGCAGCGCGAACCCATGCGCTGGCTGCGGCTCACGGTTTACTACGCCCTCGTCTGGCCCGCCACACAGATCCTCGGCCACCCGCGCATCGTGGGCCGCGAGAACCTTCGCAGCTTGCGCGGGCCCGTCCTAATTGTTTCAAACCACATCACGCGCCGCGCCGACATCGGCCTGATCCTGGCCGCGTTGCCGCCGCGATACCGCCACCGCCTCGCCACGGCCATGGGCGGCGAAACGTTGCAAAACATGCGCCGTCCGCCGCGTGATTGGTTCTTCGCCAAACGCTGGGCCTATCAACTCGGCTACTGGCTCGCCACCCTGCTCTTCAATGTTTTTCCGCTGCCGCAGCTTTCCGGCTTCCGCGAAAGCTTCCGCTTCGCCGGCGAATCCGTCGACCGCGGCTATAACGTGCTCGTCTTTCCCGAAGGCGAAGTAAATAACTCGGCCACCGGAGAGATGGCGCCATTCCAGAGCGGAATCGGACTCCTCGCAGAAAATCTTGGCATCCCGATCGTTCCCATGCGCCTAGACGGCGTCTGGCAGATGAAGCGCCAGCACCGTCGCCTGGCCCGCATCGGCGAAATCACCGTCCATATCGGCGCACCCCTCACCTTCGCACCGGGCACGCCTCCGGAAGAAATGGCTCGCCAACTCGAATCGCTGGTGCGCTCTTTGTAGTGGCGCAACATGCTGCGCCACTACCGCCGAAAACCGCCCGATCGCAAAGACTCCGCAATTTGCGCCTCCTAAGCGCATCCAAAAACAGGAGTGAGCAAACCCTCCCACGCGCCGGCAAGCAACCCGTTGGCTTCTGTGGCAAAATAGAAGGTTCATAGAGCTGAATTTATGGCACACCGTACAACTCTGGAAGAAGAGCGCCCCGCAAGAACGCCGAAGGCGCCGAAGAAACCCGCGGCAGGCGGCCTCGCGAAGGCCGCTAGCGACGAAGCGCGCGAGCGTGTTTTCGATGCGTTCCGGCGCTGGGGCTATTTGGAGGCCACGCTCGATCCGCTCGGCCTGTTCGAACCGCTGAAGCACCCTGACCTGGATTCGCTCACCGGCGAAGGCGCCGAGGAAGCACGCCGCATTTACTGTGGTACTGTCGGCGCCGACTTCATGCATCTGCCGGAGCCGGAACGCCGCCGCTGGATCGCCGAGCGCCTGGAAGGGCCGGCCGGCGAAGTCGATCAGCACAAAATCCTCGAGCGTCTGATTCGCGCCGATCTTTTCGAACAAGTTTTGCAGGCGCGCTACCTCGGCACCAAGCGATTCTCCCTGGAAGGCGTCACCGCGCTGATTCCGCTCCTCGATTCCATCCTGGACACCGCGGGCGAGCACGGCGCGGTCGAATCCGTCATGGCCATGAGCCACCGCGGCCGCTTGAACGTGATGGTCCACGCGGCATGCAAGACACCGCATGAAGTGGTTGCCGGCTTTGAAGACGTCGATCCTCGCAGCGTCCTCGGCGCGGGCGACGTGAAATATCACGTGGGCGCGACGGGCACCTACGTCACCAGCACCGGCAAAGAGATCGGCATCCATCTTGTTTCGAATCCAAGCCATCTCGAAGCTGTCGATCCGGTCGCCGTGGGTCGGGTGCGCGCGAAGCAAACCCGCTACGGTTTGCGCGGCCCTTACGTCGACCGTTCGCCGGAAACGCTGAATAAAGTCGTCCCTATCGTGATGCACGGCGACGGGGCGTTCGCGGGCCAAGGCATCTGGGCGGAAACGCTGAATCTCGCGGATCTGAAGGCCTACACCGTGGGCGGCACAATTCACATCATCGTGAACAACCTGATCGGCTTTACCACCCAGCCCGCGCAGGAGCATTCTTCGCGCTTCGCCTCCGATATCGCCAAACGCCAGTCCGTGCCGATCTTCCACGTCAACGCCGAAGACCCGGACGCCGTCGTGCGCGTCGGAAAACTTGCCGCGGAATATCGTGCGACCTTCGGCAGCGACGTCGTCGTGGACATCATCGGTTACCGCCGCCACGGCCACAGCGAAGTCGACGATCCGACCATCACTCAGCCGCTCCTCTACGAGCGCGTCAAGAATCATGCTCCGCTCTGGAAAATTTACGCCGAGCACACCGGCATCGACTCGTCCCTGATGGCTGAGGCCGTCCGCAAGGAATACGAAGACGAGCAGACCAAAGCCCGTGCGCTAAAAAAAATACCGCACCTGCGCAAGCTGCCGGACTACTGGACGCCGTACCGGCATGGCCGTTATGAGACCTCCTACGAAGTCGATACCGGCCTCACGCCTGAGAAACTCGCGGAAATCACCGACGGCCTTGTTCGCGTGCCCGAAGGGTTTCACATCCACCCGAAAATTGTGAAACTTCTCGAACAGCGCGCGGAAATGGGCCACGGCAAGCGTGCCGTCGATTACGGCTTTGCCGAAGCGCTGGCTTTCGGCTCCGTGCTTCTCGAGGGGAATCCCGTGCGCCTCACGGGACAGGACACCCAGCGTGGCACGTTCAGCCAGCGCCACGCCGTTTTGATCGACACGCAAACGGAACACAACTACCTCACTCTCTCGCATCTTTCCAAGCAACAAGCTTTCTGCGAGATTCACAACTCTTCTCTTTCCGAGGCGGGTTGCCTCGGTTTCGAATACGGATTCAGCCGCGACTATCCCGAGGCGCTCGTTTTGTGGGAAGCGCAGTTCGGGGATTTCGTCAATGGCGCGCAGGTGATCATCGACCAGTTCATCAGCGCGGGCGAGGATAAATGGAATTTGCCGGCGGGGCTGGTGATGCTTTTGCCGCACGGCTACGAGGGCCAGGGACCAGAGCATTCCAGCGCGCGTCTGGAACGCTTCATGCAGCTCGCCGCGGAAGACAACATGCAAATTTGCCAGCCTTCGACCGCCGCCCAGTATTTCCACATGCTGCGCCGGCAGGCGCGCCGTCCATGGCGCAAGCCACTCATCGTCTTCACACCCAAGAGCATGCTGCGCCATCCCGATGCCAGCTCAAACATCGAAGAATTTACGAAACCGCGCTTCCTGCTGCTGGTTCCCGACCGCGAAGTGCAGGACGCCCGCCGCATCTTGATCGCCAGCGGAAAAGTCGGCCACGAATTGCGCGCCGAACGCCGCCGCCGCAAGGACAACAATACCGCCATTTTCTTTCTCGACCAGCTCTACCCGCTGCCGCGCACGGAAATTGCCGCCGCCATCGCGGAGCATCCCCACGCGCGAGAGATCGTATGGGTGCAGGAAGAGCCAGGCAACATGGGCGCAGCGGGATATGTTTTGCCGCGGCTCGAACGCCTCGCAAAGGCAAGGGGGCTCAGCGTTCGCTCGGTCAAGCGTTCCGCCAGCGCCAGCCCGGCGACCGGCTCTGCCAAGGCCCATGAATTGGAGCAAAAGACGCTGCTCGCGCTCGCCTTCACAACTTCAAGCAGCGATTAGACTTTCTTGGCTTTAACACTACATTCACATTGATGTAAACGGCGTGTTATCACATCCAGCCGCGCTACTGCGACAATCAGGCGTGTTACGTCAAATCCCGAGTGATCAGAATCTTCCCAATGCCTACCGCAATTCGCCGTCCTACGGTACACTGCCGCCAAGCCGGCGTGCGGTACGGTCAAACTCCATGAAACGCATCCTCATCATCGAAGACGACCGCGATATCGTGGAACTGGTCCGCTACAACCTCGCGAACGAAGGCTTTCAGGTCAGTTCTGCTCATGACGGCAGCACCGGCCTGAGCACGTTGAAAAAAACGCCACCCGATCTACTGCTTCTCGATCTCATGCTTCCGAAACTTTCCGGCCTGGAAATCTGCCGGGAGATTCGCCGGGATGACTCACTCAATCGTTTGCCCATTCTCATGCTCACGGCTCGCGGCGAGGAAGCCGACCGCGTCGTCGGGCTGGAGATGGGCGCCGACGATTACGTGACCAAGCCCTTCAGTCCGCGCGAATTGCTCGCGCGCGTCAAGGCGCTGCTCCGCCGAGCCGAGCCGCCCACCGATGCGCCGCGCACCATTGAGGTCGGCAAGCTGGCGATTGATCCGGCGTCCTATCGCGTGAGCCATTCCGGGAAACCCGTACCGCTCAGCACGCTCGAATTCCGGCTGCTCTATTACCTAGCTTCGCGCCCAAACCGCGTCTTTACCCGCGATCAATTGCTCGATGCGGTCTGGGGAACGGATCGATTCGTTACGCCGCGCAGCGTGGACGTTTACGTCCGCCGCTTGCGTGAAAAAATCGAATCCGATCCTGAAAACCCCATGCATTTGAAAACCGTCCGGGGCGCGGGCTATCTGTTCGAAACCCGTGCGGCTTAATCTCTTCTGGAAACTCGGTTTTGCTTTTTTCGCACTGCTGATCGCGGTCTTGCTCCCCGTCGATTTCTATGCCGAGCGCGCCTTGCGGCGCAACTACGAGCGTGCCGGTTTCGAACAGCTCGCCGCCACAGCGCGAATCGCGCTCGCAAATCCTCCTCAGCCTTCATCGCTTTCTCCGGCGCATCCGGAGGACTCCGCGGGCCTTCGCGGTTGGGTTGCGAAAATGGCGGCCAGCGGCGTCCGTGTGACCGTGATCGCCTCCGATGGCCAGGTTCTGGCGGACTCGCAATCCGATTCGCGAACCATGGAAAACCACGCCGGCCGCCCGGAAATTCGCGATGCATTTGCAAAAGGCGAAGGCCAATCCAGTCGCCACAGCGTCACGGTCGATAACAACCTCTTGTATTACGCCGTGCGCTTGTCCGCCGCCCGCGAGCCTCCCGTAGTTTTGCGCTTTGCCTTGCCGCTGCAGACGGTGGACCAGGAGATTTGGGAATTCCGCCGCCGGCTTTGGCTGGCATCCGTGGCCATGCTTCTCGTCACCGGCATCGCTTCATTGCTGATTTCCAGGTCTTTCTCCGGCCGCGTGGAACGCTTGCAGATGTTTTCCCGCCGGGTGGCGGAAGGCGATTTTCGTCGGATTGAAGCGGATCGCACCGGCGATACGCTGGACGCTCTGGCGATTTCCATGAATAAGACGGCAGCGCGGCTCGACCGCACCATTCGAACGCTGACCGAGGAACGCAATCTCTCCTCCGCGATTCTCGGAAGCATGGTGGAAGGTGTAGCCGTCGTGAATGCTTCCGAGCGCTTGCTCTTCTCAAATCGCGGCTTCGCCGAAATTCTGGACCTCGACGTGCCGCCGCAATCCGGAAGCGCGCTGGTTGAAGTGGTGCGGCAGACGGAGCTGATCGAGGCGGTTCGCGACGTTTTGAAAGGCGAACCCCGCGTCGAAACCGAAATCGTCACAGGCACTCTGCGCCAGCACTTTTTTGCGGTCACCGTCGCATCCGTCAGCGCCGCGGAGACTTCCGGCGCGGTTATCGTGCTGCATGACATCACCGAGCTGCGCAAACTCGAGCGCGTCCGCCGAGATTTCGTTGCCAACGTTTCCCACGAATTCAAAACGCCGCTCACCGCTATTCAGGGTTTTACGGAAACGCTTCTTGCCGGCGCCATCGACGACCCGCAAAATCGCATTCGCTTCCTCGAGATTATTCTCGAGCACTCGCGGCGTCTCGCGCGGCTCACCGACGACCTGCTCAAGCTTTCGAAAATGGATGCCGACAGGCTGGAAGTGGAGATTCGCCGCCTGAGCGTTTCCCAATTCGTCGAGAGCTGCATCGAAACCACGCAGCGCCCCGCCGCCGAAAAGAATCTCCGTATTTCCGTCAACCTGCCGCAGCGCTTGCCGGACATCGCTGCGGACCGCCGCCGTCTCGCCGAAGTTCTGCAAAATTTGCTCGACAACGCGATGCAATACACTCCGGCCGGCGGACAGATCAAGGTCAGCGCTTCAGCGGACGGCGCCGAAGTAACCTTCACGGTTTCTGACACCGGTATCGGCATCCCGCGGGCGGATCAATCCCGCATCTTCGAGCGCTTCTATCGCGTTGATGTTGCGCGTTCCCGTGAAGTCGGCGGCACCGGGCTGGGGCTCTCCATCGCCAAGCATCTTGTCGAAGTTCACGGCGGCCGCATTTGGGTAGAGAGCGAAGTTGGCCAGGGTTCAAAATTCCATTTCACTGTGCCCATCTTCGGCCCGGAGCGCGCTGTCCTGCGCCCTGCGCGCTAGCCCAACGGGCGGAGCCAAGGAGAAGTGCATCCCACCTTCTAACTCCCTTCTTTTCCCACATTTTCACATTCTTGTGAACAAACTGTAACCATTTCCAAGGCAGAGTTTTGCTTAGGAGCGAGAGTGTGACTAGCCCTCCTCCGCTCCGAAAGGGGACCAATGGCAGCAACTGCCGGACTTACGGAAGTCGTGCTCTACGACACGCTCGTGAACTACCTCGTTTCCATGGCGCGCACCGTCGAAGGCGCCATGAACCGCGCGCTTGACGCCATCGTTAGCCTGGAAAGTCCCCGCACCTCGGCTCTCCCCAGTGAAGTGTTTCTCCTCGAGCCCCGCATCAACGAAATGGAAATTGTCATCGATGAGCACGCCATCCGCCTGCTCCGCCGCGGTTCGTTTACCGACGACGAAATGCGCCTCATCGTCGCTGCTCTGAAAATCACCAATGACCTCGAGCGCATCGGCGACCTCGCTGTGAATCTCGCCGAGGGTGTGGTCTCCCTCCGCGAAATGCAAAGCGCGCAGGTTCCCGAAGAGCTGGCTCCGATGGCTTCCGCCGTGCGCGCCATGGTCAGCAAGAGTCTCGGCGCGCTCATTTTCCGCAACGTCGAGATGGCCACGCAGGTTCTCGAAAGTGACGATGTCGTCGATCAATACCGCGATCGCATTTTCGAAAAGTTGCTCCAGCACATGACTCAGGAACCCATGCTCGTGAGCCCGGGCCTTCAATTCATTCTTGCCACGCGCCACCTCGAACGCATCGCGGACCACGCCACCAACATTGCCGAGGACATCATCTTTTGGGTCCGTGGTCTAGACGTCCGCCACGGCCGTGGTCTCTCTGTCCTCCCCGGCCAGGCCGATCCGACTTCTGCCGCAGATTCAGCCATTACAGAGAATTCACATGTCCTTCATTCGGACGTGACCCCGGACTGCGAGACTAAGCGCGCTTGATCTTCACCTAAAGTCCTACCTCGGGGACCGGTGCACCCCTGGCTCCGGTCCCCATCTCCTCCCTCCTGGAACTCTGCAACTCGCTCCAGGCATCCCCTTGACCGGGGCGCACAGTCCTACTATCGTCGTAAGAGAGTCGAGATGGATCTGTCCACACCTTCACCCGAGCGCTCCGAAGTGCCGCGATGGCGCGCCTGGGTTTGTTTCTGCCTCGCCCTTTTCCTGCTTTACAACCCATACCTGGCTGCGCCGAGTTCGGCGGGTGGCTTGAATGTTCGCCATCCGGCGAGTAACCGCGCCACGGTAGGCGCTTCGGAGTTGCAGCATTTCTCTCCTGCCGATGGGCGAGACAAGCTTTCAACACATGCGACTGACGCTGTCGAACCCCTCGCATCGTTTCCGGAAGTCTCCTCTCAAGCCTTCGAATTCCTTCCACAAGTGGTTTCTCCTCCGCAGCAATTTCTTGGCTCGAGCCTATGGTTCCGGCCGCCACCCGCTCTCTAGCTGTTTTTCGCCTCCGCCGAACACAATAGTTTTCGCGGCCGGTTAAAACCGGAGGCGCGCCAGGGTCATCAGAAATTATGCAGGCTTCTGGAGAACCCGCCAGGTCAGATCTTGCCGGGTCCCGCAGCCTGCCAGGGATACAGGAAATGACACGAAAAAGACTGTGGATCGTTGTTGCCGTTTTCTTGGCGATTGTCCTCTCGGTCTGGCGCTGGATGGGCCACGCACACACCGAAGCCGATGATCAGAATCACCCGCTCGATACTTCTGCAGAAACCGTCGCGGCCGTGGCGCGCGCCGAACGCCACAACGTTGGCAACACGCTAACCATAGCCGGGGAATTCAAGCCATTTCAGGACGTCAACATTCACGCGAAAGTGGCCGGCTACATCAAAGTGATTTACGTGGATGTCGGCGACCACGTGAAGGCAGGTCAGACGCTCGCGGTCCTGGAAATCCCCGAGCTCGCCGCGCAACTCGCCGGCGCGGATGCTGGCGTGCGGCGCTCCAAAGAGGAAATTCGGCGGGCGGAAGGAGACCTCGCTCGGGCACAATCGGCGCACGCCGCCAGCCACTCCGCTTATTCCCGATTGAAACAAGCGGCGGAAGCGCGCTCCGGCTTGGTGGCGCAGCAGGAGATCGACGATTCGCAAGCAAAGGATCTCGAATTCGAAGCCCAGGTTTCCAGTTCGAGTGCCGC
>WNFR01005508.1_pt1 | contig 19553 bp, 19 predicted proteins | sample 5400221 | NCBI WGS metagenome assembly WNFR01 (sample SAMN13153357, study PRJNA577476) | soil metagenome | isolation source: 40 cm soil under Madrone tree | place: USA:California | collected 2016-06-14 | reverse complement strand
AATCCGGAAGAACTCATCGCCGCTGCGCACGCGGGATGCTTTACCATGGCCGTGGCCTTTGGGTTGCAGAGCGCCGGATATAAGCCGAACGAGCTCACCACTGAGGCAGCCATTACCCTCATCTCCGAAGGTCAAGGCTTCCGCATCAGCCGCTCGGCTCTGTCGTTGCGCGCCAGTGTGCCAAACATCGATGAGGCTACGTTCACCCGCTTGGCGAGCGACGCCGAAAAGAACTGCCCGGTTTCGAAAGTCCTTAATGCAGAGATCACATTGGACGCAAAGCTGATTTGAACCTCAGATGGCACTTGCCCTTGCGCCGCCGTGAATCGGCTTCCGACGAGCCGACTCTTACCGGATTGCCGGCAGGCGGCCTACCGTGGCACGAGAATGCCGGCGAGAGCGCGTCATTCTTCGGTGACTGCATCAGAGGGCATTCCAAGAATTCACTCGGGGAGACTTCGCGTTCGGCGCCGACGTGAGTGCGGTCGCGATTACTGCTGCCGCGTCGGGGCAGCTTGGCACGACTGGTGCGAGTGCGGGCGCCAGCGGGGGCAAGAAGGATGCACCCACCGCGGGCAAGTACTACAAAGGGCTGGCTGTCTATACGGCGATACTGTCTGATCTCAAGAAGGAAAGGGGATTTGCCTCAACTTGAGGACGAGTTGCGCCATGAAACGGGATATTCCAGCGCGTAGCATGCATCCCGTTACACAAAGGGCAAACCCGTCGTGAGGCGGGGACGCAGCTCTCACTGATCGCGCTCTGCAGCCCGCAGTTGGCTGTCAACATGACCGACCAGATGCTCAATGCGGCGCTGGCCGGATTCGGCATGGCATACATCCCGGAGGACCTGGCCGAGCCCCGTCTTGCCAAGGGGTATCCCTTTGCACTGCTGGTTGATGCGCTGCGATACCGGGATTGACGCGGCGAACCAGGGTGCGCCCGAACTGTGCCACCTGGTACTTGAGCCATATGAATTGGCGCGTGTTGCAATGCTATGTTATTCAGTGACAATCGACTTTGAAACCCTAACGGACGGCGGATGTCCTGGCTCTTACGCTCGCGGCTGGGGGTGGTGCTGGTCTGCGGCGTGCTGTTGCTCGCGCTGGATGTCGGCCGCTCCATCTGGGCGCGGGTGGGTCTGGCGCGTCCGAGCGCGGAATACCGGCCGGACCCTGCACAGTATGCGGACCTGACCTGGCCACCAGGCGCAGATTTGGACCGCGGCGCGCCGCTGGGCGCGCGGGTGTTCGCGCAACACTGCGCCGTTTGCCACGGCCCGAATGGACGCGGGAACGGTCCGGCCGCACCATCGCTGTTTCCACGTCCTCGCGACTTCTCATCCGGCAGGTTCAAGTACAAGTCCACCGCGGCCGGCGAGCCGCCCACCGACGAGGATCTCCAGCGGACGATCCGCGACGGCCTGCCTGCGAGCGCGATGCCGTACTTTGCGGGACTACTCTCGACTGAGGAGTTGAACGCCGTCGTAGAGCAGGTGAAGTCGTATTCAAGTGCGTTTTCCCAGACCCGCCGTCCCATCGAAATCCCTGCCGCGATCCCGAGTTCGCCGGAAAGTGTGGCCCGCGGAAGGGCGCTGTTTGTCAACCAAGGCTGCGCCGCCTGCCACGGCGACGCCGGTCGCGGCGGCCAGCGTTACGATGACGGATCCGGCCACGCGGTCTTCGCGCGCGATCTCACTGCGCCCTGGGCTTTTCGTGGCGGCAGTCGGCCCCAGGACGTCTGGCTGCGCCTGACGACGGGTATCATGCCTGGGCCTATGCCCACTTACGCGGACGTGCTGCCGGCCGGTGCCCGCTGGGATCTGGTGAACTTCGTCGCCTCGCTCGCTCGCACGCCGGCATGGGAAAAGGGCGGTAACTTCGGCGGTGCGGGATTTGCCGCGGAGCCGGCCCAGCGCGGCGAGTACATTACCCGCTGGGAGGTGTGCGGCCTCTGCCATACGCAGATCGACCGTACCGGAATTTACAACGTTGACGCAGCGTTCCTCGCCGGTGGTATGCGCGTCGGCTACTACCCCCACGGCTACTCGGTCAGCCGCAATCTGACTTCGGATCCTGAGACGGGCCTGGGTCACTGGACTGTGCCGCAGATCATCCGCGCGCTACGTGACGGCCAGGCCCCGGACCGCGCGCTCAATCCGTTCGCGATGCTCTGGGCGCAGTTCCACAGCTTCACTGCCGAGGACGCGACCGCCATCGCCACCTTCCTGAAGACGGGATCGCGGCCGGTGCATAACCCGATCCCGCCGAAGCTCGCCTATGGCCTGGTGGAGACCATCGCGATGAAGCTCACCCGCCCGCTGCCGGCGACTCTTCCCAAGGCGCTCACCTACGCCGATGGTAACTTCGCCATCGATTCGACGAGGGGCTCGCCGGCGCGTGTTCAAGCTGTGCTCGTCGACGCGCAATGGATAGTCCTGGTACTGGCGCTTGTGCTGTTCGTGCGCGCCGGCCCGCGCCCGGGGATTGCGGCGTCGATCGGAGGCGTACTGGCGTTCGCGATCGCCGGCGTGCTGCTGTTCGTTCTGTCCCAGTGGCCAGCTATCCGCAACATGCCGCCTGATCCGCTGGTGAAGGCTGTGAACGCCGGCGATGTCAAGCCGGACACCCGCGACATGCCCGCCGAGCGCGTTCGCATGGTGGAGCGCGGCCACTATCTGTACTCTGTGAGCTGCGCCATCTGCCACGGCACCGACGGCAGCGGCGGTACGCCGATCAGCTGGAGGCCATTTGGTACGCTGTGGACCCGCAACATCACCGCGCATCCGCAAGCGGGCGTCGGCGCCTGGACCGACATGGAGTTGGAGCGTGCGGTCCGCAGCGGCGTCAGCCGGGACGGCAGGCAACTCCATTGGCAGGGCATGACGTGGGACCAGCTCTCGAACCTGGACGAGGAGGATCTGCGCGCGATCGTCGCCTACGTGCGGTTGCTGCCGTCGGTGAATCGCGCAGTTCCGCTCCCGCGCCCGCCAGCGGCGGATGACTGCGAGACCTACGCCTTTTATCTTGAGAAGGGCGACCAGCCCGGTTGTCGCTGAAGCCATCCGCTGCTGCAACGGCTGACATGGCACCGCCCACCACTTACATCCTGGTCGCGCTGGCCGCGATCTTGTGGGGTGCGAACTTCAATCTCGCCAAGCCGGTGCTGGCGGAGATTCATCCCCTGGTGGCGGGGGCCGATCGGTATTTGATTGCGGCGGCGATCATGCTGGCCATCACCTTCATCAACGGTGAGCGGCCTCCGTTGCGACATTTCAAGGCCTACCTCATTCTCGGCCTGATCGGCGTATTCGGCTTCAATCTGTTTTTCTTTCTGGGCATGACGAGCACCTCGCCCGTAAACGGTGCCCTGATCATGGCGCTGAACCCGCTGCTGACCAGCGTGATTGCCCGGATCATTCTCGGCGATCGGCCGACACAGAGGCAGTGGCTGGCATTTCCGGCGGGCCTGATCGGCGTTGCAATCGTGGTCCTCGGTGCGGGGGCGCACGTGCACATCGCGCGCGGGGATGCCCTGATGTTCCTGGCGAATCTGACCTGGGCGTTTTACAACGTGTACGTGCGCAAGCTCGCGCCCACCGATACGAGCAGCGTAGCCAATACCGCTGGTATCATGTCGACTGGGGCGGTGGCCTTGACCGCGGTGGCACTGTTCAGCGGTCAAGCGTTTCTGATCCCCGGCCCGCGCGCCGGCGGTGCATTGCTGGCGATGTCGGTGACCGGCGGTGTGCTCTCTTATTTGTTCTGGAACGCCGGGATTGCCAAACTGGGTCCGGCGCGCGCGGCCATTTTCATGAATCTGGTGCCGGTCGCTTCGATGGTGATTGCAGCCTTCTCAGGCGCACCCCCCAACCAGGCGCAGCTGCTCGGCGGCGCGCTGGTGATCGGTGCGGTGACATTCTCAGCACTATCACCTGGGAGCGCCGTGGCGGCTACGCCGGGGTATCCTCGCGTTTGCGCGCCGCCACTCGCTGGGACTTGCACCGTCGACGCGGCGAAAGACGCTGCCGAAATGTGACTGGTTCGGCCAAAACGCAACGCCTGGCTGCGACCCCGCCCCGATCAGCCCGGCGTAGAGAGGATCCGCTCATGCCCCGCCATCTAAGTGTTGCCGCAGGCTCCAAAGTGAGGCGACTGGCACTCTGCGTCGGCATTACCACGCTGATGCTCACGGCCTGCGGCAAAAAGGGCCCCGCCGACCCGCCGCGCGTAGCGGTCTCCACAGTTGCCGTGGCGCCGCAAGCCGCCACCGTCTTCGCGGACTACGTCGCACAGACCGAGGCAGTCAACACCGTCGAAATACGTCCCCGCGTCGGTGGCGTGCTCGAAAAGCAGGCCCCGATTGAAGGCGAGCGCGTGAAAGTCGGCGCGCTGTTGTTTGTCATCGACCAGCAACCCTATATCGCCGCGCTGGCCCAGGCGAAGGCGGCGCTCGCCCAAAGCGAGGCGGCCCTCGTCCAGTCGCGACGCGATCTGGGGCGCGCCAAGTCGCTGTCGGAAATCGATGCAGTGAGTCAGCAGGAGCTCGACGCGGCCGTGGCCAAGAACGACGCCAACCTGGCTTCGGTCGACGCCAGCCGGGCCGTGGTCAGAACCGCTACGTTGAATCTGGGTTATACCACCATCACCAGCCCCATCGACGGTGTGATGGGCCGCGCGCAGCTGCGCCTGGGCGGCCTGGTGACCGCGAACAGCACCGTGCTGACGACGCTCTATCAGACCGACACCATGTACGTGAATTTCAGCATTAGCGAGCAACGGCTGCTGACCCTGCAGCGCCAGCTGGGCAGAGATCCGAACCAGAAAAGCCCCACGCCGCCGCCGTTCCGCATATTTCTCGCCGACGGCTCCGAATACCCGCAGCGGCCCCGGCTGAATTTCATCGATCCGGCAGTGGATCAACGCACCGGCACATTGGCGATCCGCCTGGAAGTGGACAATCCGGAGCATCTGTTACACGCGGGGCAGTTTGCCCGGGTACAGGTGGCGGCAGCGCAGCTGTCGGATGCCATCGTGCTGCCGCAGCGCGCCATCCAGGAGCTGCAAGGCAAGTACTACGTCTGGATCGTCGACTCTGAGAGCAAGGCGCAGCAGCGCGACGTGCAGATGGGGCCGCGCATCGGCAGCGGCTGGCAGGTACAGCAGGGGCTCAAGGGCGGCGATGTGGTGGTGGTTGATGGCGTGCAGCGCCTCAAGCCCGGCTCGGCGGTGAACGCCACCCCAGTGGCGAACGCTCCCGAGGCGACTGGCACAGCGGCCGGGAGCCGCACGTGATCAACTTCTTCATCGATCGCCCGATTTTCTCGACGGTGCTCGCCATCATTATCACGCTGGCCGGCGGCGTTGCGTTGTCCAGCCTGCCGGTCGCCCGCTTCCCGCAGATCACGCCGCCGACCATCGTCGTCTCGACCGTTTTTCCTGGCGCCGACGCCGCCACCATCGAGCAATCCGTCGCGGCGCCGATCGAGCAGCAGGTCAACGGCGTGCCGCACATGATCTATATGGACTCGAAGAGTGCCAACGACGGCACCTACGCGCTGACCGTGACCTTCGAGGTCGGCACCGACCAGGACATCGCCGCGGTTGACGTGCAGAACCAGGTCGCCATCGCCCAGCGCCAGCTGCCGCAGCAAGTGCTGCAGCAAGGGGTCACGGTGGCCAAGCGCCAACCGCAGATCCTGTTGGCCGTGGCAATCGGCTCGGACGATCCGCGCTACGACTACCTGTTCTTGTCCAACTACGCAACGCTCCATGTCTACGACGCGCTGGCACGGGTGCACGGGGTCGGCCAGGTTGTGGTGTTCGGCGCGCGCGACTACGGCATGCGCATCTGGCTCGATCCCGCAAAAATGGCGCGCCTCGCCGTCACCACCCAGGATGTGAGTACCATCCTCACCGAACAGAACGTGGTGGCTCCCGCCGGCACCGTCGGGGCCGAACCGGCACTTCCGGGGCAGCAGATGCAGTACGTAGCCTCGGTGAAGGGACGTCTGTCGACGCCTGAGCAATACGGCAACATCGTAGTGCGCACCGGGGCCGACGGCGCCATCGTCCACCTCAAAGACATCGCCCGCATCGAACTCGCCGCCACTGACTACTCACGTTCCAGCAAGCTCAACGGCGTGCCAACGGCCATCATCGGCGTCTACCAGTTGCCGGATGCCAACGCGCTGGAGGTGGCCAAGGGCGTGCGCAAGGTAATGGACGCTCTGGCGCCGACCTTCCCCAAGGGCATCCACTACGTGATCCCCTACGACACCACCCTGTTCGTGTCGGAATCAGTACACGAAGTGGTTAAGACCCTGCTCGAGGCGGGCGTGCTGGTGCTGCTGGTCGTGTTCATCTTCCTGGAGAGCTGGCGAGCCACCTTGATCCCGATGCTGGCGATCCCGGTGTCCCTGATCGGCGCGTTCAGCGCCTTTCTCGCGCTTGGCTTCTCGCTCAATACGCTGACCCTGTTCGCCCTGGTATTGGCCATCGGCCTCGTAGTGGACGACGCCATCGTCGTGGTCGAAGCCGCGACCGAGATCATGGACAGCCGCAAGCTGCCGGCGCGGGAGGCGACCAAGGCGGCGATGAAGGAGGTATCCGGCCCGGTGGTCGCAATCGCCTTGGTGCTGATCTCGGTGTTCGTACCGGTGGCTTTCCTCGGTGGCCTCACCGGCCAGTTCTACCGGCAGTTCGCACTCACGCTCGCGGTGTCGGTGGCGATCTCGGCGGTGATTGCCCTCACATTCACCCCGGCCTTGTGCGCCCTGCTGCTGAAGCCGACGGCCGAGTCGCATTTCGGTGGGGTCCTCGGGCGCTTCTTCAGCGCCTTCGACCGTGGCTTCAAGCGCTTCACCGCACGCTATGTCGGCAGCGTCGGAAACGCTATCCGGCGCACTGTGCGGTCGATGGTCATTTTCCTGATCCTCACGCTGGCTGCACTGTGGCTGCTGCATGCCCGACCGACCGGCTTCATGCCTGACGAGGATCAGGGCTACCTGATCGGCCTGGTGACCCTGCCGGTGGGCGCCTCGCTGCAACGTACCGAAGTGGTCGCCGGCGAATTCAGCGCGCTGCTGCGAAAGCAGCCGGAGATCCAGGCGACGTTCGCCATCACCGGCCTGAATCTGCTCACCGGTACCAACTCGTCCTACGCTGCGACCATCTTCATCATCCTCAAGCCCTGGGGAGAGCGTGCCGGCGCGGCGCACGGCTCGCTGGCGCTGGCGGCGCGCGTCAACAAGCTCGCCAGCGGCGTCAAGGAAGCCAACGTGCTGGCGCTGAATCCGCCGCCGGTTCCAGGCATCGGCGCTGCCGGCGGCTTCGAATTCATCCTGGAGGACCGCAGCGGAGGCGATATCCAGAAATTCGCCGGTGTGATCCAGGATTTCCTGGGGCAGGCCAACAAGCGAACCGAACTCACCCGCGTCTTCACTCAATTCAACGTGCGCACGCCCCAGATTGAGTACGTGCTCGACCGCGAGCGCGCCAAGACGCTCGGCGTGTCGATCTCGGGCATCTTCGGCACCCTGCAGACCTTTTTCGGCGGCAACTACATCAACGACTTCAACCTGTTCGGTCGCACGTACAAGGTCACGGCACAGGCCGAGGCCGCCGCCCGCGCCTCACCGGAATCGGTCGACGGCCTGTACGTGCGCAGCGACCAGGGCGGCATGGTGCCGCTGTCGACCCTGGTGTCGATCAAGGAAATTCAGGGGCCGGAGTACATTGAGCGCTACAACGTGTTCCGCGCGGTGACGATCAACGGCTCCGCTGCGCCGGGGTACAGCTCCGGACAGGCGACGCTCGCGACGGAGGCTCTGGGAGCCATCCTGCCAGATGGGTACGGGTATGACTGGACCGGTACCACCTATCAGGAAAAGATCTCTGGTGGCCAGGCGGGAGCGATCTTCGGCATGGCCATCATCTTCGTCTTCCTGGTGTTGGCGGCGCTGTACGAAAGCTGGGCGGTGCCATTCGCGGTGCTGCTGGGCATTCCCTTCGCCGTGCTGGGTGCTTATATCGGCCTGACGCTGCGTGGCATGCCGAGCGACATCTATGCCCAGATCGGCCTGGTGATGCTGATCGGCTTGGCGGCAAAGAACGCCATCCTCATCGTCGAATTCGCCAAGCTCGCGTATGAGCGCGGCAGGCCGCTCGTGGATGCGGCGATCGAGGGCGCGCGTCTGCGCCTGCGGCCGATCCTGATGACCTCCTTCGCGTTCATTTTCGGTTCTATACCGCTCGCTATCGCCACCGGCGCCGGCTCTGGCGCGCGCCTGGTGCTGGGCACCGCAGTGGTGTTCGGCATGAGCGTCGCCACCATGATCGGCATTTTCATCATTCCGGTGTTCTATGTGTTGGTGCAGAGCCTGCAGGAGCGCCTGCTCGGTAAGCGCCCTGCGTCCGAAGCGCAGTCATGAGGCGTAACCTGCGCAGCGTAGTGACCCCCGGCGTAGCCCTGTTGGCTACGGCGTGCGCACTCGGGCCCGACTACCAGCGGCCCATCGAAAAGATTCCGGCGGCGTACCGCTTCGAGCCGAGCGCCGGCAACGACTCCTTCGCCGATCAGCGATGGTGGCAGACTTACCAGGACCCGACCCTGCAGGCGCTGATCCGCGAAGCGCTCGACAATAACCTCGACGTGCGCATTGCCGCGGCGCGCGTCGATCAAGCGCGCGCCATTCTCGGCTCGACGCGTTTGCAGCAGCTGCCGCAGATTTCCGTTTCCGCCGAAGCGCAGCGGGCGCGCACTTCAGCTGATCAGCGAATCCCCGGAGCGCCGCCGATCAGCAATGTGTTTTCGGTGGACGGGAGCCTCTCCTATGAGTTCGATTTCTGGGGCAAGTACCGGCGAGCCACAGAGGCCGCGAGAGCTCAGTTGCTCGCTTCCAAATACTCCAGGCTGGATGTGATGGCGGGGCTGGTATCGAGCGTCGCCACTGCCTACTTTAGCCTGCTGAGTTTGGACGAGCAGCTCGCCATCACGCAGCGTACCCTGGGGACGCGGCAGAAGTTCGTTGACCTGACACAGGCGCAACACGAGCGCGGCACGGTCTCGGGACTGGACGTCGCGACCGCACAAGCGCAGTTGGCTATCGCGCAGGCCAATATCCCTGACCTGCAGCGTCAGATCGGCATCGCCGAAGACCAGCTGAGTGTGCTGCTCGGCCGCAATCCGGACGCGATCCTGCGTCCCGAGAACAACCAGCTCAAGCGCATGAGCGAACTCGCTGCTGCCCCTGTGCCACCTGCCGGCCTGCCCTCTACGCTACTGGAGCGCCGCCCGGATCTGCGCGCGGCAGAGCAGAACCTGGTGGCGGCCAATGCCAATGTTGGAGTAGCGAAGGCTAACCTGTTCCCGACCATCACCCTGACCGCCACGGGCGGCCATGTCAGCACCGCCCTGTCTGACCTGTTCGGTGGACCCACCAAGGCGTGGTCGGCTGGCGGTGGCCTGCTGCAACCCCTGCTGAGCTCGCAACGTAATCTTTATCAACTCGATCTCGCCGATGCACAGAAGCGCCAGGCGCTGCTGCAATACCAGCAGAGCATCCAGACGGCGTTCCGGGAAGTGTCCGATGCGCTCATTGCGCGGCAGAAGTACGCCGATTTTCAGGTGGCGCAGCAGGCCCAGGTGGACGCCCAGCGCAAGGCCAACACAATCGCCCTGGCCCGCTATCGCGTCGGCTATTCCTCCTACTTCGATGTGATCAATGCCGACCGCGACCTGTTCACAGCAGAGCTGTCGCTGTCTGGCGCGCACTTGAATACGCTGTTGTCGCTGGTGCAGCTTTATCGGGCGGTGGGCGGTGGTTGGCAAACTGAGCCATCCGGCAAAGGTGAGCCGGATCGGGCGCCCGATACCACCGGCGCGACCCCGGATCCATCGGCGAGCATACGCACACCGTAACGAAACCCAAGTGCGGGCACCGCGGGCGCGGTTCTCCTAGGACAGGTACTTTCGCAGCGGCTCCCAATACATCTTGGACCATCCCCCATCGAGGTGCTCGCGCTGTCCGTCGGGGAAACCGGATTGATCGAAGGTGAGCCTGGTGCCGGCGCCCTCCCCCGCTAGCTCGAATCGAACGACTGAATACACCCCCTCCGGCCAATTGCCGGCGCGCCACGCCTGGACGATGCGCTGGTTCGGCTTGAGCTCGATGTTGCGGCCGCTGATCATGCCGCCAAAGCACGAGAACGAACCGCCTGCCTTCCGATCGATCTCGGCGGGCGCACCACCGCTGAACTGGCTGAACTGGCGTGCATCGAGCAGCGCGTCATAGACGCGCTTCGGGCTGGCCGGAAAGACGACTTCCTGATGGATGGGCGCCGACATGATTGAGACTCCCCGTGCGTTTGGTGCCGTGGTTCACTTGCAATAGGGAACCATTTGGTTTCCTATATAGCACCACGGAGACAACGATGCCGTCAAGCACCCCACACAAGCGGGCATCCGGACAGGATCGCCTCGATGCGATCCTTCACGCGCTTTCCGATCGCACGCGCCGCGCGCTGCTCGCGCGACTGGCGGCCGGCCCCGCCATGGTGAGCCAGCTGGCCGAGCCCTTTGATGTCACACGGGTGGCCATATCCAAGCACCTGCGTGTCCTGGAACAGGCGCGCCTGGTGTCGCGCACCGTCGACGGCCGCGTTCACCGCTGCGCGCTCACGGCCGCACCACTGCGAGAAGTGGAGCGATGGCTGGCGGGTTACCGTTCATTCTGGACGCAGAGGCTCGAAGCGCTCGCCCGATATGCGGAAGGAGAAGGAAAGAGATGAGCGCGGAAGGATCGACGACAAATGTGACCGAACCACCTACCGCCGCATCGGCGGACCGATACGTCGCAGCGCTCGTCGTGCGGCGAATCATTCACGCAACACCGGAAAAGTTGTTCGCGGCCTGGACGGAACCTGCGCATCTCGCTCAATGGTGGGGCCCGGAAGGGGTCTCGTGCCCGCGTGCCGAGATCGACCTGCGAGTTGGTGGGCCGTACCGAATCGCGAATCGATTTCATGACGGCACGCTCGTATGGATCGTCGGCGTGTTCGAAGTCCTGGAGCCTCCCCATCGACTCGTTTACACGTGGCGTCTGGAGTCGCAATTCAAAGAACCAGAGCGTGTAACCGTTTGCTTCGAGCCGCGCGGTGCCTCGACGGAGGTCATCGTCGTCCACGAGCGGATCGATGATGCCACAACCCGCGCGGATCACGAACGAGGCTGGAAAGGATGCCTGGAGGGTTTGGCGAACTACGTGTACTCCACCTTCGGTGGCCACATCGCACCTTCAGCTTGACTCGCTCACTCCTCGTGTTGGTGGCTCGCTAAATTGGCCTCACGTAGGTCGAGCTCCCGCTCGAGCCGGCGCCGCGCCTCATCCTTCAGTGTCCCTTGACGATAGAGCTCATTGATCCGCTCGCGCTCGGCTGCGATCAAAAGCAACTCAATTTCGTCGGGAAGCGCTGTTAGGTCCCGACGATTTTCTTCCTCGGGGCCGCGCTCGAAATGCCTCAGACGTTCCCGATGCTTCGTTCGAAGCCGCTGAACGACGTCCTCGGGCAGTCCCCGTTCCGCGGCAAGCTGCTCCAGACGCTCGAGAGCGGAATCGATGGCGTGCCGGCGCGCTAGCCGCTCTTCTGTGCGCGCGCTCTGGAGCTCCCGTTCACCGGCGTTGGCGAGACCGAGCACCCGGATCACCGCGGGCAACATTAAGCCCTGGCCCACAAGCGTTACCAGGATCACCGAAAAGGTGAGGAACAGAATCAAATCGCGATCGGGGAATGGCCGGCCGTCAGCGATTGTGAAAGGAATGGCCAACGCCGCGGCAAGAGACACGATCCCGCGGACGCCGGTGAATCCGAGCACAAATGGCCACTGCCAGGGCGGCGACGGGTCATTCCGCGCGATCGCAGGGACCAGCCAGCGCGGGAGATAGGTTGCAGGGAAAATCCACACAAATCGAGCCAAGATCACAACGACACTGACAACAGCGGCCGAGCCAGCCAGCAAGGACAACGGATGGGTACCTAATCCCGCTATCAATGCTCGAGCCTGCAGACCCGTCATGAGGAATACGATGCCTTCGATCAGGTACACGAGGACATCCCAAAAAAAGATGCCTTGGAGCCGCGTCGCCGCGCTGATCATGCTTAAGCCGTTCCAGCTGACATACAGACCCGCCACGACCGCAGCAAGTACACCGGAACCGCCCAGATGTTCAGGAGGCCAATAGGCAGCGTAGGGCGTCAAGATCGAGAGCACGATCTCGATTTGCGGGTCGGCGACCCAGCGGCGCAGGCGCAACATCAGCCAGCCGACGGCGATTCCCCATAGCAATTCACCCGCAATGATGATGGCAAACTCTCCGGCGGCCCTTCCGAGTGAAAATGCCCCGGCGGTCACGGCCACTATTGCGAATCGATAGAGGATCAGCGCAGTCGCGTCATTGGCGAGGCCTTCCCCTTCGAGGATGACCAGGATCCGCTTGGGGAGCTGCATCCTGCGGGCGATCGCCAAGGGCGCGACGGCGTCCGGCGGCGAAACTATCGCGCCCAAGACGAACCCCACGGGCCAAGACAAACCCAAGAGCCAGTGCGTGGCCGCGGCGGCAGCCACGGTCGTGAACACGACACAGCCGATGGCAAGCAGGGAAATCGGACGCAGACTGAAGCGAAATTCTCGCCAACTCATCGCGACCGCAGACGAGTAGACTAGCGGCGGCAACACGAGAAGCAGGACAAGCTCTGGCGCGAGCCGCACTGCCGGCAGGCCCGGCACAAGCGCTAGCACGACGCCCGTCAGCACCAGCAGGATTGCCGGCGGAATGTTCGAGCGTTTCGGCGGAATGTTCGAGCGTTTCGCCACGACTCCGACCGCAGCAATTGCGATCAGTAGCAGAAGTAGAATCTCGATCTCGCGGGTGATCAACTTCTGAGGCGGGAAAATAGGTTGAAATACTCGCGCGCCAATCGATGCCCGTACCTTGAAGGCTCTACCGTTAAGACGCTTGTCAGGACGGGTTTACCGCTCATGGGGCTCGGCGTCGAGGTCTAAACTGTCTGATATCAGAAGAGAAGGTTCACCAGCTGGAGTAATCTCCCGGGCACGTGCTTTTCATTACTTTTCAAATACCTATAAGGCATTAGTGAAATAGATTCGAGCGCGCCATAGGTGCGAACTCTGCGTCGCACTATAAGGGATTCACGCGCTGCGCGGCATTTGTGACCGGCGAGCTAGGCGCAAACGCAATTCCCTGAGTACCATGCGCGCCCGTACTTGAGACCGCCCGCAGTGACGCCATCTCGCTTCAGCCAGCCCGCGCCTCAGACCAGCCGCCGCTGCTTCCTGCGCCAAGCCGGCGTTGCTGCGGCCGCCGTGTTGCTCCCCGTGGGTACGGTCTGGGCGCGCAGTTCCGAACGGCGTTCCCTGTCCTTCGTTCATACGCATACCGGCGAGCGTCTGTCGACGGTGTACTTTGAGGGCGGTCAGTATATGGCCTCAGAGCTCAGTCGGATCAACTGGCTGCTGCGGGATTTTCGCACCGGCGACGTTCACCCGATCGACCCCGCGGTGCTCGATATCCTCGCCGATCTGCGCAGCCTTGCCGACCGCGACGAGCCGTACGAGGTGATCAGCGGCTACCGCTCGCCGAAAACCAACGCAGAATTGCATCGACGCTCGGGCGGGGTGGCCAAGCATAGCTTGCACATCGAGGGCCGTGCGATCGACGTTCGCCTGCCGGGCTTCCCGACGGACCGCCTCCACGAGCTCGCACTCGGCATGAAGCGCGGCGGCGTCGGTTTCTATCCGGGCTCAGATTTCGTTCACCTGGATAACGGCAGAGTCCGGCACTGGTGACGGGCCCGCGTCTAACTCACCGGCGGCAAACCTAACTGCCGCTCGAGCTTCCTGTCGTACCCGTAGATATCGTCGAAGAACATGACTGGCCCCGCCTCGGTCGCGAGCGCCGTAGCGTAGAGAATCAGAACGTTGATCGGGCGCGCAAGATCGATGCGCACCGAAGTCCTGCCGTTCATGGCCGCCTGGATCTTCTCTCGTGTCCAGTTTCCCGGTGCATCCTTCAGCACCAAAGTGGCGAGCGTCACTGGGTCGCTCACCCGAATGCAGCCGTGACTGAACGCGCGCACGGGCTCCTTGAAGAGGTTGTGAGCAGGAGTTCCATGCAGGTAGACGTTATAGTTGTTCGGAAAGATGAACTTGGCTAGTCCCAGCGCGTTGTCTTCGCCCGGCTGCTGACGCAGACGCAGTTTCCCTGCCGCTAGCGCTGCGAGGCTCTCCTGCGTGGCCGACACGGCGGGCGATGCATCATCGGGGCCGCTCGCGATTTCCAGGTGCTGCGCGGTCATATAGGCGGGATTGGCGCGAATCTTCGGCAGCATTTCGTGTTGCGTGATGCTGTAGGGCACATCCCAGTAGGGCCGCAGAATGACGTAGCGCATGTCTCCTTCAAATACCGGAGTCTGGGTCTGCGGATAGGTGCGTCCGACGATCACGTCCATCTGCAGAATGTCGGCGGCGCGATCCAGGGTGGTGCGGAAACCGAACAGCCTGAACTGCGGAATGTTGACGATGATGGGAGGAGTCTTAAACGGGGAGAGCCAGCGCCAGCGCTCGAGGGTGAGCGTGATCTGCCGGATCCGCTGCGCGGGGGGAGTCTTCAGCGCGGCGAAGGTCGCCTTGCCCAGCAGGCCATCGATGCCAAGCCCATGACGCGCCTGGTAGTTGCGCACAGCGGTACTCAAGTTTGCATCGAAGGTCGGATCTGTTGGTGCCGTCGCGTCGCCGGGCGGAAGATCACCGATCGTGCTCAGCATCCGGCGCAGGGCCGGCGCGCCAGCATAAGGCTCACCGATTTTGAGCTTGGGCGGCGGAAGCGGCAGCTGCACGAAGTCAGCCTGCTGAGCAAGCCTCCGTAACCGTGCCAGCGCATCCTTGAGCAGTCCGTAGTGATAGAACGCCGGCTCGGCGGACGCGATTGCCTGGGCGACGTCGGGGGCGCTTGTCAGGTCCTGAAGGGCCGCTGCAAGATCGAAGGACGGACGGTCTTCTCGCAGCTTGAAACCAGCCGCCTCGGGAGTCACCCGCCCATAATGCAGATCGGAGATGAAACGCAGGGCTGCCACCGAGAGTCTCACGTCAAATCCGGCCCAGCGCTCATCGCCCGACCCACCGGAGGATGGCGGGCGGTTCAAGAGCTGTCCGATCTCGTTCCCCTGATAGTCCTTCACCTCAAGGCCATAGGCTTGCGCGTTCTGCAGCTCAAGGAGCAGTGCTTCCGCCTGGCGCGTGGCCCTGCCCTCGCGACTCCAGAGAGGAGCGTTTCCCGAGCCCGAATACACGCTCTGCAATGCCTGTGACCCCCCGTGAGCCACAGCCGACTGGTCGAGGATTGCGCCAGCACCCGCAATCGCGCCTGCAATCTGTGAGCGCACAGAGTCGGCACTGGCAGCGTGAAGGTCGGAACTGACGAAGGCAGACAGGAGCAAGAGCATTGCGGCGATGCCGCAGCGCGGCCTCTGCGGCCCAATGCTTTGATAAACCTTACGCCGCCCGATGCCGTGGCCTCCAGGCGTCATATGACGGTCGCTCCTGTCGCCGCTAGTGCGCAATCGATGTGTCCAGCGGTTCCGCGGGTGTATCATCATCGCTCACTCTCGCCCAGCGGACCGCACTTAATCCTAGCAGCATGACCCAGGAACCCAACTCCGAACGGGACCTCGACGCGCGTCTCGACGAGGCGCTCGAAATGACCTTCCCCGCAAGCGATCCGATCGCGGTTCATTCCCCGGACCCCCCGCCCCGATCGCGTGAAAACCGCGAGCCGGTCGAACGCGCTTAGTTCGACTGCAGCCGCCGCTTACAGCCAACACGCGGTTTTCGCCAAATCGCAATCGGAACGTTCAAAAACCTGGCCGCTAAAGGCTCACCCTTGCCGGTCTTATGGCTAAGCAGTGCGGTCATTTGGATTTCGTGCGGACTGATCGTCCACGTAGTCGCGGTTGCGAGGAGTGCCTCAAGCTTGGCGGTACCTGGGTGCACCTGCGACTGTGCAGGACCTGCGGGCATGTCGGTTGCTGCGACGACTCGAAGAACCGGCACGCGACCAAGCATTTCCACGCGACCCAACACCCCATCATGACGTCGATCGAACCGGGCGAGAATTGGAGCTGGTGCTACATCGATGAGCTGGCGATGGAGCTGCCGCCGTGACTCGACTCGATCTCTAGGGGCGACTGTGGCGAACAATCTACTGGAACAGCGTCGTGCGCAGATGTTCCCCAAGCTCACCTCGGCACAGCTCTCGCGCCTGGAGCGCCGGAGCACCCGCATGCAGACGAGCGCGGGCGAGATCCTCGTCGAACTGGGCGCCCCACCGCGGGGTGTGTTCGTGGTGGCGGCGGGAAGTATTGAGGCTCTGGCTCCGCCGTCGGCCACTCAGGCCGCGTCGGGCTACGAGTTGCTCTACCTTCTGGGCCCCGGGGACTTTACCGGCGAGATGGGCACCTTGCGCGGCACCCCTGCCCTGGTGCGCATTCACGTACGCGAGGCCGGCACCGTTCTATTGATCGACACGGAACAGCTGCGACGCATCGTGCAGAACGATGCCGAGCTCAGCGAGCTCTTCATGCGAGCTTTCATCCTGCGCCGCATGAGTGTCATCGAATCAGGCCACAGCGAGGTGCTGCTGCTGGGTTCGGATCATTCCGCCGACACCTTGCGGTTACGGGAGTTCCTGACGCGTAACGCTCGTCCCTACGTGAATATCGACATCGAGCGCGATGCCGACGCCCAGGCGTTGCTCGAGCGCTTTCACGTTCGGGGCGAGGACGTTCCCGTGGTGGTCTGCCGAGGCGCCGAGCTGCTCAAGAATCCCAGCAATGCCCAAGTCGCCGAATGTCTGGGCATCAATGCCCCGCCCGCCGACGATCGCGTGCACGATCTGCTGATCATCGGTGCGGGCCCTGCAGGTCTTGCCGCCGCCGTCTATGCCGCCTCCGAAGGCCTGGACGTGCGCATGGTGGAGACCTTCGCTCCCGGCGGCCAGGCCGGAACGAGCTCCCGGATCGAGAACTATCTGGGATTTCCGACCGGCATTTCGGGAGCCGCGCTCGCCGGTCGAGCGTTCTCTCAGGCGCAGAAGTTCGGGGCACAACTGAGCGTGGCCTGGCACGCGGTCAGACTGCGCTGTGAGGGTTGGCCGTACTCGGTCGACATGGCCGATGGCCGATCAATGCGCAGCAAGGCCATCCTCATCGCCAGCGGCGCGCAGTACCGGATGCCCGATATCGCCAACCTCTCGCTCTTTCTTGGTCGTGGCATCTACTATGCCGCCACTCATCTGGAGGCCAAGCTCTGCGCTGACGAGGATGTCATTGTCGTCGGCGGCGGCAATTCCGCAGGCCAGGCGGCGGTGTTTCTTGCCGGCTCATGTCGTCACGTGCACATGTTGGTCCGCTCCGACGGGCTGACCGAGAGCATGTCGCGATACCTCATTCGCCGCATCGAAGACACCCCGAACATCAGCCTGCATACACACACGCAGCTCACGGCGCTCGACGGCTCCGATCGCTTGGAGCGCGTCTCCTGGACGCGCCGCAATGGGGAACCCGAAGCGCGCGATCTTAGACACGTATTCCTGATGACGGGAGCGCAACCCAACACAGACTGGCTGCAAGGCTGCGTGGTGCTGGATGCTCATGGCTTCGTGAAAACCGGACCCGACCTCGGCGTCGAGCAGTTGGCCGATGCACGCTGGAGGCTGCCACGTCCGCCGTACCTACTGGAGAGCAGCGTGCCGGGGGTGTTTGCTGCCGGCGACGTGCGGGCCGGAAGCGTCAAGCGTATTGCCTCGGCGGTGGGCGAGGGATCGATCTGCGTTCAGTTCGTACATCGGGTGCTGCGCGAACTCGCCGAGGATGGAAACCGCATGCGATCGCCGCCGCCCAGAGATTCGACCCGGCAGGCCTGAGCCGCCGGTACGCGTCCGTAGCGGGGAACTGCTAGGCGGAGTTCTGTTTCAGCCGCTCGACGAAACGCACCATATCAATGACCATTCGCTCGTGGGTGCCGGAGCCAATGGGCGCGACACCATCCGTCGCTTCGATCTTGAACTCGATACGACGGCCATCGACCTTGGTTACCTGCGCTCGCGCGACGACCTGCCTGCCGACGGGGGTCGCCGCCAAATGAAGCACGTCAACGCGCGTTCCCACCGCACTCTCCCCCGCCGTCAACGCGCGTTCCCACCGCACTCTCCCCCGCTCCAAGGAAGGGCTTGATCGCGTTGAGAGCGGCGTTCTCCATGGCCATGATCATGACTGGCGTCGCCAACACCGGCGGCAAAATAGCGTCCTTGAAGCGATTGGCTAGGTGTTCAACGGTTACCACCAGCGTGAATGAACCGTGGGCTCCTACCGGTATAGACGCCATGAGGCGGCTCCTGTGGACTTGTCACGCCACACCGACTGTCAACCGACAATAGAATACTGCGACGCCGTGACACGCCGGCGAGAAAGTCCCGCATCGTCATCGATGACAGGCGCGCAACGTGCAACGCTCGCGGTAGGCGCGGTGTGACGGCTGAGACGGGCCAACTCGCGGGCGATCTCATTCGGGCGCAACACGATATCCACACACCCGGTTTCAATGGCGCTGATGGGCATGCTGGGGAAGCGTGCAGATCCCGGGTACTGTACAAGTGTGGCGCCGCCGCCTTGCTTGAGGGCTTGTATGCCGAGGGCACCGTCGGAGCCTTCGCCCGAGAGGACCACGCCGATCGCGCTACAGCCCTGCTCTCTCGCGAGCGAGGTGAACAGAACATCACCGGGATGATGCAGTCCGCCTGGGTTGGGTGTCACGCGAATGCGGCCACCGGTCATTGTCAGCGTGGTATTTGCGGTTATCACGTAGACGCGGCCTTGCTCCACTACCAAGCCGTCGTGCGCGTGTATCACCGGAAGAATCGTGCTACTGCCGAGAACTTCGAAAAGCAAACGCTCACGGCCCGAATCGAGATGTTGGACGACAATAAAGGCTGCACCGCATTCACCACGTAGAGCGGACAGCAGTTCGGAAACGGCCTCCGGGTCGCCCGCAGAGGACGCCACGGCTACGATAGTAGATGTATCCATTACGGCTCACGCGGCACTACGCGGCTTTCCGCCGCAACATTGCGCGAACGTTGGACGCCGCAAGGACCGCCAGGTACGAGCGAACCTTGGCGCCCAGTTCGAGCCTGGAAAATTCCTGCGCAAACAGACTCCGAACCTCCGCCAGCGGTGCACCGCTACGGTCGCACAACGAACTCATCGCACGCTCGTGTCTCACGGCTTCTTTGCCTGGTTCAAAAAGTGAGCTCATGGAAATGCCACCGTGAAATTGACATGCTGTTAAGGCTAAGCCCTGCGGCTGGTCGGCGCGCTGGCCGACTCACTACCCTTGTACACCAAAGGACGCATCGCCAGGGTTTTGTCTGGCCGTCGGTGCCATTTAGTGTCAGTTCGTACCTTTAAAGGACGCGATAA
>WNFR01002396.1_pt1 | contig 19553 bp, 22 predicted proteins | sample 5400221 | NCBI WGS metagenome assembly WNFR01 (sample SAMN13153357, study PRJNA577476) | soil metagenome | isolation source: 40 cm soil under Madrone tree | place: USA:California | collected 2016-06-14 | reverse complement strand
GCGCGGCTGAAAACGCGGGTGCGCGATTTGAGCCAGCAAGGCTGCAACGTGGACACGGACAATCCATTTGCTTTGGGAACAGTGACGGATGTGCGCATCACGAAAGGCGCGGAATCGTTTGCGGCCCACGCGAGAGTCGTCTACAAGCAGCCGGGCAAGGGCATGGGCCTGATGTTTACCGTGGTGGAGCCGGAGCAGCTTGCAACGCTGAACAAATGGATTACCGAGTCGCGCGAAGTGTCGTGGCTGGCGGCTAATCGGCGCAGGAGCCAGCGAGTGTTGATGAGGCTGCCGGTGCGAGTCTCAGACGAGGGAAGCGGCGCGCGGCCCTTTCAAGAAGACACTTACACACTGGCGATCAGCGCGCATGGAGCTTTGATTGCGATCGCGGGGCCAGTGTACCGGGGGCAGCGGTTCACGCTGTCGAACATGCAAACAAAGGCGACGCTGGAGTGTGTTGTGGCCCACGTGGACAAGACTCCCGGCGAGGCAACTCGGGTGGGGGTCGAGTTCATGCTGCCGAATCAAACGTTCTGGCGCGTGGCGTTTCCGCCGAAGGATTGGACGCCGCGGCATCCCGACGCGAAATCGGGGTGACGCCTCAGCCGGCGGCAGCCTCGGCGGATTTGTCCGCTGGCTCCTCCGTTGCGGTGCCGACAGACTTCGCCGAAATTTCCAGGCCATTCTTGTTCATATCGAATCTTTGCTTGCGGTCCAAGCCTTTGACGAACTCGCGTACCGCTTTACCAACCGCTCCCGGAAGACTCGAAGCGTCAACCTTGACCGTCGATTCCACGGTTCCTTCCGTTCGATCTTGATAGCGAAATTGCACCTCAAATGATTTCATGCCCTTACTCTCCCTTTCTTATGGTAAACCTAGAAACCGGTTGACGCACTCCAACTCCTCGGCGGGTCTTTGATTTGCCGTGAGCTTAGCTGTGACGATGCTTTCGACTCGTCGGTTTCTTTTTCGTTTTCTGGCCCTTGAGCTGCGCCTGAAGCTTGTCGTTCTGTTGCTTCAACTCATCCCGATCAGCAGTCATTGCTTCCAGATCGTTTTGTAGTTGGCCGTTCTCTTTCTGAAGTTCCGCCGCATGAGCCTTCAATTGTTCGTTCTCTTGCAGAGTTTTTGTGTCCTTGCAGGCAGCCAAGGGCAAACTCAGCGCTACTGCCACGGCAAAACTCACCCAGGTGTTCTTGCGCGTCATACGTCATCCTTCGTTGACAGGAATTTGAAATGCAAGTTGAACAACCGATAGCGGGTGAGGAGGGGAGCCACCGCTGGCGACTGAGTCAGCGTAACGAAGTTTCTTAAATCGTGCAAGCCTGAGAAACCTGGGTAGTGGAAAAGTGGAATTGATTCTTGGCGGATGTTCGGTAAGGCGACTGACGTGGATTACGGTTTCAGGCTGACCGTTTTGCCGGTGGCGGCGGATTGGCTGGCTGCGTCGAGGATTTCGGTCACGATGACGTTGGTTTCGAGGGAAGACAAAGCGTCGGGCTTCAGGCCATCGAGGACGACGGCGCGCAGATAGGTGAGGGAATCGTCGTAGGGGGACGGAACTTTCGGAGCTGCTATGAGCTGTTCCTGTTTTTCTCCGGCGCGACGAACCTTTAGATCGTCGCGCCGGACGGTGATTACGTAGCCTGTTTGTCCATACACTTCCATATCTTTGCGGTCGAAGGGCCAGTTCCAGGAAGCTTGCAGAATCGCTTGCGCGTGCGGATAGGTGAGAATGATCGTGGCCTCGTCATCCACGTGCGGATAGTTGTCCGGCTTGATCTGCTGGGTGACAGCGGTGACTGACAGGGGCTTTTGGCCGTTCATGAGCCAGGTCATCAAGTCTGTTCCGTAGCAGCCAAAATCAAAGAGGGCGCCGCCACCGTTCAGCTTGGGATCCGTGAGCCACTTCAGAAACTCGGCGCTGACGCCGATTTCCTTTGGGCCTTGATGGCCGTCGTGTACCACAACTTTTCGGACGTCACCGATGGCGCCGCTGCGGACTAATTCGTACGCGGCGTGGTTGCTTGGATACCAGGATGTTTCGTAGTTCACGAGGACCTGGATTTTTCCCTCGCGTGCGGCGCGTTCGACTGCGTGGGCGTCTTCGAGACTGACGGCGAGGGGCTTTTCCATCATGACGGGGATGTGGTGCCTGGCGCAGAGTTCCACGATCTTTCGGTGATCGAAGGTGCTGGAATAAACGAGAACCGCTTGCGGCTTGGTGGTGAGCAGCATCTCTTCGAGATCCGCGTGATACAGGGCGGGATCGAGTTTGAACTGGGCTGCGTAGCGATCGAAGAGGCTGCGATCTGGATCGCTAATTCCGACGATGCGTATCTCTGGGCGATGAAGGGAATTCGAGAAAAACCCCTCCACGTGGCCGTGAACGAGTCCGGCAATGACGACTCGAAGGGGCTCGGACTCAGCCGCCCGCAGAACGGGGACGGCAAAGAGTGTCCACGCCAGCGAAAACGAGGAGATGCGGAATGCGAGTTTCATGGATGCCCCTCTTCATAACTTTTTGTTAGCGGAAGAACATGGTAGCACGGGGGATTTGGCAGGAACTTTCAGTCGGCTTACGCTTCTGCGCTGAGTTGCCACCAGTTGGGGTCGGCGAGAACTACGGAAGTGTCGGCCTGGCGTTCGGGAATGGTCCAATAGCGTTTCAGGAGCCGGTCTTTCTGCTCGGGACTGACCAGTCGGAAGCCGTGCCGTTCATAAAATTGGATCGCCCAGACCGCTGCCGCCCATGTGCCGATCAACACCGGCCCGCTTGTCAGGCCCCGCAGATGGGATAGCAGGTGGCCGCCAATTCCTCGATTTTGGCTGGTGGTGCGAACGTAGGCGTGGCGAACGAGAGTTACGTCCTGTACCTGCTGGATGCCCATAACGCCCGCCAACGTTCCGGCTTCTTCGTAGCCCCAGAACACCACACCTGCGTCGATTTCATGCTGCAACTTTTCCCTGGACATGTACGGCTCAGTCCAGCGGTCGGCGGGGATCGTACCTTTATAGGCCTGAGCGCCATCATTGATGATGGTCCAGGTCAGATCGAAGTCGCGGTCGTCACAGCGGCGAATCATGGGTACTCAGCTCTTTCGACGTATCAAAGCCTGCGAAGGGAAGCAAATCCAAGGGCAACCGGACCAAGTCCTGGAAAATGGATTCATCGGGCGTTGGCAAGTCAAGGACTATCGGGAGCACCGTGCACGACGTTAGTCTATTTCCAGAAGTAGATAATCGCTGAACCAGTGACTATAAATGCGCCCCCGAGCAGGACGCCCGGGCCTGGTGTGTGCCGAAAGAACAGATAGTTGACGACTTGAAACGCGATGAACAATGACGCGAGATAAATCCCGGTCGCATTTGCAAATTCAATGGGTGCCAGATTGAGGAATGCGCCGTACATGGCGAGGAGTACGGTTGCGGATGCGAACAGCAAAATGCGTCCTGGCATCACGTGGTAGCGAAGGGCAATTCGCATTACTGCGTCGCCAACAGCCTCAAATATGGTCGCTGCTATTATGAATCCGAGAACTTTCACGATTGGGAGATGTTCTCACGGGTCGCCCACGCGGACAATCTGTTTCGGTTTAACCGGAAAAGCGGCGCGCACGTTGTGACGATTGCGGGAAGCGTTAGTTGGGGTTTGCGGACTCGGCGAGGAGTTGCTGTAGATAGGATTGCCAGACGGAGGCGTGGGTGTGCGTGCCGTGGCCGAAGGTTTGTTCGGAGGCGGGCAGGAGGACGAACCGACCGAGTTTCACGCGTTTGATTTCGCGTTCGGCGATGCCGAGTTCGGGCGGGTTGATGAAATCGTCGGCGGAGTTGATGTACATGACGTGGGCCTTGATGGTTTCGAGTTTGGCGGAGGGATCGTAATTGCGCGAGGAATCGACGGCGTAGAGAAAATCGTTGGCGTCGAGAGTGGAGGTGAAGCGGGCCGTGGTGGCGGCAAGATATTTGTCGGCGGCATCGCGCGTGGGGAAATCTTCCTGCATGTGCAGGGGAGCGCTGCCGGCGATGATCAGAAAATCGGCGGAGATTTGGAGGGCGGCGCGCGGCTCCGCGGTGTAGTCGCCATTTTTCCAGTCGGGATCCTGGCGGATGCCGTCCATCACCATCTTGCGCCAGATGCGGTTGCGTCCGGCAATCTGCACAGGCTGGCAGGCGAGGGGCATCAGGGCGTCCATGAAATCGGTGTAGGTTTCGCCCCAAACCCAGGAATGCATGCAGCCCATGGAAGTGCCGAGGATCAGGCGAAGGTGGTTGACGCCCAAACCTTTTTCGACGAGTTCGTGCTGGAGGGCGACCATGTCCGCATATTCGTAGCGGGGGAAATGCGCGTGCAGGCCGTCGCTGGGCTTACTGGATTTTCCGTGACCGATGTTGTCGGGAAGAATCAGGAAATATTTGTTGGCGTCGAGCAACTGGCCGGGGCCGAAGAGCGTTCCGGCGAAGATGGGCTGAAGAAAATTGCCGCCACTTCCGCCGGTGCCGTGGAGGATCAGGACGGCGTTGGTGGTGCGGCCGGAGGCGTCCTTTACTGGCTTGCCGAGGGTGCGGTAGTGGAGGCGGAGTTCGGGGAGCGTCTCGCCGGATTGGAAATGGAAATCGTGGACGGTGTAGTCGGCTTCCTGGGGCGCGGGCCAGTTTTGCTGGGAAGGCGTTGGCGTTTGAGCGAGGGAGGAAAAGGCAGCGAGAAGTGAGACAAAAAGCGTGGTGCAAAGTGATGCGATTGTGTGTGGTTTGTGGTTCATGGGGCCTCCGGGGAAGTTGCTGCGCGCAGGCAGCCGGTGGTTAAAACGCAACGAGAACGAGAAGAAGTATACCCCGATCGCTGAAGCGCTGGTCCGCAGGGAAATTCTGAGCGAGTGTGGAGCGGAATGTCAAAACTGCAAATTCAAGACCACCGGCGGGCGCCCTCTGGCAGACCGGTTGTATTGCCGATCAACGTCGCGTCCGTCAATCCCGTCCAGCAAGTTGATTAATTGGAATGGTAGCCTCCGCCGACGACCTGTGGATCAATGATCTGAAGTTTATCAACAGTCATATCGTAGTGGTACACCACCAGGGAGCCCGGATTTTTCGCGCGAGGGGATACAACCAGAGCGTCCGGATTTGCAGGATTATTTGCGAACGTCATGGGGTTGCCTTCGAAAGGATATTTGTTGGGGAAGCTGACGGTAAAAATGTGATGGTTTGGATTCCAGGTTAGCGTGTCACCCAGGCAGAGATAAACATCCTTTGGAGCTGTTCCGTCGCCGGGCACCACAAGTACGGTTTTGTCCCCGCAGTCGAAGGTGTCCTTGCCCTTCCCGGCCGTCAAAGGTTTTTGGTTGTCCCTACATCCTGCGGTGAGGCACAACGTAATCGTCAAAATGCAAGGAATCGTCAGGCCGTAACGTACGCGTGAAAGATGCATTTGAACCTCCGTCATTTCTTTTGCTGATTTTTGAGCAAGCTGACATACCGCGGATTGTCCCGTAGAGCATCGAAATTCGGCGTGTCACGGATCAGTTCAGGGGAAATCCCCAAGGAGACGGCTTTCTCCAGACTATCCAAAGCGCGTTTGGTGTCCCCGAGCTGTTGATAGACGATTCCGGCGTTGAGAAGCAAATCCGGGCTTTTGGGTTGAAGCCGGAGCGAGGCGTCGAGATTGTCGAGCGCGGCTTTCTTCTCTCCACGCATTGCGTGGTACATTCCGAGGCTGCTTAGGAGTTGCGCATCATGGGGATTCAGGCGAAGCTTTTCTTCTCCGAGTGAGATCGCTCGAGCATATGGATCGGCAGCATCCAGGCGCCGCCCCGGACTCCAGTAAAACCCATCGCCGAGATTTCCCCACAAAATATAGTTCGTAGGGTCCAATTGAACTGCCTTTTCAAACTGGACGGCAGAATCGGCGTAACGATGCATTTGGAAATAGGCCGTGGCCAGGTTGGAACTTGCTTCGGCGGTCGGGCGAATGCTCAGCGATTTTTCCAGCAGTGGAACTGCCTCCGCATACTTGCCTTGCATGATACGAACTGCGGCCAGGTTGTAGTAACCGGTGAAACTATCGGGCGCAAGCGATACCACTTGCGAGAACTGGGGGACCGCTTCCTCGTAGCGCGCATGATCCATGTAGAAAAGGCCGAGCCAGTTGTAAGTGGCCCAGTAGCCGGGACGGAGCGCAATGGCCTGCTTGAGTGCCTGCTCGGCATCGGCTGGCTGGCCGAGGTGCTCGTACGCTCTAGCGAGACCGCCGTATGCGTCGTCGCTCGTGGGCTCGAGCTCAAGCGTGCGCCGGTATTGATCGATGGCCTTATCGTACAGCCCCTGCGCCGTAAACGCCTGTCCCAGACAGGAATGGGCCACAGCTAACCTGGGGCCTTGCATGGTCGCCTTTTCGCAAGTTTCGATGGCTGCTTTTGCCCACGCCGGGTCGTGACTCAGTTGATATTTTCGCCAGTAAGCTTCGCCTAGACCCGCAGTGGCTGCCGCGTAATTAGGGTCCTTCTCAAGTGCGCGCTGGAAAAGAGTGACAGCGTTTTCGACCATTTCCGGCACAACGTAATCCTGCAGATAGCCACGCCCTTGGACGTAATAGTCATAAGCGGCCGCTTGGGTCGTACCCTGGGAACCGGGAGCTTGCTTTTCCTCCGGCGCGAGTTGCAGTTCCATGGCCAGAGCAACGCTTTCGAAGACGCGATCCTGCAGGGCAAATGGATCGGCAGCGGCAGCCGTAACCGTGCCTCCGCGCAGTTGCCGGTGTGAGCGAGTATCGACGAGGGAATAATTCACGCGGATACTGTCTGCCGCGCGTTGAACGTTGAGTGCCAGGACGAGGTTCACTCCAAATTGCTCGCGGGCTGCGTCTGCGGTCTTTACGTTTTTACCGATGATGTCACTCATCGGAATGACAGCGAAGGCATGCCGGGCGCTCAACTCGCTCAAGCGAGAATTCAGAGTGTCTGTAAGACCGTCATTAAAGGCCGACTGTGAAGGGTCCCGACCAGGAGCCGGAGGCAGGATTCCGAGTAGCACTGGGTGAGGCACGAGGCCGGCGGAACCAACGATTCCAATTGTGTCGCGGAATTTGTACACGCCGAAAACGGCGAGTAGAAGCAGAATCGCGGCAGCAAGTGGAAGGTAGGGTACCTTTCGAGGAGCTGGCAAAGGAGCGGGGATGATATCTTCCTGCGATGGCGTTAAGGCCTCGAGCGCCGCGCGCACCTCGCCAGCGCGCTTGTACCGGCGGGCAGGTTCTTTTTCGAGGCAGTGAAGGATAATGGAAGCCAGACCGGCGGGCACCTTGGCCGGAAGAGGCCGCGGAGGATCACGCAGAATCGCGGTGCAAAGCAGATAGAGATTCTCGCCAAAAAATGGATGCGAGCCTGTCGCCATTTCGTAGAGAACAACTCCCAGTGCCCAGAGATCCGTGGACTGCGAGGCAGGGCTGGCGTCGATCTGTTCGGGGGCCATATAACGAAGCGTTCCGCCGAGTCCTGAGCGGTGCTCCGCCGAAACGGTTTCGAGAGTTTGACGATCAAATTCCGCTGGATCGCTGCGGCGTGCCAAACCGAAATCGAGAATTTTGGCGTCGCCGCCGGGTGTAATGATGATATTGGAAGGCTTTAAGTCTCCATGGACCACGCCGTGATCGTGGGCGTGCGCAAGAGCGGAGGCGAGTTGACGGCCGTAGCGAAGGGTGGTCTCAAAGGGCAGTCCTTCCGCGCGAATCGATTCCGAAAGCGGACGGCCGTCCACGTACTCCATCGCTATGAAGACTTCACCGGAGTCTTCACCAACTTCATAGATGGTGCAGATGTTCGGGTGGTTCAGTGACGAAGCCAACCGCGCTTCGCGGCGCAGGCGTTCATTGACGGCCGGATCGCTGGCGAGATGCTCAGGAAGAAATTTAAGAGCCACGGTCCGGCGCAGGCTGGTATCTTCCGCTCGATAGACGACACCCATCCCTCCTTTGCCGAGCTGACCAAGCACACGATAATGAGAAATGAGCTGGGCCGGCAAGGATGAGAACTCCTAATCGCAAGGTTGGGTACGGTGGGTGGATAACGGCAAAGCCACGTTTGCCGCTTTGCATCGTCATGTTACGGCCTGGAATGAATCAAGTCAACAACGTGAGGGGAGGAATATATCCCGATCGCTGAAGCGCTTGTCCGCAGGAAAATTCTGGGTGGGTGTGGAGTCGAATGTCCAAAACGCGCGAACTTTAAGGATAGAGCGGCGCAAAGAAGCTTTAATGCTGCCACACCATTCAGGGAGTGGTTTGGGTGCTTCTCAGATTTGGCCGATCCAGGATGGCTTTGAAATTCTTGACCAGGTTGAGCGGATGGCTTCGAACTGGTCGCCGGGTAAGGGACCTTCGGCTGCGTATTTGGCATTCTCCAGGAGATGTTCGGGATTCGTGGTGCCAGGAATCGCGGTGTGGGCTCCTGGGACGCTGAGCGTGAAGCGCAATCCAATTTCGGAAGCGCGATCACTTTGAAGAAAATCGTATCCGAGTTGCCGCAACCGCTCCCAATAAACTTGGAGATTGGGAAAACGGACTGGATCGGGGCGTTGCGCGCTCTTCCAAAGGTTTGTTAGCCAACGGGCGCTTGGCAATCACACCCATGCCTTTCTGGGTGGCAAGGGGCAATACCGTGTCGATACCGTCCTGGTCGGCTATGTTTATGGAAATCTCCACGGCTTGAAACTGGCCGGATTGTATGGCGTAGAGGGCAGCCAGCCCGTCGCCGCTATACCCGATGAAGCGGACCTTTCCTGATTTGCGGGCCCGATGCAATACGTCTAGTACTTCCTGTTTTTGCAGGGTCTCTTCGGAACAACTGTGAAGCAGAAGCAGGTCAATGTGATCGGTCTTGAGGCGCCGCAGACTGCGATGGATGCTCCACTCGATCGCCCTTGGATGCCAGTCTAAAGACTCGTACTCCTCCGCCAGCCCCATCGAACGCCGCAGCTTGAGCTGCAGGCGCATAAAGAGTCCATTCGGGCTGCGCCTGGGGGGAAGGCATCGTCCGCATTTTGTGCAAATTAGGTATTGTTGCCGCCTGCCGCGAAGAGCGCGGCCAATCTTTTCTTCGCTGTCGCCATACATGGCGGCGGTGTCAATCAGATTGACACCCAGTTCGAGGGCGGCCCCGAACATGCGATCCAAAGTTTTGTCGGAAATATCCGTGAATCCGATATTGGCGCCACCAAAACCCAGGGCACCGACGTGCAACCCGGTCTGGCCAAACGGCCTGAGTTCAACGGGAGTCAGCGGGGTCGGCTCTGCGGAGCGACGTGGGATCATGTGATCCCTCCCGCTAAACAAATTAGTGGATTAATGACGTGATGCTAGCCGGTAAAGATAGGTATTCAGGGTCAGGTCTTTATTGTAGATTTAGCGAGCGGCGTTTACGCTTCCACAGTCCGTGGTTGTGAGAGGTCCAACCAGGTCCCGACGGCTGAATGCAACTCCAAGCCGACGGCGTAGCGTGCCGCGGCCAATTCCTGGCAATAAATTACCTTCGCCCACGATTGAATGCTGCCGCGGTAAGACTTGAGGAGGACGCGTTCTCCTGGATTCCAGGCACGCGCGGTTACGGCGCGGACGCCGTGCAAGCTGATGTTTTCTGTAAACGCCAATTCGGCGACGAGCGGCTGGTTGGCACTTGAGATCTGGAGAGCCACGGTAGCAGGGGTCCGTTTCTGGATTCTCTGGGTGTCAGTTGGCATCCGGGAATACTCCTCGTAGAAGGGGTGCGTGCGTGGAACGTGAGATGGGATCCCATGGCAAAATGATAAGGGAAGGGTGGGAGAGGGAGTCAATTGTTGGTAAGGAAAGCGTTGTGCTTTTTATAAAGGGAGGTGGTGGGGTGGCGCCTGGTTAACGCGCTAGCCGGACCGGTAATTTTTGCCCCGATTGGGAGCAGGCGGCTCGATTAATTCTGAGGCGGGGCGGTCTGGCGACGGTCGACGATCTTGAATCCTTCCGGCAAATCGAACAGTTTAGGGTCCGGCTCAGACAGAATCAGATCGGTGGCAGTAAATGTTTGCGTGCCGATTCGGGGATCGGAGCGTTTGGAAAGCAGATTGAAACCCAATTTAGGCGAATACCAGAACTCCCGTTCGATTGTCATTTTTCGGTCATTTCCAAATAAACCCGCATTGTAGATGGCGGTGTCCTTGGTTCCGGTCGTCTCGACATCGGCGATCAATTGAGTGCCAAGGTCTTCGTGTATGGCCTCGCCCATACCGCCGGGAAGCGGACCTGTCGGCGGACCCTGGAACTTGAAAACTGCATTCGGCGACGGTGTAAAAATGGTGAGCACGCACTGCTTTTTGGGATCCAACATGAAACAGTTGTATAGCGTGTGGTTGTTAGAGTCCGAGATTTGAATGGTGGTCATTTGCGATTCCTCTTTCCCATTCTTTGGGGCGAGAAACCACCGTTCCTGGTAAATGCGCCCTTCGGTGTCTCGCGCGATGCGCCGCTGGTTGACGGTCGTGATCGTGCCGCCATCAGGGAGGATTCTGACCCACTCCGTCAGCAGCAATAGAGTAAAAGGCGCATTCACTTTCGGCGGGATGACAATGCTCTCTAGCACTCCACCGTGAGCGCCCCCATCTTCGGCATAGTATTGCTGGACCGGCTTTTGTGGCCCCACCGGTTGGGCGTTGGGAGCGATGGCGGGCTCCCCTTGTGCGTATGTTCTCTGACATGTGAAGGAAGCGGCCAGGATTAGCAGCGAGGCAACAGTACGCATGATTACGTCTCGCGAACCCGTACTATGGCACAAAGGGCGCTGACAGTAGACATGTGCTCAGCGGGTATACAATCTCACGATGTTTGTCCTGCGGGCGATCCTTGCGACTTTGCTTGTGACTGGGCCGGCTGTGGCCCAGGAACACGTTTCGTTTCCGACTGAGGATGGAGGTGTCGTCTACGCCGACATCTACGGAAAAGGCGAACGCGGCGTTGTGCTGGCGCACGGAGGCCGGTTTAACAAGGAGAGTTGGGAGAAGCAGGCGCTGGAACTGACGAAGGCGGGATTTCGCGTTATGGCCATCGATTTTCGCGGGTATGGGCAGTCGCGCGGGCCGCAATCCAAGTCCGGGTTTGATGGGGTCGAGTACGACGTGCTGGCCGCCGTGCGTTACCTCCATAAGGCCGGCGCGAAGACCGTGTCAGTTGTCGGGGCGAGCTTTGGAGGCGCGGCGACTGCGGATGCTTCGATTGATGCTGAGCCAGGGGAAATTGAGCGGCTGGTGTTGCTGGCGGCGCCGACCGATCGGCCGGCAGAAAAAATGAAGGGGCGCAAGCTGTTCATCGTCGCACGAGATGACGCAAACGCTGACGGGCCGCGGTTGCCGAAGATTCGGGCGAATTACGAGAAGGCTGTGGGGCCGAAAGAGTTGATCATTCTGGATGGGGCCGCGCACGCGCAGTATCTGTTCGCGACAGACCAGGGAGAGCGGTTGATGCGCGAGATTTTGCGATTTCTCACGGAGCCTTAAACCCCATGTCTCTTCCTTTTGAGGATCTTAACGGTGACCCCGCCATTCAGGGCTGGCTGCACAAGCCAGCGCGGCCCACTGGAAAGGCCGTTGTACTCACGCATGGTGCTGGCGCAGACTGCCAGTCGAAACTGTTGGTAGAGATGTCCAATGCTTTTGCCGAGTCGGGGTTCACTGTTTTGAGGTTCGACCTGCCATTCCGCCGCGAGCGCCGACACGGACCGCCTTCTCCCTCCGGCGCTGCCCGGGACCGTGACGCACTACGCCGCGCCGTCTCGATCATGCGAGAGCAGAAAAATAGTCAGGTATTTCTGGGCGGCCATTCCTACGGCGGACGACAGGCGAGCATGCTCGTTTCGGAGGAGCCCCAATTGGCGGATGGCTTGCTCCTGCTGTCATATCCGCTTCATCCTCCGCGTAAACCGGATCAGCTTCGCACCAGCCATTTCCCAAAGCTGACCACGCCCACGTTCTTCGTTCACGGTACCCGCGACCCATTCGGCACGACTGCTGAAATGAACCCGGCGCTAGAGCTGATCCCCGGCTCACACGCGATGTTTGAAGTGGAAGGGGCGGGACACGACCTTCTGCTGAGAGGGATTGCCAACGAATTGCCCTCCCGCGTAGTGAGCGAGTTTACGATATTCCAGAAAACCTTTGTCCAAGAAGACTAGCCCTGATAAACCCCCGGCCGGATAAGTGGCAGTAGAATTTTTGCCTCTGCACTGTTCACCAGTAGAGCAATTATAAAAGAGAGCATAAGCGGCCCTCCCATTCTTTCCGGTATTCTGAGTACGTTATGGCGAACGTATACTACTCTTATCCCTCCAATCGTCGGGGTACCTTGCGCGCGGTCTTGCCTCCGAAACAGGTCGCAATGATGCTAAAAGAGCACTCAAGCCGATGTGTGGGCAAGCAATTCCCAATGGCCACTCACACCGCCAACGATGATTTCGCCATACTGCAGGTACTCGAAGCCGAAGCTAGCGAGGAATATGCGGCTGGTTTCTATTTGTTCGAGGAAGCCATAATGCAGATTGAAGAGGAACTGCGGTTGGCACATGCCTGATCAACGCGGTGGTCTGCTCGTAGTCTACCTGCGCGAGCTACTAAAAGGCCGCAGGTTTGGGAACTCTCCGCAGCAAATACAGGAAGGGACGGCCGAGGAGAATGAGAGCCCCAACAGCGGGTTCCGGCGTCACTACTGTGAGCTGCCTCCCTCATGTCAAATAACATTTTGCTGACATACCGTGCCAACGGTGGAATGTTCCCAGCGAAAAAGAATCTCAACTCATGATTAGCGCCAAACGTCGTTACGGGGGCAAGTTCCCTCTACGAAGACTGACGCCGTTCAGCCGGGCGCATCGAGAGCTGAGGATCAGTCAAGCCGCCGGTCTAGTGTTCACTTGCGGGGAAGGCGCTCTAATCTGGATGTCTGTGGTTGTGGATCTTGCGGCGGATGTCGGGCCAGAATTCTTTGGCTATGTTGCAGAGTGTGTTCAAGAGGATGTCGGTGCCCCAGACGGTCATGGTGTTGCCGAAGGTGCGTTGGTAGTTGGGATGGTAGGTGTTTGAAATGCCGGCTGCGACGGCGTTGCCCACGATTTCGGAATAATTGAATTGGAGTTTGCCGCTGTCGGCGCGAGTGACGAAGATGCGGCTGATGGAATACTTCGCGCGGTGCCACTTGGTGCCGGTGCCGAGCTGAAAATAGCGCGGGTCTTGATGAAGGAGCGTGGGGAAGACGGAGGTGGTCATCAGGGTGCCGATGCCGGTGTCGGCGAAAGTGGCGGCGTAGCGTTTGCTGTAGCCGCGGAGACCCTGGCCGTAGGACGGCTCACTGTTGGTGGCTTGCCCCATCAAGGCGATTACGCCAAGGAAAGAGACAGTGATGGGATCGGACATGGTTTTCACGGAGAGCTTGAATTTGGTTTTTGCGGAGAGGGTGCCGAACTGATCGTGTTTTTCGACGGTCGAGTAATTCGCGAGGACGTAGAAGAGGCGATTGTTTTTTAGGGCGATCTCGGATGGAGCGGGCGAGGCCGGTTGAATGGCGGAGTCGCCATTCAGGCTGATTTGCTCTTGCGCGGGAGTGACGGGCGGGGCTTCAGGGCTTGCGGGCGATTGTTCCTGGGCGTGAATTGGAAGTGTGCACAGAAGAGCGAGCGGAGCGGCTGCGCGGAGAAAGATTCTCACTGTACCTGAGAGCGAATGGATTTTCATGCGAGTCGTTCCCGTTCGGACTAAAACGTTTTCGATTGGACGACTCGATGGTGACAGGTTTGGTTGTGGAGAGACCCTGACCAGAGGTTCAGGTGTTCCGGGGTAGCAACCGACCCGAGAATTCTCACTGGCTGGTAAATTCTCTAGCGCTGTTCGCTCCGCTGCGGGGTTACATATTCCGCAACCCAAACTTACTGGCTTGCGGCGTCCAACATCATGGGTTCGGTAAAATTAATGGGTGCCGACGAAACGCAATTGCACAAGCCGCGCTGAGTGGCGGCTCCGGACTGGAAAGCCCGCGGAGGCTCTTTCCGCACATTACCGGCTGGACTGCGACTACGGAACCGCAGTAATAGTTTGCTGGGAGCAGGGCGGGAGTGAGCCGATTTACGTGTGTGAAAGTCACGCGAAGCAACTGGGGCGCTCTCGCGATCACGGCCCCGATGCCCGCATCATAACCGCTCCATCGGATCATAAAAACAATCCGATAAAGAACGTGGAGGCAACTCAAACTCCTCAGGTCGCTGCCATAAAGCCGAAGCGCACTGCTGCGTTGCCGCAATCTGGGCGCAAACATTCAGAACCGAAGGTTGGACGAGCAAAGGCCGATCCATCCGTCAGAACTCCTGTCCGTGACCTTACGTATGGAAATTCAGCGAAGGCCATGGTGGACGAAGTTATCTGGAATATGGCGACCGGAGACTACCAGGTTTACAAGACGGCGCTGCAGGAAGGGAAGTCCGCTAAAGAGGCGGCGCAAGCTGCGGGCGGGCAGTTGGCCGTTATCCATCAAAAGATCGGCGATTACACACTGAAGCTGGAGGCTGTCCTTTCGGAAGTAAAAGCAACAATTAACGTGGGAGAGGCGATCGATAAACCGCTCGAACACTCGGTGCTTGAAGTTATCAGTAAGGACGCAATGAGCGATCCGGAAAAGGACGCTGCCATTCAGCAGCTTGGCGCGATTCAAGAATGGGTTAAACAAGGTTTGCAGGGAGATATAACTCCCCTCCAAGCGCACGGAATCCTGCTGGCTATTGGTGAACGCCTAAACTGGGGAGGAACTACGGGCGTTTCGGAGGAATTCAAGCCGGTGTACCGGGCGCTCTTCGGTAGCCTCAGAAGTGCAATTCTTGCCGCCGTTCCTGAGGGGCAAAACCTGCACGATCGGCTGACGAACTTGTACGCGGCGAAATCTGACCTGGAGATCGGCTGGCCACGAAAGAGTTGACCCGGGCGGTCTTGCGGTCGAGCAAGCTGTGCCGCAATTCCACCTATCGGGAGTTGAGCTTAGGGCATCTCCCTGGAAAGCCACAGCATTGCAAACAGAACCAATAACGCGCCAGCAGCCAGGGCTTGCACACGCGCGTGCCCTTTCAGCGTCAAGCTCAACACGGAAGCGGCGACGGCAAGCACGAGGAAGTCGAGGTTTCTTTTCTGAGTGAAAAAGTCTAACGACGTGGTGTTGAAAATACCGAGGATTGCCAGGGCGACGAGGAAGAGCCAACCGAAGAAGATGGCTCCGACGGAAAGGAGCCCAATTCCGCTACGAAAGGCGGGGAGTGTTGCACGATAGTTTGTGGCCCATTCGCGAATGGAAAAAAGAGCCAGGATCGGGATTCCCAGGAAGCACAAAAGCCAGATCACACCAATCAGTGCCACGAACATAGGAAAAGTATAAGCCGAAATGCAGGCGGGATGTCTCTGGCCGGATCGACAAACTCATGATTAGCGCTGAAACCAGACAAGTCAGATCGGCCAAAGGTACTTGTCCGGCAATCCGACTTACCGGGAGTTACGCAAACACCAAGGCCACGCACCGCAAAATGACGCCTATTCTTGGTCATTTTGAGTGGCGACTATGGATGCTGTTTGCGACGGGGTCTTATGAATGGATTGAATGACGCGATTGATTTCCGCCTGGGAAATCGCAGGGGCCCCGGCCTTCTGCATAAATATAACGTGAATGCCGCCGCCGTTGGAGAACAACTCTACAGTGATTCTTGAAGGGCGCGTCTGCGGGTTCTCGAATTGAAATCCTTTGAAATCCCGCGTTTGAATCCAGAAAATGCCCGAGCCCGCCTTGGGCATGGAAATTGCCTTGATCAGGAGAAGCACCTGTCCGGATATGGCCCGTCTTCGAGAAATGAATGGCGTTATTTGTGAAGGCGTAAGCTCAAGCATTTTCTTGTGGAAAGCGTAATCGGACTCTAAGGTATCCTCGCCATAGAGCTGCTTCAAATCCTGCGGATCAAGGTTGCCAGTCTTAATAACTCCGTTGACGAAATCTTTCGGCGGAAAGGTTGAAAACCAGAAAGCATTTCCTGAGCGAAAATAGCTTACGTGAACTGTTCCGAAGGTCTTGTCTTTTCCCTCATCCACGTCATCCGAGGGGAGCTCAAATCCGTATCCGAAAAAGGAAGTAGTCCTGTGCGGCACGCTGGAAATCGATAAATCCGAAAGAGGGACGGGTGTCTTCGCTACATCAGGTAGTTTTCGGAACTGATAACGGACCATCAGTGTGCTGGTGGTTTGGACTCCAAAGAACCACAGATAGACTCCGCCAACAAGAACAACAATTCCGGCCCATATGAGAATCCGCTTCCACTTGGACATGGGCTCCCTCCACGGAGAGACTTGCGGAAAATACATCTGCGAATTCTGAGTGTATAACCCGCAATGCGAACATGGGACCTGACGCAACGTTCAGGTGTGCCGGGGCCAGCAACCGCCTCAAAACGAACACCAACTCCTGATGAACGCTGCTTGCGAACATGGAGTCTCTCCGCGCTTCGTTTAGCTCCAGGAAATCGAGAGCTCGGAAAATGCCTTGCCCTCTTCGATCGGTACGGTGAAGCAAAGGACCACGTCCGTGGCTCCGGAAATCTCCAGCGCTTTTTTGAAAAATCCCATAATCGCGAATCCCATGATACGGTGCTGCTTTTCAAATCCTGTGTATCTGACCACTGCTTTGCCATGTCCCTGCAACTGTACCTCAATCGGAACGCCCTGAAAGTAGGTTGCGTGAACGGCGGCGATTCGTTTGATGACGAATTCAGGGGAACCAAGTTTCACAAAAGCCTTGTAGATTCCACGAAGCTGCCTTTCGATTACCGCTTCGGAGCCGCGCGTGACCATTTCTTCCTTTCCGTCCGCGAGCACCCTGATCTCAACTTCGAGGAAGCGGGTGAAAACATCCAACGGGTACCAAGAGGAGGAAAAGACTTCATTCTGGCAAATCGTTCGCGTTTCTTCGTCCAGAAGGCCCAGGATTTTCTGTAGGGCTTCCTCGCCGGCGCGGGACTTGATCTGGTTAATCGTTTCCTTGATGGCGGATCCTTTAATCCGCACCATGCGTACGCACCTCGGAGGCAGTTTTTGCTGCCTGTCCCTCTTTCAACCTTACTCTATTTCTGCGGGTGTCAAATCCAGCCTTGCCGTAAACAGAACTGATGGATTGTTCTCTTCGGCATGTCTGCAGGTGATTTAAGATCAACAGCGTGAACCTGATCTTGCTCGGAGTCACGTCAGCTGCATTATTGGACCAGCAGCGCGCTAAGGAGATTCGCGATGTGCGATTCCTGCTGGACAACCGTCGCCCGATAAGCAGTGGCGCCCTCGCTCTGCGTCAGTCGCGCAAGCTGCGCCGCCAAATCCTTCACCGCCACGTCATGCGGTACATACGTCCGATCCTGCGGAGTAACGACCTCCCAACCCGCCGGCACTCGCCGCAACTCCCAGCGCACATTCTCTAGCCGAGGTTTCCGTTGAATTGTTCCGCCGTTGATGGAAACCTTGGACTGAACCTGCAGACGCGCCCAGCCATGGTCGCGCTTGATTTCCACTCGCACCACGCTGAACTGTTCCACGATCACCACCGGCGAGCGCGCTTTGAACGGATCATCCTTGCGCAGCAAATTCCCGGCCGCATCACTCAATTCCGAGATGCCCCCAGCCACTTCCTCGCGTGTTGGCGGCTTGCCTCCCGCCGCGACAATCGTGCTCGTTGGAATCTCAAACGGCCCGCTCGCTTCGGTCACTTCCTCGGGAGCCACCGGTCCATAGATCAACATTGTGCGTTCGGATGCCGCCTTCGTTGGCCGGCTCAACGCGGAATTTTCTTCCCCGGATCGCTCTTCGATCAGCGTGCCATCGCTTGGCGGCCGGTTCGCATTCGAGACTTGTCGCGATGCAGGGCTCTTCGCCGCGGTCAGCACGCCGCCATTTTGCACTTTGTACCGGTAAAAGCGCGGTCTTCCCCGCGACTTCCAATATGCTCCTTCATAATCCTGCACATCGAATCCCGTGCTCACCAGGCTGGAAAAACTGTGTTGCAACGGATCGACGACGATGCCAACGTGCCCCGGCCACACGATCAAATCTCCGGTGTGGGGGTACCGCACGCGCGCAAATTTCTCGTTCCCGGCAAACAGCTCGAACGAACTGGCATACGGGTATTCAAATCCAGCGCTCCCGTAAATCTGATGAATCAGGTGCGAACAATCCTGCGTCCCGCGCGCTGGCTGCTCCTGCTCCCGTGCGGCATCTGCGATGGAGCGTCCTTCTTCCACCGTCAACAACCGCGTAGCGGACGGCTTTTCCTGCGGTGCATCGGCGTTTTGCGCCCTTGCCGACGCCACCCCCAGCAGGCACACAAGGCCAAAAGCAAGGGCAAAACCCTGCCCGCCGCTCGCTTGCCATTGGAACTTCATCCTGCGCACTCGCACCTCTTGTCGAACGCCTCCGTAAACGAAAGCGCTCTCTTCTAGAAAACATTTACCGCTGGGACTGGCAATGGAACTTGCCCTGAGCGTAACTACAGCAGCTGGGTCCGCTTTGCTGGGTTGTCGGCTGGATTCGCAGGGAAGGTCAAGACCCGCCCCGACCACCAACTTAGAGTGTTCTGAACGGACTGGGCTTTATCCATTTTCTCGTCATAGCGGCCACTGAGGCAACTTAGTTCTAGGCGCTTACCGGGCAACTGGGTACTGGAAGGAACATGTCCGGTAAGGCGCTAATCGGACAAGTGGAATTGCCCGCAGAACTTATCCCGTTTGCCGCTTAACCGACGGGTCCGTCCCAGGACCACTTCGGGATGTGCAAACCGTCTGGCACATCTTCTGCCGAGCGGTGGTAGCGAGACATCGTGGTCGTGGTAGCCCACGCGAAGTAATCGTGCAGCACGCGCCGAAGCCGCTCGTCGCGGGCGAGGCCGACATCTTCCAGCGCCTGATCGAAACAAGCGATCGCCCGCTGGTCCATCTCCTCGTGCAGCCCCTTGCCGCTGTGAATCCGCACGACAGAGGTCTCATCACCGTACTGGTCAGAGTACGTCGTTGGCCCACCGAGTGCCTCGGCCCAGTACACGGCAAGGCGCTCGGTGTGCTGCGGGTGGTATCCGTGGCTGAACGCATGGCTAACTACTTCGTCCTCTAGCACCCTCGTGTGCCACGCGCTGGCCAACCTTAGCAACCCGTCGCGACCACCTGCGGCTTCGTAGACCGTTTGCATGTTCAAGGATTGTATCGCACGAAAAGTGACAATGAAACGCGTGTCCTCTCCAGGCTAAGCACTTAGGTCCCGATAAACGCTAAAACGCTAGTGCTTTACCGGATGCGCGTTCTCGGTGAGGAGTGAACGGAGGCGGGGAGTTCTACGCGCGTCCGGTAAAGCCGTTTAAAACGCGGTTACCGGAGAAGCGAAGTTCTAGTACGCCACATGTACGGTCGCGCGACTTGCCAGGCACTATCGCCCGGACCACGTTCTCGCAGTAGGATACTGATCAGCCTGGATCACCGATGAGGTCATTCGCGCCGCA
>WNFR01003234.1_pt1 | contig 19560 bp, 15 predicted proteins | sample 5400221 | NCBI WGS metagenome assembly WNFR01 (sample SAMN13153357, study PRJNA577476) | soil metagenome | isolation source: 40 cm soil under Madrone tree | place: USA:California | collected 2016-06-14 | reverse complement strand
AGCTGAGGAAGATAGCTCAAAGTCCAGGACCGCGGGGTTGGGATCGTTCTGCGAAACGGCCACGAACTTTGAAGGAGAGATCATATAGATGACGACGTTGCCGCCGGTGCCGGAAGTGACTGTCATCATTCCCCGGCCATTGGTGGGCGATGGGGATATCGAGTAGGTGGCGTTGAAAGCCACGCCGGGGTTCGGCCCGCTCGGGGTGCCGATATCTTCGGTGCCGGTCATAGTGCCCGTGGGGCTGGCGCCGTCGGCCGCAAACTCGCCCGAGAAAACCGTCACTCCGAAGCCCACCGGGTTGGTCGCATAGCCGGCGTACGCACCTTTCAGCGAGGTATTGGTGAAGGACACCGCCGTCTGGGCTTCGCCGACCCCGAACAAAACATTGACATCCGAGACGAAGAGGAAAATTTGATTCACGTTCATCAGGTAGGCCACCAGGCTGTAGCCGCCGATGGTGATCGATGCCCGGCCATTGCTGGCTACGCTGTACGTTCCCGGCGCGCCGGTGACGGAATTAGGCGCGCTACAGAAGTTCTCGTGGTTGCCGTTCAGCGAAGCGTTGGTGAAACCTCCCGCAGGAATTTGCTGCCGCACCACGGCGCCGTTCAGCAACGGGGTCGCCGTCGTGACCGGATCGCTCTCCATCACAAAAAGTTTTCCGGAATTCACGACGTAAAACACGAAATTCATGGTGTCGGGTGTTCCGCCAAAGGTGAAGGCGAGGCTCATGGTGCCGCGGCCCGTGGCGGCATTGGACACTGCGTAGTTGGCTGCCGTAAAGTTCATCGCATAATCTGTGCCATAGCCGTTGACGTCTCCCGCGGCGTTGGTGAGCGCGCCTGTACCGATCGAAGTAAACCGGCCTTCGATGGCGGCACGGTGCTATAAGCGGTGGCGTCCGCTTTTTCCATGGTCCCCGAGCCGATCGTTCCCGCTCCGCCGGAGGCGTCGAACTCGATGAACTGGGCGTTGCCGTTGGCCAGCATGGCGAAGGCGAGCTTCGCCGAGCTGCCCGAAAGACTCAAAGTGATCACACCTCGATTGTCGGCACCGATCGAATAGGTCCCGGTGAAGGTTTGGGCGGCCCCTCCGCCACCTACGGCGTTCGTGTCCAGTTGGCCGTTGGTGAGATTGCCGGCCCCATCCGCTGTAAATCTTCCCACGGCCGCAAAAACAGAGGAGACGCTTCCATTCCCGGTGATCCCGCTGAAGGCAAATGCGTAGTTGCCATTCAACTCGGCGTCGTTGTTCACTGCGGGATTGGTCGGGCCTTGGCCTTGACCCGTCGAGGCCGCGCACTGGCCTAAGCAACCGGCTGCCGGTGTCTGGCTGGCGCAACCGGCTGCGTATGTCGCAACAAAAAGCAACGCGAAACACAAGATCAGCCGAACATTTAGCTCACACATCTTTCCTCCCCCTATTGGCTAGGCAATTGAATTTCTGGCTCTCCTTGAGAGCGTAGGGCCCTTAACTGAGGCGCCCGGGAGGGGAGGGCGCCACGCGTTCAACCAGCGTTATGCTCGCGGCTGTCGCGAGAAACACTGAGAATTCGCACTTGCGGAGCTGCACATTTCCAGAACGTTGAGTTCCGGTGTGAGGTTCTCAAGTTCTTGTTCACACACCATGAATTAACTCACGCACCTTTCCTACGCGCTTCTGACCATACGGGTCACCAGATCGCCGTTTGATATACCGAGGAAGAGAGAAACCGATACAAATGTTAAGCAAAGAGTCTGACGAAGCGCTCGGCTTCGCGAATCACGGTATTAACCCAAGGATTGCTGGTTCGAGCGCTGCCTGGATGTTCCGAAGATGAGAAGCCACATGACGTGAGCGGCAGACGTTGCCCAAAAGCCCGACCGCTGGTTTTCCATTCTCAGTGCGCGTTGCGGCGTTCAGCGTTGGCGACGCGCGGCGTTCTCCACGCGGCCGAGCATTTTGTCGAGTTCGGCGCGGTAGAAGTACCGGCCGTTCACGATGACACTGGCAATCTTCTGTGTGTTGGCAATGTCTTCGAGAGGGTTGGCGGAAAGCAGAACAAGGTCGGCGAGCTTTCCTTTTTCGACGGTTCCCATCTGGTCTTCCATTTCGAAAAAGCGCGCGGGATTGATGGTCGCGGTTTGCAGCGCTTCGAGAGGAGTGAATCCCGCAGCCACGAAACGCTGCAATTCCTCATGAAGGCTGTAGCCCGGGAAAATATGAACACCGGCGGGCGTATCCGTTCCCGCAAGAAACGGCACCCCGGTCTTGCGCAACATCCCCACGACCTCGAGTTCCTTCTCGACAAATCTCTTTCGCATCGCCAGATCGTCCGTTCCATATCCCTGCGTGATTTCGTCCGTGAATCGCTTCCAAGTTTTGGTTTCCCACGACGCAGGCACATATTTCACGCGCGTGTCTTTGCTGAAATCGCTCGCATCGATCAAATTCCCACCGCGTTCCCACACCAGCGTCGGGCATTGCCAGGTCTGATTTTTCGCCAGAATCGAAGCCAGCCAAGCAGCGCGCGCTGGATCGTATACGGCCAGGAAGCGCCCTTCCGTTTTGTTCCCTTTCAAGAGGTCGTCCTCGGCGGGGGAACTCCCTTCAAAAATGCCGATGAGATGCTCGAAACTTTTCATTCCCGCTGCGGACATCTCGCTCGCGCGCACCGCATCCGGCACGTGCCCTTCGAACGGTATTTCCTGCTTCTTGGCTTCTTCCGAGATTGCGAAGACCGCGTCGCGCGGAATCAGCGATTGCAGCTTGATAAAATCGGCGCCCCGGCGCTTGAGATCCGCGACGGCGCGATGCGCATCTTCGGGCGTCGCAATCGCTACCGAGCTTGGAAAGCGCGGCTTCGGCCCATCCAGCATGGGCCCGGGGGTGTAAATGCGCGGACCGATCAGCCGGCCCGCTTCAATTTCGTTGCGCCACCCCTGCACGATGTCCAACTCGCTGCCCATGTCCCGCACGCCGGTGACGCCGTTCGCGACAAAGAGCGGCAGCGAAATATCCTGCGCGCCGGGAAACCAGTCGCCGAAAACCAGATGCACGTGCATATCCCAGAGCCCGGGAATCAAGAAAAGGCCGCGGCAATTTACGCTCGGCGCGTTCCGCGGATATTTCGCCAGCTTGCTTGGCCCCACCGAAGCAATGTGATTGCGCTCGAGGATTACGGTTTGCTCGGGTTGCAGTGCGCCCGTTTGAACGTCGACCACCGTCACATTGTTGAGCACCAGCAGATCGTCGGCCGCGGGCTTCTGCGCGTGGAGGGGCTTGGAGGAAAGTAAAACAATCAAAAAAAGAATGCCAGAGTGAACGGCAAAACGTAGGCGTATATTCATCGCCACGAATACTATCTGTTTTGCCGCCGGAGTTCACCTGGAAGTACTTCGCAATACGTAGCGTTTCCGGCGATTCCGCTGATCGCTTCCCGAGAGTATGATGAGGGAGGTTCCCGTTTGGACGCTAGGGACCATGCGCGGAGAAGTCCAATGAAGAAAACAAAGGTAATTTGCGCAACGATTTTGCTGAACGTGGGCGTTGCATTTGCCCAAGATAAACCGGCAGAAGCGCCGCACGACATGGCTCACATGCAGCACGGCACGGGCCATGGTGGGTTCATGCAGGGGGGCATGCACCATGCGGTCGCGAAGGGAGTCACGCTGGATGCGAAAGTGGATGCGGCGGCGCATACCGTCACGCTGCGCGTTGGGCCGATGAATTTGCCGGCGCACACCTCCCACACGAAAATGCCGCAGCCTCCGGATCTGGTTTGGGAAGTACCGGTGGACGGCTGGCTGCTCGCGTATCACCCGAAACTCGTGGATGCGAGCGGCAGCGTGGTGCCGGGAACGGTGCTGCATCATGTGGCGTTCTGGAACGAGAATCGCGCGGATTTTCTTTGCCCCAACAAGGAAGAACATATTTTCGGCGCGGGCAGCGAGATGACGGACTGGACCGAAGTGCCCGGTTATGGATATCGCGTGCAAAAGGGCGAAAAGATCCGCATCGAGACGATGATGTACAACCCGACGGCCACGTCCTACGAAAAGTCTTTTCTCGAAGTCGTGATTCCCATCCAGGAAACGTCGGGAGACGCGAGCGCCGCTGCGCCGCGAAAAAATGTTTATCCCGCGTGGATGGATGTGACGTCGTGCGGAAATTCGGGCTATGACCTGCCGGCGGGGAAAAGTGAGAAAACCGGAACGGTGACGGTGAAATACGACGGTGTGCTGCTCGGAGTGGGCGGACATTTGCACGACTACGGAAAGCAGATCGTGCTGCAGGATGTATCGCGCAAGGAGACCGTGGCGATACTCGATGCGAAGGCGGACGCTGAAGGACATCTTGAGTCCGTGCCTGTGAAACTGTTTGTCCAGGATGGGGGTTACCAATTTGCGACCGGCGATGTACTAAAAATTTCCGCAACGTATGACAATCCAACGGGGAAGCTGCTGCGCGACGGAGCAATGGGCATCGCGGTTGGATATTTTGCCGCCGTCGATGATGCGAAGATGGCGGCGCTGCGGCGGAACTCGAAACCGGCTCACGATATGGCTGGGATGTCGCACGAGCACTGAGAAGAAAGTGAGCAGTTGATCAGTGGACAGTGGTCAGTGGAAGAGAACAGCAGGGCCTCGCCGCGATGCTCCTCCCCGATCGGATCGGGGCAGGCGGGATAGAAGTCCTTCCTGGGGGAGCAAGAGAGATTCACCCTCCGGAGTCTTCGCTGTTCAATCTGTGGTGCGCCTCGGGCCATATGGTGTATCTGCTCGGATTCCTGCCTTCCGGGTCACCTCTTGCATGACGTCAAACGCCGTGATGGAAAAAGCAACCTGATTGACTAATCTCAGAGGCCTGCATGCGCGATCTCTGTTTTCGCTCGCCGCCGTACGTCCGATGACCCTGTTCTACATGCAGCGCGTCTAAGCACCCAGGTGTCTTCCCATGCGAGAGCCTTCTGTGGAGGCGGACTCACCACGCCGGAAAACCAGGACTCTCGCTTGTTCTATAGATAGAGGCGCGATGCGGAGGCTCATATGAGTGACGATTCCGTACCCCTGGCCCTACCGCTGTTCCGGTTGGCCGCCGGCTCCTCGGAGGTCACGACTCTGTATCGCGAACTACGCAAGCCCCTGCTGCGCTACCTGGTCTGTCTCGGACTTACGAGCGACGAAGCGCAGGATGTGGTGCAAGACGCGTTTCTCAGCCTGCAACGGCATCTGGCTTCGGATGGAACACAGGAAAACATCCGCGGCTGGCTGTTTCGCGTTGCCCACAATCAGGCTCGGAATCGCCAGACGAGCTATCATCGGCGATTCAGTGAACCGCTCGACGGCGAAATGGATTTTTTGGCGGGCGACGCGACGCCGGAGCAACGGGTACTTGAGAAAGAGAAGTTCCGGCGTCTCGCAACCGCGATGCGACTGCTGACGGAGTCCGAACGGGAGTGCCTCCTGCTAAGGGCGGGAGGCTTGCGTTACCGTGAAATCGGAGAGGTCCTGGGAATAGCGACGTCCACGGTGGGAGACACTGTGGAGCGCGCGATCAAGAAGTTAGCGGAGAAATGCAATGTGTGACGTTCAAGCGAAATTAATCGCCTGGCTCGACCGCGAGCTTTCGTCAGACGAAGCAGCCGGCGTGGAACGCCATATCGAAGGGTGCAATGAATGCCGCAGCCGACTGGCAGCGTACGAACAGGTGAGTAACACCTTCGATGTGTACTGCGATGCCGTAATGGCGGCGAAGATGCGTCGCCGGGTTCCGCGCTGGGTGCATGTACTTGCGAGCGCTGCTGTGGCCGCAGTCGTGATGTTTCTGGCCTTCTCGCGGACCCACGTCGAGCCGCCCCCGGTTCTCATTCCGACGATTACGGCTGCTTCGGTTGCGCTCCCCGCGCCTCCTGAGTTGGAGTCTGCGCCACGCAAAACGATCCACAGGCGCCACTCGGTTGCACCCGTCCAGGTGCGAGCTGCGAAATGGCAGCCGATGGAGACTGCCGTGCAAATTGCCATTCCAGCGGAAGCGATGTTTCCACCGGGCGCCATGCCGAAGGGAATGAATTTCATCGCGGAACTGAGTATTGCCCCGGACGGATCGGTAAGACAGGTCCGCCTGCGGCAGTGAGTTCGTTGAGTTAAAAAAGGAGAATCATCACCATGAAACGCGCATTGCTTCTTGTTCTCGCAGCCGCATCCTGCGCCTTCGCGCAAGAAAAGGGGAACGTCATCTATCAGACCACTGGTGCCGTGGGCGCCGTTGCCTCGGGCGGATTCGACAAAGCCTCAGGTCCTGTACTGGGTGCGCCGTATTCGGCCACAATCACGAATGAATCCATCCAGACTCTCGCGGATGGCAATCGCCTCGTGCAGACGAGCACGGGAACAACCGCGCGCGATTCGCAAGGCCGCACGCGTCAGGACACGGTCCTGCCGCCAATCGGGAATTTGTCGGCGGCTAATGCGCCGCATCTGATTTTCATCCACGACCCAGTCGCGCAGACCTCCTATACCCTGAACCTGACGGAAAAGACGGCGCAGAAAATGCCCGCGCTTCCTCCACTTGCAGGGAGTACCGCGGGCGTGGCGGGCGCGACAGTCAGCATGAGAGTCGTCGAAGGGAACGGACCGCCGTTACCTCCGCCCGATGCCATGCTCACGACCATGGCTGCTCCCGCGCCAGGAGTATTCTTCGAAAAACATCTGATTACGAGTGAGCAGGCTGAGGGGAATTCAGAGGACCTTGGTTCTCAGACCATGGAAGGTGTCATCGTGAACGGGGTGCGGACGACACACACGATTCCGGCAGGACAAATCGGAAATGACCGGCCCATCACGATTGTTACGGAGGTCTGGACTTCGCCAGATCTTAAGACCGTGGTTTACAGCAAGCGCAGCGATCCGCGCATGGGAGAACAGACGTTCCGCCTCACGAACATCGTGCGCACGGAGCCGAACCCGTCGTTGTTCACCGTGCCGGCGGATTTCAAGATCGTGGACGGCCCGCAGCCGATCTTCTTTCGGACGAAACAGTAACAGCGCAGCGCAATCCAGCGAGCCAACCCGCGCATGCAGTGAAGAGAAGAGCGGGAAACGGAACGGGGAGAGACGGAGGCGGAAAAGTGGTCAGTAAGTAGTGGTCAGTAAGAGAAAAAAGTGAGTAGTGGTTAGTGGGCAGTGGTTAGTAAAAGAGAATAGAGGAGCCTCGGCGCGATGCTTCTCCCCGATCGGATCGGGGTAGGCGGGATAGAAATCCTTCTTGGGATATGAGGAGAGATTCTTCGCTCTCGATGGTCGCTCAGGACAGCTGTCCTCGTCAGGCACTTGCGGTCGTGTTACCAAAGCAGCTTAAGGCCGAATTGGACCTGGCGCGATGTGGTGGACGTGCTGGTAATCACGCCTGCCGTTGGCGAAACGCCCGAGGGAGTGAAGACAACGGCATTGGGCAGATTGAAATTCGCCCGGTCAAGAAGGTTGAATATCTCCGCCCGAAACTGAAGATTCACACGCTCGCGAATCCGCGTGTCTTTCAGCACGGAGAAGTCCCACGTGGCCAGACCGGGCCCGATCAACGTGTCTCTTCCGACGTTTCCATAGAAGCCGCCATTTGCTGCTGTGTTCGCAGGCGCCAGAAAGGCATTGGGGTTAAACCACTGGCTCGGGTTGCCAAGAATCACCGGGCCGGTGAAAGCTGGATTCGCGAACGGGCGCATCGGATTCCGCGTGTCCCCATTATTCGAAGGGTTGTAGCTAAGCTGCGGCGAAAACGGGAAGCCACCCTGCAATGTCACGATGGAGTTCACCATCCAACCGCTCGCCGCCGCGTTCCCCAATCCCACCAAACCACTAAGAAAGCGCTTCCCGCGCCCGACCGGCAGTGCATAAGTCGCATTTGCGACCGCAACGTGTCTAACGTCGAAAGTCCCTAAGCCCCGATCCGAACGCAGGTTGAACGGATTCGAGGCCAGCGCCGGTCCGCCTCCCGATGTCGTGGCATTGAGCGAGTCTCCGTCGTCGAGAACCTTCGAGAACGTGTACACTCCTCGAACCGTTAAGCCTCCGCTGAAGCGGCGATTCACATCCACTTGCAGCGCGTTGTAGGAGCTATCTCCTTCCGAAAACCACGTCCACGTGTTGGCGATCGCGGGATTGGCCTTCGTAGTTGTGGGCACAAAGTATGTTCCCGCGGGCACAGGCGTGTTCGCTATCCCGGCGGGAAACGTTGCGGGATACGTTGCGGGGCACGGCGACGCGGGGCAGATCACAGGAAAAGGCTCGTTCGCATCAATGCCGATCAGTTCGTGATAACCGTGTGAGCCGACGTAGCCTACGGTCAGCGACGTGTTCGGTGAAAGCTGCTGCTGAATCCTCAAAGAATAGGAAATCAGCGTCGGCGTCTGCATATCCGGCTGGACTCCTCCGGGGATGAGCTTCGCGTTCGCCGGAAACGGCCCGGCAGGGTTGATCGGGAGCTGCGACACCGACAACGGCGTCGTGAACGTTGGATTGAAGGGGGCATTCTGATCCGCGCGGTATCCCAAAGCATCCTGAAGATCGTTATACATCCCGAATCCCGCGCGAATTACGGTCTTCGCACTGACTGGACTCCACGCCACCCCAATCCGCGGCCGCGGCAAAAACTTTGCGTTATTCACGGTAAACAGCGAATCTCCGACGCGCGGTTGCGTCGAAATCACTCCATTCGTAAACGTATAGTTCGAGGCGCGGCCGTGCGCCTCATTCCAGCCGGTCGTAAACTCATCCCGGAAACCGAGCGTCACCGTAAGTCTCGGGCTGATTCGGATGGTGTCTTGCACATACCACGCGCCCAGCAGCGAGCGCCAATTCATCTCCGTTGGCGACGGATCGAATAAGAAACTGGAAATCGTTCCCTTCAAGAACGTTTGCAGGCTGGTGAACGTCGCTTGTCCAAACTGGCTCAGCGCAATTGTTTCGTTCGATTGAAATCGCTGGAACCACACGCCAACTTCAAGCTGATGCGGCCCCCGCGTCAGCGTCACGTGGTCCTCGAACGTATATAGATTTCGCGCGATGCTCAGGTTGCTTCCGTTATTGCTTCCCGCCAGGCCGAGCTGCGCTTGCGGATTCGACGCTGCACTGCCTCCAACCACAACGGCTCCCACCGGATGTCCGATCAGGAACCCGGGAACGCTTGCCGACGGCGTCCCCGGGGTCGGCTCCCCCGTAAAGAAGTAGCCCGCGCGCGAAAGTCCCACTCGCACACTGTTCACCAACGCGGGCGAGAAAACGTGCGTCTCCTCCAGCGACACCACCTGTTCCCGCAGAGTCATCACGTCGCGGCTGAAAGGATCGAGAGGCGTGGCCGTGAAGTCCTGGCCGTCGTCGACGGTGTAAATACCCGAGAGCGTATCCCGCTGCGAAAAGATGTGGTCGACTCGCGCGGTCCCAAAGTCTTCTCGAATCGTTTGCAGGGGACTGCTGAACACTTCGGCGATACCGCAATTGATAGGAGCAGGACAGGTGCCAGGAGCAGCAAAGTCAAGGTCCTTCGCAGTTGGCGTGGGCCATAAATTCAGGAGGGGCTGAACGCTGGGAGCGGCGTTGGCGCGAGAAGTAAGGTCCGGAACGAACGCCGCGGAAGTCTGGTGCAGGCTCTGTCGAAATCCTTCGTAATTTCCGAACACAAACGTCTTATCTTTCTGGACCGGCCCTCCCATCGAAGCACCAAACTGGTTCCTCCGAAATGGTGGAGCATCCCCTTGATCGAAAAAATTTGGCGCATCCAGCGCGTTGTTGCGCAGAAACTCGAACGCCGTTCCATGCCATTGATTCGTTCCCGATTGCGTCACAATCACCACTTGCCCGCCGGGCCGCTTGCCGAACTCGGCTCCGTAAGAGTCGCGCAGCACGTTGAATTCGCGGACCGCGTCCACGCCCAGGAGCATCCCGCTCGTTCCTCCCGGCTGCATGTTGTTCTCAGCCGCGCCGGTAAACTCCACTCCGTTGAGCAGAAAAAGATTCTGCTGCGGCCGGTTCCCGGAAACAGCGAAGTTGTTTCCCGTGGTGGAATTCGAAATTCCAGTCCCACCCGTTTTCATCCAGGTGAAATTCACGATGCCCGGATTCAGCGGCAGGAGCAAATCATAACTTCGCCCGTTAAGCGGGAGATCCTTCACCTGCTGTTCCCCAACCAGGCCGGAGATATCTCTCGTCGTCGTGCTTATGATGGGAGCATCCTCCCTAACTCTGACCTCCGCCTTCACCGCGCTTACTTGCAATTTCAAATCAACGCTTGCTTCCTGGCCCACGACCAGGCGGATCCCGCTGCGGATCGCTTCCTGAAAGCCCGGCTTGGTAACCGCCACTTCGTATTGCCCCACCGCCAGCCAAACAATCTGATACCGCCCTGCATCATCGGTGATCGCGCTTCGCGCTGCACCTGTCTCCGTGTTCTTCGTTGTCACAGTCGCCGCAGGAACCGGCGCCCCCGATGGGTCCGTCACGATGCCTTTGATGCTCGCCGAAACTTGAGCGCAGGCCGACGGCAAACCGGACAGCATCGTGAAAAGCGCCAGTAACGTGAGACGTCGCTGTGCCTCATTAGACCGGACAGCGCGACATCGACTATCCGCAAGAGAGATTCGCCCCATTGTCGACAAGGAATTCAAAGTCATTTTGGAATCTCCTCGAAAAACAGAAGGCCGGCCCGCGGGCCGCCAAGTCACCTCATCCAGACCAGCCGCCACTCGGTGAATCAACAATTCAATACGGTTCGTACCGTTATGTCAAACCGACTTAATCCGACTAAAATATGGGTGAATTTGCACGAATCGCCGCTTCAAGAATCGTTCTACGCGCCGGCCCACAGTCGATTCACGAGACAATTCTCTTCCCTCTGGACTCCTCGATTGACGAGGCGTATTCTTTGGTCCATGACTCTATCCGCCCGAAACCGTCTCGAAGGGGAGGTTGTTGAAATCCAGTTCGGCGGTGTCATGGCTCATGTGGTCATGCGCGCGGGGAAAAATTTAATTGAGAGCGTGATCACGAAGCGCAGCGCGGATGAAATGAAACTAAAGGTTGGGGATAAGGTTTCAGCGGTGATCAAGTCCACTGAAGTGATGTTGGAAAAGAATTGAGACGCACCTCCATCTCCAGGGTCGAAAGAAAAGTCCCGACAATGCATCGCAACATCCGAGCCTACATTAATTCCGCACCGCGCTCTCTCTAGTAAATCAAAGCGAAGAACGGGCGCAATGAATTGCGCCCGTACATAGGCAAATTCGAAGAGCGGGCGGGGCAAGCCCCGCCCCTACAAATTGCTCACGCGAAACGTTGGCGTGAGGTCTACTGCATGTGCAGCGTGAACTTCGGGTGATAGAGGACGCGGCGAGTGGCGGGCGCTTCGCGCATAACCGTAGATAACGCGCGGCATCCAATTAGTGAGGTAGAAGTTAACGAGCACTCAGTAGAAGTACGGGGCATTGGATTCGGCCGCGCTCGCTTCATTCTCAGCCGCCACCGCTGCTCGTTCGGGCCAGATTATCCAACTAGGCGGGAAGTATCATGAAAACTGTAAGGGGAATTGTATTTGCGCTGTGTGCGGCGCTGTTCTGCGCCGCGCTCGTCCCGGGTGCCAGAGCGGACCAGTGGGACAAAAAGACCATCGTCACGTTCAGCATGGCGGTGGCAGTCCCCGGGCACGTTCTGGCGGCGGGGACCTACGTCTTCAAACGGGTCAATGGCATAGCCGTGGAGCACGTCGTGCAGATTTGGAATGAAGATGAAACCGAACTCCTGGCAACGACTCTGACGGTTCCTATCACTCGCACTTATGCGCCGGCTCGATCCACATTTGAATTTGAGGACCGGGTGGGCAAGTCGCCGGTGGCCATCAAAGCGTGGTTCTATCCGGCAGACAACACGGGAGAGGAATTCGTCTATTGCCGAACTTCCGATAGCCGGTAGGGGTTGCGCGTTCCCACAGCTGAATCGGGAAATTCCCGGTTCCTGTAACGCACCAGCGGCGGGGCTTCCACCAAAAAAAAGTGGGAGCCTCGCCGTTTTTTTTTAGCGGCTCATAACCCCTCGCCGGCACCATAGGCGCGTGCGTTCGGTGTCGCGCTAACGGCGCTTATCTAGAATGAGAAACGATTATTCCGCGCCGAGGGGGAGGAAATACTGGGTGCCTTTGACGGGCTCTTGGAGGCGGCGGAGGAGGAGCTGAAGGTCTTCGCTGCGCTCGACGAAGTCGATGTCCGAGGTGTTGATGACGAGGAGGTCGGAGGCCGCGTAGCGGAAAAAGAAATGTTCGTAGGCGCGGGCGAGTTCCTCGATGTATTCGGGGGCGATGTGGGATTCGTCGCGGGAGGCTTTTTTGGCGATGCGGGCGCGGAGGACTTCGGGCTTGGCCTGGAGATAGATGACCAGATCGGGAGCGGGAATGTCCGCGGTGAGGGCCTCGTAATAGCGCTCGTAGAGCTTGAGCTCGGCGTCGTCGAGATTGAGATTGGCGAAGATGCGGTCCTTTTCCATGAGGAAATCGGAGAGAACGGGGCCGGGAGCTTCGACGGCGAGGGCTTCGCGGAGACGCTTCTGGCGCTCGATGAGGAAGTACATCTGGGCGCGAAGGGCGGAGCCGGGTTTTGCTTTATAGAAGTCGGCGAGGAAGGGATTGTCCTCGCAATCGTAGATACGGCGTGCATGCAGGCGCTCGGCGAGGATGCGGGCAAGAGTGGTTTTGCCGACGCGCAAGGGGCCTTCAATAACAATGAAGCGGGGAAGCTGCGGACTGCGCTGCGGAACGCGAGCGCGCTTGGCTGCGGAGGAGTCGTTGCCGGGCATCGTTTCGTTTGACCGCGCGGGGCTTGGCCGGGGTCAACAGGTGGATTATAGCAGAGTCGCGGCAAGAGTTTCGGCTTGTCTCACGGCGCGGCGGCGCTGGGAGAGCGGCACGGCCAGGCCAAAAGTGTAGAAACATTTTCACATTTTGGCCTAGTACCGCCGTTTGAGAAGAGGCAAACGGAGCGGCTACAGAGGCGTACCACACAGAATGTGACCGATGGGCCAGTGCCACCTGGCCTGTTGTACAGTATATTGACCTCATTGCAAGTGGTGACGGACTTGCAGAACCCACGGGCGATACTGAGGTGGCAAATGGTCATTGCAGCGCTACTCTTGATCTGTTCCGTCCCGCAGATGGACGACGCGGCGAAAGTGGCTAACGACTCTCCCGCGGTTGCTTCCGATAGCGCGACAAAAGATTCTACTCTCGCCGCTTCCCTGCCCTTCGCGCCAGCACCCAAGGTGAAAGCCGATGCGGAGCCGAGCGCTCCGAGCGCGGCGGCGCAGCCTTTTCAACCGATGAAGCCGGTGATTATCCGGGCGCGCGAAACGCCCCGGCAAAGAAGGATCTGGTATGGGTTGGCGCTGGCGGGAAGCAGCGGCGCGGCCTTTGACGCGTGGTCAACGTACCGTGCGGTTTCCGGCGGCTACGGGCGGGAGGCGAATCCGTTCCTGCGCCCCTTTGCAAACTCAAAAACGATCTATGCGGCGACGCAAGTGAGCCCCGCGGTGCTCGACTACCTGGGCAAGCGGATGATGGTGGGCCAGCATGGCTGGATGCGGAAGATTTGGTGGCTGCCGCAGACGGCGGGCGCGAGCTTGTCGTTTGCGTGCGGCGCGCATAACGTCGGAGTGGTGCACTAAGAGTTCTCTCAATCGCCCAAGCGGAAAGCGTCCCGGTGAACCTCCTCACCGGGACGCTTTTTGTTGTGTGCCGAGCAGGGTCGATAGCTTGGAGGTGAAAGTCCTCTACCCATCTTGATGGAAGAGAAGGGTTAGTGAAGCGCAAGGGCGTCGTCGCGAGGTGAGGTCTGAAAGAAGCGTGGAGCAAACACGCGAGCCGATGAACAAGAACTGGATAAGAGGCCTACGGTGCCGGGCGAGCGAGCAACTGATCGCGAAGCCCACATCCATCAAAAGCACTGGTGGTAAATCCGGCGGTTGTGCGTGGAAGGCGATCGAACTTACCTCGGGAGAGCTGCTGCATGTCACGGAATCGTGAGGGTGGAGCGATTCACTCCGACCGTGCGGCAGAAGTCAGCAGCGGGCGTATTAGTCGCGCAAGCGATGAAGGCCCAAACAGTAAGGGAGCGGCAAGTAGGACGCAGGACTCGATGAGCGACAAGCGGCAGAAGAACCAGCTAGTGCTGGCCTTTACTGAGGAGGGGAGGAGTGAAACTCCGAAGGCTTCTCGGGAAGGGACCGAATCGTTCACGGCGAAATGCGAAACCGAACGTCCAGCTAGCCACGAGCAGTTGATGGAAGAAGTCTGCGAGCGGAGAGACTGCTGGCAGGCTTACAAGCGAGTCAAAGCGAACAAAGGAAGTCCGGGAATCGACGGCATGAAAGTCGGAGAGCTCTCGGGCTACCTGAAGCAACACTGGCCCTTCATACGGGAACAGCTGTTGCGTGGGACCTACCAACCACAACCAGTGCGACGGGTGGAAATCCCGAAGCCGGACGGCGGGGTGCGAAAGCTTTGGATACTGCGAAACCTGGATTACTGGATACGCCGTCGGTTGCGATCCATGATCTGGAAGCAATGGAAGAGTGGAGCCGTGCGGTTCCGGGAGCTTCGACGACGGGAGGTAAGCGTGGGCCTGGCTGCCAAGACAGCAGGCAGTGCACACGGTCCTTGGCGTCTCGCTAACAGTCTCGCGCTGGCCGTCGCGCTACCCAATGCTTACTTCGCATGGCTTGGACTTCCTTCCTTGCTCGACGGTCCAGCGTAACCCTCTGAACCCCCCGATGCGGACCCGCATGTCGGGTGGTGTGGCAGGGGCGAGCGGGCGACCGCTCCCCCTATGCGGATTTACGCGCGCGCTGGCTAACCTGGAATGCGCGATTTTCGGTTACTTCCCGACGACAAGTAAGACGAAGGAGCCGGGCTTCATTTTGCCGCGGCGCTCACCCGGAGCAGGCGGATCGAAGTCGGCGGCCGGGAGAAAGATGTTGTGAGTTTTGAGGTCGAGACCCATGGTGCGGGCGGACTTCTTCGTGGGGACATTCTCCACGACAGTGTACTTGTCGGGCGAATCTTCGTGGATGACAGTAAGGTTGCCATCGCCGCAAGAGGCAAACACGTAACCAGTAGAGGGATCGAAGGCGCTGGCATCCGGTCCATCGCAAATGGCCGGAGTGGCAACGACTTTGCCGGTATCCGCGTTCACCACGGCCATAACTTTCTCGTCGCAGACGGAAAACAGGCGGCGGTTGCTGAGGTCCATGGCGAGACCGGAAGGCGATTTGCAAGGCGCAAGAGGCCAGCGGTGGAGTTCCTTGAGGGTCTGCGCATCGAGATGATGGAGCTCGGAGGTGTCCTCGTTGTTCACATAGACAGGGCCCTTGCCGTCAGCGACGGCGAATTCGGGTCTGCCGCCCAGAGCTATCGTGCCGACAACCGTGCCATCCGCGGCGTTGATCGCGGTGGCGTTTTTGCCGCGGCCGTTGAAGGTGAAGACGCGCTTGCTGACGGAATCGTAGATGATGGCGTCGGGATTCGCGTCTGTTTTGACGGTGCCGAGGGACTTCAGGGTCTTGAGATCGAAGATGGTTACATCGTTCGAACGGCCGTTGCTGGTGAAGCCGCGGCCGAGATCGGAAGCGACGGCGATTCCATGGACGCCTTGGGTGTCGGGGATGTCGCCAACAACGGCGTAGGTGTCCGCATCGAGAACGACGACGTGCGTGCCGCGCGAGATGTAGATGCGGCGGGCGTCACTATCAACGAAAACGTAATCCCAGCCGCCGTCGCCGCCGACCGGGACGGTCTTGATGATGTGATAGCCGCTGGCGCCGGGCGCCGGAGCGGCGGGGCGCGAGAATGCTACCGCAGAAAAGATCGTTGCCACTGCGAGTGAACCAAGGATGGTGAGAAGCGTGAAGCGTTTGCGCATGTTTTTTTCTCTCTTTGAATTTCTATTTTTTTGCTTGAGTCCGGGTATAGCCATCTATACAGCAACGAAGATGAACACAAGATGAATGCCGGGGGTTTGGCTACATTTTTGATTTGTGCTGTTCGAACCAGCCAGCAATATACAGCATTTTAGCGATGTGGTGGCTGGGGCGGCGGGCAATGCCGTGGGGCTCCTCGGGAACGCGGACGAGGACGGTATCCACGTTGAGGAGTTTGAGCGCTTCGTAGAACTGTTCGGCTTCGGAAATGGGCGTGCGATAGTCGGCCTCGCCGGTCATGACTAATGTGGGAGTTTTGACTTTGGCGACGAGATTGGTGAGCGAGCGCTGCATGTAATTGTCGGTGTTGTCCCAGGGAAGACCCGGGAACCAGTATTTGGTAATGAAGGGGATGTCGGAGGTGAGCGCAAAGCTATACCAATTGATGACCGGATAGAGCGCAGCCGCGGCGCGGAAGCGCTCGGTGTGCTCGATGGTCCAGCAGGTGAGGACGCCGCCGCCGCTGCCGCCGGTGACGAAGAGATTGTTGGTGTCGATGTAGCCCTTGGCGATAACGGCGTCGACGCCGCTGTTGAGGTCGTAAAAATCGTCGCCCGGATAGGCGTGATGGATGAGATTGGCAAATTCTTCGCCGTAGCTGGTGCTGCCGCGCGGATTCGCATAGAGAACAACGTAGCCTCTGGCGGCCAGCACCTGTTTTTCGAAGTCGAAACGGTCGCCATAGTCGGCGAAAGGACCGCCGTGAATTTCAAGAACAAGAGGATATTTCTTGGAAGGATCGAAATCCGGCGGATGGACGATCCAACCCTGAATCTTGCGATTGTCCTTCGATGATTCGAACCAGATCTCTTCGACGTGGCCCGGTTTTTCTTGTGCGAGCAATTCCTGATTGAGCGCCGTGAGAACCTTCATGGCACCATTGTTGGAGATAGCGATGTCGCCGGGATTGTCCGGACGCCCATAGGTGAGGGCGATCATGCCGGTGTGGGCGAGGGAAAAGGTGCCGCTGCCGCCGGCACCGGTCGTAGAAGCAAGATGATCTGCAATTTTCTTGAAAATGCCATCGACCGAATAGAAACCGATCTTGGAGTCGCCTTGATCGTCGTAACGGAAGTACACGCCGCTGTTGTCGGAAGCCCATTGCGGGTCCTGGATGTCGCGGTCGAGTTTATCGGAGAGAGAATGCGAATTGCCGCCGTCGCGATTCATGACGTAAAGCTTGGTCGTTTGATGGCCCTGGTAGCGATCATCGTAGCCGGTATAGGCGATGAGTTTCCCGTTGGGAGAGACCACGGGAGAATTGTCGGGGCCTTTGCGATTGGTCAGAGGGCGAAGTGAGCCGTCGACCACGCTGAACTCGTAGACTTCGCTGTCGAGGAATTCGTGATCGGATTCGGGATGGCGATTGACGGAAGCGAGCAGATACTTGCCATCCGACGTCCAGGACGCGCGAGTGGGGCCGAATTCGTTGCCGCCATTCGGAAAGTTGCCGTTCGTCACTTGCCGCGGGGCGCCGCCTTCGCTATCGACAACGAAGATTTGCATGTAGCCGGGTTTGAGATACCCCGATCCATTGAAACGATAGACCAAACGATCGTAGGCGGTGGGGGGATCAGCCCACTTTGCGCCGGAGGGCGGGGCGGGCAGATCGGCGATGTGCGGACCTTTGCCCGGAACGAGAGCCGAGAATGGCGTCGGGGGCCTCCTCGAGATTGGTGATGCGCGCGGTCTGGCCGGTGTCCATCCATCGGACGTAGAGCTGTTGTTTGCCGTCGGCATCGGAGAGGTATGCTAAGCGCATGCCGTCCGGCGACCAGCGCGGAGAAACGTCGCTGCGGTTGCCGGTGGTGAGTGGGCGATGGTCCGTTCCGTCGGTATTGATGATCCACAGATTCGAATAGCGCTTGTCGGTCATCGGATCGGCGAAGCGGCGCACATAGGCGATTCTCTTTCCATCGGGAGAGATCTGCGGGTCGCTGGGAAGCTGCAGCTGGAACTCGTCCATGGCGGTGAGTTTGTGAGACGCATCCTGCGCCCAGAGGGCGGGGCTTGAAGCAAACGTCAGAGTTGCGGCCGCAAGAGCGGCAACGATTCGCACCTTAGGTGTCACTGGAAAGAGCCTCCTCGCGCGGGGGAGTTAACAACGCGAATGCCGCTATGTCAAGGTTATGAAACAGAGAAATGGATGCAGCTGGAGTGTTTCGCTGACAATTTTGCATATGCTTCGCTAGACTAACCTTTGTAGTTGATCCGACCGTAACTGCCTGCATGGTTCCCCGGCAACTCAACAGTAGAGCATTCGGGCGTTAAATTTCACAAGCAGTTCTCACGCTTGTTCGTTTGCTACCTCGATCACCGGCCTTCCTTGCACGACGGGAATACCGCCTCTCGCCGTGGATCTGGGTTGGGGTGGAAGATAGGATGGGTAAATACATCGTTGGGCTAAAGAAGAATTAATACTGTTTTAAGGTATCTGATTTTGGTAATGACATACTTTCATGGCGCGCGCCAATCCGTTGTGCCCGACCACAGCTGAGCAAGATCAGCCCAGAGCAAAATGCCCTAGGAATGGGAGAGTATGGAAGACGATCGAAACAAATGCGGGCCGGCAGAGAACGGCCCGGCAATACTTTCCCGGCGCAGCCTGCTCGAACTCGCGGGCTTGGCTGCCGCGACTGCGGCGCTTCCGCCCGGAGCGGTGACGGCCAAACCATCCCCCAGCCGGGATACGACCGGGCAAGGGGTGAGCCCGGTCATGGACAAGCTCAGCACATACATGAGCGAAGCCAGCGGCCGCGCGCTGCCCGACGAGGTGACTGAGAGAACGAAACAACACATCCTGGACACAGTCGCAGCGATGATTTCGGGTTCGGAGTTAACACCCGGTCGCGCAGCGCTGCAATTCGCCGGCGCCTATGGTGGCAAAGAGGTCGCGACGGTAATTGCCTCGAAAATAGTGTGCGGCCCGATCGAGGCGGCGCTGACGAATGGGGTGTTGGCTCATGCCGACGAAACCGACGATTCGCACGCCCCGTCGCAATCGCATCCAGGGTGTGCTGTGGTGCCCGCTGCCCTTGCGGCTGGTGAGCGGTTCGGCATCAGCGGGACACACTTCCTGCGCGCCGTGACGCTCGGCTACGATGTTGGACCTCGCGTCACCATGACCTTGGGTGGACAGCAGTTCGAAGCAGAGAGTCACTGGAGCACGCACAGCATCTCTCCACTCTTCGGCGCGGCTGCGGCCGCGGGCTGCGCGGCGAGCCTTAACGTTGCGCAGATGCGATTTCTTTTGAGCTACACCGCCCATCAGTCCTCCGGCCTTGGTGCATGGAACCGCGACACCGAGCACATGCAGAAAGCATTCCACTTTGGGGGGATGACGGCGCGCAGCGGTGTCACTTCTGCCTTGATCGTTCAGGCCGGATGGACCGGTGTCGAAGACATCTTCTCGGGAAAAGATAATTTTTTTCAGGCGTACAACCCTCATGCCGATCCTGCGGGACTGACCGAAAAGCTTGGCGAGCGTTATGAGATTTCGCGAACGAATATCAAGAAATGGCCGGTAGGTTCGCCGATCCAGGCGGCACTCGATGCCCTCGAGATCCTGCGG
>WNFR01003728.1_pt1 | contig 19561 bp, 18 predicted proteins | sample 5400221 | NCBI WGS metagenome assembly WNFR01 (sample SAMN13153357, study PRJNA577476) | soil metagenome | isolation source: 40 cm soil under Madrone tree | place: USA:California | collected 2016-06-14 | reverse complement strand
ACGCGTATGAAAAGTTCCGCGGCGATTTTTCTCAGTTGCCGCCAATGGTCTCCGCGAAAAAGCACGGTGGCGTTCCGCGTTACAAGCTCGCGCGCCAGGGAAAAGTGGTCGACCGCGAGCCGCGCTTGGTGCATGCCTATCGTTACACCATCGATCGCGTCGCGTTGCCGGAAATCGACTTCAGCGTCCTATGCAGCAAAGGATTCTATGTCCGCACCTATGTGCATGATATCGGCGAGACCCTCGGCTGCGGCGCGCATCTGAAATCGCTGCGTCGGTTGAAATCCGGCCGGTTCGATGTCGCGAACGCCATCACAGTCGATCAAATCAAAACCGCGACACGCGAAGAAATTGTGAGCCGGATGCTAAGCCTTCCCGAAGTTTCGAGAATGCGCGGAGCGTGATTTCATCTGATGGAAATCGCGAAGAAATTGTGAGCCGGATGCTAAGCCTTCCCGAAGTTTCGAGAATGCGCGGAGCGTGATTTCATCTGATGGAAATTCTTCACTCCATCTCCGATCTCCCGCGATTGCCCGGTCCGCTCTTTCTGGCCATCGGCGTGTTCGACGGCGTGCATCTCGGCCATCAGGCGGTCATCTCGACCTCCGCCGAACACGCCCAGGCCGCCAACGGAACGCCTGTCGTAGTCACATTCGATCCGCACCCGGAGAAGATATTGCGACCGGAAGCTGCGCCTCATTTGCTCACCGCTACCCGGCACAAGATCGCTTTGATTCGCGATCTCGGCGTGGAACATCTTCTGATCATAACGTTCGATAAGCAATTTGCTGCAACGGAGCCCGAAGACTTTGTGCAGCAATTAGTCAAACATTCGAAGCCACTACGCGAAATTTGTGTGGGCCACAAATGGTCGTTTGGAAAAAACCGGCGGGGTAACCTCGAATTGCTCAAGAAGCTCGGTGCAGAGTTCGACTTCAACGTCGTTGGAATTCCGCCCGTGACTGAAAACGGCGAACTCGTAAGCAGCACGGCGATCCGTCAGGCCATAGAAGTAGGCGATCTACGAAAGGCGGCAGCGATGCTTGGCCGAGAATACATGATTCTGGGAAGTGTTGTGAGGGGCGACAATCTCGGAAAAAAGATTGGTTTCCCAACGGCAAACCTGAGCGCCCACAACGAACAGTTTCCTCCAAACGGCGTCTATTTCGCCGAATCAAAGCTGGACGGAGTGGTTTATCCCGGCGTGGTGAACCTCGGTTATCGGCCAACTGTTAGCTTCGGCGAATCTGAGCGCATTCTGGAGATTCACCTTTTCGATTTCGAGCGCGAAATTTACGGAAAGAATCTCGAAGTGCGATTTATTCGATATCTCAGGCCGGAGAAAAAATTCGAAAGTATCGAAGCGCTCACCCGCCAAATCGAAGCGGACGTTAAACAGGCGCGCGAGTTATCCGCGGCCTAACACGGACCGTGTTTCAAAACCGGAGCCGCGCTACATCGCGCACCTCTGGGGTTTTGCGAACGGCAACGATGACAGCGAAGGCGCCAACCACAAGGCCGCAACCGAACGCGAACACGAGCAACAGCCAAATCGGGAAGCCCGACAACTGGATCACGCCTTCGCGAACAAAGCGGCCACCACCGGAAAGCAAATAGGCACTTCCGCTTCCGAGTAATGCCAGGCCGAGGAAAATCATTGCGCGCAGCCATCGCGGTTCGCGCCGCGCTGCGGGCAACTTGGCCATGACTCGCGCGGTAAAGCCTTCGTCGTCAATATACGGCATCGTTTCGCGGAGTTGCCGGTCCAGCGTCTCGTCTTCCATCATTGCGTCCATTATATCAATTTGGTCCCCACGCGGCCAGTGTGCGTTTCAGTTTTTCACGCCCTCTAAGCACGTTCGTCTTTACGGTTCCGAGCGGAATATCGAGGACCCGCGCAGCCTCATCATGCGATAATCCGTTTTGGCAGCAAAGCACAATAGCCGTGCGCTCGGGCGACGGAAGTAAACTCAAGGCATGCATAAGGTCATGTCTCAAACCAGGATCGATAGTCTGCGGATCATGCTCTGCCTGCAATTGCTCCTCATCCACGCCGACAAGCTCTTTGCGTTTGCGCGCATCCTCGCGAAAACAATTGTAAGCAATCCGATAAAGCCAGGTGGAAAATCGCGCTTCACCGCGAAAACTCCGAATTTTTTTGTAAGCGCGAAGAAAAGTTTCCTGCGCGAGATCATCGGCCAAGGCAATATCAGTGCGCGTGAGTTGTCGAAGCAGCCCACGCACACTCGATTGATGCCTGCGCACGAGCTCCCCGAACGCGTGCTGATCGTCATCGACAAGAACTCGTGCGATAAGGTCCGCATCGGTTAGCTCCACGGCCTCGATACTACGGTCCCGGCAAAGGAGGAGGAACGTTCTTTTTGCCTTCCAACTTCCACACCATGAGGTAGCCGAGCCCGATCAGAAATGGAATAAGCCCGAAGGACCATGCTCCACCTTCCCAATCATTGATCGCGCCAAGCCATACCATCAGGCCGACGCCTACCATCGTCCACACAACGCCGCGCCGTACATCCGACCGCTGGCGTACAGCTCGCGTGGCGGGTGCCAGTAGTTCTGCAGGAATCGGCTGGCCTTTCTCCACCATCATTCGGATGGTCCGCTGGCGCATGCGGCTCACCAGTAGGGTGAACATCCCTATCATGATCACGATCAGCACAGGCGCGCCGAATATCGATAGAAACACGATCGCCACGATTGGAATCGCGATGAAGTCGCGCATTTTTCGAACATCGGCATCTTCGTCCTTGTCGCCTGCATCAATGGTGATGCCGTGGTGGCCGCGAAACTTTTTCTCAAGCTTCTGGTGAATCTTGTCGGCGAGGTTCGATGGGGAGATGCTGCCACTTGCGGTTGGCGTTAGTGTGGGTGTTTCTGCTGGGGGGCTCGCAATCGGCGATGGCGTTGGAGCCTGCGCAAACACGCTTATCGCCAGTGCCGTGGAGCAAATGCAAAGGATGGTTAATTTTTTCATAGTGTTGCTTTGATCATAAGATGCGCCCAGCACCCAATTTGGATTCAACGATTTTCACGTTTGCGGGGCAATTAAAAGGTTGCGTCTGACAGGTGGCTGGACATTATTACTCCTCTCTTAAAAACGCGGGTGTAGCTCAGTTGGTAGAGCACCACCTTGCCAAGGTGGACGTCGCGAGTTCGAGCCTCGTCACCCGCTCATTCTTCGTAGGCGATGAGTCCTAAATGGCAATCGCACGCTGCGTCGCCCATTGGGCGACGACTACAGCACGCGCCACGCAAATCGGGTTGTTTGCACGCCGTGTCACGATAGAATCGGCGATATGAAAACCGGATCATTCCTCCTGTATGTGCTCGCTGCGGATCTTTTCTGCTTTGGGGTCCCTCTGCGCGCTGCGGATCAACTCAAGGATAAAACTCCATGGAAAATCACCGGCCAGCTCGAAGAAGCGTGCTCGTGCGATGCCGCATGTCCATGTTGGTTTAACTCGAAGCCAACAAAGATGACCTGCGGCGGCGGGCAGGTGCTCTTTATCCAGAAAGGTAACTATGGAAAAGTGAAACTCGACGGGCTCGCTGTGGCGACGATGGGGCAAAGCCCAGAAGGCCAGACGATGATGGAGTCGTACGGAAACTGGAACTTTGCCTACAACTACATTGACGAGAAGGCAACACCGAAGCAGCGCAAAGCGCTCGAAGCGATCGCCGGGGCCATTTTAACGCCTGGCGTCTCAAAAAAAACCGAGACCCGCTATGTGCCGATCACCCGAAAGATTGAGCGCAAAGAACACCAGATCACCATTGGCCAATATGGTACCTTCCACGGCCATCCGCTTCATCACGAATACGCCCAGGGCCGCACATCAAAGATGACCTACACCGATGCGGACCAGAATTGGTCGTGGAGCAACTCGAATTACATGCTCGGCACGTTTAGCATCGACAACGTTCAATACGAAAAATTCGCAGCCGGTCTCGCCCAAAAGATGGCCGGGATGAAAAAGGAGCCATCGTCCGAGAAGAAATAAGATCAGCGGTGTAGCTTCGCCAAAAGGTCCGCGCTCCCAAGCTCCGGGGGCGAGCGGCGAACTTTCCCCATAGTCTTTGGGAGAAGAATTTTGCGGCGCTTATGCACCGCCGCTAAGGTAATCGAAATGCAAACTGAAGAGCTCGCCTACGTCATCGTTACGCCGTACTCGATGCGTAAATCGCGCACTGGCGGCATCGTTGGGCGGTTGATTTCTCGCACGGGACTCGACCTCGTCGGCGGACGCATGTTTGCGCCGAGCGCAGAATTGGCAAAGCGCTACGCGGACACGATCGTGACGGAAACCGATCCGCGTCATCGCGCGACGCAGGAGCTAATTCGCGAGTACGTCCTGAGAAATTTCACTGGCGAAAGGAACGGTCAGCACGCGCGTGTGTTATTCCTCATCTTTCGTGGACCGGACGCGGTGGAAAGGATTCATCGCACGGTAGGCCACATCGTGCACGAGCGCACCAGCGGCGAAACGATTCGCGATACCTACGGCGACTACGTCACGGATGATTCAGGCAACGCAGCTTACTTCGAGCCCGGCGTGCTGGCCGCTTTTGATCCCAAAGCAGTCGAGCGCGATTTGAAACTTTGGGCGGAGTTTTCTGATTCCGATGGCGGAATCCTGGATCGCACCGTCCTCTTCCCCGCCGACGCGCAAATCGAAAAGACACTCGTTCTGATAAAGCCCGACAATTTCAGGTTTCCGAATCTGCGACCGGGGGGGGTGATTGAAGTATTTTCACGGTCGGGACTTAGCATCATCGGATTCAAAGTGCACTGCATGAGCGTCGCGCAAGCGGAGGAGTTCTACGGGCCTGTGTTGACGGTGCTTGAGAAAAAACTCGGGGTAAAAAGCGGCCGCGAAAACTGGGAAAGCATCATCGAATTCATGGCAGGCCGAAAGCCAAGCGAATGCCCGCGGGAGGAGCACGATGCTTGTGGAACGGAAAAATCGATCGCAATCGTTTATCAAGGTGTGGACGCGGTGCGCAAGATTCGGGACGTGCTTGGCCCAACTGATCCCGCCAAAGCCCCACCGGGATCAATCCGGCGGGAATTCGGTCAGACGATCATGATCAACGCCGCCCACGCGTCGGATTCCCTCGAGAACGCTAAGCGCGAAATGGCGATCATCCAAATTGATGAGAATAATTTCAAACCTCTGATTGAAAACTTCTATCGCCTCCAATAGTTTGCGCTCCCATTTTGAATAAGCTTACCGCCATGGAAATTTCTGAACGCGCTGCTCAACTGACTCCTTCGCTCACTCTCTCGATCGATAGCAAAGCCAAAGCCATGAAGGCTGAAGGCATCGACGTGTGTGGTTTCGGCGCAGGCGAACCGGATTTCGATACGCCCGAACACATAAAAAAGGCCGCTATCGACGCATTGGAGGCCGGCTTTACGAAATACACGCCCAGCGCCGGCATCCCGGAGCTGCGCCAGGCCATCACGGAAAAATTGGCTGCCGATAACGGGCTAAGTTATCGCGCCGCCCAGGTCATCGTAAGCAACGGCGCAAAACATTCATGCTACAACGCGATTCTCGCAACCTGCCAGGCCGGCGATGAAGTCATCATCCCGGCGCCGTACTGGGTTAGTTACCCGGACATGGTCAGATTAGCCGGCGCCGAACCCGTGATCGTGCCTACGAGTGAGCGTAACTCGTGGAAGATGCGCGCTGAGGACTTTGAAAACGCAATGACCCCGCGCACCAAGATGCTGATCATGAACAGCCCGGGCAATCCGACCGGTTCGGTTTATACCCGCGAAGAATTGCAGGCAATCGTCGAGGTCGCTGCCGAGGAGGACATCTACATCTTGTCCGACGAGATTTACGAAAAGCTCGTTTATGACGACGCCGAACATGTGAGCATCGCGTCGCTCTCGAAGGAAGCGTACGACCTCACGATTACGATTAACGGATTCAGCAAATCCTACGCCATGACCGGTTGGCGGCTCGGTTATCTCGCGGCGCCGGAAGCGGTGGCCAAGGCAGTCGATTCGATCCAGAGCCATACCACCTCGAATCCGTCTTCGTTCTCGCAGTATGGCGCGCTTGCGGCGTTAAGAGGTGATCAACAACCACTCGCCGATATGCGCGAGGAGTTCGATATGCGTCGCAATTACATGTTCGACCGCGTCTCAAAGATTTCGAACGTCACTGCGATCAAACCTCAGGGCGCATTTTACGTATTGGTAAATATCAGCCAACTCGGGCTGACTTCTCAAAACTTCGCCGACCGTTTGCTGAGCAAAGCTAGCGTCGCCGTCGTTCCTGGAGCTGCGTTTGGAGACGACCGCACCGTCCGGCTTAGCTACGCCACCAGCCTCGACGTAATTAAAAAAGGCTTGGACCGCTTCCAAGACTTTTGCCGAACGCTCTGAGGATGGCGGATTGCGGGTAGCGGAAACCGGATAGACCGCTGAGTATTTTTTTGCTTTCCGGTATCCGCTTTCCGGTCTCCGGTATCGGCAATGGGTTACCTCGCGCTCATTCTCCACGCGCATCTGCCTTTCGTTCGCCATCCGGAGCACGAGCACTTCCTAGAAGAAGACTGGTTCTTCGAGGCGCTCACGGAGAGTTACATTCCACTACTGCGCATGATGCAGGTGTTGGTGGACGATTCTGTCCCGTTCAAACTCGCGATGTCTCTCACGCCAACGCTCTGCGCGATGCTTCAGGATCAGCTTTTGCGGCAGCGTTACGTTCGGCATCTCGATCTGTTGATCGATCTCACCGCACGCGAGCAAAAGCGCAATCGGAACGATCCGCGGCTTCGCGAGCTTGCAGACTTCTATTTCAAAACACTTCGCGAAACTCGCGCTTTCTTTGTCGATGAATGGAAAGGTGATCTGCTCCCTCTCTTTCGCGAACTACGACACACGGGCGCGCTCGAAATCATCGCCAGCGCCGCTACGCACGGCTTGCTCCCCATTCTGCAACAGCAAGCGCCTCAAGCAGCGCGTGCGCAGGTCTTGATCGGCCGCGACGTGTATGTCGATCTTTTCGGTGCGGGGCCAAGCGGTTTTTGGTTGCCAGAATGCGGCTATGCGCCGGGCTTGGAAGCACCGTTACAGCAAGCAAATGTCCGCTGGTTCGCTCTGGACGCACACGGCTTATTATTTGGAAAACCGAGGCCGCGCCGCTCGATTTATGCGCCCTGTTATACATCTGCGGGTCCGGCCGCGTTTGCGCGCGACGGCGATTCAAGCCGGCAAGTCTGGAGCGCGCACGAAGGCTATCCCGGAGATCCAGCCTACCGGGATTTCTACCGCGACGTCGGTTTCGATCTTCCCATGGAGCATCTGGGACCCGTCGCGCGTGGAACCAGAAAATTCTCTGGTGTGAAATATTACCGGATCACCGGACGCGGTGAAGAGAAACAGTTGTATGATCGCGTGGCAGCGGAAAATGCGACGGCAAAACACGCGACTCACTTTCTGGAACAACGCCGCCAGCAAATTCGCGAAATCAGCGAATTGGGTTTCGATCCGATCGTTGTCGCTCCGTTTGATGCGGAATTGTTTGGCCATTGGTGGTTCGAAGGACCCATTTTCCTTGAGCAGTTCATTCGCCAAGCGGCAAACGAACGAGACTTTCGGCTCACCATACCGAGTGAATACCTGGCGGCGCATCCCACACAGCAAATCATTGAGCCCGCAGCTTCAACGTGGGGTGAGAACGGCCATCTCGCAGTCTGGCTCGATCCGAGTAACGCCTGGATTTATCCGCATCTCCACGTCGCGGCGCAAAAGATGGTTGGCTTGGCGCAAAGCGCTTCTGCCGTTGTAGAGCAACCGCTTCGGTTACCAAACGGGCGATCGGCAGGCAAAGCGCCCGCCCCACAATTCACCGACCGCATTTTGAAACAACTCGCACGCGAACTTTTACTGGCGCAATCCAGTGATTGGGCATTTCTGATGAAAACCGGGACCGCGCGTGAGTACGCGACCAAGCGCACCGTCGATCATCTTGCTCGCTTCAACCGTTTACACGATCAGTTTGTCGCAAATGACCTCGATAATAACTTCCTGCATGACTGCGAATCTCGCGACAACCTGTTTCCGAATCTGAACTGGCGTTACTATGTTTAATTCCTGTCATTCCGAGCGAAGTCGAGGAATCTCTCGATATTCTCTGAGAAAAGTAAGAGATGTCTCGACTTCGCTCGACATGACAACAAGGGTCAGTTTTGCGTTTCTGATAGCCATTTGGGCGTCCGTCGCCGCCGCGCAGGAATCGCCAACTCCGATTCCCTCAATGACGGAGGAATCTCCTTCTCCTCTGATATCGCCGGAAGAATCTGTCGCGCCTCCGCCCGCTCCGGAACAAACGCCTTCAGCGTCACCCGCGAGAAGCGCGCGCATCAGCTTCGTTCCGCCACCATTGGAAGGAACAATCAGCCTCGGTATCTACGATGCGAACGGCAAACTGGTGCGCGTCCTGCATCAGGAATCGAACCTGAGCGAATTTACAATAGGCGCCGACGCGCTGGTAACTCAATGGGACGGCAGAAGCGACAATGAAGAAGATGTGCCCGCCGGAAAATATCGCGCCCGCGGTTACCTTGTTGGTCGTCTTAAAGTGGAAGATCTCGGCCACGTGGCGGAGTCTCCGCCTCAAAACAACCCAGGTACCAGCGTGAAGGTGAAACTTATGCCGAATCCGCTGGCCAACGATAAACGATCAACAATCAATGTCGCTGCCGGGTTTGATAACGATGGAAGCTACTTGAAAACGAGCGACGACCTGCCGTTCTTCACCGTAAGTGAGTCGCCGAATTTGACACGCGTATTGGTGACCAAGGCTGGCGACAAGTCTCTCGATTTTTGGCAGGATGATGGGACAGGTTTGCATCGATTCCGCATCTCCAATGTTGATCAGATGATGGCTTTCGATTGCGGCGAATTTCAATTGAAATGAACTGTAGCGGCGATCTACGACTGCCGACGTGCAAGAACGGTGCTTGACACAAACCCCGCTACAACGCAAGCGATTGCTGATTAGAGATGCCCTCGACGCCCGAATTTCAACATACCGTCGGCAAGACCGCCAGCTTCAGCGGCACCGCATTGCACACCGGCGAAAAAGTCACCCTCAAACTTCAGCCCGCGCCGGTGGATCACGGAATCAAATTCAAACGCAAGGATTTGCAGGACGAGCCGACCATCGACGCGAGGATCGAAAATCTCAAGCAAGTCGAGCGCGCCACGACCATCGGCGAAGGCCCCGTCCGCGTACACACTGTCGAGCACGTGCTCGCAGCGCTTTGGGCCATGGGGGTGGACAACGCCATTGTGGAAATGGACGCAAACGAACCGCCGATCGGCGACGGGAGCGCCCAAGCTTACGTCGATCTGATCAGGAAAGCGGGTGTCACCGCGCAGGAAGAACCACGCGATTTTTTCCACGTCCGCGAAACGATGCATGTCGGATCAAAGACTGGTGCACTGCTCATTTTGTTGCCGGATGAGAAATTCCGCATTTCGTGCACACAAGCCGGACCAAACAATCAGTTTGCGCAGTTTTTATCGGTGGAAGTTACACCCGCAGTTTTCGAACGCGAGATCGCCCCAGCCCGCACATTTGTTTATTACGAAGATGTTAAGCCGCTGATGGACAAAAATCTCATCAAAGGCGGCAGCCTTGAAAACGCAATCGTCGTGCGGGGCGAAGCGGTGTTAAGCAAGGAACCTTTGCGGTTTGCCGACGAATTCGTCCGGCATAAAATCCTCGACGTTATCGGCGACCTCGCTCTGATCGGACGACGCATTCGCGGTCATGTAGTGGCAGTGAAACCTGGTCACGCCGCCAATGCAGAGCTGGCACGCTCAATCACTCGCGAGCAGACCCGAAGAAGCGCTGTGGCTGCGCCGCGAACTATCCCAAGTGGCGATGGAGGACTCGATACCGATCAGGTGATGCAGATTTTGCCACACCGCTTCCCTTTTCTAATGGTAGATCGCATTATCAGCTTCGAAACTGAAACCAAATGTATCGGCATCAAAACGGTCACGATTAATGAGCCGTTCTTTCAAGGTCATTTTCCCGGTCACCCCGTTATGCCCGGTGTGATGCAGGTGGAAGCCATGGCGCAGGTGGCCAGCATTCTGTTGTTTAAACTGGCGAAAACTACCAGCCGGATCGGCTATTTCATGAGCGCGGACGAAGTCAAATTTCGCAAACCAGTGCTGCCGGGAGATACCATCTTCATCCACGCCGAGCTCACCAAATCGCGCGGCGAACGACTGGCAAAAGCCAAATGCCATTGCGTTGTGAACGACACAATCGTCTCCGAAGCCGAACTCATGTTCACGTTTTTGGATAAGTGAGCGACGTGCAGATTCATCCTACCGCGATTGTCGATGCGGGAGCGGAACTCGGCGCGGGAACGATCGTCGGGCCGTATTGCGTGATCGGCCCCGATGTTGTGCTCGGCCCAAACTGCTGGCTGCAGCATCACGTCACGCTCTGCGGACCGATGAAAGCCGGCGCGACAAACAGGTTTTACGCTTATTGCTCCATCGGCCAGCAAACACAGGATCTAAAATATCGCGGCGAACCAACGTATCTGGAAATCGGCGACGAAAACACGTTTCGCGAATTCGTAACAGCGCACCGGAGCACCACGAGCGAAGGCAAAACGCGGATCGGCAATGGCGGAAATTTTCTCGCGTACAGTCATATCGGGCACGATTGCACCGTGGGCGATCACGTCATCTTCTCCAACAACGGCACCTTGGGCGGCCACGTACAAGTGGGAGACCATGCGATGATGGGCGGGCTCACTGCCGTGCATCAATTTTGCAGGATCGGTCGTTTCGCGATCACCGGCGGCTGCTCGAAAATTGTCCAGGACGTTCCACCCTTCATGATCGCCGACGGCAACCCCGCGGAAATTCGTGGGATAAATCTGGTCGGGTTAGAACGCAAAAATTTTCTGCCCGAAAGCGTGAAGCTGATCAAGGAAGCATTCCGTTTGATTTACCGTTCCAAATACAACAGGCGCCAGGCAATCGAAGCGATGCAGAAAGAATTGCCTCAGACGGAAGAGATCACCGAGATCATTCAATTCATCGAACAAAGCGAGCGCGGAATCATTAGGTAAGTTCTGCCTTCGCCTCCGACTCGAAGCCGTTCAATCCTCAAAGTAGAACAAGTCCGCGTGGTGCTGCAGCCAACGGCTGCGACGCTCGGATGCTGGATGCCAGTCCTAGTAGGGGTGATTGAATGGCAATCGCCTGCGCGATTCGATCAGACGCTCGTAACTATTTTCAAGAGTTGAAAATTGATTGGTGAAGGTTTGCATCTTCAGAGCGCAAGTCTCAATTTTGAACCTCCACGATCAACTTTTCCGCCAATGCCCGCCGTCCTCACATTGTTGCGAATCAAGAATCTCGCGCTCGTGGAAGAGCTCGAGTGGCAGCTGACGCAGGGGCTTATTGCCGTCACAGGTGAAACCGGCGCCGGTAAATCGATCATCATTGGCGCGCTGCAACTTTTGCTGGGCGAGCGCGCGGATAAATCGCTCATTCGCACTGGGGCTGATCTTTGCACGGTGGAAGCGGTTTTTGCCGGAAAAGATTTGCAGAAATTAAATCCGCGGCTTGTCGAGGCTGGGATTGAGCCGTGCGAGAGCGATCTGATCCTAAAACGAACTCTGTCCTCAACGGGGACAAACCGGCAGTTCATCAACGGCTCGCCGACGACGTTATCGATCTTGAAAAATCTCGGTGATGAACTGGTCGATCTTCACGGGCCGCACGATCACCAATCTTTGCTCTCGCCCGACACGCAATTGAGCTTGCTCGATTCATTCGCGCGCGCCGGAGAACAGCTCGACGAATATCGCAAGCATTACCGGCGATTGCAGTCGCTGCTCACAGAACACGCCGCACTTAATACTGCGGAAACAGCGCGCGAACAGGAGCTCGATCTTCTTCGCCATCAGATTACCGAAATCAAGTCGGCGAACTTGGTCGCCGGCGAAGAAGAAGAAATTGAGAACCGCTACAAACTGGCTAGCAACAGCAAACGGCTGATCGAGCTGGCCAGCGCGATCGCCAACAAACTTTCCGAAGCGGACGACTCCGTTCTCTCGCAGCTCGCGGAAACACAGCGGCTGTTGCGCGAACTGGAAAAGATCGACAACTCGATCGGGCAATTTTCTTCAGCTCATGCCGCGAGCGCGGTCGAGCTTTCCGAGATTGCGCGCGCTCTTTCCGCTTACGCAGATAAACTCGATCTCGACCCGGAACAACTCGCCGCGCTTGAGCAACGCGTCTCGCTCTTTGAAACCCTGAAGCGCAAATACGGTGCCTCGATCGCCGAAGTGATCGCGTTTGGTGAGCGCGCGACAGAACGGATGCAAAAAATTGAAGGACGCGACGCGGAACTGGAGCGTCTGGCGAAAGAAATTGAGAGTCTTCGCTCGCAAATGAATCGCGGTGGTGAAGCGCTGCGTAGACTGCGCACGAAAGCTGCACCGAAACTTTCCGAAAACATCCGGCGGAACCTTCGCGATCTCGGGTTCCGCCAATCGGAATTTAGAGCGCACCTGAACGCACTCGATGAACCGCGCCCGAATGGATTCGACTCGGTGGAATTACTTTTCTCGCCAAATCCGGGCGAACCGCTGAAACCGCTTCGCGCCATCGCTTCCAGCGGCGAAATCTCGCGGTTGATGCTGGCGATCAAATCCGCGCTCGCCGCTCACGACGCGATTCCGCTACTCGTGTTCGACGAGATCGACACGAATGTCGGCGGCGAGATTGCGCACGCAGTTGGCGCAAAGATGCAAACGTTGGGGCGCGATCACCAGGTGATCTGCATCACACATCTGCCGCAAGTCGCAGCGACCGCGTCTTCGCACTTTGTTGTGACGAAGGATGTCGCGCGCGGCCGCACGTTTTCCAATTTGCATGAAGTCACTGGAAAGGCGCGCCGGGAAGAGATCGCGCGGATGCTCGGCGGCAAAAGCGAATCGGCCCTCAAACTCGCGGCGAGCTTGTTGAAAGAACGGACTTAGTCTCACCACGAAGGACACGAAGAACACGAAAATGGAGTTTGATGAATTGTCGCGGAGTGTGATTGGATGCGCGATTGAGGTGCATCGCACCCTCGGGCCGGGCTTGCTCGAGTCGACTTATCGCCAGTGCTGTCGCACGCGCACATCCCGTTCCAAATGGAGGTGCCGCTACCGGTGCGCTACAAAGATGTTCTGTTGGATTGCGGCTATCGAATCGATCTGCTTGTGAGCGCCGATCTCATCGTGGAGATCAAGACCGTTGAAACGCTCCTGCCAATCCACCAGGCGCAAATCCTCACTTACATGCGGCTAGCGAAGATTCCAATTGGGCTGTTAATAAACTTCAACGTTACGAAACTACAAAACGGCATTAAGCGGTTCGTCCTATAAATGCTTCGAGCTCTTCGTGTGCTTCGTGGTGGAAATTACTTCTCCAGCGACCCGAGCGGCAGGACGACTTTGCCGAAAATTTCGTTGAGCACTTGCGCGAGGCCTGCATAGATCGCTGAGAACCCGCAAAAGATTCCTTCGTAGCCGGTGAAATGTTTGAAATCTGGTCCCGCGTTGATGAAATAACCAATGGCGAGCAGAAAAAAGAGAATGGTCAGCGAACCGAAAATGACCTGCCCGGCGACGTGCAACCGCCACGTGCCAATGAACATCACCGCGGTAAACAGTCCCCACATCGCAAGATACGCAGCCATCGCGGTGTCATTGGAAGTCGTGGCCCATCCTAGCTTCGCCAGGATAATCAGCGTCACCAGAGAGAGCCAGAACAAGCCGTAGGAAAGAAAAGCAGTAGTGGCAAAGGTGTTGCCTTTCCGCCATTCCATGATCCCGGCGATAATTTGCGCTGCGCCCCCATAGCAAATGCCCATCGCTAGAATCATGCTGTTCAGTTCATAGAAACCGGCGTTGTGGAGGTTCAGCAATACGGTCGTCATACCAAAGCCAAGCAGCCCAAGCGGCGCGGGATTCGCTGTCGTATCTCTGAGTTGAGTAACGGATTCGTTCATGGCGCCGCCAGTCTGCCGAAGGAAAGCTCGAGGACGCAACAACAATATCGAAGGCCAATGATTTAGCTTGTCGACGTGGCAGCGCTGAAATTATCGTGCGGGTTCTCGCATATGATTCGGCGTGATTATCTCATCATTGGTGCTGGTATTGCCGGAGCGAGCGCATGCGAAGGAATTCGCAAGTACGACAAGCGCGGCTCGGTTACCCTGATCGGCGCTGAGGTTTTTCCGCCTTACAAACGTTGGATTCTCTCAAAGAGCTTTTTGCGCGAAAAGGATCCTAATCTCAAGAAACTGCAGGAACCCGACGAGCGCTGGTTTGAAGCCCATAAGATCGAGACTCGCTTTGCCACAGTGGTAACACAATTCAATCTCGAGCGGCGTCTGGCTGTGCTTGCCAATGGCGAAACTATCGAATTCAACAAAGCGTGCCTGGCGATGGGCAGCCGCCCGATACGTCCGCCGGTAGCTGGAGTCAATCTCGGCAACGTCATTTACCTGCGAACGGTCCGTGACGCGCTTGCTCTAAAGGAAATGGCAATCGTGGAGCGAGGAATCATGGTCGTCGGTGGCGGATTACTTGCGGGCGAGGCGGCAGCGAGTCTGCGAATGATGAAACTGAAGATCGGTCTGATGCATCGTGATCCGTATTTGTTGAACCGCTATATGGATCCTGACACCGGGGCGTGGCTCACTGATTACTTTGCAAGACACGGGGTGGTTCTATCGATGGGCGAAAGTCTCAACGGCTTTGAGGGAAAAACGGTCCTGCGCAATATCCAGACAAAAAGCGGAAACCGGTTTCCGATTGGCCTCGCGGTGGTCGCCTGCGGCGCAGAACCGAATCTCGATCTTGTCCGTAATACGCCGTTAGCCGGGCCGCACGGTTCACCAGTGACCGAATATCTGGAGACAGAAGAGAAAGGAATTTATGCCGTAGGCGACCTGGCGTTTTATCCAGACCGGGTAATGGGCGGCGTGCGGCGTCAGACGCATTGGGAAAACGCGCGTGATCAGGGCTTGGTCGCAGGCGCAAATATGACAGGCAAGAAGCGCATCCGCTACGAGCAAGTCCCATACTTTTGGACAGAGATGTTCGATTTGCGGATGGATTTTGTCGGCGATTTCAGTGTGCTGCCGACTCGTGTCGACCTTCACGGCACATATTCGAAGAAAAAGTTTATCGCCCGCTATTATCAAGGCGACAGGCTCCGGGCCATTCTGCTTTGCCAGCAAACGCAGCGTGAGGTGGATTCTGCTAAGACGGAATTGCGTCAGCGACTTGCCAAATAAGCTTTAGCGGCGCTTTGTTTCCCGCGCAGTAGCTTTGTGCGAGGCGGGCGAGCGTCGAAGCGCTGGCAAGTGACTCCCAACGGAATCCTAAATTCAGTTCGCGAGGCCGATGCGACTAATAAACATCGGCTGGAATCTCAAATCCCGAATTACTCACTCGCACAAGCTTCCAATCCCACGGTTTCCCTGAAAGGCGATGCCACTCCAGCTCGAAAGGCGTCGGCAGTTTGTTGACGCGTTCGTCGAGCAGTCCCATCACATCATCGTCCGAGCTATAAAGCGTGATTTTTCCGGTCCACAGCGCCCGCTGCGACTCAATCTGCACGCTTGGATTGGTTGCGATGATCCTGGATCCGCGCACCCATCGGAAACCGTCTCGCATGCGTTCGAGAACCCGCGCCCGATCGTCGCCCCACTGATCCTGATAATCGGTACCGATAAAATCGGCCACCGCCTCCCAGTTTCTGTGTTCTATCGCGTAAAAGAAATTTTCTGTGTGTCGCTGGACTTGACGCTGAGGCCGCCAGAGCCAGATGAGACACAGCCCAACACAAACGGCCAGCACTAACCCGCCATAGAATCCTGCACGAAACGAGATCGTCACACGGCGAACTTATCCTTCTCGCGGGGTTAGGCCATTTCGCATGCAGAATAAGTGACCCTAAACAGAAGGCACTGCAAAAGGGGGGCGTCTGGCACACGATGCGCGCTCACTCGGGCGACAGACTGGCCAGGTCTTTTCCAGTTGGCCTAGGGCTTGAATCTGCGCCTTCTTATTATCGGCAATTTGTTTCGCTGCAGTTTTCGCCTGCTCAGTAATTTGCGACTGATGTTATTTTAGGTCGGGCGTCTGTCTGGCTAGCGCGACCAGTTCGCGATTCTTTTCACCTTCGACGCGGTCGCGTGAGCATCCGCAGTTGGGCCGCGGCGGATATCGATCCGCGATGCCTTCACGGCTGAAAAGCCCATCGTTGAGCTCGCGTCCGTGCCACGAGTGACCCCGATTGACCTGTCATGAGGCTGCGCTCTTGATGACTCGCTCGTAGCATTCGGGATACTCCCGCTGAACTCGTCTTTCAAGACGCGCGGATATCTGTGCATTTCGCTTCGAGCTTCCAATGAGGTGAGTGTATCCCAACTCTGTGGCCGAATGAGAATAGAAGGCCTCGTCCGGCCCGGCGAATAAGTAGCGGATGTCTATATTATGAAACGGCGAGTCAATTTTGTTGTGGTGATAGTTAATGCAGGCAGAAAGCAGGTATTGCTCAAAGAGGATGTTATCCCCGGTCTTGTTGATCAGGCGCGCCCAGCCAGGTTGATTGCGCGGATGCTCGATCAGGCTGATTGCCGCATCCGCGTAGTAGCGAATGAAGTCGACGTTGTTTCCTCCGAAGAATCCGCAGCACGCGGCTCTGCGTCGAGGGCCGACCGAACCGTACCATTTCCATTCTTCAGGCAACCATCCGCTGCATTCGCGCAAAAGGTTATTAAACGTCTCGGGCGCGTAGTATGACGTGCCCGGTAGAAAGTCCTCCGGGTTCTGCGCAATCACCGGCGCCGATTCAAGGCGCGCTGGAAACCGCTTCCATAGGAAGACATCATTATCGAAGTGAATGAAGGGATCGGTTTGCGCACGATAGGCGTAAAGTTTCCCCAGCGCCCACCAACCGGGATCGCATTGTTCGAGTGCGTCGAGCGCAGTTGACACGTGTGCAAATTCAAGGCCGATAGTATCGATGAGCAGTCGCGCGCCCGCAGTATCAGTGCATAATATTGTCGTGGGATAATGTTGTCGCACTGTTTGCAGCGACAGCACCCACGCCATCAAATGATGCCGCTGGCTCGGCCAGGCCACGCGGTGTTGGTCAGGCTTACTCCAGAATGACCAGACAGCCTTCACCCAACTTAGAGAAGGTCCGCACCGATGCCTTCGCCGCCAAAAGAGTATCCGTATGCGCAGTGCAGAGGATCGAATCTGCACCGGCAATCTTCAAAGCGGAAGGCCTCTCCATCCAGCGAGAGGAGTCCCAGCGGAGCGTAATGATGAGTTACACCTCGCGGCGTCACAGCGACAGGGATCATGTTTCCCTGCGCGTCCTTTCGCGGCTTGCCTTTGTCGTCGAGTTCCTGTGGCCATTCGATGTTCTTCGTCTCAACCCGAGCCGGAATGAGCCAGTAGTCGCCGGTACGATAATGGTTCGTTGTGCCCTGTGCCGCCGGTTCAAAATAGACCTGCACACCATCTTCGAGCGTGAACCATTCGCCTTCGACGATCGGGATTACTCCGTTATATAACTTTGTCTCGTCGGTCTCCTGCTGGTCCCAGCGGCGCGCCGTCGCAGTCTCAGCAAAATTCGCGCGGTTGATGGTATTCGCGCCCGGGTCGATCGTCATGCTATCGCCCTCGACTTTCGTAAGTTGCACCAAAGTCCCAAGCGCTCCTTCGATCTCACGAACGTCGTCGCTCAACTCTACCCATTGGCCGCTGGCAAAGCCGCGCACCTGATCGTGAACACCAGTGAAGGTTAGTATATTACCATCTTGCTCGAGCCACGCTGCAACCACTGATCCGTTGTCTCGCGACCATTTGAAGGACGCCGACTTAAGCGCGGCATCTTCATCTTTCCCGTCCCACGGCTCGCCCCCGTTGTGTATCTCGATGCGATAGAGTTGGTTCTCGACACCGCGATAGGCCGATTCCGCCGAAGCTATACATGGATCTTCGCTTTCCCCCTCTTCCATCACTCTTGCCCGCAGTTTGCCGCGGTTTGCCGTCCGCGCGTGTTTCCAGTTTTCCCACCCAGCCTTGATCGCGACACAGCGGCTTACATTTGAAGCGTTCTTTTCGTCATCGGTAAGTCCCCGCGCGCGAACACGCCAGACTACCTGTGCCCGCGTCGCAGTGTCGGGACCGCCGAGCGCTTTTTCACGAATAGAGTCATCTTCCATGAACGTGACGTGCCGCTCCCACACATCGAGATACATAAGGTGCGATCCTTTTTTCGTGATTCGATCCCTGAGTTCATCAGCATTGCCGTGACTCTTAAAGTGACGTTGGTGAAAAAACGAAACGAAGTATCCGTTTTCGACAAGCCATCCGTCCACATAGTAACGTCCCGGACTAATCAGCAGTTTCTGTTTTTTCAAAAGCTCCTGCAGGCGATCCTTCTCTTCTTGTTTGCCAAGATCACTGATAAGTTGGTCGAGCCGTTTGTTATCAATAACTAACTCAAATCCGCTTGCCGCGCTCGGTGCTCCGGCCGCGCCGATGATATCGGCGGCAAGTGAGCGCAGATAGCGCAGCAGGATGCTAACTTGCTCATTCCAGTCGGCATCGAGCTGGACGCGGCCTTGTTGCATCAGCACGCGGCTGAAGTTTTTCGCGACGTCGAATGTGTTACGGGTGATGTCGTTTTTCATGGTTTCCTTTCAAGTGCTATAGATGATGCCGGCGTCCATGCCGGCGGGTGTGAACTCGTCGAGCCGGACGCGCAGGTTCGCAGTGCGCTGCGGTTGAAACAGGTCGTGGAAAACGCCCATCTCCGACTCGTCGTCGGCGCCCCGCGTGATCTCCTCTGCGCAGCCTGCAGCAAGCTGACAATACGCCGGCGTACCGTATCGGACGCTAACGAACTGCGGTTGTACACGCTGTTGCTCGCGCGCCTTCGCGCGAGATTTTTCTTCATCGGACGCGCTCTTACCGAGCTTCTCGACGGCGCTGCTCTCGACGAGATCGGGCTGGCATTCGTAGCGCCGCGGCGTGCGGGAGCCGGGCGTGACGTAGCAAAACCGCACGCATCCGAGCTGCCGGCGTGCGACACAAATTTTTCCGATAAAAACGCAATTCTCCGCGAGCCGGATCGCGTGCGTCTGGATCTCGCCGAAAACCGTGCAGCGCTCGATTGTCAAAATCGCGTGCCCCGCGACGCTGCCCGGCGCGCCGAGCGCCTCGCGTTCGGGACTCGTTGCGTCCAGCACGCTGTCACTGATGTTCAGCTCCAGTGGATCAGTGTGCACCTGATCCTGCTGCAGCTGGATCGAACCGACGATGCTGTGCTCGATGCGCACACGGCCAGGCAAATTGTAAAGTTCTAAGCTCGGTTCCGCTGGCCGGTGAGGCTCGCAGTCGCAATGCAATCCCCATCCGGGCACGAGCGTGCAATGACGAATGATGACATGCACGTCGT
>WNFR01010914.1_pt1 | contig 19564 bp, 22 predicted proteins | sample 5400221 | NCBI WGS metagenome assembly WNFR01 (sample SAMN13153357, study PRJNA577476) | soil metagenome | isolation source: 40 cm soil under Madrone tree | place: USA:California | collected 2016-06-14 | reverse complement strand
GGAGAGTTCGGAGTAAGCTTCAATCTCACGACAGCGCAGCCCCCTCTGCCAGGGACACCCTTAAAAGTGTAGTGTGCGGCAGACTTTGTGCCCGACTTATCTGCGTTGATAACCTGTGGATTATCGTGTGGGGTTGGGGTAGTGCGTCCGTCGGCGGAGGAGCCTGAATCTGAATCATTGCCGTTATTCCCAATACCGTCACCGCTGGTCTTGAATGCCCGGTCGACAGATTGATAGCCTGGTGGTCGATGCACAGGGATAATATGATCGTGGAATGCATCCTTGACAAAACGAGATTTATTTGGGACCCCCCACAGACGCATGAAGTTCGTGTCGTTGTCGGTGAATAGCAATTCAGGTTCGACTGTAACTTCCTCACCATCCGCTCCGGCATCGGCAGCTTGACCGTCAGGCCCGACAGGCGGAGGAGATGAGAAACAGTACAAGTGGGTCTTTCCGAGTTTATTGTGAATGGCAGTGATCCGGTTGTTTGTAGTGGCAGACAGATTAGGACGCGGTGGAGACGGGATGGCCCAAGACCAGCTGTTCGAGAACCACAACTGAGGAATGATATGCAGATCAGCGGAGTCAGGACCACGATTATATGCGGTGATGCGAATGTAAATATTGTCTGGGCTATCCTCGTCCTTTGCGTACTGGCAAAGAACATCGATGAGACTTACTCTCGCAGAGGAAGAACACTCACCTCAACGAATACGTCCCAGTATCGATCTTCATCGAAAACATCCGCGTCTAGGATCTCGAACTCGACAACCTCACGACCACGGTGCTGGTTTTCGCGGACGAGATCTTCGTATGGATAAGCCTTCTGAGGGTATTTGTACAAGAATTTCATGTAAGAGTGAGTCGGCGTCGAGTCCAGGTAATAGTATAACTCTTTCACGTCCTCCCCGTGGTTCCCTTGGGGCCCTGACACGCCAAAGAGCCGCTCTTTGAGCATCCTGTCATTTTCGTTCCACAAAGCGAGGGAGAAGCAGAGACGCTGGTGGTTATCGCTAATACCTGCGATGCCGTCTTCTCCCCATCGATACGTCCGTGAGCGAGCGTGCTCATGGGGGAAATGTGCCCATGCGTCGCCGTCCCCCGAATAGTCTTCCCTAACTGTAGCCTAGGGAGATGATGAATGCGAGTATTTTGACTAGAGAAGGTGAGAAACGACCCATTGTCTATCGGACAGATAAGGGCCCCATCGCTTCCAATGTCTCTCCTTCTTGCCGTCTTGATCAAGGCGATACTGCTCAACGGTTTTGTAAGTCGTACCCAGTCTTTCACGAAGTCTATCACGATAAGATCGGCGAGCCTGCTCGTTTTCTGTTGGAGAATCATTTGACTCTGGGATAACCTTCCCTGTCTTTGGCGGTAGGGTCGGAGGTGGGGTGGCTGTCTTTGGGATGGATATCGTAAGTGGGTTGTCTGGCTTTGGCGAGTCAGAAGAGTTTTGCGGGCTGTATGGGTCTGATCTAAATAATTTCTGTTGTATGCTGCGGACGTTAGTGGCCATGGTAGGTGTGCACGTCCAAGGGGCGTGTTCAACTCGCGTTTACTCCGATGCTTCATCTCATCGAGTCAATGACGTCGTTGCAGAACGATTCGATTCGGTCTCGGGATTTACCGGGTCTGTCCAACAACTCTCGATAATCGATAATCATTAACTCGCTTTGTGATGACAACAAATGATGGGAGCAGCGCGGGTTAAAGTAAAAGCAAACGACATATGTTCCGGGGTATGTGGGAATTAAGTTAATCACGCCAAGCTGATATACTAGGCGTGAGCGAACGTACGGGACTAGTTGATACGTATAAACATGAAAGAATGAATGGGCAGTGGAAGGCAGATGATAAGACGCCAAACTTGCAAGATACCTTCCTTGTGTTGATGTGCAGATTAAGTGTCTATGCATGAGCTTGGAAAAATCGTCAATGATCGATCCCGATCCATAAACCGATTTCTAAAGTGCTCACTGAAGATTAAGATGTTCATTGCAAAGGGTGCGAACACAAGAAATAAAATCCAAAAATCCACGCGAAACATTTCATACCTTCCGAGACATGCCATGCTCAACTGTCGCGGCTCCATCCAAAATCGGTGAGCATGTCTCGTGCCCAGTCATCCTGGAGTGAAGGATCACCACCAACGTCCTCCCACAAACTCAGTCTGTGGTACGATGCGGCGGATGCTACAGAAACAAACGAATCGTCGGACAGTTGTGACTGAAGTGGCTCGGGTTGGGTCACCGGTGGCTTCGGCAGTTCTGACGTGTTACGAAAATGCATAGTGACTGGAGTAATAGGGCTCGTAGACAAGGGCTGCAGAGATGCGTCCAAACCCCCTGGAACGGGCAACGATTCTTTTGATGTGATAGCGCCAGAATCCAAGCTAGTGAGCTTGTTTTCTTTTGGTTGATCTTCATCCAAACCAACAGCGAGGCTTAGCGAGGACGAATCTATCTGCGTGTTAAGGAGCGGAGGCAAGCTGCTCGAACTGCGGCGCGGTAACAGTGAGGGTGCCGATATTATCGAAGGAGAGATGGGTGTTCTTGGGGAAGCGGGCGTGGACCGCGATGGGGAATCGCATGCATCAAAATATGGAGAGGATGAAGATGACGACGAAAATAGTCTCGAAGATCTGAGGGATGATATGGATTTCTTCGAAAATAACGCCGTAAGGGATGGCCGCTTCAACCTTTTCGGCTTTTGATTCGGCGAATCAGATTCCAACGGCAACACGGAAAGGGATGGAAGGTGGGAGGAATGTTGGGAAGAAGCAGGGGTTCCTGGCGCAGTCTCGGTTCTTGGGAATGTTACTGGTGCGTGTGTAACAGAATGAGAAGACGGCGCGGGAGAACTGCGGACAAAGTCAGGCATGACAGCGGGCTTGAGATTTTCCTTGGCGATATGACAGGCATTCGATGGCATGTGAACTGTCATTTGGAGAATGGATGGGCTTTCGGATGATATGGAAGGTGTAGTCAGTGAATCCGAGGACGATGTTAGCGCAGGTGGAGACCACGGATCCGATGGAGACCCTTTCCCCAATGCCGGGGTCGGCGGACGAGAATCCGACGCAGAGAGGTAAGAAGCACAATCTTCCAGAGGAGGCCTCATCTCTTTGTTGTATTCGTTGAAATCATATTGTGTCCCACCACCAGAAACTTTCTCTGCCCGAGTATCCAAGGCACCAATAGCAATGCTCTGATGGTCGCCCTGTGGCAAACTAGGTTCTGTTGCAGAATCTTGTTCCAACCTATTGTCCGTTGTGTGGCTGCCAGCGGCGTGCAAGATGTCGCCCTTTAAATCAAGATTGGTGTTGGTGTTATCGTCCACCCAGTCATCCGGCGGGCCATTCCAGATACCTTCTGCTTCACACAAGACCCGAAATATTGGTGGGCTCATGTTCAGCGTAGGGCAGAGCACGACGGTCAAATTGCTTAGTGGCATACGGATTTCCTTGCGCCTGGCCACAAAGTTGATCACATCAATGACCGTCCGGAGAAGATCTCTGTTCTCTCGTGGAAGGCGGGCCAGGAGAGAGGCAAACGTATTGAGTAAAGGTTGCGATGGGGGCCTCATGCTAGAAAAATTGGGTAACGCCAAGGTACTTAGCGACGGAGGCTTTCGTAAAGAAGGGCTATCTCGGGGCCCACTTGGCAGCGAGGGTCCTTTCCAAACCGGTTTTCGCGCGTTAGCTTCCTGTTCTTCGATGGATTTCCTAGCATTTGTCTCGGTAAGCATAGCCGCCTCGAAGTATGGGTTGAGAGCATGCGTAAGGATGGGTTCGGGAACTGAACACAACCAACTCTATGTCAAAGAGGTCACACTGAGCGCAACAGAGAAGCACGCACGTTCCCGGAGGTAAGTTTTGAAGACAGATGCCACCGCGTGAGGGTCCAGATCGCTAGGTGCACACTCCAACATGTCGAAATCCGCACCAGTATCGAACTCTGATCGCAATTTAGCGACGTGCGTAGCGCGACCGCTGACACTGTTTGATTGCCATAAGGGAGAATAACACTTAGCAAACAAAACATCTCACCGGAAAAGCCCCTCCTCCTCGATACCCCATTTCATTAGGTGTTGCGCACAACGAACCACGAGTGCGGGTAACCGCCTCTCATGAAGGACGGGTGAAACTGTACAGCATTGTAAATGCAGTGATAACAGAAGCGGAGACAGTGGATGCCTCACCTGTATGAGAGCTATCAGACGTAGGAGGAGCGAGGCGTATAACATCGATCGCAGTTTCGTCGGCACATATTTTCAAATCTCGACCAAAGACCAGGCCACCAATAACAGGGGAACCGGAACTGTTTCGCATCGGCCCTCTAAGGCAAATGCCAAGCAATGGACCAGTAAAGTTGAACGACTCCGGCTCGGTCTGCCCGGTGGAGGTGCTACTGACAGTGTTAACACTCCAAGCACCAGACGGGGCGTTGGGAGTCCGACGCGGCTTGCTCTTGTTGGACTGCGTCTGCGAAGCGTGCGATGCGAGCGACAAGTTAGACGCATTGCGTCCAAAGTCGTCCGTACCTGCGAGAGAAGAAGATGACGAATGCCCTGAGCTGCTGTGGCTCGAGCCTAAGTTGCCAAAAGCACGTCCCATGCGCTCAACAGCACGTTTGCCGAAACCCATGGCGAATCCCGCGGCCGGCGCGAGGCCACCAGTCATACTGATGGCGGTCTGTCGAAGGGAGCCGTGCTCGCTCGGGGAAGAGGGTAGTTGCTGGGGTGCCGCCCGATTCGTGGGAGGGGGTATGGTGGCCGCAGTCCAAGCAGCGAGGTTACCCTTGATATGACTCCCTGTAGACTGAGAGTTGTCGCCGTGAGAGGGACCAATGATACCGCTTGCCGCAGCCTTGCTCAATGTGGCCACGTCACCCGAAGGTCGATGTTTGAAACCAGGTCGACTTGAATGGGCCTCAGAACTAGGTGCTGACGTAACGACCTGATTGGATGGCAGGGGGGACGCAAATGAGAGAGAGATAGAGTGTCTCTTACACTTGGACGACCCAGAAGGGGATGTCTTTCGGCTTAAGGGAGTCACATTTGAATCGCTCACGTCTTCCTCGGTCATGATGAACTCGGCTTCAGTGAGCAGCGCGCTCAATCGTTTGCCTCCGGGCACCACAGTGTTTGTAGAATGTAGCGACTCCGCCATCGAAACAGGCCGAGGTGTGCGAGCCCCGCCCGATGCCACTGAACGTGGACGCACCGTATAGTAGCTGGTCGTGGTGGAGTCACTTTTCCGCCAATCTTCCTTCATTACATCATGATCCGAATACCTCTTCTCTGGCCGTCGAATGACATTCCCAACGTCTTCTTGATCCGGCGACGAAGGCGGGTTTAAGGTCATATTCGCTTGTGGAGACTCGCCAGCAGGGTTTGAGGACGAAATGGACTGGCGCTCAGGTGAAACATGGCGGATGAATGGCGATGTGTAATAGCTAGGACCTGCAGATACTGTCGGTTGGTGCGGAAGTTTGGGGGCAGAGGGAGACATCGTCGTCGTGTAGGATGCTGGCGTCATCACGGAGCGACTTTTCCCGATTGGCATCGGCACTGGGCCCAATGTAGGTGGGACGCTTGGCAGGACATCCTCACTCTTTTTCCTGCGGCCACCGAACACACGTTTTAATCTGGATCCGGCGCCGCCGGAAGCCATGGGTACAGTTGGAGATGGTGGCGGGACAGGCTGCTGAAGCTGGGAGCGGGAGGGTGCTTGGCCCATGGTTGGGATGAGAGAGGAGGAACGAGGGACAGGGAGGATAGTGTCGGGAGGTAGGTGGCTCTTGTGCGCGCTGGTAGGCGATGTATGCACAGACTGATCGGGTGTAGCTAAATCGGATTGACTCGAACCTGATGGTGGGGCAGCGGGGAGGATGGAACAGTCTGATGATGACGAGAAGGAGGACAACGAGGCAGAGGACGTGGACAAATGGACTCCATTCGCTTGTGCACGACGGCGTGGATCATGTTTCCGGAAAGGCATGGGTTGTAACCAAAGGCAGAAAAGGCGACAGGTTGTGCCAAAAGATGTTTAGATGCAGATAGGGGGCTAGATTGGGGAGATGGCAGAGCCACGCAGTGGCGAACTGCTTGTGGGTAAAGAAGGATGAGGACGTAAAGGGGAGAGTTAGGCGCAAAAGCCTGGCAATGTGGATGTAGTGAGGCAACGACGTGTTACCGGTCAATGCGCTTGTGATTTCTGATACGACACGCTATTGGTGCACTTCCCTCTCGTGGACGAGTACAGCGTCAAGACGATCGAGAGAAGGAGAAGAGAAGGAGCATCAAAGCGGAGAAATAAAAGGAAAGGAAGAGGAAAGAAAAGGAAGAAGGGGCAGGGTGGTGGCCCGAGAGGGGAGGAAGGGGTAGCGCGGCAGAGACTCAAAAGTAAACTAATTTACGTGTTCATTTTTGATGGCTGCTAATACAAATCTAGTATGTATTATGTTGATCGCTCTCATTCTAAGGTGCACCGAGGAGAAATTCTTTAACCAATTCGTATGTGAAAAATGACGTTGCAATGCTCGGGGCCACTTTAACTGTTCAACGTTCAACGTTCAACACGTCACGAACAATGATGAGGATAACAATACACGCACGTAAATTCGGCCAAAGTCCACGGTACATCCCACGAATACCTTCCGTCTTGACAATGACCCGTGCTGCATCCAATGCGCCGTTGTATTGGTATCCCAGCGCACTTGACTTCATCCCGACAACTTGCATTTTCCGGCGAAGAACATCAAATGGATAGGTGAGCGTCTGTGATACCGATCCTTGATTGATTATCCAACCATAAAAGGTCAGCTCACGCATATATTTGGTAGTGTAGCGACGCCTACCAGCCAGGGCACCACAAGTAAGTTTTCGGGTCACACTTGTCTTTCCAGGTGGCGTAATTAAACCACGCAAGGTTTCGTACGCAGCGAAATTAATTCCAACATACGGTGCCACACCCATAGCAGTCGCCACCAAGCCACGGTATAGCGCTCTGACGCCCCCTTCCTCACGCATAACCTTCAGAGTCATGCCCCACATGGTGAGCTCGGAGGGTAAGAGGCGCGCTGACGTATGGAGTGCCAACGACGGTCTCAATTGTGAAGGTGTCGCTGCAGTATTTGATGGCGCGGACATGGACGTTTGCGAATTATTGTTATTGAGCATGGATGCTGTTGCTATAGATAATCGCGAGCGCACGAGATCTAATGGGTATGTCGTACCTGCCAAAATGAGGTAAGAAGAGAATCACAAGAATATGGAGCAAATCGGGTAGAACGAACAGACAGAAGTGATGCCCGCTAATGCACCGCTAGTCAACCGTGTTGGGGTATCCAATTGTTTCTTCCCGTTCGAGGTGAACCACTGCAAAGACCGTTATTCATCGTAGATAATGCGAACCCCATTATGACGTGCCTTTTTTAACTGTTCATATGTCGTGAACTGAACAGCGCTGTAGGGAATAATCCGAACGCAGTTGATCCCATTTCCTCGCATAAATCCCTTGAAACCTTCCTCCCTCCACATGCGAACGAGACTTTGCCACACACCCGTGTACTGCTTGCCGGTATTTCTGGGCTGAACCTGTCTACAAGAGCAACAGTTAACTTCGAAAATTGAGAGCAAACGAAATCTCGTACTGGATGATTTTCAGACGCTCTAATGGGGAAACGACGGTCCGCGATGCAGCCCCAGCAACTCCGCCGGCAACGAAATAGGACGACACCTGTGGGCTCAACCACGATTCTGATGTCTTGGATGGGGTGACAGAGGCAGACGTCTGTGTGGAAAGAGCAAGGGCGGCGGGACGCTGGGCTTTAGTTTGCTCGGATGTCATGACAGTAGGCAAGGTTCGCGTTTAGGAAAATGTAACATGGACTGTTGGGGAAATCTAGTGCAAAGAGAGAGAGAGTGAGAGAGTGAGAGTGAGGATGCTTGATATGGTTGCCGTAGGGCTTGAGGACTATGGAGCGGTGTGGTAGAACAGTCTGTGCCAGTGGCGGGTTAAGGCGGAAGGCGGACAAGCAGCTCCGGCGTTTTTCACGCATGTGGCTGACAAGGCTGTTCGCCAACGCCAATTTCTCATTTTACGAATCTCAGAGTCGAGCTCTCTTATTCATTAAGAACGAAGAAAAACCCTCTGTGAAAATATCAATGGAGATGTAAATGATTGGAGCTCCAAAGGTAACAACCACGCTTTTTCTGTATGCACATACAATATGCCTATTTTTGTACTGGGACTTCGTCTCGACTATCGGAAATCCCTGTGGATTCATGGCTTCATTAGTTTCTGCAAAGGCCAGACCCGTTCGTTGTCACTCGCCTCCGCGACCACGGCCCCTGCCGCGACTCCCGCGGCCCCGTTCATCACCCCTCCATTCCCCATTACCACGCCCACGGTGGAACCCTGCAATAAAAATCACATTGGACCGCCCGACACATCCAGAGTGTGAAGATCCACTCACCGCCCCTGGGGCCACCACGTTCTCCTCTGAAGCCTCCCCGGAAACTACCGCGATCACCACCACGATAACCACCTCGCTCTCCGCCTCGGCCTCCCCTGCTGAAACCACGATCTCCACGTGATCGGCCACGTCCACCACGAGCTTGTGTAAAGCCGTCAGCGTCGGCTGGCGAATTGCCATTTGTAGCCGTGGTAGTTGTATCTGCCGTATTCATTTCCGGAATGGTTTGTGGCCCTTCTGCAGGGGAATGCGTCTCAGACGTCCCAAATTTGGCCTGAAGCCCGGCAATAGACGGGAGCCCTCCCTCGTCGTCCTCAGCCCAGTCAAAGTTTCCCGACGCAGATAAGGGTACTTCCTGTGGTAGCTATCCTTGTCACAAGTCAGGATCACGATGTCATGACGCTTACCTCGGATTGATGGGCAACCGTGACGGTCTGCTCCACAGCTACTTCATCACCTTGAGTCGTCTCAACTGTCGTGGTGGTGGTGATAACTTCCACCTCTGTCGTTTGGTTCTGAGGAACATCCAAGACCAGCCTCGGGAACATCGGACTCGGACTGCTCTCCTGAGGGTTGCTCTTCTGAGGGTTGCTCTCCTGAGAGTTCAGGGGTTTCGGAACCAGGGTCCTCCTGCGCTACGGTTTCAGCGGGAGGGTTCGCAAAGGCGTGCGCCAAGTCAAGGAAGCGCGAGTCTGATCAGAGACATCACATAAGTAAAATAACCCTCTGCAACGCGAGATAATTGAACCCACGCGAGATTCCTTGGAATTCACCTTCCCCGGAGAGGAGACCACGGACCAGCTCCCGCCTGACTTCACTCTCCTCTCCGAGCAATCGTTCCGCCACGGCAAGTACAACCGGGATCTCAGAATCGCCAAGACCAAGCAGCGATACACTAGGGTGCCGAGCAGACAAAGAGGCATGCAGCCGAAGGAAGTGCAGAAGCCGAGATACTTTGTCGAACGCTTGTTTCTGGCAGAAACGGTCACGACCGGCGCACGAGTTGTCAAAAACGTACGAACCTCTGCTTCGGCAATCGCTACGACAAGACGTTCCGCCTCCAACCTTTCTCTCTCAGACAGACTTCGGGCCTCCGTAGCAGCTCTATCAGCTTCGGAGGACTGAGGGCAGAGGTATCAGTGTAGTATATTGAGGGATAGCAGACCACACACCTCCACAGCCTTCTTTACTTCTTCTAGTTCTTTGACTACCATCTCGAGAGATGGAAGGCTCTTCCGCGCTTTTCTTTGGTCGTCGTTCAGTTTTTCTGGTTCAAGCGAAGCGTATGATTGTATTCGAGTCTATGAAGGGTTGACGTGTCGACAGAGGCATCACGATTACAGGCATAGAGGCAATGAAATACGACGCACGATCTTCTTAGTAGTAGCCTTGATCCGTTTTTGAATAAGCTCTACAATAGGACTATGTTTCGTTTCGTCCAAGACATGCTGACCAGATGGAATGCCGTTGGTGGTGCTCGGGTCTGCCAGTAAGGTTTCGGGTTCAGGTCTATCTTTGGTATCAGATGTATCAGGGGCCTTTTCAGCTAAGACCGGAGAAGTAGAATCCGGGATGGCAACCGAGGACAGTGCGGGTGAATCCTCAGATGTCCCCCCTTTGGCGGGTTTGCGCTTCTTCTTGGAAGACTTTGAAACGAGAGCAGATGTGGGAGCGCCTGGAACGTATCGTTGCGTAGGTGTATCGGCCATGAGGACCAGACACGAGTTTTGTCGGTTTTTGGATGAACTGTAGTCGGGGTAGAGTGGTAAAGTCAAAAACGAGTAGGTAAAAAAACCTTCTCACGCCCTCTTGACCAGCCCATCTCGATCTATCACTTATAATAAAGTTAAAGAATGAATATCCCTGCGCACCTCGGGTAATGACGCAGCGTGCTACTGAACGCCGTATCAGCCTTTTCTTTCGCTGCCGGGATCCAACAGTGCAGTGCTGCTACTGTCCTTCATCGAGGCATTCAGCGACCTTCACGCTAGTGACGTAACCATTTTACCACCGCTGAGGCTGACTGGACCACTTTCCAACGGTTTTGATTCGTCTGGCTCCCAGATGCCTCGGTTCGGTTCTAGCTTGTTTACATGGCCTCTGTGCAATCTACCGAGCACCATCCGACGGGCTCCGGAAGCTTAGCCAGTCCTCTCAGCTCAAATGGACACCATGCTGGTTCTCTGCAAATTAAGAATGTCTCTCACGAAACATGCTTTATGCGGCATGGGACCCCACCTCCTGTGTCATTCTTTGGTCCAGGTATCCAGCGTCGTCCGAGCATCAGTTTTGAAGACGGAAATCTCGCCATTCTTACTGGAAAGTCCTACTTTCTCGTTCACCGGGGCTTTCTTTCTCGTCAGTCGGGGTATCTGGCGGAGCTGTGCAAGGAGACCTATTCTCGCCCAACTACGACACTTGAAGGTCGTCCTGTTCTACGTCTATCTGACTCTCCCGACGATATATCGTTGCTTTTGCACTCCATGTACGATGGCTTGTAAGTTCACGAATTGTTCTGCCTTCATTTCAGCTAATTGTGCCTGAAGATCGTCACTGATGTCGCATGAGGGCAATGTGCGAATAGCTTCTATTTTGCTACGAATGTCGGCAAGATATGTGATTGAGAATCTGTTCAATGACACCTTGGCTGTTCTGTCCAAAGTTTGGCCAACCACCTTGGCTCACTGGACCCGACGAGAACGCCATCTGCCTAGGATTAACAGTGGAGCGGCCCAGGCAATATCTCTACCTCATCCTATGTGACTATCTCTACCGTCTTTTATTCTCAAGGCCTGACAAATCTTGCAGCACCATCGTGAACCTAGCGCGAGAGGTAGACGCTCCGGAGCTCATACCGGCTGCGTTTTATGAATTATGCCGTCTTCTCCCGAGTGTGGTGGCAACTGGCTACACGGATCCATTCGACCTGAGGTGCCATCGTCTCACATCGAGTGACCTAGTACTTCTTCTCCAGGGTCGTGAGGCGGCCTCGCGCTTCTTCTCCACATTCATTGTGAACGAACTGGAGAACAGAAGTGCTTCCGATATATGCTTTAATCGTCGTCAAGAAGACCCTGCACAGCGTCGCTTGTGCACAGGAGCGTTCCAGTTGATCACGTTCGAGTTGTTGCAAGACGTTAACGGCCTTATTACTGGGTGCACGGCCGATCCTTTGTTCGCTATCCAAGAGGTGCTCAATTTGCAAGCAAACATGGGTACGCCAGACGCGAGAAATATGTTCCGTGCCTGTGATGCTTGTAGACAGGAGTTAATGGTGTCCGTACATGCCGCGAGGAACAAGTTATGGGATAGCCTACCGGAGTGGTTTGGTGTAGAAGTCGTAAATTGGGGTTAATGTCACGCCGAATGTTTTTTGTGCTCAATATGTTTCTTCACGCGGTCGTCACAAGCCTCGTGATCGTGACTGATCCCGACGGAACATTGGCACACTTAACTTAGCATTTCATGACACAGTTCTTGATGAGCTTAACTCTTCCTCAACTCTGCGATAGCAATCTTATCGAATATAAGGATGAGTTACCCCTTGTTCTTCCGCAATTTTTTATGCCACGTCTACAGGACAAGCCCCAAGATCCGATCATGGATACTCTTCGTATGAAACGTGAATCTCCTGGGAGAGTACTGGCACCTCGGCTTAGACAGTCTCCTGCAGAGCCAGTAAAGGACACGTTGGAGGTGAAATTGCAAGAGTCTAATCTAGACTCTCCAGAAGAACCGTCTGATGTGTTCTGGGAACGTACGGCGAAGGAGGGAGTTCGGGTTCAGGTGAGGCGCCAACCAGATGAACGAAAGGTTGTTTTTCATACGCAGCGGCCAGAACCAAATCAGGTCTTGGGATTCATTGCGACCCTCTTTCTCTCAAATCGCTTCTCTGGGTCCATTTTTATCTGAGCAGTCGGACACCACCTTCGCAGCAGCTCGCTACTAGTATGTCACGACAAATTTATCCGTTCGTCCCGCTTACCTAGGCTGTCCAAGCGTCAATCCCCGGCTTCAAGCTCCAGACTCATACGTGTTGCATGTCGGAATGCAGGATCTCTTTGTTTCAATTAAGAATATACTCGTCGGGAACTCTTCGTCCCTATATCGATGGGACCCACTCTCTGAGATCTTTGTTCTCTCCACCACGACTGATGGGAAAAAAACGTTTATCGTTGTCGATGGAAAGGATGACATGCTTATGCAGAGGTAGGGTCTACTGACCAGTTTTTTCAAATAATCTTTTCCTCACTACTCCCAGCTACACAGAGCGCTTCTTAACAATTGGTGGTCTACTACGCCGACTTGACTCATTTGTCACTGGTCTTCGGAACCGGTGTGTCTCCATCAAAGACAGATGATTGTACAGAACTAACTCTTCCGGTTATCAGCTCGAGGACGGAAAGCCAATCTGTCCACAGTTTTGCACACGCACTCGCAACATGCGTCGAGTACATCAGATTACGGCTATCGAAGTTTCCGGATTCTACTCCGGTACAGACACCGCTCAACACTTCGGCCTTGTATCTTAATCATGAGGACTTTGAAGCAGCGTTGGAGGCTATTGCCTCTCTATGCAGAAGAGTGAGATCAAATTGTCGTCCATAATCTCATAGCTCATCCTGACTGTTCGCATAGTCACTGGACCTTAGCCCGTCGGAATATCCCGCTTTCTCATCGCAGCCTGAGGCGCTCTTATCAAGTTGCTATGACCATTTACAGCACCACATTGAAAAGGAGTCGAAGCTCTTGGTCCGCTCAATGCTAGCACACATCCTTACCGTGGCATCTGTGGACTATTTGCAGACCTTGAGTCGGTCAGTGGGCTACAACTGGGGATTCCTAACCAATCAACCAAAGCCAACCTTTATCTCGACAGGGATTGACATTGGTGAAGAAGATGAGCAAGAGGATAATAATTCAATCCTGAGCAACAATACTAAAGGATTTCCGAGCTTCATCTCCACGGATGCAGCCGAGATACTAATTAGGTCAAGAAAATCTCTGGGGTTCCTATGTAGTGCGCAACTCGACCATACCCTCTTGCGGCAATCAACTTCGCGTAGAAAGATTTCATGGTTCTGGACAAACGAAGAAGTCGTGGCTGTCTGGTGCAACAAGAAACAATATCTTGATCCATTGGCCCATGGGCCAGCTTCGGCTATAAACTCTGATGGAGGACCAGCTACAGGGCTGTTAGAACAATTCAAAGTTTTCAGTCTCGAACCAGGTACCCACTTGCCTCCCTCTGGGCGAGGAGCCGAATCAGCGTTACAGTCCTTCCTAGAGAATTTCCCCTCACAACTTCCCCCATTAACCCCAACTCTATCGCATCTCGCCGACCTCGTGTTATCGCCTCTCATAGCTCACTGCACTGTGGTCTCCGGTGCGCTGATATCTTTGCTGCTTTCGGATGTGTCACACCTCCACCTGCGTTCACATCTCGTCCTCTTGCGATCTTATCTCTTACTCACGCTGCCCGCGTTCACCGGACGCTTACAGACAGCTCTATTCTCGGATTCGGACGATTGGGATTTCGAGGGTAGCACCGTACGTGCAATGGCAAAGTCTATGCACAGCAGGAACAAGAAATCCGTTTCCGGTGGATCCGACGCTCAGTGGGCCGTTGGCCTAGGATTCGGACTTGCGGAGAGAGACTCTTGGCCTCCTGGCGGTTCTGACTTGAGTTACTACCTACGCACGGTGATTGTGGATTCGCTAGAGCCACTTATGAAGTTGGTGGACGCGGATTCCCTCGGTTTATCCGAAGGCCAAAGTCGGATATTTGCGGAGGCTGAGTTCCGGCTTGGATTTGCTATCCGGGATCTACCAGCTGGATCTGGTCGCGAGCGATGGCTAAACCCTTCTTGTGCGTACTCTACTTTCGTCCAGGGAATGTACTGAGTCCAATCCTTCCATTTTAGCCATAGAGTGCGTAAATCGTAGTAACAGAACCGCTCACCTCAAACTGACTTAATCTTTGAGGGCCCTGGATTTCCTTCTCATGGATTACAAACCTCCGCCTCCTCTTGACGTTGTGATAACAGCCGATGTACTTTCAAAGTATCAACGCGTCTTCTCCTTCATTTTGCGCCTTCTACGAGGTAAGGAAAAGGTTGCCTCTACGTCATCTTTATTTTAACCCTTTTGTAGTACAAAATGCGCTTGCCGCCCTCTTTCGCATGACTCGCGGCCCACCACTCTTTCCCACTCTTACTTCTGCTAACAACCTTCTGCTGCGATTCCGCTTCGCGGCACAGTTGTTCGTCTCTGTGCTCGCGTCGCACGTCCCTGACGTTGCTGTGCGCGGTAATGTGGATCCATTCCTTGCACGCCTTACTCCTGGCACGTTCACGGACGTGTTCGAGCTAGCAGACGCGCACTCGGATATGATGGACGAGGTGCTGAGCGCGTGTCTGTTGCGTTCGAACCAGCGGACGGCAGGCGAAGCTCTGCGGGGTTGTATGGAACTCGTACTCGACTTGTGCGTGCTTGCACTCAACCGGAAGGGATACTCGAGGATACAGGACGAAGGCGGGGAGAGGAATTAGACATGGCCGAGGGATGGTGCATATGTGGTGCGATGATGCGTGTTGCGTCGATAATCTGTGAGCGCTGAGCGTTTTGGGTTTTTATTTGGCAGAGACATTGATTACCATGGGACGACGTCAGTGATTTGTCATGAGTCTCGTGCTCTATTTCCCGTTTAGCTCTCGTTGTACGGTTGTACGGGAGTAGAGGCACTAGGAGAAGGCCTCTAACTTGCCTGTTAATCATGATAAAACCAGGAGCGAGTTTCTGCAGTAATGCTCAGATCAGCGAGATCTGCCATCCCTCTATGCTGCATCGCGCGCGGCTAAAGACCTTCTCATCAGCATGGGCAAGAATTTGTCAAGTCACCGCTGCCAACAATCCCTGAATGCCACATTTTACCAGGCATACTTGCGTAGTTTTCCCAGCAACGACTAGCAGGAAGAACGAACCCACTTTCAGCTGGCTGCATATCTTGGAAAGAACATGAAGGGCATGTACACCGCAAACTTATCTGGTCCGACAATAGTTGCAACAGACTCATCACTGAGACGACGTATGAATGCCCTCCGAGAGCCCGAAGAGAGAATGTAGGAAATCTTCTGCACCTTGTCTAGTTTTTCTTGCTCGCTGCCGAGTCGACATATCGTGACCACGTCCACGAGTTGACCCTGTGGTTCTGACGTCCAAATCAAAGAAAGTGCTGGATTCTCCAGACGCACGTCAGTGAAGCGACCAAACCTGCAGTATAGTAGCGAGAGCGGTGAAATGCAGGGTATCGGCCAATCGTCCTGTGTCCTTTCATTGTGACTACCCTGCAGCATCGCACACGTGGAGGAGCAAATACATTTATATAGAGTGCCCGAGAGAGCTCATGGGGGAGCCTCATGCATAATCTTCGATTGGTTCTTGTTCTTGTCATACTTGATCTATGTGCTGCATCTGATGCATTTCCTCGACTCGGACACTGTATGGCACCAACACATCGTGAATCGCACACATTTGCCAGCAGGGCAGTGGGTGCACCTGAACGTGTCCAACTTCGTTTCCATATCATGGCGCGTCATTGTAAGTATGAGAGTGAAAACGGCATGCGAACGCGAGGATAGCCTCGTGCGTGGACCTGGTTAAGGCGGAAACTTGGGAAGAATTTGCCACTGATTGTAGATTCATTGATCGTATATTTTAGTTGTTGGTGGGCGTGAGGGCGACATAGAAACCGCGGTTGACACTAGACACTTGACTGTTGCCCTACTTCAAGACAATCTGACACAACGATAGCTACAATAAAACGCTGTTTGATTGGCGTATGGACCTTTGATATGCCTGTAGAAAAAGAAGTATTTCTACCGACCCCATTGTGGCCAAGAAAAAACGAAACAATTCATCTCGTAGTCTACAGAAGCCGAAAGAGGGCATGAGCAGCGAAGAATAAAATTGTATCCCACACCCCGCAAGAAATTCAGAATGGAAAACGCTGGAAGGCGCGGAAGAGAAGTTGAGTCCACCTTGTAACTCAATCAATAGTCCCATATACATAATTCCTTGAAGACAATGAGAAACTTCAGGCTTAAATTACCGTATAGGTTAGCTACAGGTTAGCTACCGCACTAGCATTTCATGCGGTCACTTAGCCCCGCCCCGCAGAACGAGTGAGTATGCGTCACAAGCCCTAGTGGCACCGCCCGGCGCTCGCTGGCATCAAGCATGCATAGGCTACGCGTAATGAGAGTACCCAACACACTAGGTATGACTTATTGAGCGCGGGATGGTTCGCTTTCTAGAGGAGAGGGCGAAATCAGTGCCGTGACTCACACTGAGTAAGACGCGAAAAACATCAATCAGAACAAATTTAGGGACTGTCGTGCGTGAGTTTAACACCCTGATGTCACGGCGTGTACTAGTTGGGATAACATTGAACTTCGGGTTTAGAGGGCCCTAAGTCGCGAGAAGTTGCAAACAGTGTCTGGTTTGGACAGTCACAATGGGTCTCTTGTAGACGGGGAATCACGAGAGTGTTTTGCAGCAATCGATAACGAACCAAGTAGGGCGGAAAGCTCTGACTCGAGAGGAAGTTCTAGGTGTCTGCACGTAGTCAAGTGAATGGGAGGTTGCGGGCACAGCACGATACTGGTGAGCTAGCTAATCTGGCAGATCGGTTACAACCAATGTCAAGCTAATAGTATAGCAAGCAGCCTTGAACAAGACAAGAGCCACACTCTTCTCCACGGATCAGAAAGGCTAGGGCCATCAAGCATCGGGGGGATATTGTCCTGGATAACTCTAAAAACACGAGCAGGACGTCGTCAGCGCGTTCGCGTCAGATGCCAGAGGGTAAAGTCACAAGGGTGTTATTACCAAGACTTGAACTGTCCACACAGGTACAGCTGGACTCAATCGGATATACCATGTATGACTCAGAAGTTGGCAAACAGTGCCGACTTCAAGTTGTCGACAGAGAGAACAAGAAGATAATCAGGCCTGTCAGGTCCCATTGTGGAAGAAAAGTAATCATGTAGCTCGGTGCACCGAGCCTTGGTAGCACGTCTGAGCAGATTGTATTGTATGAGTCATGTGCAGACTGGGAATAAAAAAAGCGATCCGATAAAGACAAGATTCAACCTGACCGTCTGATATTTTTACCATGACCGTCGTCCAATTCGCTCAGTTCTCGTCACTTGTCCAGCCGACATTCTGGCACGAACTAAGTCGGTTGAAGCTCGAGGTCCTCCGTCTATCAGACGACACAGTCCCGCTTACGGCAACGTACTTGGCCGGCCGCACCATCAAAGACCGGAATACTGGCCAAGAAGTCGCGCTGGGATGCAATATCAATGTGGGTGGGGAATCACTCTCGGAGGACTACAGGTGAGTTTTATCACTATTTTACTCAGTGATGTCCTACATATACATATAATGGCAGCCCACCTACGCACTCGATCACGGCGCGAGGCGTCTTGAAGATCTATAACACAATAGAGGAGTTCAAGAATGCCGACAAGCGGGCTCTGTTTAACACATTATCGGAAGAAGTGCGTATCGCATTTTATTGTATATCACCTTTCTAAAGCTCCGCATGCCCGCCGCGACCAACCACTTCTCCATCCACCGTTCCTTCCTCGGATTGCTAATAACCACTTTGCCCTCATAGATTTGGGAGAGTATCATCCAGAACCACGACGTCTCATCCCTAACACGCTTCCTACTTATCACCTTCGCCGACCTCAAGAAATACAAGTTCTACTACTGGTTCGCGTTTCCCGCTTTCGCCGCCCAGCCCCTGTGGGAGATCGATGATGACTGGACTGGCCCAGAGGCGCACTTTTCGAAAGATCAGGTCGCCTCACTCACCGAGCAGCTCTCCCCGACAGCGCCCGCATTTTTCCTCGTGCGGCCCGCACAGAACGATACCGTCGAGACCGCCCCTGTGAATGAATTCTCCTCGTTCTTCGCGAACGTGCCCCAACAGTCTGTGCGTGTCCCTGCTACCCCGCCGCCAACCCTTCCGTCCTGTCTGATAATGACCTTAGCAAGTCGTCGGTTTTCTCGACCCTTCTGCCCAAGCTTTCGCACCCGGATGGCCCCTGCGTAACCTCCTCGCATATCTCCGCGCCCTACACCCAGAAGCAACGCAGACCGTCCGCGTATTATGTTGGCGCGGCGATGCGGCATCGAGCCGCTTTGGCATCCTGCACGGTGGCCCGGCCGGCTCTGACAAGCCGAGTGCGGTCGGATGGGAAAAGAACGTACAGGGTAAACTAAGTGCGCGCGTTGCGGACCTCGCCCCGATGATGGACCCCAAAAGGTACGTAACCTTTATTCTGTGGTAGATGTGAGCGACGAGTTGCCCAAAACGACAGGCTCGCGGATCAGGCTGTCGACCTGAATCTCAAACTGATGCGTTGGCGGGTCCTCCCTTCTCTCGATCTGGAGAAGGTCGCACAGACACGATGCTTGTTGCTTGGCGCGGGTACTCTCGGATGCTACGTAGCGCGAGCGCTTATGGTCAATCACGTGACACGCACGCTACAGTTTATTTTTTGACGCACTTTGGTTTCTTAGGGCTGGGGCATTCGCAAAATCACACTTGTCGACTCTGGCAGAGTCTCTTTCTCGAACCCTGTACGACAACCGCTGTTTGAGTTCGACGACTGCCTGAATGGCGGAAAGCCCAAAGCCGAAGCTGCAGCCGCGCGCTTAAAGAATATATTTCCTGGTGTCGTACGTACTGACTTTCTGTTTGCTCGAGGAGCACGCCAACGTGAATACAAGGATGCTGAGGGTGTGACCCTCTCGATTCCGATGCCAGGTCATCCGATTCCGCCGGGATCGGAGGAGCAGACGAAGAGGGACGTCAAGGTTCTGGAGGACCTATTTGATGCGCACGACGCCGTGTTCCTTTTGATGGATTCGCGCGAGAGTCGCTGGCTGCCCACTGTTCTCGGCTCAGCAAAGGGAAAAGTGAGCAGGATTTCACACCATAGTGGTTCCTTCGCCGCTTGACTTCTAGCGCCGTAGATCGTATTGAACGCCGCCCTTGGCTTTGA
>WNFR01002393.1_pt1 | contig 19579 bp, 18 predicted proteins | sample 5400221 | NCBI WGS metagenome assembly WNFR01 (sample SAMN13153357, study PRJNA577476) | soil metagenome | isolation source: 40 cm soil under Madrone tree | place: USA:California | collected 2016-06-14 | reverse complement strand
TGGATGTCGGATTCAGCGTAAATGCCAAAACCTTACTCCTGGGTCAAATGCTTGGTCGCACACTGGCCCGCAGCTCTTGTACAATTTCCTGGGCAGCTTTGCGAGCAGCAGCATGCTGAGTCACGTCAAACGAAATGGCACCTACTCTAGCATGACCGCCCCCGCCATAGCGCTCGCAGATTTTAGCCAAATTAACCACGGGCGGAGAATGCGCCCAGGGATTTGACCCGACCGACACCTTGACCCGAAAGCTGCTCTTGCTCAAGCCCACGCTGTAGATCGACTCTGGATGCAAATAGTAGGGCACAAACTTGTTGTAACCTTCCAGTTCCTGATCGGTGACGTCGAAGAAAAGTGTTCCATCCTGGGACTCAATGCGGTCCCGCAGAATGCTGACTGAATTCTGGTGCCGCTCGAGGAGAGGGGGGAGCAGCGGCGCCACCAACGGCGATCTGACAACATCAGCCAGCGGCTCGGTCGCAAGCAGTGGAATCAAACGCGGCAAGAATTCGGGATCTTGGGTGGACTCAATCACCAAGGTCAGCTGCATGGCAGGTTCTTGCATTTCCACGGCGGTCTTAGCGTCGGGATATAAGGCACCGTCTATGATGTCGGTCCAGCGCACCAATTCCGCGACCGGCTCTGGATTGAACCCAAAACGCTGCTCGGCAATCGTGGCAATGAAACTGGTGCACGATTTGAAATCTGGATCGTAGAACTTGCGGCTGCTCTGGTCCTGCTCGAAATGCGCTGCATCCTCGGGTGAAAGAAACGCGCTCTGATGATGATCGAACCACCAGGTGATTTTCGGGGAACTGGAATACTTGAAATCCACAATGGCGTTTTCATCGCAATCGAAATCGTCTTCGTTGAAGAGAGCGCCCGCGCGATGCAACAGACCGGAGTAGACAAATTCAACGTCGTTGCGAATGCGTTCGCCGTAAAAGCGAGAGAACAAGGCCGCGGAAGAAGCGCCGTCAAAGCATCGGTCATGGTAGAAAACTTTAACTTTCAAGAATTCCTCTTGTCGTGATCACTTTTCCCCGGCAGTCCGGACTGCTCGAGGGTAAAAGGAAATAGGAAGCCACTCCGGAGCGACTCCTGTCAAGCGATATAAGGGGAAGCTCAGCTAAACCCAAAAGAATCAGTGCGCATGTCCTTGCTCCGCGAGGCGGGCGGCTAGCGGACCGATCACCGGCAGTTCACAACTTTGTCCTTGCGCTGCCTTTGCCACCAACACTGCCCAGAGGAACACAATCGCCAGAAAACCCAGCCCTGACGAGAGCCACCCAATCAAAAATCCGAGAACCGGCAGGACCGAGAAAATCACAAATAACAGCCGAAAAGCTCCAGCCATGATGGCGGTTGCGACGACGAACAGCACCGATTGCCAGGCATGAAACCGTACGAAGCGACGGTTTCTGATTTCGGGAATCGCAAGGAAAAGAATTGCGGGCACCACAGTGAGATATGCCAGAGCACCGAGAATTGCATCGTGCGGCAACTCAGCTTTGGGCCCATCCTCTGCAGTGGCAGAACGGCCGCAGGACGGACAGAATACGCTAATTTCCGGCATTTCCGAAGCACAATGCGAGCAGATCATTTCGATTAAAGATAATACTGGCCTTCGCGCTTTCGGCCAAATCAGACACTCGCGTATCGCAGGGTCCCGCAGATTGTCTTCTCGCGAGTGCCAATGAAGATTTCAATGGAAATCAGATTTAGCCAGTGACGGCAAAATTGTCATTCTCGGAGCACGGGCCTACAATCGGATTCTTCGCGATGGCTCAAAATGTTCTGACACCCGCTGCACTGCCCGGATCGCGCTTTCGCGTCTTGCGGACGTTGGCCGTGGGCGGACTCGGTCTACTTGTAATTCTTCTCGCCGGGATTGCCTGGTTCCTTTCTGTCGCGCGTTCCGCGCTGCCTCAGCTGGACGGGCCGCTTCCTGTGGCTGGCATTTCCGCGCCCGTCAGCATTATTCGTGATGGCCATGGGATACCGACAATCGAAGCGGCCACGCTCGACGATTTATTTTTCGCGCAGGGATATGTCACCGCGCAGGACCGGCTGTTTCAGATGGACCTGATGCGCCGGGCAGCTATGGGCGAACTGGCTGAGGTCGTGGGTGAAGTGGCTTTGAAGCACGACCGCCAGCAGCGAATCCTCGGAATCAGAGCAACGGCAGAAAAGGGGCTGCAAGTGACGACACCCGAGGACCACGCCCAATTCGGAGCGTATGCGCGAGGCGTAAACGCTTACATCGAGTCGCACCGCGACCGCTTGCCGCTGGAGTTTCGAATTCTGCGTTACTCCCCTCGACCCTGGGTCATGGAAGACTCGCTGGCGATCGGGTACCAAATGGTCGAGACCCTTAGCACCAGTCCCAAGAGTGCACTGACACGAGAGAAGATTCTCGCCAAACTTGGACCAGAGCTAACTGCCGACCTTTACGTGAATACTTCGTGGCGGGATCATACGCCAACCGCGCCACCTGCGGCTCTCGACAGCGCGCCGTCTCCGTCCCCTACTTCCGCGCCGTCGGGAGCTGTGGCATCTGCAATTTCCGAGACTTCCGTTTCGCTTTTGCTCCAGCCCTGGCTGGAACCGTTTTTTCAGGACAGGCCGAGACACTTAGGCTCGAACAATTGGGTGGTCTCTGGAGCGCACACAGTCTCAGGCAAGCCGCTGCTTTCGAATGACATGCATCTGGGCCATCAAATGCCAAACCTGTGGTACGAGGCGCACCTGCATTCCGCCGATTTCGATGTGGCTGGGTTGACGCTTCCTGGATATCCGTATGTATTTGTCGGTCACAATCGGCGCGTGGCCTGGGGATTCACCAATGTAGGGCCCACAGTTCAAGACGCGTACATTGAAAACTTCAATGACCACGGGCAATACCTCACTCCGGAGGGTTGGAAGCAGCCAGAGACGCGTCGCGAAATAATTCATGTCAAGGACAAGCCCGACGTTGTTGTCGATGTCAACGTCACGCGGCATGGCCCGATTATGACCGAACTATCTCCCGGTGAAACACGCAAGATCGCACTTCGCTGGACGCTCTACGACGGCATTCGTAATCCGTTTTTCCACGTGGACATGGCGCAGAACTGGCAGGAGTTCCGACGGGCGTTCTCAGAGTTCGACGCTCCCGGACAGAACGTTGTGTATGCGGACGTCGATGGAAATATTGGTTATCAGACGACAGGCAAGGTCCCTACTCGCGCGTCGGGCGACGGCAGCCTTCCGGAAGATGGCAGTAACAACGCGCATGAATGGACTGGGTACATACCTTTCGAAAAGCTGCCCAATGTGCTGAATCCGGCTTCGGGCATCATCGGTACAGCGAACGGGCGAATCACTCCGGATGGTTATCCGTATTCCATCAGCGTTCAGTGGGAGGCACCCTGGCGCACTGACCGTATTTATCGCGTGCTCGGATCAGGCAGGAAATTTTCCGCTCCGGACATGCTTGGCCTCGAAACTGATATCTATTCTGAGCTAGACCGATTCGTCGCCGACAAACTCGTTTACGCCGTCGATCATGCCAAGAACCCCTCTCAACGGACGCGTGAAGCGGCAGACATTCTCAGGCTATGGAGTGGGCAGATGGAGGCAACCTCAGCCGCTCCGACCATCGTATCTCGAGCCATTAATGAACTGAAGCGAATGTTGCTGGAACCAAAGCTTGGGACAGCTCATGATGGCGACGATAGTTCTTCGCTCAGCTGGAAAAACTACCGCTGGATGATGGAAACAAATTGGCTCGAAAATACCCTCACGCACCAGCCAGCACGCTGGCTGCCTTCGAACTTTTCAAACTACGATGAATTTCTGACGGCGACACTTGAGGAGGCTCTTAAGAAAGCTCCTACGAATCTGAACTCCTGGAAATGGGGGGCGGCGAACTCGACCACGATCCAGAATCCAGTGTTGGGACGAATTCCGATCCTGAGTCGTTGGACGGGGCCTGGCGAGCAGCCGCAATCGGGCAGTGCTTATACGGTAAACGCTTCGGGACGCGACTACGGGCCATCGGAGAGATTCACTGCTGATCTTTCGAATCTAGATGCTTCCACGCTGAATGTCGTGACTGGACAGTCAGGCAATTTTCTCAGCCCCAATTACATGGACCAATGGCAGGCCTGGTATACGGGTTATACGTTTGTGTTTCCGTTCTCAGACTCCGCCGCGAATGCTTCAGCCACGCACCGGTTGGTCTTGCAACCTAAATAACTGGCAATCAGTCCTGCTCTAGAAGTCGACCACCTTCACGTCGACGGCCTGGCCGACAATGTTCACCTGCGTTGTTTGTGGCTGGTGGGTGGTGGTGTCATAGATGGTGAGCTTGCCACCTTCGCAAACGTAAACCACGTTGCGATTAGGAATGGGTTCGATTCCAGTCACGTCCCCGTTGCGCAGCGCAATCGTCACACTTCCGTTGCTCAAGCTGCCAACTGTATTCACGATTGTCAGGCATCCCCGGACTTCCGAGGCGTTGATATTGGTGCAGTTCCGCGAACCGATAAACAATTGGCCTTGGGATCCCATTGACATGCGGTCGTGGCGCCCGTCCGCGATCACAAGCGGCGTAGTGTTTGTGATCGTCAAAGAACTCGCGTCGATCACACTTAACCGGCCGCAACTGGTCGCGGCTGTTGTGGTTCCCGATCCGGTACAGTCGTTCAGGGGTGCGAGCGGTGTCCCCGCAACGTAGAGAGTGCTGCTCTGCAGAAGTCCGACGGTTGCTCCGCCGGGAACAGACAGCGTATTCGTCACTATCGGGGTGGACTGCGTCATATCGATGGTCATGACGCTGCCCGTAGCGCCAATGCCACCGCACTCCTGGCCACAGTTGAGGACATAGGCGGTCGAGCCATCCGAACTAAACGTCGCCCAGACGGGCCTGTCGAATGACCCGCCTCCCACCACAGTCACAGCGTTACCGGTATCGATAAGGCTAGGAAACAATACTTGCACTGTGTTGGCCGTATCCGAAACTATCAGAATCTGATTGCCGCTCGGACTTGGAGCAAGAAAGTGGGCGCCCGGAACTGGGATGTTAGCGGTAATTCCTCCGCCCGAAAGACTGATTCTTGCTACTTCGCCGGCCGGCTGACCAGGTTCGGGCGCCGTCGGCATCGCGACAAAGGCGGTCGTATTGTCAGTCCACACAAAGAAACTGTCGGTTGGTCCGGGCAGGCTGACCGAACCGGACGCACTCTCACTGGCGTTGTTCACAGCGGCCAAGGCATTATTGGCCGCGCTGAACACCAGAGTCAGATCTTTTTTTGGGCTTAGAGCCATCATTCCAGCGTCGGATACGGAGCCTGAAAGCGATATCGGAGAGTTGCTGAGGACGTCTTTGGACGCATCCACAATCTCGAGAACTGGAGTCCCCCCTCCACTCGACAGCGGATGGAGTGGATTCGAAACGAAGGCCCTAAACTTCAACCCACTCTTGTTTTGTGTGGAAGGGCTCTTGTAGCCGCATGAAACCAAAGCCGGCCAGATCAGGATGAGCACAGAAAGAGCGCGTAAGGTTCTTATCAACCCTGGGACTCCAAGAACATTGAAGGATAGAGAGTTAGATGCGAAGAGCGGATTATAACAGAGCACCTCGACGCGATTTTTTCCGCTCATTGCTAGACCCCAAATGCAAATCCAAAGCTCCTCCTGTATTCTCAACACAATGCCTCGAGATCTCCTTGCGCGTCTGAAAACCACCCCTGTGCTGTGCGACGGCGCCATGGGGACGCTGCTCTACTCCAAGGGCATTTTCATCAATCAAAGTTACGACGAACTGAACCTTTCGCAGCCGGATCTGATTCGCAACGTTCACCACGAATATCTTCAGGCAGGCGCGGAGATTGTTGAAACTAATACATTTGGAGGCAACAGCTTCCGGTTGGAACGACACGGTCTGCGCGAGAAAGTCCATGACATCAACTTTGCTGGCGCGAAACTGGCTAAGGAAGCAGCCAAGAGTTTTGACGCCTGGGTCGCGGGTTCTGTGGGGCCGCTGGGTATCCGAATCGAGCCTCTTGGAAAGATTTCATTTCAGGAGGCCCAGGACGCCTTCCGGGAGCAGATTGCGGCTTTGCTTGAAGCTGGCGTGGACCTGCTCATTCTGGAAACCTTTGGCTACGTTGAAGAGCTGCACCAGGCAATTCTCGCCGCTCGTGAATTAGATCCGCGAGTACCCCTGATTGCACAGGTCACGGTGGACGAAGAAGCCAACTGCCTGGACGGCTCGACTCCGGAGAGTTTTGCTCCTCGGCTCGAGGAGTGGGGCGCTGACGTAATCGGATGCAATTGCAGCGTAGGCCCGGTGGCAATGCTCGATGCCATGGAGCGAGTCCGGGCTGCGACCTCCAAGCCCATCTCCGCCCAGCCAAACGCTGGCATTCCACGCTCTGTCGAAGGCCGGAATATTTATCTGTGTTCGCCGGAATATATGGCGAGTTACGCGCGAAAGTTTGTGAATGCTGGCGTTCGCCTGGTTGGCGGATGTTGCGGCACCACCCCTGAGCATATTCGCGTCATGAAATCGGGGCTGCGCGCCACTCAGGCACGTGCTCGAGTGTCCGACGTAGCCGTGAAGACCCAAGCCCCGCCTGCCGTTGTCGCCAGCATCCCCCTGGAGGACAGGTCACGACTGGGAGCAAAGATCGCTAGCGGCCAGTTCGTCACCATGGTGGAAATTGTTCCGCCAAAGGGCACGAACATTGAAAAAGAGCTCACCGGCGCTAAATTCCTGAAATCTGTTGGCGTGGACGCAATCAATATTCCGGATAGCCCGCGCGCCTCCGCCCGTATGAGTAACCAGGCCCTGTCATTGCTTTTGCAGCAGCAGGCCGGAATCGAAGCCATCCTCCATTACACCTGCCGGGACCGCAATGTGCTGTGCATTCAATCCGACTTGCTGGGCGCGGCCGCAGTCGGAATCCGAAACCTGATTTGCATTACTGGCGACCCGCCGAAAATGGGCGGCTATCCCGACGCAACCGCGGTCTTCGACGTGGACGCGATCGGCTTGGTAAACATTGTTCACAATCTCAATCGCGGGCTCGATATTGGCGGCAACCCGATCGGAACCGGTACGGCCTTCGCCATTGGGATTGGAGCAAATCCCGGCGTCCCTAATATCGACGAGGAGATTCGCCGTTTTGAATTCAAGGTCGAGGCTGGGGCTGAGTTCGCGGTCACGCAGCCGGTGTTTGACTTGTCATTGCTCGAAAATTTCATGCGCAGGATTGAGCATTTTAGGATACCGGTCATCGCCGGCATCTGGCCGCTGGTCAGCGCGCGCAACGCCGAGTTCATGAAGAACGAACTGCGCGTGTCCGTTCCGGACTCCATCATCGAACGCATGAATCGAGCGGCTTCGCCTGAGGCTGCTCGCGAAGAAGGTGTCGCCTTCGCACGCGAAATGCTGGTGGCAGTCCGCAGCATGGTGCAAGGAGCGCAGATCAGCGCACCTCAGGGACGCTACTCCTCGGCGGTTGATGTGCTAGAGGCGTTGGGAAGCTCAGGCGCTAAGGCTGGATAGGCCGGGGAATCTTGCTCCAGAGTAGTGTCTCATTTCAGACACTTGCTTCCGGGAACCTTAGAAAATTAAAACGTTTTGCTACAGTTTTTACCTGATACCACCTAGGGTGGTTCGGGGTAAAATCAGCTTCAGGGAGTTAATTTCCTTTTGCCAAAATTTGAGGATTGTATCCAGCGTCTGGAGAAAATTGTCCAGGAGCTGGAGCAGGGTGAGGTGCCGTTGGAAAAGTCACTGACCTTGTTCGAAGAGGGCATGCAGCTTTCAAGTTCCTGCCGAAAGGAACTGGAGGAGGCTGAGGGCAAAGTGGAAATTCTGCTCAAGCAAAACGGCAAGATTCAGGCCGAACCGTTCGAACGGTAGAGCGCCACGGCGAACGGACAGCGCGAGCACGAGCAACGCGTTGCGGCAAACCTTCCCCGCTCTGTGTCAGGGTGTCACCTGCCGGAGCCAGCAGCCGTGATAAGCGGCAGGAACCGAGGGAGCATATGCAGTACACTATCGTTCTGCTCCAGAGCGATCCCAATGTCGCACAAACGCTTGCCGCGTCGTTGTCCAACTCGTTTCATCGGGTGCATGTAGTCAGGTCCATGGACGAGCTACGTTACGCTGCCGCCAAGCACCAGCCCCTGGCGATCGTTCTCGACTTGGAGTCGGCGTCGCTCAACGATGTGGAATCGCTGAAGAAGGAATTTCAGGGGATCCGCGTTATTTGCAACCATCGCGTGGCGGATGAAGAGATGTGGACACGCACGTTAAGCGCCGGCGCCGACGATTGCTGCCCGTCTTCCGACATGCGCGGAATCCTGGTTGCCGCAATGCGTCAACCCGCGGCGGCTCGCACCGTTGCGGCTTAAGTCCGAAAACAGCTATTTCAAGGACGCTCTCGAGAACGAGCGTTCTTTTTTTGTGCGAAAACTCCCGTGATGTCCATCACGGATGATTCATTATTGAGTCCTCTTGTATCCCGCCCCGCGCAGAGCGCGGCCTGGACGCTCGTCCGTAATTTTGCCGTCGAGCACGACCGGACGGCCGTTTACGAACACATCCTCTACACCTACGGAGTAATGTAGGGGATCGTTATAGGTGGCGACGTCCTTGATGTTTGCCGGGTCGAAAATAACAACATCAGCCATCATTCCAGGGCGCAGGATGCCTCGATCAGTAATTCCGACGCGGCTAGCGGCCTGCGAGGTCATCTTGCGAACCGCTTCCTCCATGCGCATGGTGTGCTCGGTGCGCACGTACTCAGCCAAAATGCGGGAAAAGGTTCCGAAAGATCGAGGGTGGGCTTTGGTTGTGCTTAGCGGTCCATCTTCGGCCTGGGCTTCGGAATCCGAGCCATACGTCACTAGAGGATTCGAAACTGCGGCGCGTACATCGGCGTCGTCCATGATCGAGATCACCACCGAACTCTTGCCGTGATCGGAAATGGCGATGTCCATGGCGGCGTCTTTCGCATCTTTGCCCATCTGGCGGCCGATCTCATCCAGATTCATGCCTTCATACTTGTGCAGCTCGGGATTGAGGACCTGAATCAGCAATACTCCTTTTCCACCTCCTGAGCCTCGCCATTGGTTTTCCCAAGTCGAACTCGGTTCGTCCATTTCTTTTTGAGCGCGGGCACGTTGGGCGGGATCCTTCAAGCGCTCCAGCATTTTGTCGGTGCCACCTTCGGAGATCCAGCTCGGAAAACATGCAATCAGATCATTCGAGGCGCGGTTATAGGGATAGACGCTGGCCGCAACATCGAGACCTCGGGCGCGCGCCGCTTCTATCCGGCGGAGAACCTCCGGCATCTTTCCAAAATTCTCTGGATAAGCGGTTTTCAGGTGCCAGATAGTGCCGGAAATATTAGCCCGCTGCGCGATCGCAAACACTTCATCCAGCGCCTCGAAGATTCGGTCAGACTCTGAACGCTGATGGGTGAAGTAAACGCCTCCATAGCTCCGCGCAACTTTTGCCAATTCCACCAGTTCGTCGGTTGAAGCAAAGGTATCGGGAACATATTGCAGAGCCGAACTCAATCCAAACGCGCCCTGTTGCATCGCCTGCGCAACCAGTTGACGCATTTGATCGAGCTCGGCAGGAGTTGTTGGACGATTGTCTTTCCCTATGACATAGGTGCGCAATCCGCCTGCGCCGACAAACGTTCCCAGATTGATGGCCGGGCGGTTTCGCTCGAAATGGCGGAAGTAGTCGTCGAGCGACCGCCAGTCGAGGGCCACTCCGTACTTCTTGGCGTGTTCTCGCATGTCTTCGATGAGGCGGTCGTTAACCGGTGCAATGGATGTGCCTTCGCCGGTGATTTCGGTCGTTACACCCTGCGTGATCTTGCTGGCGGCCCGATTGTCGACCAAAATATTGAATTCCGATTGGCCCTGCACATCAATGAACCCTGGCGACACGACTAATCCTGCAGCTTCGATTCGCTTAGTAGCCTTGGCATTGTGCAGATCGCCCATGGCGGCGATGCGGTCACCGCGGATCGCGATGTCGCCCACGAACCATGGAGCACCGGTGCCGTCGACGATCCGCGCGCCTGCAATCAGAAAATCGTAATCGGGCTGTTGTGCGAGGCTGTCGGCGGTGAGAAGAAGCGTGAGGGCGATAACGAGAAAGCCAAAGTTGCGTTTTTTGATCATGAGCGATCCCAAAATTGAAGTGCGGGGATGATACACCTTTTGCGCTTCCCCTAGCTTCGCGCGACGAGCGAGAACCACTTGTTATACTCACGTCCATGTTGGAGCAAGCCCTCGAGGAAGGACGCAAACTCGCTGACGCAGCCTTGGAACGTTTGCTTCCGGCTGGCAGCGAACGCCCAACTTCTATTCACCAGGCAATGCGTCACAGCGTTTTCGCGGGGGGAAAGCGCATCCGGCCAATCTTGTGCATAGAGGCTGGACGGGCAGTTGCCGGCGTTCTGCCGGAAGGAATCGAAGAACTGGGCGCCGCGCTCGAAATGCTGCACACTTATTCGCTGATCCACGACGATCTTCCCGCTCTAGATAACGACGACCTTCGGCGTGGCCGGCCAACATGTCACAAAGTTTTTGGTGAAGCGATCGCCATCCTTGCTGGAGATGCGCTGCAAACCCACGCTTATGAAACGCTGGCGCGGCTTCGCTGCCCTGCTGAGTCGCGGGTGAAAATTATTGAAGAGATTGCCCGCGGCACTGGAACCGTGAATGGCATGATCGGCGGGCAGGTAGTTGATCTCGAGGCTGAACACACGCGAGCTGATGCCGAGACGCTCGAGTACATCCATCGCTCCAAAACTGCAGCTCTGATTGCATCCAGCGTGGTTGCAGGTGGCATCTATGCAGGTGGAAATTCGGAGCAGGTCAGCAGTTTGCGTTGCTTCGGACAGTCGATCGGCTTGGCATTTCAGATCGTTGACGACCTGCTCGATGTAACAAAAACGTCGGAGCAATTGGGCAAGACTGCCGGGAAGGATGCGGCTTCAGAAAAGGCCACATATCCGGCCCTATTTGGACTTGAGGAATCTCGGAAAAAAGCCGATGAATTACTCAAGGCTGCATCCAAAGGGTTGGAGCCTTTTGGCGAACGGGGTGACGTTCTAAAGAATCTGGCGCGGTTTCTCGTAGAACGTGAGAGTTGATCTATTTTTGGAACCGAGAGGCACCGAAACGTTATACTTACGTCATTGAGCTCCTCAGAAGCGCCTCATCACCACGTTTTCCCTTATTTCGCGTTTGAGCGCCAGCAGTGACAAAGGACGAATGAAGAAAACGATTACGCCACGGATAGCGTATTTTTCGATGGAAATTGCGTTGGAGCCGGACGTCCCGACGTACTCCGGTGGCCTTGGAATTCTTGCGGGGGATACGCTGCGCTCGGCTGCCGACCTGGGAACACCGGTAGTGGCCGTAACTCTGGCGTATCGCAAGGGCTACTTTCGACAGATTCTCGACTCTGCTGGAAATCAGTTTGAACAACCGCAGGAATGGGACCCCGAGCGCCAGCTGCCGGAAGCTGGCCCGCGGGTGATGGTTGAGATCGAAGGTCGCCAGGTCGCAATTCGCGGATGGAAGTACACAATCACGGGCGTCTCGGGTGAAATCGTTCCAGTTCTTCTGCTCGATACCGATATGCCGGAGAACAGTGAATTCGACCGTAGCTTGACAGATTCACTGTACGGAGGAGATCAGCGCTATCGCCTGGCTCAGGAGATTGTGCTCGGCCTGGGTGGCTTCCTGCTTCTGCAAAAACTTTATTCAGGACAAATCGAAACCTACCACATGAACGAGGGCCATTCGGCCCTGCTTTCGCTTGGGCTCCTCGAACGCCGGTTGGAACAAAGTTTCGCCGGACGTTTGAAGCAACTGGATATCGATGGCGTGCGCAATATGTGCATCTTTACGACGCACACTCCGGTTCCGGCGGGACACGATCAGTTCCCGCGCAGTCTGGTATCGCAGGTTCTTGGACGGGCCGAACTCGGCTTGCTTGATGAAGCGGAAGCCTGGGAAGGCGATGCCCTGAACATGACTTACCTCGCGCTGCGCTTCTCCGGCTATGTCAACGGCGTGGCGATGCGCCACGGAGAAGTTTCTCGCGGAATGTTTCCGGCTTATGAGATCAGCGCGATCACAAACGGCGTCCACGCGATTACTTGGACATCGCCAGCATTCGCCGAGCTGTTCGATTCCTACATTCCCGGCTGGCGAACTGATAACAATTACCTGCGTTACGCGATCAGCATTCCTCTACCCGCTGTTCGGGAGGCACATGCCGACGCCAAAGCCGAGCTGTTTGCCGAAATCAGCCGGGCATTTGGTGTACAGCTTGATCCCAAGTTGTTGACTCTGGGCTTTGCGCGACGCGCCAGCACGTATAAGCGCGCCGACTTGCTGTTTCAAGATCCGGAACGCCTGCGCAAGATTGCGCGCGAAGTCGGCCCAATACAGCTGGTGTATGGAGGAAAGGCGCATCCGCACGATGAAGGCGGCAAGAACCTGATTCGCCGCGTAGTCGGAAGCGCCAGCTCACTCGCTGATGCGATTCACACTGTGTACGTTGAGAACTACGATATGCGCTGGGGAAGGCTGATCACATCGGGCGTCGACATCTGGCTGAATACACCGATGCGGCCACAGGAAGCCTCAGGAACAAGCGGCATGAAGGCGGCGATGAATGGCGTGCCTAGCTTCAGCGTCGTGGATGGCTGGTGGGCCGAGGGCCACATTGAAGGCGTTACCGGATGGTCAATTGGAAGTAGTGAAGTCGCCGAGGACCCATCGATCGAAGTAGCAGCGCTATATGACAAGCTGGAGCGCGAAATCGTGCCCATGTTCTATGGGCGGCCCAATCGTTTTACGGAAATTATGCGCTTTGCGATCGCATTGAATGGATCATTCTTCAACACTCAGCGCATGCTGCTCCAGTACATATCGAATGCCTACAAGATGCATGGCGAAGTGACGGTGCCGGTGGTCCGACTTTAGCGCACGCTATCTCTGCTCTGCGGCGATTCATTAGACTCGCCTCCAGTCTTCTACATGCTCTTTACATAGCGGTAATCTGTCCGAAACCTCTTCGCTGTGATAAAAAGAATTACGGCGATGGAGTTCGCCATAACCGCCTGCCTCGCGCGGGCTGATGACTCCTACCACAACAGCAGTGGCGGAGACTCCATCGTGAACGACATTTTCATCATTTCCCTCGGCGCAGTCGTCGGCGCCAATGCCCGCTGGATCATCAGCCGTTACGCAGCGAAACTCCTCGGCCTGGTTTTTCCGTACGGCACTCTCTTCATCAACGTCAGCGGCAGTTTCGTGGTCGGATTTTTTATGATTTGGGCGACCGAGAGAGTGCTGATTGATCCTCGCTGGCGCTTGCTGATTGTCGTTGGCTTTTGCGGTGCATTCACTACATTTTCCAGCTACGCCTTTGAAACGGTGGCCTACTTCGAACAGGGGCAGTGGCTTCTTCTGCTAACGAACGTTGTGTCCAATAATTTGCTGTGTCTCGGCGCGGCCCTCGCAGGGATGGCACTGGCGCGAGGGATTTAGATTCACGCGATGCTGACGGAAGAAATGGCTTCAGCGGTGAAGTAAAATGCCAAACGTGGCAGTGCAAGTCACCATCTATTTGAACGAGTCGGACAAATGGCACGGCAAGCCGCTGCACCTTGCCATTCTGAACTATTTGCATGACGAAAATGTTTTTGCCGCTTGCACGCTGCATGCGGTCGGCGGGTTCCTAGGGCGGCAGCGTGTCAAAACTAGCCATCTGGTCGATGCCGGAGGCAAGCTGCCGGTCATCATCATCTTCGTAGATACCGATGAGCACGTGACTCGCGTGCTCCCAACGCTCAAGGAAATGGCAGCGCACCATCTAATCGTCCGGGAGAACGTGGTCCTGGAACAAGGGAGTCTGGATTAGTCTGGGAACGCACTACAGTTCATAGTTGCAGGGTGTAAAGCACCGCATCTTCGGCAGGATGGTTGTAATACGATTTGCGGCGACCAGTAATCGTGAACCCACACTTCTCATACAGCCCGCGTGCTGTAGCATTGGACTCACGAACTTCGAGGAAGATGCGCGTGGCATTATGGTTGCGAGCAACATCTTCTAGCTCGTCAACTAACGTCGATCCTAACCCCTGAGACTGGCTGCGGCGGCCAACTACCACATTCTCCAGTTCGCAATCCTCCCCGATCACTCGCGCAATTAAGAATCCGTGCAGGTTCGCTTTGGCTCCGACGCTTTCACCCTCAATCACGAGCGCAATGCAGACCGGAGTCTTCTGCTCGAATACTCTGCGATATGTGGTCTCCGGCCAGTGGGCAGCTGAGGTGGACTCTCTCTCCAGTTCGACGATGACCGGAATGTCTTCAACCGAGGCCGTCCTGACCTGCTTTGCAGATCGCGGATTCGTCGGCTCGGCCAGGCCTCGCAAACGAAATACACACGACAATTCGCCTACAGTCTCAAATTCTCCGACGAGTCGTTCCTTGGTCGTCATGGCGGCACAGCTCTTGTCTATTGCGGCGTACTCGGTTTGATTCTCTTTCTTGAAACGGTGATATGCCTTTCGCGAAGCCCAAACGTCTAAAGTGAGGTAATGCAACCGCGATTCCCTGTCACGGATGAGATGGGTCCGAATATATTCTTTATCGCGGCGAAAGACGTTTGCCCACTCCCCTTGAGGGCCGTAGATTTTCTCGAACGCCCGTCGCTTAGAAGGCCGGACACGGAATTCCCATATGACGACGAAGGCGGAAGCTTTCTTCTTGCGGGTCATGTCGGCATACTGCTGGATTTGTGAACCTCAGCGTCGCTGCGCCGGATGTAATTGGCATCGAGAGCTTCGGGAGAAACCGTCTCGCCCGCCTGGATCTTCTCGAAACCAAGGCGCGCTATTGCATCCGCCCTTGGCTTGACGACCTGCATTACTTGCAAGTTGTTCTCACGCGCAAGGAACGCGATCTTGTCATCGCAAGTTGCGATGAGAGCGTTTTCAGCGCGCGTCAGAAATTCCTGCGCGCTCAGCAACTCTTCTGTGATCATTGCTACCGATTGTTCTCTTGTGCTGTTTGATGAGCTGGCTTTACGTCCAGACAATTCGTATTCACTGCAATAGACCTCGCCTCGCCCGGCATCCAGAGCGGCGACTATCGTGCCCTGTGCTTCAGCGCCGCGAGCAACCGCCTCCAGCAAAGAAACCGCGGCGATCGGCTTCTGCAAAATTTCGGCAAGAGCTTTAATTGCAGCAAGCCCAACTCGGAGTCCAGTGAACGACCCTGGTCCAGACGCTACAGCAAACGAGTCAATATCGCTTTTGCTCAACTCGTGTTTCTTTAACAATCCGGAAATTTGCGGAACGAGCTGAGCAGAGAAAGTTCCGCCTTCCAGTGGGACCATTTCAATAGTTCGCGCATCACCTGACTCAAATCGCACAAGGGCGATGCTGCCGTTTTTGCCAGAAGTATCTACGCCTAGAATTAACATGTCAGTGGGCGGATTCGACCAGTTCGAGGAGCACGCCACCGGTGCTCGATGGATGGAGAAAGATATAGCGATGGCCGCCGGCGCCGACTTTAATTTCATTGGAAACCAGGCGAACGCCTTCGCTCTTGAGTCGCTGGACAGCCGCGTTCAAATCAGGCACCCGAAGGGAGATGTGGTGCAACCCTTCGCCGCGCTTTGCAATGAATCTTCCGATTACTGAATCGTCAGAGGTGGGCTCCAGCAGCTCCAGCCGAGTCTCGCCGATGGGAACCATGACTAGCCGAACGTTTTCTTGTTCAACGTTTTCCTCAGGCGAGACGGTCAGGCCTAGTTTTTCATAGATGGCCTTCGCCGCCGCCAGCGACTTAACCGCGATTCCGAGATGGTCTAGCACAAAGGTCATGGTTGGTCGAATTGAACTGTGTGGGGCGGGCGCACTCGCCCGCCTGTCTCGCATCTTATGAAAGGGGCGCGGGCTTACAAATTCTTCATCTGGGCAATTACTGTTTCTATCACAGAATACGGGTCACGCTTGTGCTCGGCAATCTCGGTCGCGAGACGAGACAGTTCGCCATCTGGGAGCGACGTCCGCGCTTTCTCGAGCAAACTATCACGCAGCATTTCAAGCAGGCGCGTCTCCCAATTCTGAATTCTGCGCTGCAATAATAGGTCCTCATTCTGCAGATACGAATCATACTCGCCAATTGCCCCCGCGAGTTCCGTCACACCCTTGCCCTCCGTTGCCACGGTCTTCACAATCGGCGGAGTCCAATGGTCCGCGCGGATGGCCAGCGATTGCAGAGCACGAATCTCGCGCTCCACGCGCTCGGCGCCTTCGCGATCGCTCTTGTTGATCACGAATATGTCAGCGCTTTCCATAATGCCGGCTTTGATCGTCTGCACATCATCACCCATGCCCGGTACAAGAATCACCACCGTGATGTCCGCAACACGCACGACATCGACTTCGTCTTGTCCCACGCCGACCGTTTCGATCATCACAACATCGCGGCCGGAGGCATCCATCACCATCGCGACATCTGCCGTAGTTCGAGCGAGACCGCCGAGAGAACCGCGTGTTGCCATGCTGCGGATGTAAATGCCAGGATCGGAGAAATGCTCCTGCATGCGAATGCGGTCGCCGAGAATCGCGCCTCCCGTGTAGGGGCTGGTGGGATCGACCGCGATGATTCCCACAGTACGATTCTCTTCCCTATATTGCTTCGCGAGTTGATCAACCAGTGTGCTCTTGCCTGCGCCCGGTGCGCCGGTCAGCCCGATAGTCCGAGCGTGACCAGTGTGCGGAAAGAGCTGCTTAAGGAGAACGACCCAGCCCGGGTGGTGATTTTCGATAGTTGAAATCGTGCGGGCGAGTACGCGCGGGTCTCCAGAGCGGAGCTGCTCAATCGATTGTTGAATTTCAGAAGTCAAACGAGTAAGTGTAAAGCAGAGAGGGCCTTACCAGTGAACCGCGTGGCGGGCGAGGGCGCCACACACGCTCTTGTTCACAAAGCTAGTCCTTTAGCAGTTGCCTGGCGATCACTAGCCTCTGAATCTCACTTGTCCCTTCGCCAATCGTGCACAACTTCACATCGCGGTAATACTTCTCCGCCGGATAATCTTTGATGAAGCCGTAGCCACCGTGGATCTGCACGCCTTCATTGGCGCACTTGACCGCGACTTCGCTGGCAAAGAGTTTGGCCATGGAGGATTCCAGCGTTGTTTTAAGTCCTGCATCTTTCATGGCGGCGGCACGGAGCGTCAGCAGCTTGGCCGCTTCGATTTCGGTGGCCATGTCGGCCAGCTTCCATTGGATCGCCTGAAAATCGCTGATGGCACGGCCGAACTGTTTGCGCTGCTTGGAATAATTGAGTGCAGCTTCGTAAGCGCCTTCGGCCATGCCCAGCGACAAGGCGGCAATCGAGATGCGTCCGCCATCGAGGACACGCATTGCGTCTACAAATCCCTGGCCCTCTGTGCCCAGCAGATTTTCGGCGGGAAGAACGCAATCTTCAAAGATCAGCTCGGCGGTATCGCTTGCGCGAAGGCCGAGTTTGTCTTCTTTTTTGCCGGGACGAAAGCCCTTGGTTCCTTTCTCCACGATGAACGCGGAGAGTCCGTGCGTGTGTGCCGCGCGATCGGTGACGGCAACTACGACCAGCACGTCGGCATAGTGGCCGTTTGTGATGAAAGTCTTGGTCCCATTGAGCACCCAGCCACTGCCGCGGCGAACGGCGGTCATGCGCGCGCTGCCAGCATCGGAGCCGGAGGAGGGTTCGGTCAATCCCCACGCGCCTATAAACTCGCCCGTCGCCAGCTTAGGGATATATTTTTTCTGCTGAGTGTCGTTGCCCGCCAGGAAAATATGATTCGAGCACAGCGACGTATGCGCTGCCACGATGATCCCGACCGAACCATCAACGCGCGACAGTTCTTCCACGGCGGTGACGTACTCGACGTACCCCATTCCGGCTCCGCCCAGCTCTGACGGAAAAACCACCCCTAGTAATCCGAGTTTGCCGAGTTCTTTAACAGTGGAGAGCGGGAAGTCACCGGCTTCGTCCCACTTGCGCACGTTGGGTGCGATCTCGCGCTCGGCAAATTCGCGGACGCTCTTCTTGAGTTGCAGTTGTTCGTCGTTGAGCTGGAAGTCCAAGGAATTCTCCCTGTGGGGAACAGTTATTACACCACAGGGGAGAACCTGAGAAGAAATGCCGTACCGACCGGTTGGTTAAACTGCGTGCTTCTTTCCGAATATTCGCCGCACCATCCAAAGCGGCGCTACAAATACATGCGCAGGATTGGTGAGAAATGCCGGTTTGTTTCCTTCAATCAGATGGCCGAGCCAGGCGAGCGCGAAGGCTGTTGGGATGAGCAGCAGTGCGATGATCCAGTGAAACCAGACGACTATGATCGATGAGAAACCGACGGGGATGGCGATTAGGTGAAGCGCCCGATTCACGGGGTGATTGTGCGCACCATCGTAATGCGAGTAGAGGCCCATGAGCTACCTCGCTTTCGGGTCTGGATTATAGCGCGAAAAAGCCGCAGCCCGTCATTTCGCAGAAGGCGCGAGCGATTCGACCGAGATGAACCTTTCAAATACCTCGTTGGACAGCAGACGTCCACGAGGGGTGAGGCGAATGACCGCGCCCTCATATTCAATGAGACCCGCCTTTGCAAGTTCGGGAAGCACAGCGATATAACTTCCGACCGCATCTTGGCTAAACTTTGTCGCGATTTCCGCCAGGTTCACTCCGCGATTTAGCCGTAACCCCAGAAAGAATTCCTCTTGCAATGCCTCTGAACATGAACACCGGGCGCACTGCGGGGAGGCGCCGGCAACATACTTATCGAGCGAGTCTGGATTCGAAAAACGGACTTGGCCTTCTGCTGCTGGCGAAAGAAGCATGGAATGGGCGTCCACTCCGAAACCTAGATACGGGTGGCGGGTCCAATATTTCAAGTTGTGGTGCGACTCGAAACCCACGCGGGCAAAATTTGATATTTCGTATTGCTGGATTCCGGCTGCATTCAAATGCTCGCAAGCAACCTCGTACATGTCCGCTGTGAGATCTTCGTCGGGTACAAAGTGGGCGTGATATTTTTGCCCTCCTGCCATGAGCTCTCGGCCGAGTCGGGAGTCCTCATCGACCTCAAGCATATAAATGCTGGCGTGCGGGACATTCGTGGCAACCAGATCATTTAGCGACTGGTTCCAACTCTCGCGAGCCTGATGCGGCAATCCGGCGATCAGATCGATGTTGATGTTCGAGATTCCAGCGGCGTGCAGGCGGGTGATATCGTCCAGGACTGTCTGACGCTTGTGAAGGCGCCCCACCAAGGCAGCCTCTTTATCAACAAACGACTGGACACCCAGACTCACGCGGTTCACGCCGCACCCGACGAGCGTGTCGATCATGATTTCTGTCAGAGTTCCCGGAGCGCATTCAACCGTAATCTCGGCGTTCGCAGCCAGATTGAAATTTTGCTGAATAGTGACAAAGATGCGTTTTAGCTGTGTTACATCCAACAGAGTGGGAGTGCCGC
>WNFR01007961.1_pt1 | contig 19588 bp, 14 predicted proteins | sample 5400221 | NCBI WGS metagenome assembly WNFR01 (sample SAMN13153357, study PRJNA577476) | soil metagenome | isolation source: 40 cm soil under Madrone tree | place: USA:California | collected 2016-06-14 | reverse complement strand
GCTCCCACCGTTGCACGATCATTCGCATCGACATCTCTCCAGATCTGGTGGAGAGCCGGGTTGTTGCGCCTCCGAGCTTGACATGGGACATAAGAGGATGAGGTCAGAACCGGGTTATGCGCGTCCAACAACCACGAACCTCATCCTGAGGAGGCCGCCCTCTTGGGCGGCCGTCTCGAAGGATGGCCACAAGCACGGCAGCACATCCTGCCGTCACAAAATCGGATGCGCCCGCGTGATGCTGGCTATAACATTGGCCCTCAACGGAGGGACCAATCATGCCGGCTTCATCCGACGGAGGCGACGCGGCGACACTATCCACAGTGGTGGCGGACGGCGGCACCGCCTCGCCTGCCCCGGACCAACGCGTCATCGCCGACCTCGTGACTGCGAACCATATTCTCTATGATCAGCACGTAGTCGATGCGTTCGGGCATGTCAGCGTGCGCCACGACAAGCGTCGCGACCGCTTCCTGCTCGCGCGCAGCATGGCGCCGGCGCTGGTGACCGCCGCCGATATCCTCGAATTCGACCTCGACGGCAATCCGCTCGACGGCGGCGGCAGGGCGGTCTACCTCGAACGCTTCATTCACGGCGAAATCTATCGCGTCCGCGCTGACGTGGTCGCGATCGTGCACAGCCACTCCCACGCCGTCATTCCGTTCGGCGTGGTGCGTTCGCACAAGCTGCGGGCGATCTTTCACATGAGCGGCTTCGTCGGCACCGAGGCGCCGATCTTCGAAATCCGCGAATGCGCCGGCGACGGCAGCGATCTTCTGATCCGCAACCGCGAGCTGGGCGCCGCCTTGGCGAAATCGCTCGGCCCGAAATCGGTCGTGCTGATGCGCGGCCATGGTGTCACGGTGACGGGGCCGAGCTTGCAGGAGGCCGTCTATCGCGGCGTCTACGTCGATGTGAATGCGCGGCTGCAGCTCGAGGCGATCGGCCTCGGCGCCGTCAATTACCTCACGGAACAGGAAGGCCGCGCGGCGGCGGCCGCCAACGCGTCCCAGATCGGCCGCGCCTGGGAGCTGTGGAGGATGAAAGTCGAGGGCAGGCTGTGAGTGGCGAGCCGCGGACCACCCTCCCCTGGAGGGGGAGGGTCGGACTGCCGAAGGCAGTCCGGGGTGGGGTGATGGCGAGGCAGCAGATGACGGCGACGCACTATATGCGGAAGCGCTGTCACCCCCTCCCGGCCCGCTGGCGCGGGCCGACCTCCCCCCTCCAGGGGGAGGTGGTCGTCGCGGCGATGACCCTCTTCACAATCGCCCTCACTCTCGCAGTCCCCGCCCATGCCGAATCCGTCGAAAGCTTCTATCGCGGCCGCACCGTGACCATCGTGGTCGGCTACAGCGTCGGCGGCGGCTATGATGCCCATGGGCGCGTGCTCGCTCGCCATCTTGGCAAACACATCCCGGGCAATCCTTCGGTGGTGGTCCAGAACATGCCGGGCGCCGGCAGCCTGCGCGCCGCCAACTATCTCTATAACGCGGCCCCGAGGGATGGCGCGACGCTCGGCGTGTTCGCACGCGGCATGGCAATGGAACCGCTGATCGGGGCCAGCGGCACCAATTTCGATGCGCGCAAATTCGCCTGGATCGGCAGCGGAACCAACGAGGTCAGCGTTTGTGCCACCTGGCATGCGTCGAAGGTGAAGACCTGGAGCGATGCCCTCGCTACTCCGTTCACGGTGGCGGGAGAGGGCTCGGGCTCCGACCCCGACATCTTTTCGGTCATGCTCAGGAACGTGTTGGGCGCCAAGATGCGGCTGGTTTCCGGCTATCCGGGCGGCGCCGACATGACGCTGGCGATCGAGCGGGGCGAGGTCGACGGCCGCTGCGGCTGGACGTGGTCGAGCGTGAAATTGCAACGGCCTGATTGGGTCGCGGACCACAAGCTCAATGTCCTGATCCAGCTTGCCATCCAGCCGAGCCCCGAACTGCCGGGCGTACCATTCATCTTCGATCTCGCCACCACGGAGCGCCAGCGGCGGATCGTTGAGCTGGTGCTCAGCCGCCAGGAGATGGGCCGCCCGCTGGTGGCGCCGCCGGGCACGCCCCAGGACCGCAAGGAAGCGCTGCGCAGCGCTTTCGACGCCACCATGGCGGACCCGGATTTCATCGCCGAAGCGACTGCCCGCAGCCTCGAAGTCAATCCCGTGAAGGGCGCCGATCTCGACAAGCTGCTCGAGCGCCTCTATTCGACTCCGTTCGCCATCCTGGCAGAGACCAAAGCAATCATCGCGGAAGGCGCGAAGTAGAGAAATTTCCGCCCCGAAGCGGACTGCGATCAGTAGAGGAACCCCATCGTGCCCAAAAACATTCCGATCACGCTCGCCTGCGGCGACTACGAGATCACTCGGCCGCTCCTGGACGGAACCGTAGTGCCTGACGGCATCGATCTCACCGTCCTCACCGAGATGGATTCGACCACCCGCCACTGGCGTTTCCTGCGCAACCGCGATTTCGACATGGCAGAGACATCGGCCTCCGCCTACATCGTGGCGCGCGGCCACGACCTTCCGATCGATGCGCTGCCGGTGTTTCTGCATCGCCGCTTCCGCCACGGCTTTGTGTTCATCAACACGCAAAAGGGCATTGCCAAGCCGACCGACCTGATCGGACGTCGTGTCGGCGTCAAATCTTTTCTCGTCACCGCGGTTCACTGGATGCGTGGGTTGTTGGAGAAGGAATACGGCGTGCCGCACCGGTCGATCGAATGGGTCGCGGAACTCGACGAGGAGGTGGATTTCAGGCCGCCGCCCGGCCTCGCGCTGACCTGCCTGCCTGACCACAAGTCGGTGGAATCCATGCTGGCCGAAGGCGAGGTCGACGCCGTGATTCATGCCGACATGATCAAGCCGTTCGCCGCCAAGGACCCGCGGGTCGGCCGGCTGTGGCCGAACTACAAGCAGGAGGAAATGGCGTTCTATCGCAAGACCGGCATCTTCCCGATCATGCATGTGATGGGAATCAAGCGCGAGATCGTCGAACGCCATCCGTGGATCCCGATCAACATGTATCACGCCTTCAACAAGGCGAAGTCGATCGCCATGGAGCGGACGAAGAACCCGCGCTTAGTGCCGCTTGCCTGGTACCAGGCGGCGCTGGAAGAGCAGGAAGACATCCTCGGCCCCGATCCGTGGGAATACGGCCTCACCGAGAAGAACCGCAAGACGCTGGAGATGCTGGCGGGATTTTCCCACGAGCAGGGCCTGACGCCGCGACGGCTTTCGCTGGACGAGCTGTTCCTGCCGGTGTTCCAGGGTCGCAAGCGAGGGGATGAGTTTAGGATTTGATGGCGCCGCAGAGTAGGGTGGGCATTGCGCCTGCACGGCTGTGCGGTTTTTATCAGGCTTCGCAAGCGCAATGCCCACCCTACGAGGCGCCCTTGCGCATCTCTGCCGCCGCTGCACGCACCGCCTTGACGATGTTCTGATAGCCGGTGCAGCGGCACAGGTTCGAGGCCAGCACGTCGAGCATCTCCTCGTCGCCGATGTCCGGCTGGCGTTCCAGCACATTGACGGCGAGCATCAGGAAGCCGGGCGTGCAGAAGCCGCATTGCAGCCCGTGATGGTCGATGAAGGCCTGCTGGATCGGATGCAGCATATCGCCGTTGGCAAGCCCCTCGACGGTGCGGATTTTTTTCCCCTGCGCCTGGACGGCGAACATCAGGCAGGCGCGCACGGCCTCGTCGTCCAGGATGACGGTGCAGGCGCCGCAGATGCCGTGCTCGCAGCCGATATGGGTGCCGGTCAGCCCGCAGTCGTCGCGGATGACGTCGACCAGCGTGCGCCGCGCTTCGGCGCGCACCGCGTAGTCGCGACCATTGATGTTGAGCGTGATGTCGAATTTATCGGGCACGGATTACAGCCTAATGCGTGGTCATTCCGGGGCGCCGGCGCAAGCCGGCGAGCCCGGAATCCATAACCCTCGGCCGGTGGTTATGGATTCCAGGTTCGGCCTTTCAGGCCGCCCCGGAATGACGCGAATGGGAATTCGAACCACGTTCAAGCCCGCACGTTCCTTCACGCTCCCTCCGGCAGAAACTTCGCGAACTTCGCGCGAATCCGCGCATCAAGCTCCTTGCTTGAGCGCGCCTCGATCGGAAACGTGTCGCGCCGCGCCCACGGCTTGCAGGCGTCGATGACGACGCGGGCATTGCGCGGGTCGTCGTGGCTGTAGGCCATAGGATCGAGCGTGGTGCTCCAGCAGCCCCGCAGGACCTCGATGTCCTCGCGCGGATCAAACCGCGTGCACATCGCCCACACCACCTGGTTCATGTCGGCTGGATCGATGTCGTCGTCGACCACGATCACCCAGCGGTTCGCATAGGCGCCGGCGTGGCACTGCGACGCGATCAGGCCGGCTTGCTTGGAGTGGCCGCCGTACATCTGCTTGATGGCGACCGTGAGCCATAATCTGCTGCCGCCCGCCTCGTGAGACCACACGCCCTTGACCTCCGGGATACCGGCGGCTTCGAGCTGGTTCCACACCGCGCCGCACCGGTAGGTGCCGCGATAAAAGGTGTCGTCGTTGGGCGGCATGCCGGGCACGGCGCCGAGCAGCACCGGATCGTCGCGGTGCCAGAACGTCTCGATGCAGATCGCGGGTTCGCGCTTCTTGCCGCCCGCGTAATAGCCCGTCCACTCGCCGAGCGGCCCTTCATCGACGAGATCGTCGGGATGCACGAACCCCTCGAACGCGATCTCCGCGTGGGCCGGAATCGGCAGGCCGGTCTTGGGGCCGAGGATCACCTCCACCGGCTCGCCGAGCAGCCGCCCCGCGGCGTCGTACTCGTTCTTGCCGTACGGGATTTCGATGCCGGCTACCATGAACAGCGCCGGATGCATGCCGCAGACGACCGCGATCGGGCACGGTTTTCCGAGTTCGTGCCAGCGCCGCATGATCAGGTTGCCGTGCTTACCCTTCGACGTCATGATTGAGGCCGCGCTGCGGTCCTGCGCCTGGATGCGGTAGGCGCCGTAATTGATCCAGCCGGTGTCGGGATGGCGCATGATCACCATGCAGCCGGTTCCGATGTAACGGCCGCCGTCGTGCTCGTGCCATTTCGGCGTCGGGATTTTCAGAATGTCGATGTCGGCGCCGGTCGCGACGTTCTCCATCAGCGGGCCGCTCTCGACCGTGACGGGCGGGATGGTCTCCGGATTCTTCATGTAGTTGCGCCAATAGCGCACCAGGTCCATTTCGCTGGTCTGCGCCGGCATGCCGAGCGTGAGATTGATACGCCGCACCGACGTGAGAATGTTCGCCACCACGCGATGCCGTGAGGGAAATCCCGGGATGTCCTGAAACATCACGGCGGGCGCCCCCATGGTGCGCTGATAGATGTCGACGATGCCGCCGATCTCCTCGTCGCGGTCGGCGCCCGTGACGGTGACGAGTTCGCCCGCCTCCTCCATCTGGGCAAGCCAGGCACGCAAGTCCTGCTTCGGGGCATTGCGCGCCGCGCGCTCGGCGGTACGCGGCGTGGCGGTATTCAGCATGGGGGCTCCTTCGCATCGCTTGCTGCCACTGCGTCGTGGCTGCCGGCAGGCTACAACAAACGTGCGCCCAGACAGCAAGGTTCATTTCCTCTGGCGGTTGGAAATTTTGACGACCTGCGTATCGATGGTGACTTTGAATCGTGACAGAAAGCTCATCCCCAGCAAACCGTCGATGCCGTCACCAAAAGTGGCCTTGGCATCTTCCTCAACCACAATGGGTACGTCCTTGGCTTGCAACGAGCGGAGCTGAATTGTCGCCGCACGTCCGAGTTTCCCATCGGTAATGCCGTTCGCGGTGTGGAGGCGCACAGTGCTGCCTTGATCGACGACCACTGCGGCTTTTTGTGCAAATGCCTTTTTGAGCGAGACGAAGGTTGCGCCGGTATCGAGGATAAATACGCCCCGTGTACCATTGATGGTGACCGGCAATGTGACCGTCCTGCGCTGCCGAGGGATCGGAAAAGTCTCTTCGCTTCCCGTCGCGAGCGAGCAATTTCCCTTCTTCATATAGTCGTCGATGATGACGCGGATCTGGCTCGTATCGTTGCGCGCAGGATTCAGAGATATCCAGGATTGGAGGGGCACCACCGCGTCACAGTATTGACCCAGTTTCTCGTAGCTGCGGGCAATACCCAAATAACTGACACTTGCGATTCGATCCTTATTGCCGAAAAGCTCGATCGCGGTCACGTAGTCATCAATTGCCCTCTGATATGAGCCAGCCCGATCGTGCGCTACAGCTCTCAAAAAGAACCCGTTGTCGTTAAAGGGTTCGAGCTTGATCAGGTCCGTCGCCACCGTTACCGCCTTGGCGTAGTCGGAAAGTTTCAAGAGAATATTCACAGCAGCCCGTAACGAAGCGGCATGGCCGCCACACGTCTGCGAAAATCTTATGTGGGCATTTGCCGCCTCACGCCGGTAGCCGGCATCCTCCAAGGCCTTGCCGAGATCAGCAATGGCCTGCTGGTCGCAAGGTTCACGGTTAAGCTCTGCGAGATGCCTCCTGACCGGATCACGTCCGGCGACGCTCATTGGGATGCCAACCTGCAAACGCTCCATGGCGGCAAAGAGCTCGTCCATATCAACGCCCTTCGCCGTCTGCGATGTAGCCAGCGCACCCGCGATGCTGCACAGCATCAGCGATGCGAGATAGGCCGGGCCACGACTGCCCGATGTGCAATTCATGACAGTCCTCCCTCTCTGCGGGGTTTTTGTAGCACGGCTTGGTTGCTTGGGTGAAGGCTGCACGGCTATTGAGGAGCGCCTTCAGCCGCTGCGGCGTGATCGGCAGCTCCGTGATGGCGCCGGGCATGCCGATGGCGTCTTCGACCGCATTGGCGATGGCGGCGCCAACGGCCGTGATGCCGCTCTCGCCGGCGCCCTTGATGCCGAGCAGATTGAGGTCGGCAGGGAAATCCTCGGCGAGAATGATTTCCAACGTGGGCATCTCCCGCGCGGTTGGCATTAGATAGTCCGCAAATGTCACCGATAATGGATCGCCGCGCTCGCTGTAGCGAAAATCCTCCATGAGCGCGCCGCCAAGGCCCTGGGCGAAGCCGCCGACGATCTGCCCTTCGACCAGCATGGGATTGATGGCGCGGCCGACATCGTAGCCGATGACATAGCGCTCGATCGCGACAGCGCCGGTGTCGGGGTCGACCTTCACGACGGCCAGGTGACTGCCATAGGGATAGACCTGGTGGGCGGTATGAAACCAGCCGTCGGCGCAGAGCCCGGGTTCGCGGCCCTGGCGCGCGGGTGAGGCGGGCAGCAACGCCGCCGCAACCGCGCCGAGCGGCATCGACGGCCCGCCGGCCTTGCGCACCACCATGCCGTCGATGATGTCGAGGCCTTCGGGCGCCGACTGCATGAGCTGCGCCGCCATATCGAGCGCCTTGTGGCGCAGCTTCAGGGCAGCGACGCGCGTCGCCGAGGCGGTCATCACCGTCGCTCGCGACGCGTGGGCGCCGAGGCCGAACGCGATGCGGTCGGTGTGGCCGTGGATCACCCGCACGTGCCGGTAATCGACGCCGATCGTCTCCGCTGCCACCTGGGCCATCACCGTCTCGAAGCCCTGGCCCACCGAAGCGCCGCCGGTGACGACCTCGACCCTCCCCGAGGTATCGACCGCCATCCTGACGCCGTCGGACGGCCCGAGCCCGCTCTTTTCGACGTACATCGCAATGCCGGCGCCGACCAGTTCGCCGTCCCGGCGCCGCCGCGAGAGATCGGCCCGAAGCTTCGGCCACGCCGCCCGCTCCAGCACCTGGTCGAGCAGGCCCATGTAATCGCCGGTATCGTGCACGACCTCCTCGCCCAGCACTTCGAGCGGCCGCCGGAACGGCATTTCGGCGGCCGTGATGGTGTTGCGCCGGCGCACCTCGACGGGATCAAGCTTGAGGGCGTAGGCAATCGCCTCCATCAGCCGCTCGCGCACGAACGTGGTCTCATAGCGGCCGGGCGCCCGGTAGGTCGCGGCCGGCGTCTTGTTGGTGAGCCGAAAATGACCGACCGACCGATAAGCCGGGATGCGGTAGGGCCCCGGCAGAATGCCGCTGATCATCGTGGCGACGCGGGTCGCGTGGGTGCGCACATAGGCGCCCTGGTCGTGCCAGAACTCGTCATCAAGCGCGAGGATCACGCCGTCGGCGTCGACGCCGGCGCGAACGCGGTGGCGCTGCTGGCGCGAGTGATTGGCGCAGATGAAATGCTCACGCCGGTCCTCGATCCACTTGATCGGCCGCCCGAGCCGCATGGCGGCGACGCACACCAGCACGTCTTCCGGATAGAGTTCGCCGCGCACCCCGAAACTGCCGCCCACATGCGATTCGTGGACGTGAATCGAGGAGGGCGGCCGACGCAGCATCAAGGCGAGGAGTTCGCGAATCCGATGCGGCACCTTGGCGGCGCCATGCAGTTCCAGGATGTCGCGCGCGGCCTCGTGGCGGCCGATGGCGCCGCGGGTTTCGATCGGCACGCCGCTGTGACGGCCGACCGCGAGATCAAGCGCGATCACCTTATGCGCCCGCGCCATCGCGGCGTCGACATCGCCATAGGCCTGACGCACGATAGCGGCTTCGGTGCCGTGTCCTTTAGAAAACGCGCCGGGCTCCGCGTCGGCCTCAAGGATCACCGGCATGTCCTCGATCTCGATCGCCACGAGATCGGCAGCATCTTCCGCGGTGTAGGGATCGGTCGCGAACACCGCGGCAACCGGCTCGCCGACGTAGCGCACGCGCTCGGTCGCGAGAACCGGCTGGCGATAGGGCTCAAGCCGTTCGATGCGGCCCTCGCGGAAATCGATCGGCGGAACATCCACGATGTCGGCTGAGGTCCACACCGCAACGACTCCCGGGGTCGCCCGTGCCGCCACTGTGTCGATGGTGACGACGCGGCCGTGCGCAACCGGCGAGCGCGCAAGCCGCATATGCAGCTGATGCGGAAACGAGATGTCCCCCGCGAAACGGCCGCGGCCACGCACCAGGGGCGGGTCCTCAAGCCGAGGTACGGATCGGCCGATATAGGTCTTCATAGGCCCCACTATATCGCCCGACGGTACAATTAGAGCTGCCTCTCGAGAGCTGCCTTGACACGAAGTGCCGTCGGGAGCCCAATGAGCGTTGCCCACGCGGGAGGCGTGGGCGCGGTCCCGATCGCGGAACATCAAAGACTGGGCGTGGCGGCAGTCGCCGTGGCCGCCGACGGGGCCATTCAAGGAACAATTCCCAAGCAATTTCCAACTGTAGACCGACGGAGGAGAGCCCATGAAACATCAAAATCTGAGTCTTGCGGTCCTGCTTGCGGCCGGCATGGCGGTGGCCTTGCCGGGTAAGTACCTGCTCGGCTCCACTGCCGCTGCCCAGACGCCGCGCGCCCTGCCGACCTTCGAAATGGAGAAGGATTGGCCCAAGGTGCCGCCGCAATGGAAGGTCGGCGATGTGTCGAGCTTCACCACGGACGCGCAGGGCAATGTCTGGCTCATCCACCGTCCGCGCACGCTCAAGGGCGAGGACCTCAAGAAGGCGGCGCCGCCCGTGATGGTGTTCGACGTTAACGGCAATTTCATCAAGGCTTGGGGCGGCGAGGGCCAGGGCTATGAATGGCCCCAGCGCGAGCATGGCATTTACATCGACTACAAGGGCTTCGTGTGGCTCGGCGGCAACAATTGCCCCGGCAACAACCTCGAGAATCTCAAGCCGGTGGCCGACGACCAGTTGCTGAAGTTCACCCAGGACGGCAAGTTCGTCATGCAGATTGGCCACAGCAACCAGAGCAAAGGCAATGCCGACACGGCGAACCTTCATCGTCCGGCCGACGAGCAGGTCTATGCGCCGACCAACGAGCTGTTCGTAGCCGACGGCTACGGCAACCACCGCGTCATCGTCTTCGATGCCGACACCGGCGCGTTCAAGCGAACGTGGGGCGCCTTCGCCAACAAGCCGGAGGACGACGATCATTGCGAAATCTTGCGCAAGACCAACTTCGATGCTCCGGGCCCGCAGCAGCTCAGCGTGGTGCACTCGCTGCGCGTCGCCAATGACGGCATCGTGTACGTGGCCGACCGCGAGAACCGCCGCGTCCAGATGTTCACCAACGACGGCAAGTTCATCAAGCAGCTGATCAAGCCCGACACGCTGTTTGCGCGCTCCGTGGCGTTCTCGCCCGACCAGGAGCAGCAGTTCCTCTATGTGGGCGACGGTGAAGCGATCGCGATCGTGGACCGCAAGACTCTGGAGGTCCTCGGATCGATCAAGGTGCCCGGCATGCAGGGCGGCGGTCATCTGATCAATACGGACGCCAAGGGCAACATCTACATCGCGAACACCGGAAAAGGCATGCAGAAGCTCGCCTTCAAGGGGATGTCGGCAGCGACGGCAGCCAAGTGAAATACGATAGGTGACATGGCGGACCGCCGGCAGAGGCCTGCGGTCCGTTTTATATTTTACGCCGTGCGAGAACGGCGAGTGCGTGGCAGCATCGTAGAGCGTGTGGAATAATTCGGACCTGGATGGATGCACGGCACCCGAAGTCGGGCCTGCCCGACTTCGGCACGAAGATCGCCGAAATCGGCAACAGCCGATTTCGGTTGCTCGCTGCCATCCTTCGAGACGCGCCGCAAAAATGCGGCGCTCCTCAGGATGAGGTCGTAAATGTTTCACAGGCTCGGATGGTGGGCAAATGGGCAGGATCTCGTCGGATCTGATGCGTGAATGTTTGCGTGTTACGGTTGCGTCGCTGCTCACGCTTTGCGTAGCGCTCTCCACCGCATCCGCGCAGGCACCCGCATCGGGCCGCCCCATCGTGGCTGTGCTTCCCCTGGAAAACAATTCCGGCGATGTGGCACAGGATTTCTTCGCGGAAGGGATGACGGATGAGATCGCTACTGCGCTGACCGGCGTGCCGGGCATCGGCGTCGTGGCGCGCTCATCGTCGTTTCAATTGAAGCAGCCGAACCGCGACATCAAGGCTATCGGTGCAGCGCTGAACGCGAGCCACCTCGTGCATGGTTCGGCGCGGCTGGCGGACGACCGCGTGCGCTTGAGCGTCGCGGTGGCGCAGGCTGGCGACGGCGCGCAACTATGGTCAAAGGAGTTTGAGGCTCCGCGTTCCGGCGTGTTCGATCTTGAGGAGGAGATTGCCCGCAACATCGCCGCCGCACTGAAAGCACCCACAAATCCCGATCAAGTGCTGGTGCGCAGCCGCGCGAGTGATTTCGAAGTCTACCTGGATTTCCTGCGCGCCAAGGTCGCGGCGCGTCCGCGCGGGGCCGGGCCGCTGGCCGCCGCTACAGTGTTCCTGGAGCGGGTCGTGGATCGGGACCCGGATTTTGCTCCCGCCGCCGCGCTGCTCGCCTACGGTTACGCGCTGACGCCGCTGTTTGCGCCCTCGCTGCGCGGCGGCATGCCCGACGAAGAGCGCAAAATCGTGGAACGGACTATACCGCGCAGCGATGCGCTGGCGCGTCGCGCCACGACGCGCGATCCGAAGTCCGCAGAGGGGTTCGTGGCGCTCGGCTATGCCAATATGGTGCAGAAGCGGATGCTGGCGGCCGAGGACGCTTTCAGGCAGGCGCTTGCGCTCAACGCCAACCAGGCCGATGGATTGCACGGCTTGAGCCAGCTTCTCGCGGCGCTGGGACGCATCAAGGAATCGCTGGCGATGCGCGAGCATTTGCAAAAGGGCGAGCCCTTTATCACCAACTACACGGCCGACACCGCCGAGATCTACTGGCTCGACGGCGCGACCGAAAAGGCCATCGCGATGCTCCAGCCATTCCGTCCCGGACGCACGCTCGAGCTCGCGCTGGTGCAGGCATCCGCCGGGCGCTACCGCGAAGCGGCGGCCGCGATCCGCGAAATGCCGGCCACGAACTATCCGCCCGGCATGATGGAGGCCGCAGCGAGAATTCTCGAATCCGCGCCCGCGAAAAGCGCTGCGCCGGACACGCTGCCGCGGGTCGGGAATCTAAGCTTCGCCTACATGCATGTGGGGGCGCCGGAGCGCGTGCTGGAATTCTACGAGGACGAGATTAGCGCTGGCTATTTCCAACCGATCTCCTCTACGTGGTTCTGGCATCCGACCTACGCGGCGGTGCGCAAGACCGAGCAGTTCAAAAAGGTGGTGCGCGATCTGGGGCTGGTCGAATATTGGGGCGTGCGGGGCTGGCCGCCGCAGTGCCGTCCGGCCGGGATGGGCAACTTCTCGTGCGAATGAGGCCGTCACAGGCAGTCGTAGGGTGGGCAAAGGCGCCTGCCGCAGTTGGTGGAAATTGCTCGGTGGCCTCGCGCGACTTTGCCCACGCCAGCGGTCGAGCTGGGACAGCGTGGGCAAAGGTGCATGAGAGGTTGCCCGAGTCGCAGGCGCAGCGACAAGCCTTTGCCCACCCTACCGGCCCCCTACACCCTGGCGACCATTCTCTCCCCGTCCGAGGCCGACGCGAACAGCCCGATCAGGGCGCGCTTGATCGCGGCGGTGCGGGTTGGCGAGGCGATCTTTGCACCCATGAGGTCGGTGACATAGAACACGTCAACGGCGCGTTCGCCAAACGTCGCCACATGGGCGGATGCGATGTTGAGATTGAGCTTCGACAACGTGGCGGTGAGCTCATAAAGGAGTCCCGGCCGATCCAATCCGCTGATCTCGATGACCGTATAGCGATTCGACCAGTGGTTGTTGATGATCACCTCCGGCTCGACCGCAAATGCGCCGATGCGGCCCTTCGGCAAGCCCCGCTTGACCGCCACTTCAGGCAGCCGCAAATCGCCATGCAACGCCTTTTCAATGGCGGCGGTGACGCGGTCGGCGCGGCGCCCCTCATCCTCTTCGCGCTCGAATTCGCGGCTGATCGCAATCGTGTCGAGGGCCATGCCGTCCGTCGTGGTATAGATCTGCGCGTCCACGATATTGGCCCCCGCCGTCGCGCAGGCGCCTGCCAGATACGATAGCAGCCACGGATGGTCGGGCGCGAGCACGGTGAGTTCAGTGACGGCTCGCGCCGCGTCAAATCCCACATCGGTCGCAAGCGAACGGCCATCGCGCTCGGCCGCACGCACGAACTGCGCATGCGCGACCTTGCGCGGCAAATCCACCTTGAGCCAATAGGCCGGATAGAGGCGGGCGATGTAGCGCTCAATTTCCGCGAGGGGCCAGTCGGTGAGCTCGGCGCGAAATTCGGCTTGCGCCATGGCGACGCGCCGCGCCCGGTCAACCTCCGAGAAGCCGCCTGTGAGAGCGGGCTCGGTCTCATAATAAAGCGCGCGGATCAACTGCGCCTTCCAGCCGTTCCACACGCCGGGACCGACGGCGCGGATGTCGGCGGTCGTCAGGATGGTGAGCAGTTTCATCCGTTCGAGCGACTGCACGATCGCCGAGAAATTCTCGATCGTCTTTCGATCCGAAAGATCCCGCGACTGGGCGATCGTCGACATGACGAGGTGGTGTTCGACCAGCCACGCGATCGTCTCGGTTTCCACCGCCGAAAAGCCAAGGCGCGGACCAAACTGCCGCGCAATGCGGGCGCCGGCGACCGAGTGGTCCTCCACCCGGCCCTTGGCGATGTCGTGCAGAAACAGCGCGATATGGAGCGCCTCGCGATTGCCTGGCTGGATCGTGCGTATCAGGTCGTTGGCAAGCCCATATTCCGGATTGGCGCCGGTTTCGATCTCGGCGAGCGCGCCGATGCAGCGCAACAGGTGTTCGTCGACCGTGTAGTGGTGATACATGTTGAACTGCATCATCGACACCACCTGCCCGAATTCCGGCACGAAGCGGCCGAGCACACCGGCCTCGTTCATGCGTCGCAGCACGATCTCGGCGTTGTTTCTGGCGGTGAGAATTTCGCGAAACAGCTCGTTGGCCTGCCGGTCTTCGCGCAGTGCCTTGTCGATCAGCTTGAGCGACCGGGTCGCCCGATGCAGGGCATCGGGATGGAAGGCCAGCACGTGACGCTGCGCGAGGCGGAACATCCGGATGAGGTTGACCGGGTCGCGCGCGAATACGTCCGGATCCGCGATGTTGATGCGATTGTTGTCGATCACGAAATCGGGGCATTCGCGCAGCAGCCGCCGTCCGCGCGGTCGCAGGCGCGCCACCACGCGGTTGAGCATCGGAACCGACTTGGCCTGCCGGCTTTCGAGCCCCGCGCACAGGATTGCGGTGAGGTCGCCGACATCCTTCGCCACCAAGAAGTAGTGCTTCATGAACCGCTCGACGTCGCGCATCCCGGCGCGGTCGACATAGCCGAGCCGTCTCGCGATGTTGCGCTGGATATCGAACGAAAGCCGCTCTTCGGCGCGGCCGGCGGCGAAATGCATGTTGCACCGCACCGCCCACAGGAAGTCCTCGCAGCGCCGGAACAGGCGGTATTCGGCACGGTTGAACACGCCCTGGGCAATCAGATCCTCGGGATCGCACACCCGGTAGACGTACTTGGCGATCCAGAACAGGGTGTGCAGGTCGCGCAGCCCGCCTTTGCCGTCCTTGACGTTGGGCTCGACCAGGTAGCGCGACTGGCCGCTGCGGCGATGACGCTCTTCGCGCTCCGCAAGCTTGGCGGCGACGAATTCGGCGGCGCTGCCTTGCACGACTTGCCTGTCGAACCGCGCCACCATCTCGTCGAACAGGGCACGGTCGCCGAGCAGAAACCGCGCCTCCAGGAGGGCGGTGCGGATCGTCATGTCCGCCTGCGCCAGCCGTATGCACTCGTCAATCGACCGCGTCGCATGGCCGACTTTGAGCCCCATGTCCCACAGGCAGTAGAGGACGGCCTCGGCGATCTGCTCGCTCCAGGCGGTCTGCTTGTAGGGAAGCAGGAACAAAAGATCGATGTCCGAGCCCGGCGCCATCAGGCCGCGGCCGTAGCCGCCGGTCGCGACGATCGCCATCCGTTCGCTTTCCGAGGGGCTCTGGGGCGGGTAGAGGCGGGTCACCGCGAAGGTGTAGATCACCCGAATGAGGTCATCCTGCATCCGGGTGAGCCGCGCCGCACAGCGGTCGCCTTGGCGTTCCTTCAGCAACAGCGCTTCGGCCTTTGCAGAACTTTCTGCGAGCACCGCCTTGAGGCGTTGAGCGACGGCGGTCCTTTTCTCGCCCTCGACGGAGGTTGCGAGTTGCTGCACCTCGGCGATGAGCGCGTCGGGGTCGAACAGGGCGTTCGGTTCATGCGAAGGGGGAGGAGAGGACATGCTTCAACCGATATCCGAAGCTCAACGCCGTGTCACGGCCTCGCACGGTTCCCCCTCGTATCAATCGAATAAGCGTTGCGACGCAAGGCGGGCGCCGTCGCGCAGGCTCGCGAGCTTCGCCCAAACCACATCCTCGGCGACCCGCCCCCAACCTGCCGAGGTATCGAAGCCGCAATCGGTGCCGGCGAGAACCCGTGCGGGGTCGCCGATGACCGCCGCCACCCGCTCAAGGCGGTCCGCCACAACCTCCGGATGCTCGACGAAGTTGGTCAGACTGTCGATCACGCCGGCGACCAGGACTTGGTCGTCGGCGAGCGGGAATTTCTCAAAACAGCGGAATTCGTGGGCGTGGCGCGGATTGGCGAACGGCAGCACCAGGCCGCCGACATCGGCCTTGAGCAGCACCGGCAGGATATCCTCAAGGGGGACGTCGCAATCATGCGGCGATTCCGAATTGCCCCAGCAGACATGCAACCGCACCCGCTCGCGCGGGACATCCCGGATCGCGCGGTTGATGGTCGCTACGACCTCTTCGACAAAGCCAACGAATGCGGTAACCGGCCTGTCCTTGAAAGTAATATGGCGTTCGAGCGCGAGATCGGGGGCGTCGATCTGCAGCAGAAAACCGTGCTTCACGATCGCTTCATATTCGGTCTGCAAGGCAGCGCCGAGGGCAGCGAGATAGGACTCAAGCGTGTCGTAGTATTCGTTGCGCACCGCCATGGCGACAATGCCCGGCGATGGCGCACTCATGAACGGCTCTGCGAACACCCCGGGCTTCTCGGCAAGCACGTTGCGGAAATGGCGGCATTCGTCCGTAATCGCGCCGGCGTCGAGGTATTTGACCTCGCCGATCGCTTTGGGCAGGCCGCCGAGCGCCGAAACCTGGGTGCGGGCCGCATGCTGCTCCGTCCACATGCGCTTGAATTCCGGGTAGCGATCGACGTCGGCGCGGGACGGCCGCTCCCAACTGCCGCCCAGCCCCGACAACCGATGTTTCAGATAGAGAAAGAACGAGTCGCGCTGTTGCTCCCCGTTATTGCCGACGTCGATGCCGGCCTCGCGCTGCTTGTCCACGATCCGGCGCACCGCATCGCGGCCGGCGCGAGCAATCTCGGCCTCGTCCGCGGGCGCGCCCGCGGCACGCAGGGCGTAAAGGCGCGTCAATTCCCGCGGCCGCGGCAGGCTGCCGGTATGGGTGGTGAGAATTCGCGATGTGCTGCGCTGCATGGCTTTGGTTCACTTGGACATATGCTGCGGCAACCACAGGGCAAGGTCCGGCCACAGGATGACCAGCGCCAGAACCACGAACATGGTCAGGTGGAACGGGATGGTGCCGAGGACGACCTCGCTCAGCTTGCCGTCCCAAATACCTTGAATGACGAACAGATTGATGCCGATCGGCGGCGAGATCTGCCCAAGCTCGACGAACAGCACGAGGACCACGCCGAACAGGATGGGATCGATGCCGTAGTTCGGCAGCACCGGAAAGATGAGCGGCACCGTAATGACGATCATGCCGAGGCTTTCGATCAGACAGCCCAGCACGGTGTAGAGAATGAACAATGCGAAGAAGAATTCGAGCCGGGTGAGGTCGAGGCCGACGATGAACGCCGTGACCTTCTCGCCGACGCCGGCGAAGCTGATCGCATAGGAGAACACGTAGGCGGTGAAGATGATGAAAAGGATGTTGCCGGAAAATTTGATGGTGTTGCGCATCGCCTCGATCACGCCGGCTGGCGTAAGGCTGCCAAACGTCGCGCCGAGAATGATGGCCAGGATGCATCCGATGGTCGCGCCTTCGGTGGTCGTCACCAGCCCGCGGTAAATTCCGCCAAGCGTGCCCGCGATCAGGAGCGCGAACGGAAGCACATCGAGCAACGCGGCAATCAGTTCCTTCATCGACCGTGGCCCGGCCTCGCGTGGCGCGACCTCCGGCCGGATTTTGGCATGAACCCCAATATAGCTCATGAACATCGCGGTCATGATCAGGCCCGGAATGACGCCGGCCATGAACAGCTTTGGGACCGAGGTTTCCGTGAAGGTGCCGTAGACGATCATGCCGAAACTCGGCGGGAGCAGGATGCCGAGCGTGCCGCCGGCAGCGAGCGAACCGGCGGCGAGCGGCCGGTGATAGCGGCGTCGGATCAGCTGCGGCAACGCGACGCCACCGATCGACGCAGCGGTCGCAATGCTCGAACCGCTGACCGAGGCAAACACCGCACAGCCCGCGATATTGGTCTGCAGCAAGCCTCCCGGAAGTCTGGCGACAAGCTTGGCGAGGCCGCTGTAAATGCGGCCGCTCAATCCGCTGACGCGCAGAATTTCCGCCATCAGCATAAACAGGGGCACGCAGGTGAGCACGAAACTGTTCATGCTGCCCCAGCTTACGAGCCCAAGGCTGTTCAGAGCGGGCAGCCCGCCTTGCAGCAGCAGGTAGAACAGCGCCGGTACCGCGATCGCGAACGGAACCGCCATTCCGCATGTCAACAGGACGAGGAACACCGCGAACGTGACGATGATCTGCAGTTCAGGGCTCATGCCGGCTCCCCGGCTCCGTCCCTCGATCGTTTAAGCGTCGCGATATCAGCCGCAAGGGTCCGCGCCATCGAGAACAGCAACGCTGCAGCGCCGACCACCATGGCGAGCCTCGGGATCCAGAGCGGCGTCGCCAGGTAGGTCGGAGCGTGATCGTCGAACCGCCACGACGACATCTCGAATCTAAGCAATTGCCACAGCAAAGCCCCGCAGAACGCCAGCGACATGAGATCGAAAACCACATGGGAGATCGCGCGCCCGCGCGCCGACAGGCGCGACTGGATGAATTCGACGTGATGAAAACTGTCATTGACCTGGCACACGGGCAAGCTGACGAAGGTGATGACCACCAGCATGTAGCCGCCAAGCTCGTCAGATACCTCGAATGAAAAATTGAGCAGTGCGCGCGTCATGATGTCGACACCGATAACGCCCAGCATCACCACCAAGGCCACCATGCATGCGAAATTGCAAAGCCGCTCTACCGGACCTTCCGGCACGGCGCGCAGAGGGCGCACGCCGCGCGCCTGCTTGCCCTCGCGCTCTGCGGTGGCGGCCATGGCGTTGCTTAAGCGCCGTCACCGGCCCAGCGCGGCGCGTACTTTACCCAGTGCTTCGACGATTTCCGGCCCCCGTGCCTTCGCCCATTCGTCCCAATAGGGCCTCATGGCGTCGACCGCGCGCATGATTTCATCCGACTTCGCCTCAGTGAAAGTATAGCCGGCTGATTTGAGAAGTTGCACGGAATCGGTTTCTTCGGTTTTCATGGTGTCCTGATCCCAGCGCGCCGCATCCTCGGCGGCTTTGCGCAGCTGGTCCTGGAGTTGAGGCGAGAGTTTGCGATAGGCATCGGTGTTGGCGATAAAATACGAATTGTTGACGTTCACGATCAGCACATAGCCAAATTTGAGAAGGTCCTTCCACAGCACGGCGCCGACGCCGGCGGTGAAAATACCGTCGACCACCCCGCGATCGAGCGCCGAGGGAACCTCCGGCGCGCTCATGGTGATGGAGACGCCGCCGAAGCGCCGCACCAATTCGCCTTGCTCCGGCTGCGCGACGCGCAGCTTCATGCCTTTGATGTCGTCGAGCGAAGCGAGCTTCTTGCGACCCCAGACGAACTGCAGCGGATAGGTGTAGGAGGCGAGCACCGTTGAGCCTTTTTGCGCGAACGCCTTTTCGATATAAGGCTTGAGCACGGCGTCGGCCTTGGTAAAATCCTCGTAGGATTGGATCAACATCGGCAGGCGCGGAATGCCGGCAACCGCGATGTTGCCGGAATTGAAAAGGTCGTCGCCGATCTGCACGACATTTTCGCCCACGGCCTGGGTGATGTTGCTGGCGTTGATTTGCAGCGTGCCGGCGAGGTGAAGCCTGATTTTCAATTCACCGTTCGTGGCCTTCTCGACTTGCTCGGTAAATAGTTTCGCGCCGCGCGATGTCGCAAAATTCGGCGCCGACTGGTGCATGTAGAAATTCCATTGCTCCGCTGCGGATGCGGCGCCGTGCCATCCAACCAGAGCAAGTAGAGCAATCGTTGCGGCGGCAACCGCCGGTCGCCAAATAACGGAAACTGATCTGGTCACGGCATTCCTCCCCTTTTGTGTTCCGGCGGGCCAGCGATCCGCAGGCTACTTCTTATGCACTATACATGAGCGCAGATGAGAACGCCGCCGCAAGCGAGGCGTCAAGAGAACGGCGCGTGCGCCGGCAAATTGGGTGGGGCGACGGCCCACTCGTGTGATCATCTGCCCACTGGTCCGCGCGAGGTTAATTCAAAGAAGCGCGCCGCCTTCGCTGGTTGGTATGCCGACATGGCCGTGCTAGTCATTCGTTGTCTAACCAAACATAAAACTGGGAG
>WNFR01002392.1_pt1 | contig 19590 bp, 20 predicted proteins | sample 5400221 | NCBI WGS metagenome assembly WNFR01 (sample SAMN13153357, study PRJNA577476) | soil metagenome | isolation source: 40 cm soil under Madrone tree | place: USA:California | collected 2016-06-14 | reverse complement strand
ATGACGGCTGATGAGATCGTCTTCACGCGCGGAACCACCGAAAGCATCAATCTGGTGGCGCAAGCGTGGGGCGGGAAATTCTTGCGCGCCGGCGACGCGATCCTGCTCACCGAAATGGAGCACCATAGCAATCTGGTACCCTGGCAGTTATTAGCCGAGCGAACGGGCGCGCGGCTGCGCTTCGTGCCGGTACGCGATGATGGCACGCTCGCGCTCGATCAGCTCCCTTCGTTGCTCACGCCCGAAGTGAAGCTTTTCGCGTTCACCCATATTTCGAACTCGCTCGGAACCATCAATCCAGTTGCCGAGCTTTGTACAAAAGCGCGGACCGTCGGCGCGCTTACCCTGGTGGATGCCGCGCAAAGCGTCGGCCATTTGCCGATCGACGTGCAGAAATTGGGCTGCGATTTCCTCGCTTTCTCCGGACACAAGATGTGTGGGCCAACCGGGATCGGCGCGCTTTACGGGCGCGCCGAAATTCTCGACGCCTTACCGCCGTGGCATGGTGGCGGCGAGATGATTGTCAGCGTCACTCTGGAAAAAAGCGCGTTCAAGAAACCGCCACACCGATTTGAGGCAGGTACGCCGAACATCGCCGGCGCGATCGGTCTCGCCGCCGCGATTGATTACATCGAAAGGATTGGGCGTGCGGAAATTTTTAAGCACGATGTCGATCTGGCAAACTATGCGGCGCAACGTCTCGCTGAATTGCCCGACATCCGCATTCTCGGACCGTCGACCGAGCGGGGCGCACTGGTTGGTTTCGTCATGGAAGCGGCGCATCCGCACGATCTCACGACCTTCGCCGATCAGTACGGATTGGCCATGCGCGGCGGGCACCATTGCAACCAACCGCTCATGCGAAGATTTGGTGTGACCGGAACGACTCGCGCCAGCTTCTACTTTTACAACACGACCGCAGAAATCGATCGCATGATAGAAATCCTTCACGCCGCCGTGCGTTTCTTTTCGTGAGTCCGGAATTGGAAGAACTTTACCAGGAAGTTATTCTCGATCATTCCCGGCGACCACGGAATTTTGGAGATCTCCCTGACGCAGCCGTGCGCGTGCATGGCGATAATCCCTCGTGCGGCGACGAGATTCATCTCGGTGTGAAATTCGGCGCGAGCGGCGAGTTGCAAGATATCAAGTTCAGCGGGCACGGTTGCGCCATCAGTCAGGCATCCGCCTCCCTCATGACCACAAAATTGAAAGGGAAAAGTCGCGCTGAAGTGATGGAGACGTTTCGCGCCTTTCATAATCTGGTGACCGACGAAGCGGCCGAAGCGCCAAAAATGCTGGGTGACCTTCGACTGATGCAAGGCGTGCGAAAATTTCCGCAGCGGGTCAAGTGCGCGATGCTGGCATGGCGGGCAGTGGAGCAGGCATTGCAACAAACCACGGGCGAATCAACCATTTCGACCGAAACGGATACGGGCTCGTCGTGACGCGGTAAGACCCTCAGGCCGAAAGGATGACGTCGATCTTGCGACCTACTCCACGCGCGCCATGTTGGTTTCGCATTCTGTAAATTGCAATCGACTGTCTCGGTAACCAAGAAGGAGGCCGGTTGCGATCCCAGTTCCTGATGCCATGTGCAAGATGAAGATCGCAGGAAGATCGACAAAGAATTGTTTCATGTCTGCGCCGTTTCGCCTGGCTTGCGCGTAACTCTTGCCACTGCGCACAAACGCCACGAGCGGCGAGGTAAGCAAGCGCGCCAGGCGCCGGAAGGCCGACCAATTCTCCAGAACGGCGCACGTCCAGATATACATCTGGTTCCAATAGAACAATGAAACGCACGCATCGAGAAAATTGGCTTCGCTCCAATGCCGGATCTGGATATTGGCGAAGGCGTAAACCTTCTCGCCGTCGGCAACCATGCGGCGAATGAGGAGTGTGTCCGTATCGAGAAACAGCGCCAAATCATTTTTATATCGGAGCACCTTGGAGCGCACGAGCGTGCTGTTGTCGGTCGGGATGTGGTTCGTTTCGCCACTCGTCGACGGGACCTCCCCGCCCTCGGCCGCTTCAGCGCTTGAACGGTTCGATGCTTCAACGCAAAGTGCTTCACATGCCGACGAATGTTCTCGGAACAGAATTGAAATGTTGTTGTCGCGATCCTCTCACCGGCTTTTATCGGGACGGTTATTGTCGCACCGGCTCCGAAGATGTTGGGTTGCACACGGTCTGCGTCAAAGTCACGCGCGAGTTTTTAGATTTCTCCGTCCTTGATGGCAACGATCTCGTCACGCCGGTTCCGGAATGGGGGTTTCCCGGTTTGAAACCGGGAGATCGTTGGTGCGTTTGCGTCACGCGCTGGAAATCTGCGCTCGACCACGGCCGCGCCGCCCCGATCGATCTTGAAGCGACCCACTCATCCGCGCTCGAGTTCGTCACGCTCGAGGAACTGCAAGCGCAGGCGCTGAAAGCCTAATTTTGTTTTGCTATAGCGGCGCTCTATAAGCGTCGCATTATTCGTCCGACGGTCATCCGCTTTCGTCCCGCCGTCGCGGGACCACAGCGCGATAAATAGACCGCCGCTACAATCTCTGTTCTGGAAATATGACGCCTCCCCGTCCACGGTATCGGCGATTTGAAACTGCCGTTTAGTTTATTTCTCGCGCTGCGGTATTTGAAACCGAAGCGGACATTTCTTTCCATTATCACGCTGATCTCGATCCTGGGCGTGACGCTCGGCGTGACCGTGCTCATCCTTGTTATCTCGGTCATGACGGGGTTCGATCGCGAGTTGCGACAAAAGGTGATCGATTTCGACGCGCACATCCTGGTAAGCACCGAAGACATCTTGCACGACTGGCGCGCGCTTAAGACCAAGATCGACAACACCCCGGGCGTGGTCGCGACCGCACCGTTCATTCAAGGGCCGGTCATCGTCGAGTTTGAGAATCGTCGGCTCGCACCGATGATCCGCGGCGTCGATCCGGCACAGGAAGATAAGGTAATTCCCCTGCGTAAGTTCATTAAGCAAGGCGACCTCAATCTGGAAGGCGAATCGGCCGTGCTCGGCGTGGAGCTCGCGCGCAAACTTCGAGTTAGGGTCCGCGACAAGATCACGATTTATTCGCCGGGAAATCTTAGCCAGGTTCTCGACGGAATTAAGAAGCTCGAGAACGCCAAAGGCGCGGAAGAAAAGAAGGCGATCGACGAATTGCGCGATGTGATTCTGCCAAAAGAACTCACCGTCACCGGTATTTTCGAAACCGGCCATTACTTGCACGACTCCGAGTTTCTTCTCGTCCCAATTTATGTCGGCCAGGAATTGTATGGTCTCGGCGATGCCTTGCACGGCATCACCGTGAAGACGGACAATCCCTACGGCGCGGAGCGGGTGAAGGATACGATCGAGCAATTTCTGGAACCGCCGGAATTCGCGCAGACTTGGATTGACATGAACCGTCAATATTTCGAAGCCGTGCGATTGGAACGGACGGTCATGTTTTTCCTGCTCTTCTTTATCGTGGTCGTGGCAGCCTTTGGCATCATGAGCACGCTCATCACCGTGACGGTGCAGAAACGCCAGGAGATTGGAATCGTGAAGGCACTCGGCGCAAACATTTCCCAAATCATTTGGATTTTTCTCGGTCAGGGAACCGTTGTCGGTCTTTTCGGCACCATTACTGGTCTCGGCCTGGGCATGACGCTGATTCGTTATCGCAATGAATTCAGCCGCTGGCTGGCCTCCACTTTGCACATCGAGATTTTTCCGCGCGAGGTCTATCAGTTCTCAGAGATTCCCGCGCAGGTTGTGCCGCAGGACGTCTGGATCATTTGCATCAGCGCGTTTTTCATCTGTGCGTTCGCCGCGCTTATTCCCGCCTACTTCGCCGCCCGGCTCGATCCGGTTAAAGCGCTACGCTACGAGTAAGAAAAATATCGAGAACGCGCAGCGCGTAATCATAACCTTCCGCCCATTGGCTTTGGCGCGGACCAGCCACATTGAGTATCTCGATCCTGTGCTCACGTACAAGATCGACAATTAGCCGCGCCCCGTCTTCGATTGAAATTTGGGCCGCGTCAATCAATTGATGCGGCTTTTTTTGTTCGATACAGAACTGGACTGTTTCCGCAGTTCCGCCCCGAAGTTCGCCAGAGTAAATCGCAACCGTTGCGTCGGACTCTCTCACATTTGCCCGCGTGCGGTCCTCGAACCCACCGTGCTCCAACTCTTTCACTGGATATCGGTCCGGAATTCTCCCGAACTCATCGAGGCGGCCGTCCGGGCACGAGCCGCCACACTCAACTCCATGTTTGATCGCGGCATCGAGCGCAGCGCGATCGACACCGGTCTGCCCGCCAGAAATGATTTTCACGATGCGTTTACTGTAGCGGCGCTCTATGAGCGCCGGAACCGTGAATTCGGCGGTCACAGACCGCCGCTACAGAACCTTCTCACGGTTGCGCGCAAACGGATTGAAGTTCGTGTTGCGATCGTAAACGTCGATGCCTTCAGCGCGTTTCAGACTGTTCACAATCAGGTAGGTAAGCGGCGTCGCGACCGTTTCATAGAGAACCTTCGCGAAATATCCGGAGACGATCAGGTTCAACATCGTGGACCATGAAGCACGTCCAACGAAGGCGATAAAAATGACCGTCGTCGTGTCGACAAGTTGACCGGCGACGGTCGATCCAATCGTACGCGTCCAAAGCCATTTGCCGTTCGTCCACAGTTTCATCTTGGCGAGCGTGTAGGAATTTGTGAACTCCCCGAGCCAAAAAGCGATGAGACTGGCGGCAATGAATCGCGGCACAATGTAGAACACCGCTTCGAACGCTTTTTGGTTCGGCCACTCCGGCGCCGACGGCACCCAGACAACAAAGAGTCCCATCAACATTAAGAGCAACGATGCGAAGAAACCGATCCAGATCGCCCGACGCGACGCACCATAGCCGTACACTTCGGTAAATATGTCGCCAAAAATGTAAGTGATCGGGAAGAGCAATTGCGCGCCAGCCACGTTGGCGACGATCTCTCTTCCATGAAAATGAAAGAGCGGGATCGCGCAGATCTTTTGCCCGACCAAATTCGAAATGAGCAGGATGACGACGAAAACGTGGACCAGCAGATTGTAATAACGAAAACTGCTTAGTCGCGCGTCGGGCGCTGTTAACTTCCGAATCATCGCGTTTTCATTCGACCCTTACCCTACCCTCTCCCTTCCAGGGAGAGGCGGACGCGAAACGCCAGTGAGGGTGTATTGAAAATCGTTATGCCTATTCTCAATCGCCGGTTTTTTGTCATGTCGAGCGAAAGTCTTGCCCTGAGCGAAGTCGAATGGGTCGAGACATCTCTCATTCTATGTGTCGTCCAATCCTAAATCTCAATCGCCCGTTGGAACAATATCGGCGCGTTCCACCATTAGAATGACGGTCCGCTCCGGCGCACGCGTGCGATGTTGCACGCCGCGCGGCACAACGAAACCCTGGCGCGGAGCAAGATCGACCGTGCGATTTTCGAGATCAATGAGCAAACGCCCGTCGATCACGTAAAAGAATTCATCGAGTTCTTTGTGCTCGTGCCAATGATATTCGCCCTGGACGACACCGAGCCGGACGACCGCATCGTTCACCTGGCAGAGCGTCTGGTTCCACCATTTCTCGGTGCGCTCATCGGCGAGCTTGCCCACATCGACGACCTCAAGCGGCTTGCATAAGACATTCAGAAACGTGTTGTAAGGGAAAGCCTGCGCTTCGGATTTCATTTCCAAAACATTTGCAGAATGGCAACCTCAAGACAACCCTGTGCCTTGTCATCCCGAATCCGCCTGACGCGGATGAGGGATCTCTCAATTTGCCTCTAAATCACACAAAAAATGGCTGAAGACCGGAAAACCTTGGAGGATAGAGCCAAAATGACGGACATCGAACGTCTCCGTCATTCGGCCGCGCATGTCCTGGCGACGGCCATCCTGAAGATCTGGCCGGAAGCACAGTTCGCCGCGGGGCCGCCCGTCGAGAACGGTTTTTATTACGATGTCGATCTTCCCCACCGCATTTCGCCCGAGGATTTCGAGAAGATCGAGACCGAGATGAGGAAGGAGATCAAAGCCAATAATCCGTTCGAACGCATGGAAGTTTCGCGCGATGAAGCGCTTGAAATGGGAAAGAAAGGACGGCTCGCGGCCTTAAGCGATCGGAACGATCCATCCAAGTTCAAGATCGACATCATCGAAAATATTCCCGAGGGCGAAACGATCTCGCTCTATCGTAACGGCGAGTTTGTCGACCTTTGCGCCGGCCCGCACGTCATGCGCACGGGAAACATCGGCGCGTTCAAGCTCACCAGCGTGGCGAGCGCTTATTACAAAGGCGACGAAAAGAATCCGCAGCTCCAGCGCGTCTACGGCACCGCGTTCAAGAACAAGACCCAGCTCGATGAATACTTTGCCATGATCGAGGAAGCGAAGAAGCGCGACCATCGCAAGCTGGGCAAAGAGTTGGAGATCTACGTCATCGATGACGATGTCGGCCCCGGCTTGCCACTCTGGCTTCCGCGCGGAGGTGCGATCATCGACGAATTAGAGAAGCTCGCGCGAGAAACTGAATTCGCCGCCGGTTATCAACGTGTGCGCACTCCGCACATTGCGCGCGAGCAACTGTACAAAAAAAGCGGTCACCTCCCCTACTACGCTGATTCGATGTTTCCGCCGATGGAGCTGTCTGAAGGCGTTGAAACGTTAAAGCGAGACGCGTTGAAGCGGGAAGAGGCGGAGGACGCTTCAACACTTCAACCCTTCAACGCTTCAACGAAGTACTACCTCAAAGCCATGAACTGTCCGCATCACCACAAGTTGTTCGCGGCGATTCCGCGCAGTTATCGCGATCTGCCGTTGCGGCTGGCGGAGTATGGCACCTGTTATCGCTACGAGCAGAGTGGCGAGTTGTTCGGGCTCATGCGGGTGCGCTCGATGCAGATGAACGACGCTCACCTCTACATGACACCGGAGCAGTTCGAGTCGGAGTTCAACGCCGTCAACGAGATGTATCTGAAATATTTCAAGCTCTTCGGGATCGAGAAATATCTGATGCGCTTCTCGACACACGATCCCTCGAAGCTCGGACAGAAGTTTGTCGATGAACCGGAGCTTTGGAAACAAACGGAAGTAATGACACGGAACGTGCTCAAGAATTCCGGGATCAACTTTGTCGAAGTAGCTAACGAAGCGGCGTTTTACGGCCCGAAGATCGACGTGCAGGCCTGGAGCGCGATCGGGCGCGAGTTTTCTATCGCGACCAACCAGGTCGATTTCGCGCAGCCGCGACGTTTCAATCTCGTTTACAAAGACCGCGACAACACCGAAAAGACTCCACTTTGCATTCATCGCGCGCCGCTCGGGACGCACGAACGTTTCATCGGCTTCCTGATCGAGCATTACGCCGGCAACTTCCCGCTCTGGTTATCGCCCGAACAGGTGCGCATCCTGACCATCGGGGACGACGCAAAACTGCTCGATTATTCGATGTCGATCTTAAATGAATTGCGCGCACATCAAGTCCGCGCCGAGATCGACAAAGGCACCGATCAGATCAACGGCAAGATTCAGCGAGCCGAACAAATGAAAGTCCACACGATGTTCGTCATCGGTAAACGCGACATGGAAGCCGACGCTGTCAGCGTCCGCGTTCATGGCAAAGGCAATCTCGGCGCCAAACCGCGCGCCGAAGCCATCGCGGAGATCCTATTGTCGATCAAAGAACGCCGCGCGTAATTACGCTGGGCGATCCGGAACGACCCGAGTAACGTATTTAGATGGATCTCCCCAGCGCGCTAAAAAAGCATTTCGGCTACGACGAGTTTCGACCGCTCCAGGAAGAAATCATTCGAGACGCGCTGGCCGGTCGCGATGTCTTTGCCTTGATGCCGACGGGCGGTGGGAAGTCGCTTTGCTTTCAATTGCCGGCGTTGTTGCGCGGTGGGCTTACGATTGTCGTTTCGCCGCTGATTTCATTGATGAAAGATCAGGTGGACGCGCTGCGGACAAGCGGAATTGCGGCGACGTTTCTGAATTCCACGTTAGATCGACAAAAAGCAGTCGAACGCTTGCGGGGATTGAATCGCGCGGAGTATCGAATGCTTTACGTCGCGCCTGAGCGGTTGATGCTCGATACGTTTTTGGAACGCGCCCTGAACTGGAACATCACTCAGATCGCCATCGACGAAGCGCATTGCATCAGCGAATGGGGCCACGATTTTCGCCCGGAATACCGGCAACTGGCGAAGTTGCGAACGCATTTGCCGGATGTGCCGATCATGGCGTTGACGGCGACGGCCACAGAACGCGTGCGTGCCGATATCATCAAGCAACTGAAGTTGCAGGCTGCGCGTTGTTACGTTGCCAGTTTCAATCGGCCGAACCTGACGTATCGCGTCGTGCCCAAAACCTCCGCCTACGATCAGCTCCTGGCGCTGGTGCGCAGTCATTCCGACGAAAGCGGGATCGTTTATTGCGCGAGTCGAAAGACGGCTGAAACGCTGACGACGAAATTGAGCAAAGATGGCATTAGCGCCAAACCGTACCACGCGGGACTCGAAGGCTCGGAGCGCGCCAAACATCAGGAAGCTTTTTTGCGCGACGATGTGCGCGTGATTACCGCGACGATCGCCTTTGGGATGGGGATCAACAAGCCGAACGTGCGCTTCGTGGTGCACCACGATCTGCCGAAAAACATCGAGAGCTATTACCAGGAGACCGGGCGCGCGGGCCGCGACGGGTTGCCGGCGGATTGCGTGCTGCTTTTCAACGCGGGCGACGTAGTTAAACAGAGAAGATTCATCGAAGAAAAAAGCGAGCACGAGCAGCGAATCGCGCACGAGCAATTGCGCGCAATGGTCGGCTACGCGGAAACGCGAGAGTGCCGCCGGGCCACGTTGCTGCGTTATTTCGGGGAAGAATCCGGGACAAGTTCCTGCGGCGGCTGCGATAATTGTCTAAGTCCGCGCGAGACGTTCGATGGAACGGTGCATGCGCAGAAATTTCTATCATGTGTCCATCGCATCTATGCGAAGCAGGGATTCGGGTTCGGATTAAAACATGTGGTCGAAGTCTTGACCGGCGGGACGACTGAAGCGATTCGACAGCGCGGTCACGATCAGCTTTCGACGTTTGGAATCGGGCGCGACGTAACGCGCGAAACATGGCAGGCGATTGGACGCGAGCTTCTGCGTCTGGGATTGGTTGCGACCGCGCCCGGAAAATTCGCGACGCTGCAGATTACCGAGGCCGGGCTGACGGCGTTGCGAGAACGGAAATCCATTACATTGACGACACCGTTGGCGGCGGAGCCGGCGAAGCGAAGGAAGAACCGGGCGGGCGAAATCGAATGCGATGAAGACCTGTTCGAGCGGTTGCGAATCCTGCGGCGTAAACTGGCCGATGAGCGCGACGTACCTGCGTACGTAATTTTCTCCGATATGTCATTGCGCGAAATGGCGAGGCTGCAACCAACAACGCGCTCCGATTTCGGGGGCATTGCCGGTGTGGGCGAGCAAAAGTTGCGAGATTTTGCAGAGGGATTTACGGCTGAGATCAAAGATTATCGTTCACTTCGTTCAATGGCATGAAGCGAGCCCGCGGCGGAACCGTTTCGACGTCCCTTGCGCCGGCCCGCCCACGCCCACCGAAAAAGTCGTGACTTTCAGTCCGGCAAGGGGTGGAATGTGAAGAACGAACCTGCCTCCAATGAAAACGTTATCGAAAGTCACTGTTCTTTTCGTTGCATTGTCGATCTTGACCGGCGTTTCCTCGATTTACTCGCAGAACGATCCGCAGGCCGCGATCGCGAAGAAACAAGCCGAGCTCGAGCGGCAGCGGATCGCGCTGGAAAAGAAAAGTCTGGAGTTGCAACAGAAGGAACTCGATCTCGATAAGGCGCGACAAGAATTCGAGGCCCAGCAAAGCGGACGCTCGCTGAGCATGAATCTTTCTGGCGACGTCTTATTCGATTACGACAAGGCGACCCTGAAACCGGAGGCCGAAATTGCACTCAAAAAAGTCGCGGTTGTGCTCTCGCAGTTTCCAGAGAGCAAAGTCACAGTCGAAGGCTACACCGATTCGAAAGGAACCAAATCGATCAACATGCAGCTCTCAGTCGCGCGCGCGCAAGCGGTGAAGGATTGGCTCGTCGCAAACGGCGGCGTCGCGGCGGCCGGCATCGCGACGAAAGGCTTCGGCGAGCAGTATCCCATCGCGCCAAACAAGAACGCGAACGGCAGTGATTATCCGATTGGTCGCGCCTTGAATCGGCGCGTCTCGATTATCGTGGAAAAACCGGCCGCGCCTACGCCTGCCGCACCCTGATTGAATTGTAGGGCGGGCGCTCCGCCTGCCCGCTCCCAAGTCGGCAACCCGCCTTAGGCGGGTTGCACTACAATCTCATTTTTTCTTTTTCTTCGTCGGCAATTTCTTACGCTTCGTCTTGGCAAATTCGCGCAATTGTTTCTTACTCATCGACTTGTACATTCCTCTGGAAGCGCCTTTGAGCGATTTCTTGGAACGCTTTCCGCGTTTGGCCGCAAGTGCGGCTCCCGCGGCCATCTGCTGTTTCTTAGATTTTGCAGGCATACAAATGTTTCGCTCGTGGAAGCGGAAGCAGATTTGTTTTAGTTCGCGGCGCGCCCGCGCCACGCAAAATAAATCGGAACGCCAGTCAGCACGATGGCGATGCCAATTCCGGAAGTGGTTGGCGCAAGCCAGGCAAGGTCGACAATCAATAATGTGCCCAGCAAAATCGAGATGATGGGGACGATCGGATAATCCCACGTCCGATAGGGCCGTTCCGCCTCCGGTTGTTTGCGGCGCAACACCATCACCGCGGCGACGAGCAGCACATAAAAAACGAGATCAGCGGAAACGATGTACTCGAGCAGTTGCGTGTAAACGTTCCCGTAAGTGACCTTTTGCGTGCCAGCGTGCGTTGTCATGGTGCGCGGCAAAGTTAGAAACGCCGTCCAGATTCCTTGTGCAACCAGCGCCGCCGCCGGGACGTGAAACGCGTTAGTCGTGGCGATCTTTTTGAAGAAAAGGCCATCGCGCGCCATCGCGAAATAAACACGCGCACCGGCCAGGATCAGTCCGTTGTTACAACCGAAGGTCGAGATCATGATCGCCGCCGCCATGCACATCGCGCCGGGATGACCGAAGACGGCCTTCAACACCGCGACCGCAACGCGGTTCTGCGGCGCGTGTTCGATTTCCGAAAATGGCAAGACCGCGACATAAGCGAGATTCGCAAGCACGTAAAGAATCACGACGATTCCGCAGCCCCATAATAACGCGCGGGCAAGATTCTTTCCCGGTTCGCGCACTTCGCTGCCGATGAAAGTCACGTTTGTCCAGGCCGTTTGCGCGAAGAGCGGACCGACCATCGCCTTACCAAAAAGTAACACGAGTGCGAGACTGCCCACGATCGTAAAGCCGGGTTGCGCGACTTGCGGACTCCAACCATTTGCCCACGAATCCCACCATGCGGAGGAACGCGCCGCGCTGTTTGCGCTCCAGCCTAGCACCAACCCAATGACGACAACTCCGGCGAGCGCCCCCGTTTTGGCAAACGTAAATGTATTTTGCACTATGCGACCGACTTCGAGTCCGCGTGTGTTCGTCCACGTCAACAATGCGATTAATAGAATCGCGGCAAGTTGTTCCGTGGAAAGACTGACTGCGTAGCCGCCGCCCAATGGCACCGGTTCAATCAAGTAATTGTCCGATGCGACTCCGGATACGAATACGCCAAGAAACTTTGCGAACGCGATTGCAACCGCGGCGATCGTTCCCGTTTGCACGACGAGAAACAGCGTCCAGCCAAAAAGAAAGCCGAGCGACGGACCGTACGCTTCACGGAGAAAAACATAAACGCCGCCCGCCCGCGGCATCATCGTAGCAAGCTCGGAGCAGCAGAGCGCCCCCGTGACCGTCATCAAACCGGCGACCGCCCAGGCGAGTAACAGCCAGCCGGGGGCACCGATCAAACGCGACGATTCGGCCGAGGTTATGAAAATACCCGACCCGATCATCGAGCCGATCACGATCATGGCGGCATCGAGCGGCCCGAGCCTGCGTTCCAAGGCACCCGACGTCTGTTTGTCGGTCTTGTCGTTCATGCCATGTGGCGCGGCGCGCGGATTTCCACGCCTTCTTTTTCCAAAGCCGCGCGCAAGGCGCGGGCGAACTGCACGGCGCCTGGCGTGTCGCCATGAACGCAGATCGTCTCCGCGCTAAGATCGACCTCCATTCCATCGACGCTGCGCACTTTGCCTTCGCGCAAAATCCGCAACATTCGGGTGGCTGCTTGGTCCGGGTCTTGAAGCAACGCGTCCGGACGAGTTCTGGGCACAAGCGAACCATTCGCAAGATAATTGCGATCGCCGAAAACTTCGTGCGCGACTTGCAATCCGTGCGCCTGCCCGGCCCGGGCCAGTTCGCTGTGGCTGGGAGCAAAGAGAATCAAACTTGGATCAACCGATTTCGCCCCGCGCGCAATGGCGTCAGCCAGTTTAGCATCGCGCGCCGCCATGTTGTACAGCGCACCATGCGGTTTGATGTGATTGGGGTGCACCCCAACCGCTTCGGCGATCGCTTGAAAAACGCCGAGTTGGTACGTGACCGCTTCAAGAACTTCATCGACCGCGACCGCCAGCTCTTGGCGTCCAAAGTTTTCCCGATCAAAAAAACTTGGATGTGCGCCGACCGCAACCCCATGAGTTTTTGCCGCCGAAATCGCCGCCCGCATGGAGTCGGCGTCGCCAGCGTGAAAACCTGTGGCGATGTTCGCCGAGGTGATCAGTTCGAAAAGTTCCTCATCGTGTCCGGCCCCCTCGCCCAGATCGGCGTTAAGATCGACATGCAACTTCATTCGCGTGGCCGCAAACTGAGTCCGATTCGAAAGCGCTCTAGTTCCCTTTCCCGTTCGTAAAGAAGCCGATGCGCATCCGCTAACGAGATTTCCTGAAAGCGAACCGTGTCTCCAGCACGCAGCTGTGCGGCGATGGGAAGGTCAAGGGTGATCACGTGGGCAATCTTTGGATAACCACCGATGGTTTGGCAATCTCCGAGCAATACAATCGGCTTCCCGCTCGGCGGTACTTGAATCGTCCCCGGCGCGACCGCTTCCGAAACAAGATCGACATCTTCATTTCGCTTCAGTTCCGGGCCGTCGAGTCGTGCACCCATGCGGTCGGAGTCGGGCGAGACGGCGAAGGAATCGCCCGTTAAACGTTGAATCGTTACGTCGTTAAAACGGTTCCAATCGACGCCGCGAATGAAACGCAGCACCGGGTTCTTTTTTGCTGTTGTTGTCCATTCCACCGGCGCGCTCCACGAAGAGACTTTTTCTGTAGCGGCGGTCTGTCTGCCGCGCCGAAGCGTCGCGAAGGCGGGTGACCGCCGAATCGTCCCCAACGAAATCACGTCGCCGTCGCGGAGCGCGCGGCCTTTCATCCCGCCAAAGTTTCCTCGCAGATCGGTGGAGCGACTGCCGAGAACGATCGGAACGGCAATACCACCGGAAATTGTAAGCCAAGATCGACATCCTAGTTTTGGCCGGTTGAGAATCAGCTCCTCGCCCGCGCTGATAAATGTGGCGTGGCCCGCTGGCAACGATGTCGATCCAACGCGAACATCGAATTCGCCGCCGCACCAGGCCACAATTCGTTCATCGTCGAAACGAATTCGCAAGCCGCCGAGCGTGATCTCAAGGCCGGCCTCGGATTCGTCGTTGCCGACCAGAAGATTCGCGACCCGCAACGCGTGTGAATCGAGTGCGCCACCCAGCGAGACGCCAAATTCTCGAAAGCCGATTCGTCCTAAGTCCTGCACGCTCGTTAAAAATCCCGCGCGAAGAATCTTTGCAGTCACGGCTCAAAGCAGAACGGACAGGATTAATCGGATTTGCAGGATTATTTCGACTCGGAATTCTTTCGAGCTTAATCGAGTCAATCCTGTTAATCCTGTCCAGTGTTTCATTGCTCCAGGCGTTCGAACTCGCTCCGCGTGATCGAGCGGAAACGCACACGATCGCCTGCGCGCAGAAGCGCGGGAGGATTTTTGGCCGCGTCGAAGAAACGCAGCGGCGATCGGCCAATGATATTCCAACCCCCTGGGGATTTTACCGGATAGACGCCGGTTTGTTTTCCGGCGATCGCGACGGAGCCGATTGGAATCTCTTTTCGTGGCGTAGACCGGCGCGGTACGACAAGTTTTGCCGACAGTCCGCTAAGAAAAGGGAAGCCGGGTGTGAATCCGACGCAGTTGACGTGATACGTAGCACTACAGTGAAGATCGACAATCTCCTTGGGCGACAATTCGGTTTGTTGCGCAACTTCGTCCAGATCGAAAGCGAATTCGAGATCGTAGCAGACCGGAATTTCGACAACACGACTCGCTGTTTTGGCCGCACTCTTCTTGGCGTGCGAAACGGCTTTACGAATGTGCCCGGCCAACGAATCGAAAATCGACTCGGGAGCAGTGGCCGCGACACGCAGCGGATCGAAGAATATTCCGATCGTCGTGTAGGCGGGTGCGAGCTCCAGGATACCGGCGATCCTGGCATCCTTGATCTTGTGCAGCGCATCCAGAACAACACGCAATGATTGCTCACCGGGATCGGTTGATGTTTCGCAAACGCGAACGACCAACGCAGAGTCTCCGAGCGGCGTAATTTGCATCACAGAATGCGACGGTCATCCGCTTCGCCCCGCTGAGCGGGGTTACAGCGCGATAAATAGATCGCCGCTACAGACAGATCCATCACGATGCCGATCTTTTGGTACTGGTGGGCTCCGCTGAAACCGCATCGGCGACGTTCTTGACCTTTTCTTTAATTTCGCCGACCTGCGGATGCACGTCACGAATCAGATCGTGCTCGGCGCGGGACAGGTCTTCGATGCGGGTGGTCATTTCGTGCAATTCTTTGAGCATTGCATCCTGTCGTGAAGAGATGCGATGCATCCACCAAAAGCAAACGAGCCAGCAAGCCATTCCAATCCAGCCGAGAACAAGGGTGCTCATTTGCAGATTCATATCGACAAACCATTATTCGCGCACCGCTTGGATCTCCATGTCGACTGTGACTTCCTGGCCAATTCCCGAGATCGCTTCGGTGCCGCTGCTGAAGACCAATCCGAACTCGCGACGATTGAGTGGGGCGGTTGTAACCTGCCAGCGGGTGCGCTGCGCATTCGCCGCGGCTTTCGGATCGCCCAGCAGTTTTGCATGCAAAATAATTGTCTTGGTCACTCCGTGCATGATGAAGTCGCCCGTGATGTCGCCGGTATTTTCGCCAGTCCGTCTCACACTGCGGCTTTTGAATGTGATCCCGGGAAACTTCGCGACATTGAAAAACTCCGCGCTCCGCAAGTGCGCGTCCCGCTTCGCGATCCCGGTATCGATGCTTGCCACATCGATCTTTGCTACGACCGAGGATTTCTCCGGATGATCAGGATCGACATCGACGGTCCCGGAAAAACGAGTGAACTTCCCGGCCACGGTCGTGAGATATTGGTGGACCTTGAACCCGATGGTCGAATGTGCCGGATCAATCTTATAGGGTTGGATCGCGAACGAGGTTGAGACGGCTCCGGCGACGGCGGCGAGAATGGCAGCGAAGCGGATGTACGATCTCATGAGTCTCTTTCTTATTTTGTTTTCGCGTCCGAGGCGAGCGCTTTGAGCAGCGACGTTCGGGAAAGTGGCAATTTCCCAAATAAATTCCCCAGCGCAAAAGCCGGATTGTTTTTCAACATCTTGGCGTCATGCACGCCGGTGATGCGAGCCAGCTCGGCCTCAAAATGCGAAACGGCCCGCAGGTTTGGCTCGCTCTTATCGAGATAACCAAAGGCGCGGCGCAAAAGCGAAAACAGTTCGGGCTCGTGATGATCGCGTTCCGTGCAAACCTCGATCAGTTCCACGAAATAGGCGGCCGTTTGCGTGCGTAAATAATTTTGGCGGATGCCGGCAAAGGGATTACGCAGCGCGACTTCGGTGAGCGTATGGAGGTTTGATTTGCGGCTTGGCGCGATAGCAATATCCGCCTCGAAAAACAAATCCAATTTCCCGGCGAACGGACTCTTGGGGCGGCGCGCGCCTTTCGCCACGGTTTGGATACAGCCTAATGACTCGGTGCACCACGACACGATCAAGCTCGTATCGCTGAATTTTCGTTTTCGCAGAAGAATCGCGGTAGTGCTTCGCACGTCTCATCGTTACCGCGAATTCGCCCGGCACGCATCTTTGACGTGCATCTCGACTAGAACCGGGACGGAAAACAAATTGGCCACGCAGAAATGCCTGCGTGGCCAGCACAAGAGGCGAATTAAATTTAGCGGATCAATGTCCGAAGAAGGACGAGAGCAGAATGTTGAATCTCACCGTCACCTGATCGTTTTCCAGGCTGACCTTCATTGGCCCGGGGAAGATCGGACCGCCGTTATCGGCAAAGTGATATGTGTGGTCGCCGAAATCGGAATGCCGGTACTCAACGCCGACGCTGACCATGTCGTTAATAGCCCATTCACCGCCGCCGCCTACGGTCCAGCCAAGTTCAACGTCATCAACTTTCGAGAAGTTCGAATTCGAAGTGGCACCCAATGAAGAGGAACCAGGAATGCCCAGGCCATTTGTGAGGGGACCGCCATTTATGAAAGTGAAGAACTCAGTTCTGGCTGTGTCGTTGGCAAAAACGCTAATATCCGTCCAGGCGGCCCCACCGGTCACATAAAGAAGCACATGACCATTGACCCAACCCAAACGCGCGCGCGCTGATGCGCTCCAATCGGTCTCCACTCTGCGAATCGCCGTTACGTCAGTTACAGCAAATCCTGCAGCATCAAAGAAGTTTGTAGCCGTCCCGGTAAAAGTCCGCGAGGCACTCGTCTCGGTGCGATTGAAATCGCCTTCCAAGCCGATGAGAAAGTGTTGGCTAAATTGATAATTGAAGCCGACCTGACCGCCGCCAGTAAACCCATCATCCGAACCAACATCAAAGAGGGATCCTTCAGAACCGGTGCCTGGAAACAGGAAGGAAGCGGAGCCAAAAGAGGCCACCGCGCCGTTCGTAACGGGACCGAACGCATTCGTGCCCGAGGCTGAGACAGGGCTGAACAAGAACTCATTGGCCACTTGGTCAACATCGACATCTTCGAAGAAATTGCCGAACCGATAATTGCTCCAGTTGCCACCGAGGTTTCCTCCAATGTAAAAACCAGTCCAGGAAAATGGCTCTACCACCGGCGCTGGTGCGACCTCCTTAGAAGAGTACCGCTCTGTTCCGGCATTCGCTCTGGTTCCAATGCACAAAGCGACCGCGCAAAAGACCGTCGCGACAAAAAGAAATCTGGTTGGTTTCATATGAGTCAAGGCTTTGCCAAATGCGCACTAGGCTGACAAGCACAAATTTCGCAGGCGCTTTTAGAATTTCTGGATCCAAATAAGCGCCAGTGCGGAGACAACGTCCCAGCTGCTTCTAGCGATTGATGATGTGCAAGGCGCGTTTCTCGACGTTCAGCGCGGCCTCTTTGACTGCCTCGGTCAGGGTCGGATGGGAATGGCAGGTCCGGCCGAGATCTTCCGAGCTGCCGCCAAATTCAATTACCGAAACCGCTTCGGCGATTAATTCTGAGGCGGCGTGCTGCAAAATGTGCGCGCCGAGAATGCGGTCTGTTTTGGCGTCGGCCACGAACTTGACCATTCCTTCGAGATCGTCATTCGCCACCGCGCGGCCAGTGGCACGAAATGGAAACTTGCCCGTCCGATAATCGATCCCCTTCTCTTTCGCCTGCTCTTCCGTCAGACCAACGCCGGCCAGTTCCGGATTCGTGTAAATGATTCCCGGGATCGCATCGTAGTTCACATGACCAGCCTTCCCGGCGATGATCTCTACGCAGGCGATGCCTTCCTCGGAGGCCTTATGCGCGAGCATCGGTCCGGCAATCACGTCGCCGATGGCATAAATGCCCTCCACATTGGTGCGAAAGTGATTGTCGATCTTGATTCGTTTTTTCTCGTCGACTTCGACGCCAACTTTCTCCGCACCTACACCCTCCGCGAACGGACGGCGCCCAACCGAAACGAGCACCTTATCTGCCTCGAACTTCAACTCCTCATTTCCTTTTGTCGCCGTCGCGCTAACACGGCCATTGTCGATCTTGACCGCCGTCACTTTGGTTTCGAGATGGAACGTCATGCCCTGCGCGGTAAGCGAGCGCTGGAGCAGATTCGATAATTCGAGATCGAAACCGACCGCAATGCGCGGCAGGAATTCGAGGAAAGTCACTTCCGAGCCGAGCCGGCTCCAGACCGAACCGAGTTCCAGGCCAATTGCACCCGCCCCGATGACGACCAGTCTGGGTGGCGCTTCCGTGAAGGTAAGCGCCTCGGTGCTGCTGACAATGGTTTTGCCATCGAACTTCGCAAACGGCAATTCGATCGGCATGCTGCCGGTCGCGATGATAATGTTTTTTGTCTCAATCTCCTGCCCCGCAGTGGCGGGACCGCTTGACGATTTAATCGAGACTTTTCCCGGCGCAGTGATCGTACCGAAACCTTCGAACGCCGTCACTTTGTTTGTCTTCATGAGCGCGCGCACGCCGCTGTTCATCGTCTTGACGACTTTGTCTTTACGCTGCTGCATCTTGGCAAGATCGACATGGACTCCGTCGATCACGATGCCGTGCTTTTGCGCTTCCTTTTTCGCGAACGTGAAATGATCGCTCGAAGTGAGGAGCGCCTTGCTCGGAATACAGCCAATATTCAGACAAGTGCCGCCAAGGTCCTTGTCCTTTTCGACAATCGCCGTTTTCAATCCGAGCTGACCGGCCCGAATCGCCGCGACATATCCGCCGGGTCCCGAGCCGATGATTACGATATCAAATTTGTCCATACGCTATTCTGTCATTCCGACCGAAGTGGAGGAATCTCTTACCGTTTCGAAGAGAAACAATAAGAGATGTCTCGGTCCGAGCCGGACTGGCATATTCGCTCGACATGATAAAAGCTTTGCTCGGCTTCCAACCGACAGCAATCGTCGAAAATAACGGAGAGGCAACCCCTGAGTCACTATTCCTGCTTTAGTGCTCTTGCCGCCTCTCCCCGATTGTGGGCAGAGGACTGAGGTGAGGGGCGCTGGAAAGCGTTGTCTAAAGAATCCCTCACCTTAATCCTCTCCCTTTAAGAAAGGGAGAGGCGACTCTGCTTGGCGCTGTGCCGCGCCTAATTTAAAAATCGAGCGGCAATTTTTGCGGGTCCTCGATGCATTCCTTCACCTTGATAACGAACGTGACCGCTTCTTTCCCGTCAATGGCACGGTGATCGTAGCTGAGCGCGAGATACATCATCGGGCGGATCGCGATCTGGCCGTCAATCGCCACCGGCCTGTCCATTATTTTGTGCATGCCGAGGATTCCGCTTTGTGGCGGATTGAGAATCGGCGTGCTCAAGAGCGAGCCATAAACTCCGCCGTTAGAAATCGTAAACGTGCCGCCCTGCAAATCTTCGATCTTCAATTTTCCTTGGCGCGCCTTGGCAGCGTAATTGGCGATGTCGCGCTCGAGGTCGGCAAAACTCTTCTTATCGGCCT
>WNFR01006461.1_pt1 | contig 19594 bp, 24 predicted proteins | sample 5400221 | NCBI WGS metagenome assembly WNFR01 (sample SAMN13153357, study PRJNA577476) | soil metagenome | isolation source: 40 cm soil under Madrone tree | place: USA:California | collected 2016-06-14 | reverse complement strand
CGTAACCGGGTCTTTGCCACGCGAACTACAAATGTGTTGGTCGACACACCGTCCGTGGCCTTCTGTCTCCACAGGAACTGCTCTGCGCGCTGGCGCGTGAACTCTATCTACTCCCAATTTGCAGAACCTTCGACTCTGCCGCTGAACACGACGCGTCGAACCTCGATACTACTGTCTGTGGGAGCGGCCGCCGTACAGATAGCGGGTCAACTCCAGCTCGCATGGCCGCAATCACTCCGACGGCCTCCCAGTAATTGGCTACTCGGTGAAACTGACCTGGTGCCCAAGGCAGCGCGGATAAATCATTCTTCATCAAAGTTTGGTTCTCCTGCACTGCAATCACCGGGATTCCCTGTTCCAGGGCGGCAAGGGTAGGAAGCCCTAAACAACTGTCCGGCATCACGAGGCACGAGACATCCGCCGCAGTGAACACACCCGGCTGACTCATGGCTGCCGGGTCCGTCACAATGCGAGGGCTTCGCTGCAAGCCCTTTAGCGTACACTGTAGGAACGTTACAGAGACAGCCTCGGCGGCCATCCGAGGATCGACGATTCCTGGGTCCGTGTTGGCGATCTCTCGCGATTCGAACATTGGCGAGTGTGCAGTAGGAACGTTGTACATGCTAGAAAGCGCGTGAGTCAGCATCGCCTCAACACCACCCCGGGACATCAATAACCGATGATATTGCCACCGCATCGTACTGGCCTGCGCGACTATCGAGCAACGCGCATAAGCCATCCACCTCTTCCACTCGGCCCGCCGACCTCCCCGATGGTGCAAATCGCGCCCTCAGCTTAACTGGTGGATCAAGACATACGACCTCGGGACAGTAGAGGCCGTACGCCGCCCGCGCACCGCTGACCGCATTCACCGCAGCGTTCACGAAAAGCTCGTCGCGATGTGCGTCAATCACTACCAACACCCGGTTCGAGCGCACTGGCTGAAGTCCGGCCGTTCCCATCAAGAGCCGTGTAACCACGCTTCCCTCGACGTACAGTGCGTTCTGGGGCATTTCGTTCAGATCAGACGCATTGACCACGTTCGGGTGTAGAACGATCGTGTCGGATACTTCCCCGAGCATCCGCGCGACGGGCCCCGCATCCCCCGCGTGTCCACCGATCTCCGCCCCAACCCCCGTTGGCACTAGAAGCACGACGTTGAACTGCCGCGTGCTCTGAGTGAGCCGTTGTCGGAAATTGAAGATGGACTCGATATCTCGCTCGCTCACTTCCGCAGGGTCGCGAATCGCGCTGAACTCACAATGATACCGGTGCGCGGCGGTTGAGGTGACCACGAACCTGACAGGAATTAACTCTTCAGGTACGTGCCGTGCGCAGCCATTCCGAAAATGCGTAAGCAATGCCTTGTGGCCCGGGACGGCTGGGAACTCAACCTCTTCCTCAATGAGCAACATCGCCATACTCTGCTCATCCTTTTCTTGCCTTGGCTGCACTCAACGCCGAGTTACGACATTAGCAGTCCAGTCCGTTGAGCGGAACCAGTCAGCCGTGAATTTAGCAGCCTCGTCCGCGTCAAATTCCTTACATGAGAATATATTTACGTACGCCGCCTTCATCAACTCGAGCGTATGGATCACGATCGTGCTCGTGAGGATGAACTGCACCGCACTCGTCCCCTTCGTCTTAGGGTCAGTTTGGCGTTCATCCTCGGGCACACCCACGTCGTCCCAGAAGTGCAGATCGCAGCGTTCCATCTTGATCAACTCACACAATTGCTCGCAGTAGTGCTCAATGTCCGTGCGTGTAAACTTACCGGGATCGCATCCATGCAAATCCAGAAGAACCTCTTGGCCGTACGGTCTCATTTCCAAATGCATCGACCTCACACCCACTTATCGCCCGGGGCAAGTTGTTTGGTTCAATCGCGAAATCGCTAGGTGGCCAGATTACGTCGCATCGGGGCCTCATGCACCCCGCGCTCACAGAAGGGTATCGACTGCCCAGCGAATCATGGACCCGTACTGTCCCGTGCGCATTTCTTCAAGTTCCTCTCGGCGATTCGCTGCCAGAGAATCGGCCGGGTCATTGTCGAACCGCGTACGAATCTCCTGAATTAAACCCACGACTTTTATCATAGTCGCATTCCGAGCTTCACGAAGCCTCTCGCGGTTCAGGTCGGTGTCTGACACTGTGGTGCGACCTCGCGGAGTTCGCCACACGCGTCGGACGCCAGTATTCGAACATTCGTAACCGAGATGGTGATCAATCGGCATGTCCGCAACCGCATCCAAGACCGGATTCGCGGTATCCCACTTATTCGACTTTGCGCGGTTACAGCCGCCACACGCCAAGTGTAGATTGTCCCATTCGAATGCGCTCTCTGGAAAACCATCAACGGGCATTCGGTGCTCGATCTGGTCGGCCCGCACGGGTCCCACCTGACTCTCGCAGTAGCAGCACAGATTTCGGTACATGCTATCTAGTGCACGTCGCACTTGTTCGTGGTTGTAACGTCCCCGACGCCGCTTGATCAGCCCGACATCACTGCCCCTGATCGCCTCAAGAAACTCCCTCCTCCAACGATGACTGTTTGTCGCCAGGCAAGGCGGCTTCGGTGTCCGCGGGACATTTCGCATTTTCTCAGAGGCCCCTTTTCAAGGACTTGACCATGTTGTTTAGCTCGATTGCCAAGCGCGTTGGATCGTTTGGGGGAAGTCGTTCTAGTTCGGAGCGCAGGTTGCGGAGCTTCGCCGTCTCCGCATGCGACAGCGTTCGTTTCATCCTCTTCTTCTCATCCAGTCGCGTAAACTCCGCGATAGTGCCCTCTTGAAAAGTGGCTGCCCGCGAAGTCGGAACGCCCATCATCTCATACACGTCCTCGGCCCTCCAGCCATAAGGCATGTGTGTCGTATGCTCGCCCTTCCCGAGACGATGCACAGTGACATCCAAGCAACTGCTTGCGACAAGAGGAGAATGTGTTGCCACAATGAACTGGATACCTGGAAACAGCGTTCGCAGCTGCGGAAGAATCGTCCGTTGCCAGCGTGGATGCAGATGCTGCTCGATTTCGTCGATGATAACGATACCGGCAAGGTCGGAGGCATTAAATCCGTGCGCAGGCTCGTTGTCATAGAGGAGCCACCATGACATCAGGTCGAGCGTCCACGTAGTAGTCGCTCGATATCCATCGCCGAGGGCCGCGAGTTCCTCTCGACCCCATGACCCATGCATGAATATGCCCCTCTCTGTGAGTTCGACATCCTTTGCGTGCCTGAGGTTGAGAAGCTCAGCCAGCACAGTCTGCAGTCTGAGAAGGGTACTACGTCCGCGCTTGATGTTGCGCCTACCGGCTTCGTCGACGAGCCGCCGAATAGCGAGTTCAGGGCTCTGTAGTGCCGCGTCATATCGAAACAACGAGTAAACGGCGTCAACCGGGAGATAGTACGAATAGTCGGCGTTGCCGAAGGTGCGTATCCCCGGCCCGTATCCGCTCACGAACATCTCAGACCAAGGAAACTCGTCTTGTTTGATTGGACGGAATCGTCCACCACCTTTCACGCGAAAGTGCGTCTGTTCGATTCGTTCAAATCTATCTAGAGCAATGAAATCGGTTCGGATCCGATAGCGCCAACCGCCGTTGCCCTGAAGGTCAACTTGGACAAATGATTCTCCGTCCGAGTCCCTGCGAACAAATTCCCCCGCCAACTCGCGGAACAACGCGGCGGCACTTGACTGGTCGCACAGTCCCATCGTCAGACTGCGCAACACCGTGGACTTGCCGTCGCCGTTGTCGCCGACGAGCAAGGCACAGCCGCTCGGGTCAGCGAACTCAATCACAAGCCGGGGAAAGCATCGAATGTTTCGAAGCTCCAATCTGGTCAGATACAGCACGGGTTACTCTCTACATAACTTCGCTGGCATTAGTCGAACTGCCGTCGGGCAGGCCTTCAGCGCCGTCGGACGACGCGTGCAACGGCCGCACCGTCGCGGCTAGATACACCTCGTCGCGGCGCCCGGCAATCGCTCGCCGGCGAGGCTCCTCGCTCGGCTCGGCCATCTGCACCCTATCGAACGTGCGTCATGCCGGCGGCGAGGCCTGCGCGCAGGGGGCGATCAGGCAGGTGCGATCGTCGCGCTCCAATGTCCACGTTTCCTGGCCGATTACCGGGACCTCTCCTGGCAGCCATGCCGCCTCAGAAGTCTCCCAGACCTGCGGCACTGGAGGCAGAACCTGGGACCAGCCGAGAAAGCTGTGCCGAAGGTCATCGTACGCCAACGCGAACGACGCCGCATTCGAGGCAAAAATCTGCGGCTAGTGCCGCTGCCGCGTGCGCGCAGGTGGAGCGGAACGCCGCTTCAATCCCCCCCGCTTCGCGGCCGGCGTCTCCGCCGCGATCCATGCCAGGTAGTCGGCCGCACCGCTCACGATCGGCAACACGATCACCTCCGGCACCTCCTAGCTGTGCAGGGCGCGGATGCGCGTCGCCACGGCGCCCGCGCGCGTCTGGCACGTCTTCACGAGGAGCGGTCGTAGGCAACATAATGTCCGCCCTGCTACTCCTGATACGCGAAGTACTTCGTGCGCGCGGAGTATCCGTCGTCGGTGAAGGTCGGAGGCACGTCGCCGTACGTGCAAGCGGGGTGGCAGACGACGGAGGAGGCGACGCTCGGCGAGTTCACCATTCGTCGTCTCCGTCTCGGGATCGAAGACGATGGCTGCCTCGCCGCGTTCGAGCTGCCGCCGAATGTCGGCGATCTTCTCCTCGATCGCTTCTCGCGCTCGCCGTAGTCAGTGCACCGGTGCGCGTGACGAACTCCTCGATCACGCCGCGGAGCGCGTCGGGGCTGAGCGCGTAATGAGGAACTTCAATCATATGTCCCGACTCGCCGCATCGATCCCGAGCATGAACCCACGCGCGCACCACCAACCGCCCTATGGCGCGACGGGTTCATCGTACCGCGTGCGGAGCCGGAGGTCTTCGAGGAGTGCGGGCTGAACTTCGACCGGCACGTACTGCTTGAAGAGGTCGATAAAAGTTCGGGCCATCTGTTGCACGTTCTCGATCGGTACGACGGAGCGGCCCTCGACCGCCAGCGTCCGTACTAGGTTTCCCTTCACCTGCGCAACGACCGCGAGAAGTCGAGTTCGGTCCGCAATGTCCATGTCGATCTCGTCGCTGACAAGGATGTCGCGCACAGCCGTCAGGGCCGCAACGTCCTCGTGGAGGTAGAGTAGCTCGGGTTGCTTCTTGAGAGTGGCGATCCGGTCACGCAGCCACGGCACGAACGTCGGAATGTCATCGAGGTTGATTCTCCCGTCCCTCTTGATTCGACGGGCAAGGCCGCTCAAACGCCCGGCCTCCGCGGCTGGCAGGCGGCTGCCGTTACGCTCGCGTACTGCGTAGGCACCACCGTGCTGCGAGCACACCACGAACCCCTTGCGGGGACGTTTCCCGCACTGGTTGAACGAACCGTGTATACGCGCCCGGCAAAAATCTTCGGCAAAATCCGCGCGGTCTTCGCGGCAGCCGAGCCGAACCTCGACCATTCGGCTCCGTCGGGGATCGCCGCCGACCAACTGGCGAACGCGAATGACGCGGCCGGTCGGCTCCATCGTCGGTTTCAGGTGACGCAACTTGCCCGCCATCCGCTCCTCCGTTTCCAACCCTGAGCATTGTGCATCAGATGGCGTGCGACCGTCGAGAGCCGCCGCGGTGTGCCGGGGTCGCGCTCGGGGGCGTCGCTGACTCAGTCTAAGGGTTCAGCGATCTACGGCTCGATTGCGCGCACCGGCGGCCGGCGGCGGAATGGTCGATCGCGGGGTCCGCCTATGCTGCGCAAGGCGTAGGCGCAACGCGACGGCGGGGGCGGCGGCAGGCTCCGGCCGGCGGAGACGTTGAAGCAGAACGGCGTCCGCGATAGCTCGCGCACGTGTCGACGAGCGACCGACTGCAAACCCTGGTGTTGAGCCTCATGGGCGCCGTGGCCGGAGCGACGGCGACGCTCATGTACCACGACTCTCGGACATGGGTGTGGGGTTCGCAGGCGTATGGCGTCGTGTGGACCGCCATTGGGTCCATCGGAACGGTCGGAACCGTCGTGATGGCGCTACTGCCGTTGCTGAGTCAGGACGCGCGACTCCGGCGGCAACGTCGGGCCATTCGTGCGCGGCTCATGCCGAGCCTCGCCACACTCGGGAGTCTGATCCACGAGCGAACCGGACCCAATACCCTACCGATAGAGCTGCGGAGCGAGGAGATGGAGGCGGCGACCGCCGTGGAAGCTCTTGTGGAGCACGCACACCTCCTCGAAGACCCGGAGCTACTTGCGTTGACGTTGGTGTCCGGGCTGTTGCGTGGCGCTCGCGCTTTCAGGCTAGATCAAAAGCGCGCGACGGCTCTTTACGATGCGATCATTCACGCCGTGCGCGTGCTGCGGGCGCATGGTGCCCCGAACGCGGCCGACGTTGCTCAGGGCACGACGGTGGGTAGCTACTTCAATCAGGGGCAGACGTGACGGCCGCGTCCGCGTGGATCGCGCGCTTCGTCCTCAAAAGTGAACGACTAGTTCGCCGACGATTCGGTCTGGATCGGCCGAGAGGATCGCCGACGACGGGTGAGTGCTCTCTCCTCGCGCCTCGCGTTCCTGCAATCTCTCGGCGATCGCGCTCTCTTGAGCGCCGTCTTTGCTTCGTGGAAACGTAGCGACGATCGAACCTACTCGTTGTGGTCCATCACGATCGTCTCCTCTCTCGTTGCAGGCGCTCCCGTGGCCTCGCGAGGGTTATCGGCGGCAGCGCGGCGGCAGAGGCGGGCGCAGGCTCCACGAGTCGGCGCGAGTGGCGCACGTCGATCCTGTGGCGCACGCCATGCGAGCGACGGCCTCCCACAAGGTCCCACGCTGGACGATCGCGCGGTTGCGCGCGGTACGGCGCGTGCTCTTACGCGACGCTACACGCGAGCTTCGCGAAGGGAGACGCCATGCGATTCAGCACGAAAGGGCGCTTGATGGCAGCCGCGACGGGGGCGGCCGGCGCAGCACTCAGCGCGGTCGCGCCGCCGCTCGGCGGCGGGCTGGTGCTGCTCTCGATGGGGATGTTCGGGGCCGCCAAGAAGATGCGCGAGGAGGAGGCAGCGGTGGGAGCGCCGGAGATTCTCGGGGAAGTCACCGTCACTCACGAAGGCGGCCAGTGGACGCTCGGAAGCGATCTCACGCCGCCGCTCTTTGCGTTGACGCTTCCGCACTACTTGGAGCGGGTACTCCACAACTGTGATCCCGAGATTGCGGCGAGCTTCGTGGCAGGGCTTCGCGCGCGGCTCGACCAACTTGTTCCCGACAACAACGCGCGTGAGTTCTTCGCGAGTGGCGGGCCGCGCGTGCTGTTCAATGGCATGCGTGAGTGGGGCGCCCCGACCTGGAAGTTCAGCGCTCGCGCTCAGCTCGGTCGCAAGCCGGACTCGTCTCGCTTTCTGAATGAGCGGCTCTACTTTGCCCTGACTGAGTTCACTCCAGCGCAGATCCTGCAGCAGGACTTGGCGCACAGCCTCGTGCCTCTCTACGAGCGCGCGCTGACGCTTCCGCCCGAGATCGCCATGCTGACGCTGCAAATCCTGCGACTCCAGGTGCTGCTCTACGTTCAGCATGGGCCGGACGGTGGCGCGTAGCTGTCGCGTTTGAGCCCGCTACAGCCACGCTGCAAGGAACGCGGCGTGGTCGGTTTCCGAGCCAACGTCGTGCCCGATCGCGAAGGGCACGTGACGATCGACCTCGCGTGCGCCCAAGAGGCTTCGCGTCCTCGGCGTCGTGATCGTCGTCGCCGGTGTCCTCACGCCGCTGGTCGGCGTCGATCGCGCCCGCGCGATTGTCGAGTGGTGGCCGGCGCAGGGTTCCGCGTTCCTCCGCGTCTGGGCGGGCGTCGCGCTCGTGTTCGGCGTATTCCTGACCTACCATTGCGCCGCGGACGCCGCGCTCGGACCGCGCGTGAAGGCGTGGGCGGCCATCGATAACCGTGCCGCGGATCACACTCGTCCCCTGCCCTGATCGTGCCAACCAACTCCTGATCTGTGCCTCTGATGCCGACGCGAAAACTGTGCGAATCGCTGTCCGAATCGTGCGTCGATCACCGTCGAAAATAGCGAGGCGTATGGGGACGTAAGTGCCTCGATTTACGACGGTGACCGACGGTGGTGGTACGTCCTGGATTGACTGAAAATCTGCGTGTCGGCAGCTCAATTCTGCCCCCTGCCCACTTTTCCAGCTTGTCCATCGCAGACTTACGCGCCTCGTTTTCAGTAGCGGTCGTTTCCGCATCGCTGGTGCCGGTTGTGCTGCCGGTTCGATATGGGTTCCCCTGTGAGATTCGTCGACAGGGTACTTGCACCTGGACACGGCCTGAGTTCGACCGCGCGCCTCGTTGGATCAGCGCGCTGACGCGTCCAGCGGTTTCACGAATGCGAGCGCGAAACGATCGCTCGTGCCGCGGCGGTCGCCGGCAGCACTCGGCGAGTCGTTCCAATCGCGGGGGTCGGCGGGATTGCGGAGGAAGTCTGATTCGCGTGCGAAATGGAATCCTGCCTCCTCGATCTCCGCGCGGGCCACGCGTTCCTCGATACGATGCAGGGTCCGCACGTCGGCGAAACCGGCGCCGGGACGCGCGGCATGATCGATCACGACGTAGAGACCACCAGGTTTGAGGGCACGGAAAACCGCGGCGTTCATGCGCGCGCGGTCGACGTCCATCCACACCGTATCGTGGTAGAAGAGCATGATGACGACGCGATCGAGATCATGCGCCTCGGGCGGCAGCGGATCGTCGAAATCCCGGTCGGCACGCACGACGTTGCGCATGACGGGTTTCGTCAGCCGCTCGCCCCAGGGCTTCGCGGCGAAACGTTCGAGGATGAGGCGGCTGTTCTGGCCGAACACGACGCCTTTCGGCCCGACGGCGCGTGCCAGCAGCTCCGTCGTGTAGCCGCCACCGGCACCGAGCTCCGCAACGCGCATCCCGGGCCGCACGTCGGCGAAACGAAGGAACTCCTCCGGTTTGCGACCGGCGTCGAGCGCGCGATCGTCCGGGCTACGGTCCGACGCACCCACGATTCCCCGCGGAGCGTGCTTGGCGCACCCGGCTGATGTGAGCGCGACAAGGAGAACGGTAAGCGCGCTGCGGATGGCGAACCATCGCATTCGATCCATGCACCCGCGATAGCCGACGGGTCCGCCGTCCAGCAAGCACACCGAATCGCGTTCTCCGCAGGGCTCCGTGAGACCCGGCACGTGCATAGCGAGCGTCGAGGATCGCGGGCGCGGGACTGCGCCTCGCCGTCGTCGCCGGTTAGTGACCACGTACCGACTGCCACGTATCGAACCATCCGAGGCACACCGCGTGTGCCGAACGACGACGATTTCCCTCTACATACTGACGGGCGCGCTCGTCGGCGGGGTGACGGCATCGTTCGTCGTTCCACCGTTTCTCTCCTGGTCCAACGAGCCCGGCGCGATCAACGCGGGGAAGCAGGTGGAGACGCTCTGCAACATCCCCGAGCTGATCCATTACACCGCGTCGCGACTGCTGTGCGGCCAGCTCATCGGGGCAATCATCGGCGCGCTGGTCGGTCTCGTCCCGGCGCTGATGCGCTCGCGCCACCGCCCCTCGGGCGGTCTTCCGATCTCGGCGTGAGGCCGCTGCGAATAGCCTCAGCGAGCGCTCGGCACTCTGCCCGTTCTCTGCCCGAACTTATGAGAATGAACGCTAACGATGGGAATACCGGCTCGCGTAAGTAGGCGATGCGATACACATGCGTGCGTCCGTTAGCGCTGATTTCCGGCGGTCCCGTAGCTCAAAATCCCGTGGGGGCAACCTCGTGTCGGTTCAAGTCCGACCTCCGGCATTTGGAGTTTCCACCACTTCGCTGCTCGCTGCTTCCTGCAAGGCTACACGATCCCCAAGGTGCGCCGGCTGCCAAACGCGCTACGAGTCGACGGCGTACAAGCGCCAGGTGTCCGGAATGCCTTTCAGCTCGTGTGCGCCCTGGTCCTGAAAGCGCAAGCCGGATCCCGCCACCAAGTCCTTCACCGTACTCGACACCAGCACCTGATTGGGCTCAGCGGCTCCGCAGACGCGGGCTCCCATGTGGACGGCGATGCCGCTGACCTTGTCTCCCTGCACCTCGCACTCGCCGGTGTGCAGGCCGGCGCGCATCGCGATGCCGAGCGCGGCGACGGCGTCGCGCGCGGTACAGGCGCAGCGGATGGCGCGAGCGGGGCCATCAAAGGTGGCGAAGAGGCCGTCGCCGGTGGTGTTGATCTCGCGGCCACGAAAGCGTTCGAGTCCCTCGCGCAAAATGGCGTAGAACTGCGCCAGCAGCTCGCGCCAGCGGCGATCGCCCTGAGCGGCGAGGTGACGGGTCGAGTCGACGATATCGGTGAAGAGCACGGTGGCGAGGATGCGGTCGGGCTCGGCGCCGCGCCGAAAGCCGGTCACGAACTGTTCGACCTCGTCGAGAATCGCGTCGGTGTCGCCCACCCAAGGGAAGTGGTCGTCGCCGGGGACCTCGACGATCCTCGCGCCGGCGATGTTGGCAGCGAGATAGCGGCCGCCTTCGACCCGCGTCGCGCGGTCGCCGATGCGGTGCACGACCAAGGTCGGTACCCGGACCGACGCCAGCACGTGGCGCACGTCGGTATCCAAGATCATGCCGATGATCTTCCGCATCGCGCCCCGGCTGACGGCCCGACGCTCGAAACGCGCCCAAGAGCGGACGAATGCCTCATCGTTGGTGCGGCTCGGGGCGAACACCATAGGGGTGAGACCTGTGCCCCACGACTCGTCGATGGAACGCTGAAAGCCCTCGTACGCCTCGCGGGGCATCCCCCAGGGATGATCATCGGAGCGCACGATGCGCGCGAAGGTGTTGCAGAGGACGAGTCCGGCCGCGCGCTCCGGATAGGTGGCGGCGAAGAGAATGCACATCGGGCCGCTCTCCGAGATTCCCATCAAGAACGCGCGCCGCGATCCAGCGGCGTCCATCACCGCCACGAGATCGTCCATGCGCTCCTCCAGCGTGGGGAGCTGCTCGACTGGATCCGACAGACCGGTGCCGCGCCGGTCGAGGAGGATCAGCCGTGAGAAGCTTGCCAGCCGCTCGAGGAACGGGCGGAGGGTCGGCTCTTCCCACGCATATTCGATGTGCGAGACCCACCCGGGAACGAACAGCAGATCGACGTCCCCACGACCCACCACCTGGTAGGCAATGCTGACGTCTCCGCTTTTCGCGTATCGGGTCTCCGGAATCACCGCCACCTCGGGACGCGTGATGCTCGCTCGGCGCACGATGCCATCGACGGTCGCGGATGAGAAGCCGCCGAAGCTCTCTCCGCAACCATACGCCACTCATGCGAACGACGCACGCAAGGCAGCGACATCGTTGTCATTGGCTCTATCCATCGGTTCAAGTCCGACCTCCGGCATCGCAATCCCGTCCGGCATCTGTTGCGCGGCCTCTAGAATCTGCGGACGCGTTCGCGATAGACCGAAGCCGTGCCGCGACTGCAACGGAAAGGGTTCGGCGGCCCCGACGAGATCCGGAAGTTCCCGAACGGCGTCGTCGAGATCGTCACGCTCGACGAGATCGCGGTCAGTCACTTCGTGTTTCAGCCCGGATGGCGCTGGGCGACGGACGTGGGCCCGATCGCCGGCACGGCATCCTGCCAGCATCGCCACGTCGGGTACACCATCTCCGGCCGGCTCGCCGTGCGTATGAACGACGGCACGGCCCTCGACATCGGTCCGGGCGATGCCTACGAGATCCCGCCGGGACACGTCGCATGGGTCGAGGGCGACGCGCCGTGGGAATCCGTGGAGTTCACCAGCGGGCATGCGTACGGGAAATCGCCGGAGGATCTGGGCGAGCGCGTGCTGGCGACGATCGTGTTCTCCGACATCTGTGACTCGACGGCGACGCTCGAGCGCCTCGGGGATACGGAGTGGACGCGAATCGTTCGCGAGCACAACGAGCGCATCCGGACGGTGATCGACCGCTTCCGCGGCCGCGAGATCGCGACCCTGGGCGACGGATTCCTCGCGCTCTTCGACGGCGCAGCCAAAGCCGTGTTGGCGGCGGCGGCGATGAACCCGGCGCTCGTCGATCTCGGGCTTCGGGTTCGCGCCGGCGTCCACACCGGCGAGGTTGCGATCGTCGGCGGACAAGCCCGCGGGGTAGCGGTACACGCCGCGGCACGCGTGGCGGCGCTGGCAGGGCCGGGAGAGGTATTCGTGTCGGGCACGACGCACGACTTGCTCGACGGCTCGGGACTCGCGTTCGAGTCCCGCGGCGCTCACGAGCTGAAGGGCCTGAGCGGCGCGCGGCCGATCTTCGCGCTCGTGCGCTGAGGACTCGGCCCGACGCTCCGCAAGCGGCGTCTCATGCCGCGGCGTCACGCGCACGCGGCGCGGCGCGCGGACGACTCTGCGGGCTCGACGTGGCAACGACGAACGGACGCGCCGACGCGTGCGAGCTGATCGAGCCATCCCGAGGTGCGAAGCGCAGCCCAGACGGCGTCGGTGACGGTGAGATCGAGGTGCACGGCTCGTGCGCCGACGGCGAAGTCACGCAGGTGTGCGCGGAGACTTTCGAGATCGTGACCGGTCGGCTCGCCGGCGAAGTAGAGCGATCCGCTCGGGGAAACGATGTGGGCTTCGAGCATGTGCCTTCCGGGTGTGCACCGTGGCGACCCGCCACGCGTCTCATTCGTCTACTGTCGCGGCGCTTCGTGGGGCAACCACGGTAAATCCGTGAATACGCCGGCATGGTTCCCTAGTCCGGCATAGGGAACTCGTCCTACGTCTTTCGGCCGATCGCCGGCGGCGGTCAGTCGACGACTCGTCGCGCGCTCAGCCGCCGTTTCGCGTCGTTGCGACTTCGAAGCGGGCGAGCAGCGGCCCGAGGCCATGATCCTCGGCCGTCGTCGTGGTGAGATAGGGCCGGCACGCGGCTAGGTGGCGCCGCAGCTCGCGCTCCTCTGCTTCCGCGACGCGCTCGATTTGCCAGAGCACCGTCCGTCCGCACTCGCGGCAGCGTACTTGAAACGTCGGCAAGGAAGAGGTTGCCGTCATGGCTTCGAGCGGCATGGTGCCGACGGCCGACACCGTCCGCCACACCTCCCGTGACGATTCCCTGCGCCGATCTGGTGCATGCATGAGCTGCGCGCGCCGATACGGCGCGATCTCCGCGCGTGAACCGGTGCTCAGCTGCCCGAATACGTCGACGTGCATGCCCCGAGCCCGGGGGTTGTGCGCTCGCGTCGACGCCGCGTCGTCACGGCGGGCAGTTCGAGTCGTCGACGCAACCGGAAAAATCGAACGTGCAGTCGATATCGTCGCACGCCAACGTGCCCGCGCTGCCGCAGAGAGTCTGACAACTCTGCCCGTTCAGCTGCGATCCGTCGCACGCCTCGCCGGCGTCGATTTGCCCGTTACCACAAAGGTCCGGTTCCGGCGACGAAGTTGGCGTCGGCGTGAGCGCGGGCGACGGCGTCAAACCGGTCGACGTCACGGTAACGGTCGGTGTCGGGCTCAGCGTCGGTGACGGGGTCAGCGTTGCCGTCGGCGTCGGGGTCGCGGTGCGGCGATTGGCGCGCGAGCCGTCACACTCGAAGAAATCGAGTCTCGAATCCTCCGGAAAGCAGCGACGCTGCGCGCTGTCGAGCTTGCGTAGGCACGTGAGCGTTATCGGACACGGCGTCGGCATCCCGGCGGCGGGACACAGCGCATCCGCATCGGCACCGGTCACCTGGACACTGTCCAAACACGGGCCGTCCGTGTCACCGCATTGCTCGCAGAGCTCGCCGTTCGACGATCCGTCACCGCCGCCGCCCTTTCCGCAGCTGCTGACGACGGCGAGGCCGACGGCGACCACGAGCAGCACGGCGCCGATCCACGTGTGATTCTCGATCTCCCCTACGCGTCTCACGGGTCTCCCTCCGATCGCGACTGTCGCGGTATCAATTCGAGGGCGGCGGATCAATCAGGGTTGCGGTCGTCGTTCCGGTGATGCGAACGCCGTACGTACTGAGCGGCGCTCGCCGGCGGTGACACCGCGTGCGCTCGGGCGAGCTCGCGAGATGCGCGATTTTGCGAGCCGCGTCAGCCGCGCGCGCTCAGCTCTTTCGTACCGACCGAGGCGCCGTCGAGAAAGATCTCGACCTTGTAGTCACCGGGTGTCCAGAGCTCGGGTTTGGAGGCTTGCAGGGCGGTGTTGGTCGGCCCAGTCGGGGTGATGGTCTTCGTCGCCTCCGCGGCCACGGTGCCGTCCTGGTACGTCCACCGCGCCATCAACGTGGCACTCGGCGCCGCGCCGTCGGTCGCAACCGAAACGTAGAACGTGTCGTTCGCCCAGAACGAATTCGTGCGCGTATCCGGGTTGATCGTATCGTCGGACGCGAGACCGCGACCGAGCGTAATGTCGGTCACGGTGACGTTGCCTTCGCCGCGCGGACCTTCGCCGCGCGGAGTGGATCGCGAGCAGCCGACCGTTGCCGCGAACACCATCAGCACCGCGATCACCGCGCTACGCATCATCTTCCGAGCAGCTGGCATGGGCCCCGTCATAGATCGTGACGCAGATCCGCTCAACCCCGGCGACGTGTCACTGCAGCGTACAGTAGCGGCCGACGACCTCGAGCAGACGCTCGATGTCGATCGGCTTCTCGAGGATCTCGGCGATGCCGAGATGCTGCGTGCGGCGCTGCAGCTGCCCGGCGCCGGAAAGCACCACGACGGGGAATTGCGACAGCTCGGGATCGGCGACTTGCTCGCGGCGAAACTGCCATCCGTCTTTCCGCGGCATCATCAAATCGAGCAGGATCAGGCGCGGCTTGAGACCGCTGCGCAGCACCTCGAGCGCCTCCTGGCCGTCGCCGGCGGTGACGACTCCGAATCCACGCTGCTCGAGCAAGGCTTCGAACGCCGCCCGCGCGTCGGCATTGTCCTCGACGACCAACACGCACGGGGGCTGAAAAGCCTTCATGACTTTACGGTACACGGGCGCACGCCGTAGGCAAACCGCGCCGGAGGGACGAGACGATGAAATCGCGAGGCGGTTGCGACGATCGTCGCGTGGGCCGTGACGGGCCTGCTCTTCCGCTACACCGACACGTGGCAGCTCGTCATCAATACCAATACCGGCACGACGATCGTGACGTTTCTGATGGTCTTTCTGATCCAGCGCACGCAAGACAAAAACGCGCTCGCGATCCAGCTGAAGCTCAACGAGATCGTCGCCGCCATCGACGGCGCCAGCAACCGGCTCATCAACGTCGAGGATCTCACCGAGTCGGGAGCTGCAAATCCTCTCGGAGCACTACCATCGGCTCGCCGAGATGGCGAAAAACGAGCGCCAGATCGGCGGGTCGCGTTCCGTCGAGGAAGCGCGCGTCCGACACGAGCGCAAGCGCGGCGTGCGCGAAGGGCGGCCGTGCGCGCGTGACGGCGTCGCCGTCAGGTGCGGTGACGCGCGCACTCGGAACGACGGACCCGTCGTCTGACGAGTTTTGCCACGCCGAGACGTGAAGGATCCGCGGAGATCGGCATGACGGTTGTAACATCGACCGCGGCGGTCTGTGTAAGACTGCGCTCACGTGCACGCCCGCCCCGCGAAACACCGCGATCTCGGTTGGCATAGAAGATGCGACCATCTCCAGTGAGATGTGCACGTCGTCACGCTGGCGGCGTGAACACCCCACGAGAGGAGGACAGATATGCGCAGGACACTCTATCTTGGTGCGTTTGCTTTGCTCGCGTCGGCCGCACTCGGCTGCGGTCACAGTGAAAAGACGATGATCCGTCGCGAGACGGTGCAAACGATTCCGCCGCCCACCGTCGTCGAGCGTAGGACGACCGTCGAGGCGGTTCCCGCTCCGCCGATCGTCGAGCATCGGAGCACGACCGTTCGCTCCGGATCGGTCGAGCGCACGATCGAAAGCGACGACTGAACGGGAGGTCAACTGCTCATGTCCAATGCGATGAAGCGGATCATGGTCGCGGCCGGCGCCGCCGCCTTCGTGGCGGCGGTGAGCGCACCAGCGCTCCGGGCCGACGAGACCATCATCGAGAAGCGTACGGAGGAGTCGCACTCCTACAAGGTCGCGCCTCCGCCGCCGATTGTCGTGGAGAGGCGGACGACGGTCGAGGCCGTGCCCGCGCCGCCGGCGGACATCATCACCGAGCACACGACGGTCGAGCGCGTTGCACCACCGTCCGTGGTCGAAAAGCGGACGACCGTCGAGACAGTTCCCGCGGCACCGGTGATCGAGCGCCGCACGACTGAGACCGTCCACACCGACGACTGATCACTCACAGTCGCTGGCTGCGCGCGTCCGAGGCGGGCCCCGAGACGGGTCCGCCTCGGGCGCGACGAATGCGCCTCTCGTTCAGCCCAAGCCGCCGATAGTAGAACGACCCGTCCGATCGGAGTGCTGCGTCTTCGACGACGCAATCGTCGGGCAGTGGTGGTCGAGCATCTCGAACAGCCGATCGAAATCGACGGGTTTCCGTAGATAGAGCCGAATCCCGAGCTCGGCCGCGGCGGCTTCTTCCTGTGAGTCGCCGGAGAATACGACCACCTGCAAGTCGCAGAGGGCGGAATCACGCATCTGCTCCGCACGGAACTCCCAGCCGTTCATGCCCGCCATGCGGAGGTCGAGGAGCACGAGGCAGGGGTGCAGGCCATCACGCAGCTGCGCCAAAGCCGCCGTACCGTCCGACGCCGTCGCGACGACGTAGCCGTGGAGCTCCAGCAGCTCCTTGAGGGCCCGGCGCGCGTCGCTGTCGTCGTCGATCGCGAGTATCGTATGACAATGGTCGCCCATCTGCTGCGGCACGCTACCTGAGGCTGCCACGGGGCGAAAGCCCCCACCTGGATTAGAGGGTTCCGCGGCGATTCTGTATCCCAGCTACATCTGTGGGAGCGTATTCGCGCGTGGTCTTGCGTCACGAGTGTAACGCCGCTATAGCCGCATCGATGGTTACACGAATCGCCGCGACGAGGTCCCGTGACAGCGGCTCGGCGGCGACGCGGCGTGCGATTCTCGCCGCGGCTGCGGACCTCTTGGCGAGCGGCGGCGAGGACGGTCTTTCCATCCGCGAGCTCTGCGCGCGCGCCAACGTGACCCCGCCGACCGTCTATCATCACTTCGGCGACAAGCAGGCGCTCGTCGACCGGCTCGTCGACGATTGCTTCGCCGACTTCGACAGCGCATTCGCGCGCCGCAGCGTTCCTGCGGACCCCGTCGAGGCGCTGCGCTGGGCGTTCGCGCGCTACGTGGATTTCGGCAAGCGCCACCCGACGCACTATCGTTTGATGTTCGAGCGCCACGCGATACGCCCGACGCCGGGCGCGCTCGCGTCGTACGACGGTTTGCGCCGGTGCGTCGCCGCGATCGACGCCGCCGGCCGGCTGCGTGTTCCCGTCGAGGACGCGACGGCGGCATCCTGGGCGGCGCTCCACGGCTTGACGTCGCTCGCCATTCGCGGCGCGCTGCAGCCCGAGTCCCCCGCCTTCGCAATCGTACGTGAGGCGATCATCGCTCATTTCACCGGCGCCGCGCGGCGCCGAACCGTGCGCTCGAGCGAGCGCCGGAAAAGGAGTCGTCATGCGTGAACGTGAATCGGACGTGAATCCACTGCTGCAAGGAAACTTTGCGCCCTGGCGCCTCGAGGGCACCGCCGAGGATCTCGACGTCGTCGGCGAGATTCCCCGCGAGCTGAACGGCACCTTCTATCGCAACGGCCCGAACCCGGCGTACGAGCCGCAGGGCCGTTATCACTGGTTCGACGGCGACGGCATGATCCATGCGATCACGCTGCGCGAGGGGCGCGCGTCGTACCGCAACCGTTGGGTCCAGGGCGACGGCCTGAAGGAGGAGCGCACAGCCGGAAAGGCGCTCTATCCAGGTCTCCTCGAGATGCGGCCGTCGGAGGGATTGGCGTTCAAGACGACCGCCAACACGAACATCGTCTTCCATGCAGGCAGGCTCCTGGCGCTCGTCGAGTCGTCGCTGCCGACGGCGATGCAACCCTGCACGCTCGAGACCCTCGGCCTCTACGATTTCGGCGGCCGTCTCATGGGATCGATGACCGCCCATCCCAAGCTCGATCCCGAGACCGGCGAGATGCTCTTCTTCGGCTACGCGCCCTTCCCGCCCTATCTGCAGTTCCACGTCGCCGACCGCGACGGCGCGCTCGTGCGCAGCGAGGTGATCGACGTCGCGTGGCCGTCGATGATCCACGACTTCGCGATCACCGCCGAGCACGTGATCTTCATCCTCTGCCCGGTCGTCTTCAGCTTCGAGGAAGCGGCGCGGAACGGCAGCATCTTCTCCTGGCAGCCCGATCGCGGGACGCGCATCGGCGTCATGCCGCGAAACGGCGGCAACGCGGACGTCCGCTGGTTCGACACCGACCCGTGCTACGTCTTCCACCCGATGAACGCCTACAGCGAGAACGGCGAGGTCGTCCTCGACGTCGCGCGCTACTCGCAGCTGCTCTTCATGAATCCAAATGCCGCGCGCGACCCGGGATGGCGCGACAAGAACGTCGCGCGCCTGCACCGCTGGCGCATCGATCTGAACAAGGGGGGCGTGAAGTCGACGCCGCTCGACGATCGCGACGGCGAGTTCCCGCGCGTCGACGAGCGGCGCGTCGGCCGCAAGCACCGGTTCGGGTACATGGCGTTGACGGGACCGGAAGGGAACGACAACGCCCTGCCGGTCTGGACGGTGCTGCAGAAGTACGACCTCGAGCGCGGCACCTCGACGACGCGGACGTACGGCGCCGGCAACGGCCTCAGCGAGCCGCTCTTCGTACCGCGTCACGCGGCGGCCGAAGAGGACGACGGCTGGGTGCTGGTGCTGAACTACGATCAAACGCGCAACGCCAGCACGTTCGACATCCTCGACGCACGCGACATCGCCGGCGAGCCGGTGGCGCGGATCACGATCCCAAATCGCATCCCGTACGGCTTCCACGGCAACTGGGTGGCGGCGTCGTGATGGCGGCACGCGGCAGCATCGGCTAAGCAGCGCGGACGAGGAGGATCGCGGCATGCGTTTCGGTCTCAACGTCGGCTACTCCGGCGCCAAGGTGTCGATCGACATTGGGCTCATCAAGGAGGCCGATCGCCTCGGTTTCCACTCCGTGTGGTCGGCGGAGGCCTACGGCTCCGACGCGGTGACGCCGCTCGCGTGGATCGCCGGACAGACCGAGCGCATCCACGTCGCGAGCGGCATCATGCAGATGCCGGCGCGCACGCCGGCGATGACGGCGATGACGGCGTCGACGCTCGATCAGCTCTCGGGCGGCCGCTTCCTTCTCGGCCTCGGCGTCTCGGGGCCGCAAGTCGTCGAGGGCTGGCACGGCGTCCCGTACGGGAAGCCGCTCGTCCGCACCCGCGAGTACGTGTCCATTCTCCGCAAGATCTGGGCGCGCGAGCAGCCGCTCGAGCACGAGGGCGAGCACTACCAGATCCCCTACCGCGGCCCGAAAGCGAGCGGCCTCGGCAAGCCGCTGAAGAGCATCCTCCACGGCCGGCAGATCCCGATCTACATCGCGGCGATCGGGCCGAAGAGCGTCGAGCAA